>Ga0224555_1000257_pt1 | contig 79502 bp, 59 predicted proteins | sample 714S23034metaG_FD_180687 | JGI IMG/M metagenome (GOLD analysis project Ga0224555, IMG submission 180687) | Peat soil microbial communities from Stordalen Mire, Sweden - 717 S2 30-34 | ecosystem: Environmental > Terrestrial > Soil > Wetlands > Peat | place: Sweden: Norrbotten County, Stordalen... | reverse complement strand
AACGCACTGAACGCACTGAACGCAAAACCCTATTAATATGGGGTTCTCTGAATCTAATGAATAGAGAATAATGAACTCGGTGGCCTTTTAATCCCAAGGTGCCGGGATCGAGACCCGGGCGGCCCACTAATTCCTGTAAAAGTTCGGCAGGTACTTGTCGAAATAGTTCCGGGACCTCCTTTACACAGTTCCGGGACCTGCTTGACACCACGGACGCAGCGACGGCCAGATATTCGGTGAGGTTCGGATAGCGCACGTTCACTTCGCAAGACGTTCGAGCAGCTCGCGATCTTCCTCGATGATTATCTTCAGCCGAGCTCTGAACTCTGGATCCTGCCTACGACGCTCGATGGCCTCGACCAGCGACTGCTTGACCGTCTCGTTAAGGCTCACGCCATTCACACGAGCAATCGCTTCGGCGTTCGCCGCTACGTCGTCGGGGATTCGGATGGTGAGGTTCTTTGTCATGGTATCATGATACTACGCCACCGTGACGAACATACTCGCGCAGCTCATGCCAACAACAGGTTGATCGCGACTGGGAAACATCCTCTCAGGGGATTTAGTTCCAGCTATCCCGGTTAATTCAGTGTGACATCCGACTATTTGTTGAGTTTACAAAATAATCATCATAACACGACAAACAACTTTTGTTGTGTTAATATTATTTCTCATGCAACTCAACAACTCTCGACGAGGCCGCCCACCGCGCCAGTCCGTCTACCAGCGACTAAACGAGGCGGTCGTCGAGTTGCGGGACCGAATGGGAGGCTTGCCCTCGCCGGCTGAGGCTGAGGACATCTGGACATCGATCTGGTATCAAGAAGCGCACCAGTCGACCGCCCTTGAAGGCAACACACTCGTAATCGAGCAAGTTAAGGCTCTCCTGGCCCAGGGCCTCGCGGTCGGCAACAAGGAACTTCGCGAGTACATGGAAGTGACCGGCTACGCCAACGCCGCGAAATGGGTCTACGGCCAGGCACTCGATCCCGGCGAATGGGCCCCGGACGCTCCAGTCACGTTGACAGAGGTCCGTCACGTTCACGAACTCGCCCTGGGACCGGTGTGGGACGTCGCGCCCCACCCCAGCGCTACAGAGGAAGAACGGCCTGGCAGTTTTCGCCGACACGACATTGAGCCATTCGCCGGCGGGATGGTGCCCCCCTCTTGGGTCGAAGTCGAAGCAGCGGTAGCGGACTGGGTGAAGTCGTTGTCAGCTATCAGCTCCACGGAGAACCCGATCGAGTCGATAGCTGCCGCCCACGCCGCTTTCGAGAGGATTCACCCGTTCCTCGACGGCAATGGGCGTACCGGACGTCTTCTGCTCAACCTCATCCTGGTTCGCATGGGTTACCCGCCGGTGATCATCTACAAGCGGGATCGAAGCAAGTACCTTCGATCCCTGCAGCGGGCGGACGAGGGCGACCCAGGTCTTCTGGGTGAATTGATCGCGCGCGCGATTACGGACAACCTTTACCGCTTCGTTGTTCCTGCCGTGGCCGGACCGAACAGATTGGTTCCGCTCGCTGCATTGGCGACGAAAGAGCGGAGCGTCATTTCGCTCCGAGCGGCGATCGAACGCGGACGACTGCGAGCACAGAAAGGACCGGACGGGCAGTGGCGGAGTACTCGCGCTTGGGTCGACGAATACGTGGTGAGCAAACACCGACGAGATTAGGCAACCACTCTCGCAATTGTCAGAGTGAATTACGCCGAACAAGTTCACGACAGTGCGCTCGCAATGCAGTGGTATTTCAGTTCGCCAGCCCTCACCTGGCGTGATACGAGCGTCTTTGCTGCACCGATGGAACCAACAGGCCTCATTTCAGGCCTCCAATTTTTGCAACACCACGAGACGAGACCGACATGGGACAGCACCGTCTTGGGCACGATTTTGCCACACGAGAGCACGTGGTCCCCGGCTTAGGGGCTCTGGAAGACTCGTTAGGTGAGATGCTTAGTTAATGACTTCAACTGAGCTCAGAATCGCTTCCGCATCCCGTGAAGTGCGCGCCACGCCGGATCGAATTTTCGAATTGATAGCTGATCCCTCTCGTCAACCGGAGTGGGACGGTAATAGGAATCTGGCATGCGCTGTGGCCGGTCAACGAGTTCACTCGGTCGGCGACGTTTTCACGATGACCCTTACGGAAGGATCAGTTCGTGAGAATCACGTGGTCGTGTCAACGCTCTTCGAAAACTGAGCCAAAACGCTCACCGAAAAGTGAGCCAGTCCGTTGTCATTATTCTTCCACAGTCCCGAGGGTGACCGATGGGAGATTGGTAAGCCCCGAGTCACGCAGCCGGTAGCTCGAACCCTTCAAAGTGATGACTTCGGCATGGTGGACAATGCGGTCGATCATCGCGGCGGCGACCACTTGGTCACCGAAGACCTCACCCCACCGGGCGAAGGGCAGGTTCGACGTCAGGATCAACGAGGCGTGCTCGTAGCGCGACGAGACCAGCTGGAAGAAGAGGTTGGCCGCCTCTTGCTCGAAGGGGATGTGGCCCACTTCGTCGACAATGAGCAGCGCGTAGCGGCGCAGCCTTGCGAGCTCGTCGCTCAGGCGTCCCTGGGCGTGGGCCTTCTGCAGTCGCATCACCCACTCGATCGCCGAGGCGAACAAGACGCGCTGGCCCTGGGACGCGGCGCGGATCCCGAGACCGATTGCGAGGTGCGTCTTGCCGGTGCCCGGCGGGCCGAGCAGCACGACGTTGGAACCCTCGGTGAGGTAGGTGCCCGTCGCCAAGTGCGCGAGGAGTTGCCGTGACAGCGAAGGCTGGTGGTCGGCGTTGAACTCCTCCAAGGACTTGCGCGTGGGTAACCCCGCTGCGCGGATGCGCAGTTCGGTGCCCGACGCCTCGCGCGAGGAGACCTCGGCCGACAGCACCGCCGCCAGGTAGTCCTCGTAGGACCAGGAATCGTCGCGGGCGTTCTGCGCGAGACGCTTCGCGACGTCGCGAATACGCGGCGCCTTGAGGGCTCGCGACAGGTAGTCGATCTGACTCAGGGTCTCCTTGGTGGCGGTCACAGTGCCACCTGGAAGAAGGTGTCGTAGTCGGCGAGGTCGCGGTGCCAGTCGTCGGTGGTGACCGGTCGCGGCGCCTGAAAGAGCGCGCGCAGTTCTCGCGCCGCCTCGACGTGGAGAGGGTCGGTAATGGTCTCGCTGCTGGCCCAGCTGCGCCGGTGGGCCCCGACGTCGCGTCCCAGTGCGCTGAAGCGCACCTGGTCCAGGTCGTAGGAGACGTCGACGAAGCTGCCAATGGCGCTCGGGTGCGCCGAGTAGTCGTTGGACGCCACGCGCAGGTAGTAGTCACGCGCCAGGCGCACCCGTCCAAGGACGCCGAGCACCGGAGCGATGGGCGGCAGGGGGAACATCTGCTCGCGGTCGAACGCAACGGCGTCGAGCGGTCGCTGGCCCGTTCGCCGCACCAGACGGCCATTGGCCCGAGGCAACCACTCAGCTAGCTGCGCGTTGAAGTCCTCGGGCGAGGAGAAGTCACGCCCGGGCATGAAGCTCGTCTCGAGGTAGCGATTCGCCCGCTCGACAATGCCCTTGGACTCGGGGTCGTAGGGCTTCAGCTGAACGAACTTGGTCCCGAGCGTGCCCGCGAGCGAGGTCACCTGATCGGTGAGTTTGTTGCGTCGTCCAATGCCGGCCTCGTTGTCCCAGACCAGTCGACGAGGCACCGCGCCGAACGACCTCAGCAGCGACCACATTCCGAGACAGAGATCGACGGTCGTTCTCGACGGGATCATGCGTGCGCAGATGAAGCGCGAGTGCGACGCAACCATGACGAGCACCGGTGGTGACCCGAACTGACCGCTTCCCAGAGGAATCTTCGCCGGCGGGAACCACAGATCGCACTGCATCTGGTCACCCGGCTCGTAGCTAATCCGGTCCGCGGGGTCCGCGGGGGTGTAGTCCGGACGGATCTCGGCGACTTTCATGCGCAAGAACGAACTCGAACCCGTCCACCCGATCCGCTCAGCGATCACCGTCGCGGGCATCTTGGGGTACTCAGCTAGCAGCGACCTGATCTGAGGTTCGAACGGCGACACCGAGTTCGGAGCCGCCGTTCGTTCATAATGCGGCGGGCTCGACGACGCCACCGCCTTCGCCACGGTATTTCGCGAGATCTCCAGCCTCTGAGCGATCGAGCGCATTGATTCGCCTTCGCTGAGGTGGAGGTGCCTGATAAGTGCCCAGTTTTCCAAAGTGATCACCTTCCCATCTTGGTTAGGTGGCTCACTTTTCAAGCGGCGTTATGGCTCACTTTTCGAGCGGCGTCGACAGGTCGAGTTCATTGAAGGCCGGCGCATCGCGTGGAAGCCTGCCGAACCGGGGATGGCGCCGGTTGGCCACTTGTAGCGCTGGGAATTGGAGCCGATTAACGAAGCATGTACCTTGGTTGTGCACACCTACGATTGGACGAAACTCGAGGACAAGGCTCGCTTTGAGCGCGCACGTTCCACGACTGCGGAGCGCCTTGCCGCGTCGATCGATCGTCTGGCCTCCGCCGTCGAGGACTGACTCACCACAATCGTCGGACTGGATTGAGCGCGAAGATCGAACACCATCTTGGTCGCGCGCTCTTTCAGCTCAGGCGGACACCTCTTCTGTACGGGGTTCACTCTTGCCATGTTCGATCCTTACTTCCAAGGAACAAGCCTCTGGGAAACCCAGGATGCTTCTATATTTGTCAAGTCACTGGAATCGGGTGTGCCGCGGCCAGAGTGCGGAACAATTGGCGGGTGACGTAGCGCTTCAGGGAGCGCATGATTTCCTTGGTCGTTCGCCCCTCGGCTCGCCGACGGGCGACGTAGGCGCGGGTTGCGGGATCTGTCCTCATGCGGACAATGACGATGGTCGTGAGCGCGCGATTCAGCCGGCGGTCGCCGCCGCGGTTGAGGCGGTGGCGCACGGTATTGCCCGACGACGCGGGGATCGGGCAGGTTCCAGCCAGTGAGGCCAGTGCGGCCTCAGAGCGAACTCGACCGGGGTGCGACCAGGCGACCAGCACACTTGCGGCCACGATCGCTCCGACCCCGGTGAGCTCGAGCAGCTGTGGCGTGTCCTGTGCGATGAGCTTCGTGACGGTCGCGCGATTGCTGGTGATCTCACCGTCTAGGGTCCGAATGCGCTGAGCGAGTCGCACAGCCTCTTGGCGGCAAATCCTGGCGTTGGTGTCTTCGACGCGAGTGCGCCATCCGGCGATCGCGGTGATCTGCGCGGCGCTGAGCGACGTGCGCGCATCGACACCGAGATCAATTGTGCGCACTAGTGCAGTCAGCGCGTTCACCGCCCTGGTCCGCTCCCCGGTCATCTCCTCGCGGGCGACGACGAGGACCCGCATCGCGACTCGCGACCGATTGCCCGTGAGCGTTCGAGGAATGCGCAAGTCCGTGATGGCGAGCCCGAGCACCGCCCGAGCGATCCGTGCCGCATCGAACTCGTCACTCTTGCCCTTGCCTCGGCGGTCGCCAGCGGGCATCCGCGCCGCCTCGACGACCGTGCGCCCAGCGGCCATCAGCCGCTCGGTCACGATCGCACCGAATGATCCCGTGCCCTCAATCACGATCAGGGTCCGAGCATCGCCACAGCGCCGGACTAGCCAGCCCTTCGCTCTCTTGAGCCCCGCCGGACTGGTCGGGAAGACGGCGTGGTCGAGCACGGCACCCGTCGAGCCAGCCACGACCGCAAAGGTGTGGGTTGCGGCGTGGGTATCCACGCCGATGACAAAGTCGTATTCTTCTGACACAATGGAACTCATTGCGGCAACTCCTTCTCTAGGGACGTCGTGATCATCGTCAACCTGGGAAGGTCACCTCGAGGCAGTGCTGTAATGGGCCACGACCCGCTGTCACGGGTTGGACAAGCTTCTAATCAAGCCATAAAGATGAACGACCGGGTTGACGCCGTCAACCACGCGGCGCGGACAGATCCTGGGAAAGGCACCCGCACGGGGCCAACCGATTCATGAGTCACGCACAACGCAGCAGACGACGTCAACTCTGCCGCAGCCAGCCCCAGGCCAGCCAGCACAAGACTTACAACCGATTCATTCCCGACACGATTCAGTGGCAATCCAAGCCCCGGTCCCGCACGACCGTTATCGAGCGGGACCGGGCGCAAGCGATTAGAGACTGAGCTTGGAGGCCTTAATGGTTGACCCCGAAAGTGTGCCGGTCACGGAAATCATCGCTCCGGCCTTCACGCCCTTCGACGAGCCCATCGTGAACTTCGTCATCGTGGTGTAGTCAACCTTGTAGGTCTTCATCCCGACCTTCAGGGTGAATGACTCTTCCGTCCCCATCTTGGCATTCACTCTTTCCACTGTGCCGTGCCAGGAATGGGTCATCGGGGTACTCGCCGACGCAGTATTCGCCTGGACTGCGAAAGTCGTTGCCACGACTCCAAATGATCCAGCCAGAACGGCGAGCGATGCAACGGTACTACGGAGTGTCTTCTTCATTTAAATTTCCCTCCAGAGGGTCTCTTTGGTGAACAAAGCACTGAACGGAAGGTTTCCGTTCGATAGTTGAGTCCCCTAACGTCCAAGTCCGTTACACCAAGTCGCGTGGCGACCTGGCCTACGTTCGAAAACCCACGAAGAGTGAACTGTAAGGGACACTCGTCCGTTCCGATCCAGGTGACCGGTAGCGGTGCAGTCCGACTCATCCCCCTGCCGAGACTGCCAACCGATGGGATGGACCCAATTCGTTGGGTGTCGACATCGGGCGAGGAGCCGAAGAACGCCGAAAGGGACCCTCCGTTGATGAGTTCGTGGCGCCAAGCGCCAATTTGTGCAACGGGCGCGCCAACCCTTCAACTACGCTGAGGCCGATGAACGACGAAGTGCTGCTCGAGCAGTTCCTGGCTGGTGACCGCCAGGCCTTCTGCGAGTTGGTCGTCCGTTACCAGCCGTCGATCCTCGGAATTGCCAGACACTACGTCAACTCAGCTTCGACCGCCGAGGACGTCGCCCAGGACACGTGGATGGCGGTTCTTCGTGGCGCCGAAAAGTTCGAAGGGCGATCGTCCTTCAAGACCTGGCTGTTCCAGATCGCGGCGAATCGAGCGCGGCGAACGGGAACCCGTGAACACCGGGTCATCAGCGTGGACCCGGTTGACACTGTGGCCGCCACACGCTTCAGCAGTGGTGGAATGTGGAATGAGCCCCCTGAGCCGTTCACTGACCTTCTCGGGAGTCAATTGGACAACGTCGATGTTCTGCGGCGAGTTCGCGATGCAATCAGCGCTCTTCCCGATCCCCAGAAGTCCGTCGTAACACTTCGCGACGTCGAGGGACTAACTACCAGTGAAGTTGCCAACATTCTCGATCTCTCCGAAGCCAACATCCGAGTTTTGCTCCACCGCGCTCGAGCGAAGATTCGTACTTCGCTGGAAGACTTCAAGGGAACGGAGCAATAATGGCGCTGATTAAGAGCATCAACTGCCGTCAAGCGGTCGCGCTGATCAGTGACTACCTCGATGGGGCACTGACGACTAGGAATCGCCTCCGGCTGGAGCGCCATCTCGCGGCCTGTGACGCTTGCAGTGCCTATCTCGACCAGATGCGCGTCACCATCACTTTGACTGGGACCGTGGGACCTGAGGACCTCTCGCCCGAAGCGCTCGAGGAACTGGGCAACATCTTCGACCTCTATCAGGCCGAGTCGAAAGACGACGAGCAGTAGTTCACGAGCCGCGAACAACGCGCCTGGAACAACCGGATGCAATCCTCCGCGAGTTGAAGACAACCGAAGCCGAAGCGACGAAGATCTCGGCCCGCGGATCATGACTCAGAGCAGGGCCTCGCAACGAATGTGAATTGAAGGCCGCCAGTAGCGGTGGGCCGTACTGGCCTCGTGGCGCCCAACCAAACAATCACCGCGCCACTCCAAGGTGCACGCTGTAACAGATTTGGGCACCGCGATACTAAAACAGTGGAGCAAGGAGCACGCGTGGAACAGTCGCCAGATTCGAAGTTCACCAAGGTGCCGGTCGGCCGACGGGTATTCATTGGATTGGCGGCCCTGGGGGCGGTTGGCATTGCCTTCGGTGCCGAGGCCCAGAATTTCGTGGGGAGCAAATTGGGTTCGGGCATCGCGTCGTTGCTGCCCGGAGGCGATCACTTCCGCATCTACTCGATTACCGGTTCCTACCCCTACATCAGCCCTCGCAAGTATCGACTCAAGGTGAGCGGTCTCGTCGCGAAGCCCTCGACGTTCACGCTGGCCGACCTCCAGTCGATGCCCGCGTACGAGATGGTGAAGGGCTTCCAGTGCGTCACTGGGTGGCGGGTTCCCGACGTGCATTGGAAGGGCGTGCAGTTGACTCATCTCCTGAAGGAGGCCGGCGTGCGGGCCGGCGCCGTGGCGGTGAGCTTCGACTCCTACGACGGGGCCGACACCGAGAGCCTGACCCTCGACCAGGCGCACCTATCTGACGTCATCGTGGCCTACGAGATGTCCGGCGCTCCGGTGACCCAACACCACGGAGGCCCGGTCAGACTGGTCGTCCCCCAGATGTACGGATACAAGTCGCTCAAGTGGCTTTCCGCGATCCGCGTGGTCGACCGGGTCGAGCCCGGGTACTGGGAACAGAACGGTTACCCGGGCAACGGATGGCTCGACGGAACGACGGGGCCGACTGACCCCGATCCGAGCCTCGCGTGACCACCTCAACCCGGACGGAGGCCGTCAACCAACTCGTCCGCTTCGATAAGGTGCAGCGAACAGCCCACTGGATGAACGCGCTCCTCTTTGGCGTCTTGATGTTCACGGCGATCCCGCTCTACTTCGGATCCTTCTTCGGCATCGTATTCCCGCGTCACGTGATTCAGGAGATCCACCTGTGGTCAGGCCTGATGCTGCCCGCCCCGGTCTTGGTATCCATGGCTGGTCCATGGGGACGCCGGATGCGCGAAGACGTTCGTCGATTCAGCTACTGGACTCGCTCGGAGATTCGCTGGATGAAGACCCTTGGGAGGTCCCCGCTGGATGCCGACAAGTACAACCCTGGCCAGAAGGCCAACGCGCTGTTTGTCGGTGCAGTGATTGTGGTCATGTGGGCAACCGGGTGCATCCTGCAGTGGTTTCGCTTCTTCCCGGTCTCGTGGCGAACCGGCGCCACGGTGACCCACGATTTCTTCGCCTTTGCCATCTTCGCCGCGGTGGCGGGACACGTCTTCATGGCGCTGACCCATCGTGAGGTGCTCGTCTCGATATTCAAGGGCACCGTCAGCGAGGAGTGGGCCGAGCACCATGCCAGGGAATGGCTTGACGAGGAGCAGGTCTCGAACTAGTCGTCCGTCCTCGGCGCCAGAGTTGACACCAGGGTCGTGGATCTCCCGGCTGCCGAAATCGTTCAGATAATTCGGCGGTACCGGGCCATCAGCCAAAGGAGGAGATCTGGGTCACGCTGAGCAAATTGGAGAACGATTGACCTGGGATCTGCACTGCCAGCCGCTTCACGGTGCCCGGCCCACAATCAGGGTGCCGGTCCGAACAGGCCTCATATTTCTGCAACGCCACGAGACCAGACCGACTCAAGACAACACTATTCCTTGAAAACAATGGACATGCGCAACGAGACTGACACAGAACAACCATTGGAAAGTTCCTTTTGATCCCAAGGTGCCGGGATCGAGACCCGGGCGGCCCACTATATGAATCTGAACGTTCACGCTCGTGGATCCCAACAGTCGCCGTACTTCTGAACGAAATCGAAGAATCTTGACTTGAACTCGATTGCGCAACGAGATCCATTGATCGTCGCGATAGACGATGCGCAGCGCGATAGGCCTCATTTCAGACCTCGCATTTTCACAACCCTTCAATTCCCGAGTGACGAGCGACAGCACCATATTGGAAATGAAGCGGTCTCCCGTTTCCCCGCGCGATTCAGGATGATTGAGTGTGGCTAGGCACGCCACCTTCTGACCGCCCATACCAAGAGTCCAAGAAATGCTCCCGCGAGCAACACGTAGATGCCGGCCAAACCCCATTCAGGCAGCGGTTGCGGGCCGTTCTGACCTGATGTACGACGAAGTTGCTGGCAAGTTGACACCCCTGGCTTGAAGGTCGTGTCCTACTCAATGGGAATCTCTTGTGAATCCTTTCACGGTTCCCAGTGCACTGTTGACGGACAATCGATAGTCGATATCGGTAACGATTATGGTTCGAGACGAACCCTTTAGGTTGGGTGTGAAAGGCACGAAGTGGTGTCCAAAAGGAGTGACGACATGGAGATCATCCGAAATCCCGACGGGAGCCTGGTGGTACCTATTCCAGAGGGGCGACATCACGACAGTGAAGACACAGTCGACGCTCCGAACGGTGACAGCGTTGACGTGGTCGCTGAACAGACGACTCGGTTGTTGCATCCCGGTGAAGGAGGCTATAGCGAGGCTCTTGCCGAATGGGATCTTCAACAAAATCCCGATCGCGCGCCCGCCGTCTCGACCGCGAGTGGGCGAGAAGAAGCGATGAACGTCGTGCACACCCTCGCCGAGTCGCCCGACCATGACGTTGCCGGTGCGCTCAAAGACGTCAACGACTCCGAAGCGAGCGGCGAGGCGCTGCGACACGTGCTGATTGGGGGGACTCACTCGGTCGAGGCCTTCTCCGAAGAAGTGGCGGAAGCCGAAGGGGGCGAACCACTCCCGGCCCATAAGATGACCAAGATCATAGGTGAGGTCTTAGCCGAGCTGGACAAGTAATCGGTCCGTCCTTGCGCGATCTGACACGGTGGCGCTCGGATCGTTGACTTCGACAAGGGGCTGCAGCGGCGCCTACATTCAAAGAGTTGTCTCAAAGGAATAGGGACTGGAGTGATCGTGGCAGCCTTCATGACCGTTCGGATGATCGCGCGCGCTCGTCATAAGGCCGCCGTCACGCCTCGTTAGTGATGACCGGCGTAGCGTTACCACGGTCGAGCCCTCCATTAGATTGTTGACGTCCGTCGGCCCTCCGACGTGAACCCGCACGCTGGAGGCTCAATTCAATGACAAGAAATCCCGTCGCACCAAGAGAAGGCTCCGGTCCCCCCAGGGGTCCGTGGCCGCCGGCGGCGCTTTCACTGGCTCGTACGATTCGACTATCGATTGCATTCTTGAGAACGAGGTCTTACAATTACGCGATGCTGGATGGATCGATCTCCCCACGCCAACGGAAAGGGTACGGATGACTAACCACACCTTTAGTTTCGAGCGCTGCCATGCCCATTGAAGGCGAGTACGAACCCAGTCCCGCGCAGTGGGTCCGTGACCAGGTGGCCGAGTACGAGGAATCCGGAGGCACGCGAGCCAACACCCTGCTCGACACGGGCCTACCGATCGTAATCTTCACCACCCGCGGCAATCACAGCGGCAGAGTACGCAAGACCCCCGTCATGAGGGTGGAGCACGACGGCGAATACGCCCTCGTCGCCTCCAAGGGCGGGGCTCCCGACAACCCAGTCTGGTACTACAACCTCCTCGCCCATCCCGACGAAGTCATGCTGCAAGACGGGCCCGAACCGTTCGACGTGGTGGTGCAACAGGTGAGCGGGGACGAGCGGGCGCTGTGGTGGGACCGCGCCGTGAAGGCCTACCCCCCTTACGCCGAATACCAGGTGAAGACCGCTCGCGAGATACCTGTCTTCATCGCCAGTCGCAAATAGCGTCGGACCGATTGAGCTGCAGACAAGAGCGCCACTGATGGTTCAATCATCAGTGGCGAGCGCCTCTCGCACAGTCACGTGCCGCTAAATGCCCAGCACTTATTGCACGGAGGCATGGCAGACGATCAGACGGGTAGTCCTGGCGGTTGCCGATTACTGTCCTCACGGCTCGTTCACGCAGCTCGAATACGTAATCGGCTGATCTTCGTATGGAGTAGTGCTCTCAAATGAGTTGCTCTCCAGTTTTGCCGGAACAATTCACACGGCGAGTTCAAGCGAAGTACCGGCGCATTGGCTCGAAGTAGTTCTCAAGCCATCCTCCGTTCTCGTAGCCGCGGTGGCCGTCGGGAACTGAGATGTGACGAATCGTAAGAAGCGTTCCCCCATCTGTAGGGGTCAACGTAACCTCGATCTGCGAGTCTTGGTCGCTCTCTTCGAACTCTGAAGTGCGCCACGACTGAACGATTCGCGAGAAAGGTTCGAGTTTGACGGTCGTGCCAGAAATGTATCCGTCCCAAGCCGTGAACTCTCCGCCGACCCTTGGATCAATCTCCGCCTCTGCGCCCGTCATTAACGTATGGGCGTCGCTCGACATCCACGCCCGGAAGATCTCCTCACACGAGGCGGGAATAATGTCGGAAACTTCGAAGTCATATGACATGTCTCAACTCCCCTGTTCAAGCAGCCGACTAGGACCCGGAAAGGCGGTTCTGCCCGTTCTCGGTGTCTCTCTTATAATGTTAGTGATCTCTTGCGCAAGAAACTGCTAACATATCACCAATGGACACGATGCTGAAGACGCTTGGCGAGCCAAGGCGGTGCGAAATCATCCGCCTCGTGTGGTCGAAAGAAATGCCCGCGACCGAGATTGCGAACCACTTTCCCGACGTCACCCGCTCGGCGATCTCGCAGCACCTTGGCGTCCTTCGCCGAAAGGGGCTGGTGAACGAGCGCAGAGACGGAACCCGACGCCTCTACTCGGTCAACCAGGGCGAGATCGCCAAACTCAGGGCGTTCATCGACTCGTTCTGGAGCAATAGCCTCGAGAAGCTTCGCGATCTCGCGGAGTCGCGTGAGCAATTGAAAGGGCACGAATGAGCACCGAAGTCGTCAGGGAATTGACCATCAAGGCGTCACCCGCAACAATCTTTCCTTACCTCGTTGATCCTGACAGGCTCGTGCAGTGGATGGGGACCGAGGCGTCCTTAAATGCAGTTCCCGGCGGTGAGTTCCGGGTTCTTTGCGGCGGCGTCAATCCGAGCGCTGGAGAATTCGTGGAGGTTGTCCCCAACCAGAAGGTCGTCTTCACGTTCGGGTGGGACGTTCCCGGTCATCCGATACCTGCGGGCTCCACGGAGGTTGAGATCACGTTGACCCCGGACGGCGAGCAAACGCTGCTGCGTCTGACTCACCGTGGACTTCCCGACGATGCGATTGGCGACCACGTCAATGGATGGAACTATTACCTGGGTCGACTCGAAAAGGTTGTCGATGGTGTTGACCCCGGACCTGACAGCGCGAATCTCGGCCCGTGACCATCGATGATTTAGCAGAAAGGGGTCTGGCGTGAAGTCTCAAGAGATCTGGAAGTACATCCATTCGGAGCGAGCCCAGTTGGCCGAGACCCTGGACTCGCTTGCTGCCGAGCAATGGAGTGCACCGTCCTGGTGCGAAGGCTGGTCGGTCCACGAGACCGTCGGGCACGTCGTGGCTGCCGCCGAGCAGACTCCCCTCAATTTCTATCGGGAGTTAATCTCAGCGGGATTCAAGTTCGACGTCTTCACCGAACGTGGCGCCGTGCGCCTTGCAAGGGTCAGCCCCGAGGAACTCATTCGGCGTCTTAGGGCAAGAACGACGACGACCAACCACCCACCCGCGCCGACCATGGCGATGTTGGGTGAGATCGTGGTGCACGGTGACGATATCCGTCGGCCTCTTGGGCTCGTACATCGATCACCAGATGCTGCCCTCGTGGCGGTCGCTAACAGTTGGAAGAGTTCGAACCTCCTCATCGGATCGAAGCGGAGAATCTCGGGATTGCAGCTGCGCGCGACCGATGTCGACTGGGTGCACGGGTCGGGACCTCTAGTGTCGGGGCCATTGCAGTCACTGGTCCTCGCCATGACAGGGCGTAAGGGATCTCATCAAGATCTCTCGGGTGAAGGTCTCCCCATACTCAGTGTTCGCGCCTGAGCCTGCCCGATTCGCGTCGGAGGACCTGGGGGCCAAACTCTCTGAGAATCGCACCTTAACGGGCTCTTCGGAAATGGGCGGCGTCAGGCGCTCGCGAAAGCAAGCACCTGGCGTCTGAGCGGGCTAGGGGTGCCCCTACGAACCGGCCATCTGGGGCACTCCGGTGTGGCGATCTGCTGTGTCAGTTTAGGTTGACAAATCAAGCATGTCAGTCTATCCTGACAGGCATGGACATCGAAAAACTCAGCGTGAATCTCTCGTCGGCTGACCCGGCAATTGGGCTACGCGCCTCGTTGGCGCTACATCGCCTAGCTGAGAGGGTCGAAGCGAAGCACGTCGCGGCGGCCCGGGAAAAGGGCTGGTCGTGGCAGCAGATCGGAGATGCCTTGGGCGTCACTCGCCAATCCGTGCACACCAAATACAACAAGGAGTCATCATGACCACCGAATCCGTTGCGCCAGAGACGCTTCACGCCTGGGCCATCTGTCTGCGGGCCAGTGAGGAGGCTCGTCGCCGAGGTGATCGCCGAACTGGCACCGATCACCTCTTACTCGCCTTGTTGGAAAATCCCTCGATCGAAGCCGTCTTGGGCGTGAGCCTGCAGCAAGCTCGCCAGGCCCTTGCGTCGCTCGATCACGAAGCCCTGGCCGCCCTGGGCCTGGAGTCCGGCACCGATGCTCCCGCACTGCCGATGCGCGCCGTGCCGAAGAAGCCGAGGTTTAGAGACGTCGCGCAAAAAGATCGCCTCCGCATGGCGCCCGCGGCAAAGAAAGTGCTTGAGGAAGCGTCTAAGCCCAACCGTCGGAGGCTCCAGGTCACGGCCCCGCAGGTGCTGGCCCAGATTCTCACTCTCCAACCACCAGATCCTGCGGCGGTGCTGCTGGGCGCTCTCGGCGTGAACACGTCGGAGGTTCGGCGCCGATTGGATGCGGTCACGCCCGACAGCTGAGTCCCCAGCGACATTCACGACTTCGAGCGAAGGTGTCCGGATCGGGCCGTTCCAGGCTAGGGGAACAGTCGCGAGCACCGGCCCAAATGATTGCCTCCCGGAGGTGCTGAACATCCGACGGTCGGCTGCCAGATCGTGACCGAGAGAACGGCATTGATCGGCAACGTTCGACTACGTGAGGTGTCCCACTTTGACGCCGCCGTATCCAAGTGGGGCATGACCCCGACGTGCCGGGGTGGGGCGGGCAACTATCGCGAGCGCGCTGTTGGCCGACGCGCCGCACCTCGCTCATTTCCGAAGAGCCCCTTAACGAGACTGACGCACGCGACCTGGCTGGCCTTTCGGAAGTGTCGCTGTAGCGCATCACTGGTGAACCAACGCGATGCTGAATTGCGCCGCTGGCTCAGAAATCCCACATTTCATCCCACAGACCAATCCGACCCCACCGGACGAATCCGACCATCCGCATCCCTCCTTTGATCCCAAGGTGCCGGGATCGAGACCCGGGCGGCCCACCAAGAAAGGCCCACCGAGAAAGAAGGGGCATTGGATCTCTGTTGAGCGAAATCTCGGGCCCTAATCCAAACTTGCCGCCAAGTGCAAGCTATTTCTCAAAGGCGCGATATCTGCTCTTCTGCTGACAGAGAGGCTCGCCATTGAATAGTGGGACGCACGACCCACCCAAAGATCTCATCGAGCGGTTCGAACATTTCTCTGCTTTGTACTATGAACCTATGTCCGAACCCTCTCATAGCGTTGCGGCGATCTTGCTCACTGGAGGAGCGAGTCGGCGAATGGGGCAGGACAAATCTCAACTAATCATGGAAGGCTCAACGCTCGCCATTCGTGCGTCCTCACTACTCCAACGCGTAGTCGAGACCGCTGTAGAAGTCGGTCCTGGGGTATCAGGACTCCCCTCGACGCGCGAACAACCTCCCGGCGGCGGACCACTCGTCGCAATCGCGGCTGGCTGTCGCGCGCTGCGCGAGAATGGCCACGCTGGCAGCGCCTTGGTGATCCACTCAGTGCGTCGCTTGACGCCCCGACTTCTGGCGCTCAGACGAACCTCTGCGAGCCGCCCAGTTGGCGCTGCGGTCCGTCGCTCGAAGGATCAGAGAGCTCGAGGAGAAGGTCCCTGGACTTGATCAGCGACGAAAGAAACTCGTCCAGATCCATGCCCGGACGCCCCGAGCAAAGATGCCAAAGGAACCCGCAGTGCGGTCCCGCTACTTGTCACAGCGGTCAGACCATCGAGCGTCTGACCAGCGGTAGCGACCTTCGCTCGTCTCTGTGGTGTGGTGCCCGTCTTCGGAAGCTCTCGCTGTCACTGAGCTCTCGCGGTTCCAGGGACGTTAACGATCGGCCGACGAACTCCCGATAGGGCAGCGCCGTTCGTAGTTCACATCCACCAACGGGGTACGAAGGGTTTCGTGGACGTCGTGTCCAGCGCCCCTTGCGTCATGCTCGAGAAATGAACACTCGCCCCGCGCGATGAAGCCAACGAGCAGGACGATCTTCCCGCCGGAGCGGCCGCTGTCGAAGTCATTCTGGATCCACTTGTTGTGATGTCCCACAGCGGACTGAGAGGTGGCCCCGGATTGCGAAGGTTGGGAGGCGTGATTGTTCTAGAGGCCCCACTGGCGGGTACTGCAGTAAGCCCAGCGAGAAGTGTCGGTCTCATTAATATTCTGGACTTATTCCAGATCTTGATGTAATCTGTCGGCGTGAACCTTAGTTCGACTGACTTTCTGCGTCATCACGGTATTCAGGTCACGGCACAGCGCCTGGCCGTGCTGCGGGCAGTGTCGGGACACGCCCACGTCACGGCCGAAGGCGTGGCCGAGGTCGCCGAGGCTGAAATCGGTGCCATCTCGCGCCAGGCCGTGTACGACGCCCTCGGCGTTCTGGTCGAGAAGGGACTCATCCGGCGAATCCAACCCGTCGGGTCACCCGCCCTCTACGAGGACCGGGTCGATGACAACCACCATCACCTGATCTGTCGCATCTGCGGCCGTGTGGCCGACGTCGACTGCGCAGTCGGCTTTGCCCCCTGCCTGACGGCCGCCAACGACCTGGGCTACGAGATTGACGAAGCCGAGGTCGCCTACTGGGGCCGCTGTCCGGAGTGTCGGGCTGAGGGTCGAACGTCGACTCGCCTCGATCCACCGACGGACCGACGTCAAAGCCGGCGCAGAACCGTAACGCAGGAGCATCAACCAATCCAGCAAGCCCACCACGAGGAGACCTCGTGCCTCATAGATATGAAGCAACCAAAGGAGAGAACATGACGAACGAAAACAAGTGCCCGTTCTCGGGCGGAGCGAACACCCTCGCAGGTGCCAGCCAGCCGAACGCGCAGTGGTGGCCGAATCAGTTGAACCTAAAGCTTCTCCACCAGAACTCCCCCCTGTCCAATCCCATGGATGAGAACTTCGACTACGCCGAGGAGTTCAAGACGCTTGATCTCGATGCGCTGAAGAAGGACATCGAGGCGCTGATGACAACGTCGCAGGACTGGTGGCCAGCCGACTACGGCCACTACGGGCCGCTCTTTATTCGCATGGCCTGGCACAGTGCGGGTACCTACCGCATCGGCGACGGCCGTGGCGGCGCCGGGTCCGGCGCGCAGCGCTTCGCGCCCCTCAACAGTTGGCCCGACAACGTGAACCTCGACAAGGCGCGCCGGCTGCTTTGGTCGGTGAAGCAGAAGTACGGACGCAAAATCTCCTGGGCCGACCTCATCACCTTCGCCGGTACTTGTGCTTTGGAATCGATGGGGCTCAAGACCTTCGGTTTCGCCGGTGGGCGCGAAGACGTCTGGGAACCCGATGAGGCTACCAACTGGGGACCTGAAGCCACGTGGCTCGGTGACGAGCGATACAAGGGTGACCGGGAACTCGACACTCCCCTCGGTGCCGTCCAGATGGGTCTCATCTACGTGAACCCCGAAGGTCCCAACGGCAACCCGGATCCGCTCGCTGCGGCCGTCGACATTCGAGAGACGTTCCTGCGCATGGCGATGAACGACGAGGAGACGGTGGCGCTCATTGCCGGTGGGCACACCTTCGGCAAGACCCACGGTGCGGCTGATCCAGAGAAGTACGCCGGCCGCGAACCCGAGGGCGCCCCCATCGAGGAGCAGGGCCTTGGCTGGAAGAACAGCTTCGGTACCGGCCGAGGCGACGACACGATCTCCAGCGGGTTGGAAGGCGCTTGGACCGCCACGCCTGTGACGTGGGACAATACCTTCTTCGACCTCCTGTTTGGCCACGAGTGGGAGCTTGCGAAGAGTCCCGCCGGCGCTTCGCAGTGGAAGCCAAAGGATGGAGCAGCAGCCGGCACCGTGCCCGACGCCCACGATCCGGCGAAGAAGCACGACCCCACGATGCTCACGACGGACCTCGCCCTGCGGTTCGACCCAATCTATGGGCCGATCTCGAAGCACTTCCACGAGAATCCCGAGGAGTTCGCCGGCGCCTTCGCCAAGGCGTGGTACAAGTTGACCCACCGCGACATGGGTCCCTACACGCGGGGCCTCGGCGCGTTGGTCCCCGCGGAACCGCAGATCTGGCAAGACCCCGTTCCCGCGCTCACGCACGAGTTGATCGGCGCAAAGAAGATCGCTGATCTGAAAGAGAGGATTCTCGCATCAGGCCTGTCCGTTGCCCAACTGGTCTCGACCGCGTGGGCGTCGGCGGCGACGTTCCGCAGCACCGACAAGCGCGGTGGCGCCAACGGTGCGCGCATTCGCCTCGCCCCGCAGAAGGATTGGGAAGTCAACAATCCGGCCGAACTCGCGAAGGTGTTGACGACGCTGGAGGGGATCCAGAAGGACTTCAACAACTCACAAACTGGTGACAAGGCTATCTCGCTCGCTGACCTCATCGTGCTGGGCGGATGTGCCGCCGTCGAGCAGGCCGCGAAGAGCGCCGGGCACGACTTGCAGGTTCCCTTCTCGCCGGGCCGCACGGACGCGTCGCAGGAGCAAACCGACGTCGAATCCTTCGCCGTGCTCGAACCAATCGCCGACGGGTTCCGCAACTACCTCGGGCAGGGACACCGCCGTACGGCGGAGGAACTGCTGCTGGATCGGGCGCACATGCTGACACTGACCGCTCCTGAAATGACGGTTCTTCTGGGCGGCATGCGTGTCCTGAATGCAAACTTCCGAAAGTCCGAACTCGGTGTCTTCACCAAGCAGACCGAGGCGTTGACCAATGATTTCTTCGTGAACCTACTCGACATGGGTACGGAGTGGCAGGCGGCGTCCGCAGCCGAGGGGACCTTCGAGGGTCGCGATCGCGCGACGGGCGCGATCAAGTGGACCGCCAGCCGCGTCGACCTCGTCTTCGGATCGAACTCCCAGCTCCGAGCGATCGCCGAGGTCTACGCGTGCGCCGACTCACAGCAGAAGTTCGTGCGCGACTTTGTGGCTGGGTGGAACAAGGTCATGAATCTCGATCGATTCGACCTATCCTGACCTCGACGGACAGGCCTTGCTACGCCACCTGACCTCGACTTCGCTGGTCCGGCGACCGAATCACTTCAATTCGGTCGCCGGACTACTCCAGTACCTCGGCCCGCTCCTCGTCGACGACGTCGCTGATCCAAGCTGAGAACGCGAGTTCGATTCGCGTCGCCCGCTCCGGACCAGCTCTCCTTGCGCGAACTGGACAATGCGGTCCGGAGGAGTACTGCACTCACTGCCACTGTCCGCTCCTGTTCTGCACTATTTTCCACGCCCAGGTGTCGCAGGACTGTCGCAACATCGCACGAGATGGACGCCAACTCCGTTGACACATTCAATCGCCGCAGGTCTTGCGGAAAGCAATTTCGTTTCGAATTCTTCTGGAACCGCCGAAGAGGGATGCCTCTCTCTCAGGTTCCTCGAGATCTTCGAGTCTTGTCTATCCGCTTGGGAGTAACTCCATTCCGGAAGCCATGAATGAAGCGCAGCCTGCAACCCGACTGGCGCCGAAGTCAAGCCACTATCTCCAAGGCGTAGTGGACTGACAACCCGGGGGCGATGTCATGGGCCCGAAGCAGGCCTCATCTTCGGCCTCATATTCCTGCAACACTGCGAAGCCAAGCTGACAAGCGACAACACCGCTTCATTTGAGACGTAGGGAGCTCTCGACCAGATCGACACGCCACAACGATCAGCAAGTCTCCTCCAATCCTCAGGCGCTGGGATCGAGACCCAGGCGGCCCACCAGTGATACGAAGGGCTCTAGAGCGTCTCCGTCTATCCACCTCGCACGAATCCCACGGATTGTCCCATGCTCGACGCACAATTCATCCCTTCCACAACGCAGTGAAACACTTCACCCCGAACTTCGGGCCGCAACTTTCAATGGAAGTGAACATCAGATTCCTCCGAGATCCGGGTGAATCGCAACGATCGCGACATTTCATCAACTGGTCAAGAATCCTGTCGTTTTCCAAGGAATTCGGCAACACAGAACCCGGCATGATTCAGTCTTGGCCAGCCCCTTCATGAACCTTTGGGCTAGTCAACCTCCTCAGAGGATTGCTCGGTGTGGCATGATGTCGCGATGCACGGCGTTCAACTCCACGTCGGCACTTTCACCAAGTCCGTGCTGATTCACTTGGCTCGCGACACAGGGGGGTTCCGCCGCGCCGGTGTCGATGTTCGCGAATCACCGGTATCTTCATCGCCCGCGCAGTTCCGTTCGCTCGATGCCGGCGAGTTCGATCTCATCTTCACCAGCCCGGACAATGTCCTGGCCTATCGTTTTCTATCCCAGAATCCGCTCGGGCGAAATCTCCCGATCGAAATCGTCGGCGCTATCGACCGGGGTCTCGGACTTTCGCTCTGCCTCGCTCCAACGATCGCTACGACCAGGGATGTTCGCGGAATGGCCATCGGCGTTGACGTGCCACAATCAGGCTTCGCCTTCGTCGCCTACGCGCTTCTCGACAGGGCCGGCCTGCATCCGGGCGACTACATCGTCGAAGCGCTGGGCTCGACGCCGCACCGCGCATCTGCGCTGATCGAAGGCAGTTGCGCAGCCACCGTTCTCAACGCGGGAAGCGAACTACGCGCCGAGGGCGCAGGCTGTACCATTGTCAGCTCCGTTGCCGATATTGGCCCCTACCTCGGGACTGTCATCGCGGCTATTGCCGCCGACGATCCCGTGGTCGACGACGTCAGAAGACGGTTCACCGATGTGCTGCTCGAGACATCGCGGGAGATCCTCGCAGGAGAAAGAGAGGCGGAAGTCATCGAGGCCACAATGTCGTTGCTGAACCTCACAGAGACGCAAGCTCAAGCCCACTATGCGTGCCTGTTGGCTCCCGCCAGTGGACTCATCCCTGATGGGATCGTGGATCGGGCATCCATCTCCACGCTGCTCGAATTGCGGCGTCAGTACATGCCAACACCCGAACTCGACACGATCGCGAACTCGCTCGCAAGCGTGGTCGTCGATCTCGCGATGGAGTAGTTCCGGCCTCAACTGCGGCGAAAGCAGCACACGACAATCAGTACCGGAAGCAGGTCCCCAGCGTCTTTGGCGACTCTGACTGACTTGGCGAGCTGCCTATACTCTTGGCTATCGTGCATAAACTGGGTATGTTGTTGCTGCCTTGTCTCGCAGTCCGCCTGACAACAACGGCATACAGGCGTACTCGTGCGAGAGGACCATTGCGGCTCCTTGAACATGACCGCAACCCGATGGTGCTCCATCTGGACGTAGGGTGCCGCAACTCGCGGGTGAGAGCCCGCCGAAAGAGTTCTACAGGAAAGGGATTGGATGACAGTCACTCAGAACAAGTCGCGTATTGACTCGAGTACCACCGACTCCCTACTGCGGGATCGGTCCGTGTGGGGACCATTTATCGGCGGTGAGTTCGTCGACGGTGACGGCGCTGACACCTTCGAGGTCCTCGAAGCGGCTACGGGGCGACCAATGGCTCGGATAGTGGTGGCGACTGACGAGATGGTCCATCGTGCGGTCACGGACTCCCGTCGTGCCTACGAAGAAGTCTGGCGTCTCCTCTCTCCAAAGGAACGTGGCGCTCTTATGCGCCAGGTCGCGGCTCGAATTCGCGAGCACGCAGACGAGTTGGCCGAACTCTGCGCACGCGAAGTGGGAAAGCCCAAGCGAGATGCTCTCAAGGTAGACGTCGTCTCCAGCCACTCGAGCTTCGACTACTACGCAGGTATAGCCGAGACGGTCCACGGCGAGATTCTCGATCAGGGTCCGATCGAGGCCCGCATCGTTTACGAACCCTACGGCGTCGTGGCGGCAATCCTCCCCTTCAACTGGCCGCCGATCCATTTCTCGAAGAAGTGCGCGCCGGCGCTCGCCGTGGGTAACACGGTGGTGATCAAGCCAGGAGAACAGGCGCCACTCACCGTCTTGCGGCTCGTCGAGATTGCCAACGAGGTTCTGCCCCCGGGGGTGATCAATGCCGTGAGTGGCATTGCGGCCGGTGCGGCGTTGGTTGCCCATCCTCGGGTGGAGCGCATCTCCTTCACTGGCTCGACGTCCACGGGACGCAAGGTCATGGTAGGTGCCGCGAAGAACCTGACGTACACCACCTTGGAGCTGGGCGGCAAGAACGCTCTGATGGTCCTTGACGATGCAGACCTTGATGAAGCTGTCGCAATTTCGATCGAGGGAATGTTCTACAACCAGGGCGAGGCGTGTACGTCCACCTCGCGCATTCTCGTGCACTCATCTCTCTACGAGGAGTTCGCCCGGCGCTTCGTCGACGAGACGGCGGCGCTGGTGATCGGCGACCCGCTCGCAGCCTCAACCGACATCGGGCCTATGGTCGATGCGCGCCAGCGCGAGCGCGTGCAGAACCTGTTGAAAGTAGGTCTGGAGGAAGGGGCTCAACTGCTCTATCAAGGCACCGTCCCTGACGGTCCTCAGTTCGCCCAGGGTTTCTTCGTCGCACCGTGCGTTCTAGGAGATGTCTCACCGGAGATGACCGTAGCGCAGGAGGAGATCTTCGGCCCCATCGCCTGCTTGATGCGTTTCGAAACTGATGATGAGGCCGTCGAGATTGCCAACGGCACCGAGTATGGACTGACGGCTGCTATCTGCACTCGTGACGAAGTGCGCGCGAGCCAGCTTGCGCAACGTCTCGAGGTGGGCATGGTGTTCGTCAACAACTACACCCGACGAACCTTTATCGGCTCGCCCTTCGGCGGCGTCAAGGGTAGCGGCTACGGTCGCGAATACGGACCCGAAACCCTGCATGAGTTCGTGCGCGCCAAGAATGTCCGCTTCCCTTCGGGCCACGGTGTGATCACTGGGTGGCCGCCACGAGGGTAGTTCCCACCCCATTGGAGTTGGCATTGACCGGCCGCCGGGCTACTGGCGGACTACTTTTCGAGTGAGCTCCAATCCCCTCAACAGCCCGGATCGACAGCAGTCCCAGACAGAGCCGGCGCCGGAAGAGACGTTGCACGCGGTCGGGTGGCCGTGCGTGCGACAGAAGTGAATTCGGCGAGGAGCCTTCTGGCTACGAGCGCATGCACAGCATCCGCGAACCTACGAATCCCCCACTTCCCGCGAGCGGGACGCAGATGATCGAGTATCTACCATGGCGAGAACGCGACTTCCTGTTCGTGTCTCGAATCGCTGCCAACGCTGATGACCCAAATCCAATTGCACAAATGCTCGAGCGACCTTGCATCCTGGCCCGCGATCATGACTTCACATTCGTCCTTTAACGGCGACAGTCAACAACAGATGTTTTTGAATCTTGCCCATGGCGTTGCGCGGGAGCTGAGTGAGGAATCGAATCTCGCGCGGTCGTTTATGAGACGCCAACCTGTTCGCCACGTAGTCGATGAGCTCTTGGGTGTCGAGCTCAGCGCCCCCGACAGGCACGATCCAAGCAACGATGCGCTCCCCCAGATCGTCGTCAGGGAGACCTGCCACCGCGACTTCTTCAACGCCGGGATGCTCGAGCAGCACTTGTTCGATCTCCCCCGTTCCGATTCGGTAACCGCCGCTCTTGACAAGGTCAGTCGAGCCGCGGCCGACGAGCCGTAAGCTGCCTTCACGCGAAATGACCCCCAAATCCCCGGTCGAGAACCACGCACCACTCATAGTTGCCTCGGTCGCCTGAGGCATATGGAGGTACCCGTCAAACAGGCTGGGGCTCCGCACGAGAACTGTCCCCACTGTCTCGTCGTCGGCGGGCACGTCCTCACGCGCCTCATCAACGACGCGAATCTCCACCGAGGGCAATGCCTGTCCGACGTATCCAGGGCGGGGAGGAGCCTCTGGGTCGGCGGACGTGATGATAAGAGTCTCGGTCATTCCATAGCGCTCGACGACTCGCTGTCCACTGGCCCGCTCAATCCGCTGGTAATCGCTTGTCATGAGTGGTCCCGATCCGGAGACGAGGAGGCGCGCGCCAGAAATGGACGAGGCCAACGCGCGATCGTCGTCGAGCGCGTTGGCTATCCGGTGGTACATGGTGGGCACGCCGAACAGCATCGAACCTCCCGCGGCAAGTGCCTCGCCGACGCCGTCAACCGAGAAGGAGCCAAGATGACGAACACTGCCGCCGACGAAAGCCGGCCCGAGTAGGCCCAGAACCAATCCATGCACATGAAAAAGCGGCAGCGCGTGGACGAGGTGATCTTCCTCGGTCCAAGCCCAGACTCGCGCGAGCGCATCAAGATTGGCTTGGATCGCTGCCGAACTTAGCACTACGCCTTTAGGTGGACCGGTCGTACCTGAGGTGTACATGATCAGCGCTGGCATTTCCGAGGGTGGTTCAGAGGGCCACGTCGATGGCCCGCCAACAGCACCAACAAGGTCGACCGAGATGCGCCGCATCGGACTCAGGATGTGGGGCAACGTAGCATGAGGGCTAGCGATGATCGTGGACAGGCACGCGTCATTGAGGACATGCGCCAATTCACGTTCACCGGACTTAGGATTAAGTGGAACAATCGGAGTGCCATTCGCCAACGCCGCGTAGAGCCCGATTACGGTCGCCAACTCTGGAGTGGCCCAAAGCGCCAGCGGCTGCTCGCTCCGCAGTTCACCTGTCAGAAGCGAGGCTTCGTCGCGAAGCTGACGGTAGGTCAAGCTACCATCGGGCATAGAGACTGCAAGCCGATCCTCGCCGGCCCGTATCGCCGCGAAAAGTGAATGGCGATCGTGTTTCATCGGCCTTGACGCCATGCCCCAATGCGCCGACAACCAGCGAGTGAAAGCGGTCGTCGTTTCGATTGGCAAACCGCTTGCATACTGGCCTCTCCCACAAACTCCGGACACATTCTCAGGCTGCCTGAACGTGTCGGCGAAAGAACTATAACTCCCACTCGATCGACGACTTGTCGCTGATTGGCGAGCGTGTCAACAGCACCGGAATAGCCTGACACGACATCGTCTGAGAGATTAGCTACTACTACTCCCCTGGTCGCAGGCCATAGGTTACCGCCGATAGCGCTTCGAAGATGAATGAGTCCTACGCCTTGAAGTGAACCCCTGTCTAGCCAGTTACCTGGCCCCGAATCTCCCCGCGCTCGTGCGCGCTCGGTATTGCACCTGCCATGGTGAATTCTCCAACGATCGCGGCACGGGCCTCGTGCGACGCCAGTGCTAACGCGCGCCGTGGTCCTGGGCAACGACGTCGCCACAACGATGATGTTGGCGCTCGTGGTACGGTCAACAAGATGAAGGGACCGACCCTCGTAATCCTGGCGGCAGGTCGTGCCCGTCGCTATGGCGGCCTGAAGCAGCTTGCTCCAATCGGCAAGCATGGCGAGGGCGTCATAGATCTCTTGGCTTCGGACGCAATCGCCGTAGGCTTCGACGAGATTGTGGTCGTGATCAACCGTGATACCGGACCCTCCATAAGGGCGCACGTCGCCAAGCACTGGCCGAGGGACCACCGCGTTTCGTTCGCCGTCCAAGAAACACTTCACGGTACAGTGGACGCGGTGCTGGCCGCCGAGCCAATGGTGGACCCCGCTACCCCCTTTGGCGTTTCTAATGCTGACGACATCTATGGACTTGACGCCTTGAGAAAGCTCAACCATCATCTGACCACGAGCACCAGTAGTTGCCTCATAGCCTTCGAACTCGAGAACTCGCTCGTGGGCGACCTTCCGGTCTCGCGCGGATCGTGCCGAGTCGCCGATGGGCTTCTCGTCGAGATAGTGGAGCGACGAAATGTGCACTACTCGTCCGACGGGCTCGCCGCCGACGACGGACTAGCACCGTACTTCCTGGACCCCCAGACGTTGGTTTCGATGAATCTGTGGGGCTTCCAGCCGTCGATTTGGCCGTTGATGCACCAAGCGATGGATCGACACGACTTCACCGTGAGCCCCGAAGTGCTGCTGCCGGTCTTCATCGGAGAAGTTCTGCACAGCGGGTCGATTCGTTTTGACGTCATTACGACGAATTCACGCTGCATCGGGGTCACCCATGCGGAGGATCTTCCGTTGGCGCAGTTTCTCGTTCGCGAGGAGATCAAGGCGGGTCAACGCCCCGAGTTCGCGTTCCAGTAGTCAAGGATTCGTGAGCCTCGCTAATTGTCGGACCGACTTCAGACGGTCGCCATTCACGACAAATTGAAACGAGAGACGTCGGTCCAACGACCTCGTTCTCCCGCGCTGCACCGGCCGAACGGACGACGCGATCAACGGACGCCGGTACGTGGGCGCGGCCCGACGCTGATTTCGTCAAACTCAGATGGACCCCGTGAATCGTGCTGTCGACGCAGCCCGACTCGCTTTGTTGCTCGTCGCGCTAGTGACTCGGCCGGTAGACCTGGTTGACGTAGTCGTTGACCATCCTCGCCGAACTGAACTGCGGACCAAGGCTTCGCAGTGATTCGCGCACTCGCGCCAGCCAAAGCGCGGGCACTCCGTTGGCGTCGCGCGAATAAAAGAGGGGCTTCACCTCACTTTCCAATAGTTCGTACAGCGCCGTCGCGTCCCGTTCGTCCTGCGCTTCTGGGTCGTCCACCGTCGATCCATCGATCGCCCAGCCGTTGCGCCCGTTGTACCCCTCGCACCACCAGCCGTCCAATACGCTCAGGTTGAGTCCACCGTTGAGTGCTGATTTCATTCCACTGGTGCCGCTGGCCTCGAAGGGCGGTCGAGGAAGATTCAGCCAAACGTCGCACCCCGCCACGAGTTGCGGTGCGACCCGCAGGTCGTAGTCTTCCAGGAAGACCACGCGGTTGGTCGTTTCCAGCCCCCGCTTCACTACGAAAACGTTCTTCGCCACGCTCTTCGCCTCGTAATCGAGGGGATGAGCCTTGCCGGCCAAGATGATCTGCACTCCCTGGTCATGATCGATGATGCCGTGAAGGCGCTCAACATCGTGGAACAAGAGGTCGAGTCGTTTGTAGGTAGCCAATCGGCGAGCGAAGCCGATGGTCAGGTGCGTGGGGTCGAAGGCGCTGAACGCCGACTCGGCCAGGGCGACGTCCTCGCCTCGCGCCAAACGATCGACCACGATGCGACTACGAAGCATTTCCACCAATTGGAGTCGCAGGTCGCACCGCGCCCTCCAGAGCTCAACGTCCGGGATCTCGTCCACGTGACTCCACAGCCCCGGGTCGTTGGCGTGAAGCTCCCAATCGGCACCGAAGAACTTGGTGAGTAGGTCGCGCATATCGGGAGCCATCCACGTCGGCAGGTGCACCGCGTTGGTGACGTGGGTGATGGGCACATCGTCCAGCTTCACGGTGGGAAAGAGTGGACTCCACATGGTGCGGGCTACTTCGCCGTGGCGTTTGCTCACCGCGTTGGTCGAGCGCGCAGACCTGATCGCCAGCGGGGAGAGACCCAGCGGCTCGGTCGTGGCGGCGGCGTCGACCCGACTGGCGGAACTCAACTCGTCACGCGATAGTCCCATTTGGTCAACCGAACGACCGAGCACGGAGAAGAAGACGTCCGGGTCGTAGGTCTCGTTGCCCGCGGGCACCGGAGTGTGGGTCGTAAAGACGAATCGGTCACGGCCAATGTCCAAGAGCTTCTCGAGCCCCAGGCGGTCCCCAGCGAGTTCGCTCGATGTCCGCGAGGCGATCTCCAGCGGTGCGAGCGCCGGATGGCCTTCGTTCAGGTGGAAGAGTGCGGGACTGATGCCCATGGCGTCGAGCGCTCGAACGCCGCCGATGCCGAGCAGCGCGTACTGGGCCAGTCGAATCTCGGGCGAACCTTCGTAGAGGCGCGCCGTGACCCAGCGCTCCAACGGGTTGTTCTCCGCGAGCTCGGCGTCGAGCAGGTAGAGCGGAGTGCGCCCCACGTCCACGCGCCACACGTGCGCGGCCAGCTCGCCGTCCCATACCGGCACCGTGACTCTCAGCGGCAGTCCGTCGGCCCCCCGCACGCGCACCGCGGGAAGCAGATCGGTGTTTGCCTCGAGCCAGTACTCGTGCTGCCAGCCCTCGAGACTCATGCGCTGGTGAAGATAACCGCGTCGGTAGAGCAGTCCGACTGCCACGACGTCGAGCGCCTGATCCGACATTTCCTTGAGAAGGTCGCCGGCCAGGACCCCGAGTCCGCCGGAGTAGACCGGCAGCGACTGGTGGACGCCGAATTCCGCGCAGAAGAACGCGACCGGACCGTTCGACAGAACCCGCTGGGTGGGGCGTTGCAGGTCGGCATCGATGACCTGGGCCACTCGTTGGAGTTGATCCAGCAGATCTCGGTCAGTGGCGGCGCGGAGCAGGTCGCGTTCGGGCAGATTGAGGAGAAACCGCACCGGATTCTCCCCCGCCACCATGAACCGGTATGCATCGATGCTGCGAAAGAGCTCGCTTCCGCCGGGGGTCCACGACCAGAGGTAGTTGTAGGAGATCCACGCGAGATCCTCGAGTGGCTCGGGAAGTCGTCGGGCCAGGCGATCAATCGCGCGACGCATATCGCGAGATCCATCAAATCGGTTATTCATTCCATCGAATCTAACCGCTCACGGCTGGGGATGACTGATGGTCCACGATGTCACCAAGGCCGACGGCACGCGCCAGAGGCGCCAGGCTGTCGAGGTCGCTTTGGGCATCCACGCATTCGATGATCGCCAGCAGCGCACGACGAATGGAGGCCTCCCCAACGGGGGTGACGTACCTCGGCGCGCTGGCCAGAGCGACCAGCACCGCCACGTCGTCACTGTTGGCCGCCCGCTCGAGCAGGTAGGCCACGAGCAGGTCGAGGGCACCCTCGTAGTTGTCACTCCCGGTTCCCACCAGCCACGAGGCGGCCATCCTCGCCACGACGTCACTGCCGAGTTGGCCGAGGTCGAAGCGCTCGGCGCCAGCGGCATGACCAACGTGCACCTCTACGCCCAGGGCCCCGGTTCGCGCGACGCGAGTGTCGAACTCGCTTCGACGCAGGGTCAGCGTGTTCGTCAGGGCGATCCGCTCGCTGCCTGCGTCGTCACCGACCAACGCCACCTCGGCCCGCCAGAATCCTCGTGCCGTCCTGGCTGCTTGTCCACAAGCGAACCTCTCGGCGGCGAATCCCGCGGCGACGAGGGCCTCGTCGAAGCGGTACGGCTCGCAGGCCAGTCGCCAGAGTTCTGCCCCGCCGATACCCGGTCGATTAGATCGGACCCCGGCCAGACGATCGACGAACTCGGGCTCCAGGTCGAGGCCCAGCGCCCGGTGAGCGATCTCCATCGCGACAGCGGCGTAGCGAAGGACTATCGAGGTCTCGATCTGGGCGGGATCGGCGAAGAACCACGCGCAACTGGTGAAGCTGTAGAGCAAGTTCCGATGGACCTCGCACAGTTCCAGCACGAGACTCATCTCGTCGCCGTCCAGTGCCCTCTGGGCGTGTTCGATGACGAACTCGTCAGGCCGCACCGTGCCGGCTAACACCTGGCCGTAGTCCACCAGCGCCTCGTCGACCGAGCGAACATGACGCGCGAGTTCGGCGTCGACTGAATCACCCAGGGTCTCGCGCAGCCAGTCGAGCGCCTGGCGCAGCGGGCCGCGCCAGTCCTGCTTCCAGCCCGGCAGCTCACCTGTCACGCACCCGCAGTCGCTGCGCCACCTCTCCACCCCGTGCGCGCAACTCCACGCCGACACCGAGGCGAGTTCGACCTCGTGCGTAGGTTCCTGAGTCGACAACCATTCTCCGAGCGTCGTGCTGATGCCGTAGTGGCGCTGAAGGCGGCGCAGCGCCCACGCGAGACCAAGATCCCCGAAGCGGTGGTGGTGACCATAGGTTTCGCCGTCGGCCACGAGCAGGACCACACCATCACGGTCCTTCAGCTCTTCGAGCATCGCGTCGGCGAGTTCAGTCCCGTTGTCGATCAAGTCGCCGAAGGCCACGCGCTGGGAGAGGCTTGCGTTCCCGAACACGACGGTGATGGTCCGTCCGTGGTCGAGTCGAACGAGGTACGGCCGCGTCGTATCGAGGGTGTTGGCGTCAACGCCGCGCCAAGCGCCTCCGTGTTCGCGAACTCGAACGGCCTGGGTGGGCATGAGGATCGTGAAACCGATTCCCTGATCAACGAGGGTCCCCAACGTCTCGATGTCGACCGCGGTCTCGGGCAACCACATGCCTGAGGGGGGGCTGGCGAAACGCTGCGAGTAGTCCGCGATCCCCCACGCCACGAGTCGCCTACGATCGTCGGCACTCGCCAATGGCAGGATCGCGTGCACCATCGGAGCGGCGAGGGCCACCGCGCCTGGTCCGGGCGCGACGCGACCCACCTGGTAGCGAAGGGCTCGATCGACGTCCGGGGAGCACCGCTCCAGCCAGTTGTGCAGCGTGGGACCGACGTCGAAGCTACTGCTGGCCAGCGGCTCGACAAGCTCGTTGCCCTGGTGGTCGCCGCGGGGTAGCGCCACGGCAATCAGGGCCCGGTAGCACTCGGCGGCGATCCGTTCATTCCAGTCGTGGTATGGCCAGGCGCTCCATTCGTTGGTGACGATTCCGAGCCAGGGGTCCTCGCGGGGGGGTTGGTAGAAGTGGAGGAAGAACCCCGCGACCGGTGGCATCTACGCGACGCGCCTCAGCACGACGAGGGACAAAGGAGGCAACGAGACGCGCAACACGTTTCCGAAGTGGTCGTCGGCCGATGCCGTGAACTCGCCACTCGTCAAGTAGCCGCTGCCACCGTAGACGAGCTCGTCACTGTTGGCCGCGACCGCCCATCGTTCGCTCGGTGACACCTGGAACTCGTAGTTGTCTCGCGGCACCGGGGTGAAGTTGGCGATCACGACCAACTCGCCGTCGCCGGTACCGCGTCGCCATATCAGGACGCTTTGGGGGGCGTCGTCGCAACTCAACCAAGCGAAGTCCCCCGCGCTCGCGTCATCACGGTGCAGCGCCGCGTGGTCGCGATAAAGGGCGTTGAGGCGGCGCACCCAACGAGCCACGCCCTGGTGCTCGACACTTTCCAGCAGATGCCAATCGAGCGACTTGTCGTGATCCCATTCGCTCGCTTGAGCAAACTCATCTCCCATGAAGAGCAGCTTCTTTCCGGGGATGGTGTACTGGTAACCGAAGAGCAATCTGAGATTGGCGCGCTGCTGCCATTGGTCACCGGCCATCTTGGCCAGGAGCGAGCCCTTGCCGTGGACAACCTCATCGTGTGAGAGCGGAAGTATGAAGCTTTCGTGGGCGGCGTAGACCCCTCGGAAGGTCAATTCGTTCTGGTGGTAGCGACGATGAATCGGATCGTGCGCCAGGTAGTCCAGAGTGTCGTGCATCCAACCGAGATCCCATTTGAACGTGAACCCCAAGCCGGAGTCGGTCACGGGTCCCGTGACCGCTGGCCACGACGTCGACTCCTCGGCGACCACCATCACGCCGGGGAAGGAGTCAGTGGTTTCGGTGGTGCACTGACGAAGGAACTCGACCGCGTCGAGATCTTCGTGTCCGCCGAAGCGATTGGGCACCCACTCGCCAGGCTGGCGCGAGTAGTCGAGGTACAGCATTGACGCGACCGCGTCGAGCCGTAGCCCGTCAATGTGGTATTCGTCGAGCCAGAAGCATGCGCTGGAAATGAGAAAGCTCCGCACCTCGTTGCGTCCGTAGTTGAAGGTCCAGCTCTGCCAGTCGGGGTGCACGCGCTGACGAGCGTCTGCGTGTTCATAGAGGTACGAACCGTCGAAGCGCGCGAGGGCGAACTGGTCGGCCGGGAAGTGCGAGGGCACCCAGTCAAGCAGCACTCCGATTCCCGCCTGGTGGAGTTGATCGACCAGGAACTTGAAATCGTCCGGCGTGCCCATCCGTGAAGTCGGTGCGAAGTAGCCGGTCGTCTGATAGCCCCACGACCCGTAGAACGGGTGTTCCATGACCGGTAGCAGCTCCACGTGGGTGAAGCCCATCTCGACGGCGTACGCCGCAAGTAACGGCGCCAACTCGCGGTACGTCAGCTGGCGATCTCCCTCTTCTGGTACGCGCCGCCATGAACCGAGGTGCACCTCATAGACCGACACCGGCCGCTCGCGTGCGCGGTACGTTGCACGATCGGCCGTCCACTGATCGTCAGTCCAGGTGTACCTCGAACTCCATACCCGCGTCGCCGTCGCTGAAGGGACTTCGAAATAACGACCCATCGGATCGGTCTTGTCGAACTCTTCACCACCCAGTCGCGAATGCAGCCGGTACTTGTAGGTGGTCAATTCCTCGACGCCGGGAATGAAGCCTTCCCACACCCCGGAGCTCTCGCGTGGAGTAAGAGGATGTCGTGTCCCGTCCCAGCCATTGAACTCGCCGATAACCGAGACTCGGTCGGCGTTGGGCGACCAGACGGCGAAGTAGCACCCGGCCACGCCTCCGGCGACCATCGGATGGCAGCCCAGGTGGTTGTAGAGGCGAAAGTGCCGTCCTTCGCTGAGCAGGTGCAAGTCCTCTGGCGTGAAGCGCGTTACGTCGAACCGGGTCTGGGACGCACCGCTTTGCTCCACCGGCCTCGCGTAGCCTCGTCGCTGGCTCAGGGGCTTGAGGGCGCTCGCGAGATCCGAGGAGGCGGCGAGCTGCTCCAAGCTCAATCGGGATCGGCGACTCCAGTTCGGACGCTGCGTTGAGGTCCCGGGAAGGTTGACCGCCGAGGTTTCCTCCAGCACGTCATCGAGCTGCACCATGACCAGTCCCGCGTCGCTGTCGGCGAGAAACGCGTGCACGGCGGCGAGCACGACGCTGGGATCATCGTCGACGCCGCAGCCCAGTTCGCGCACGAGGTTCTGGCGTTCGGTGCTGCGACGGTGACGGGCGGCCTTCGCCGCGGGCCGATCAAGCCGACCGAGGCTGAGCATTTCATCGATGTCCAGGCCGCTCCACCACCCCGCGAAGGTCGCCGTATCGTGGGTCCCAAAGGAGGCCACCGATCCGTTGGGCACCTCGGCAAGCCTCTTGGCGCCAATCGCGTACTGCACGACGTACGTGCGCCGCATTCCATCACGCTCCAGGGCATCTCGCAGTTTGTCTTCCACGGTGCCCAGGTCCTCTCCAATGACGTCGACTTTGGTTCGTTGAGCCTCGATGGCGACGACGGCGAGAAGCTCCTCAAACGGCATAGCCACGTAGAGCCCCTGTTCGGGAGATGCCCCCTCGGGCACCCAGAACAGTCGTTGCAGTCCCATTACGTGGTCAATGCGTACGACGCCCGCAATGCGCATGTGGAATCGCAGCGCCTCGCGAAACTTACTGTGCGCGTCCTCTCGGCATCGGTCAGGGTGCAGCGGGGGCGACCCCCAGTTCTGACCTTGAGACGTGAGATCGTCAGGCGGTGCACCAATCGATACCGTGCTGACGTAATCTTCCGGGTTCCTCCACACATCGTAACCGTGAGGGTGGACACCGATTGGAATGTCGAGTTCGAGCGTCTGTCCGCGCTGAGAGAGACGCGACGCCAATTCGGTCATCTGCTCATCGATGATCCATTGGGCGAACATGTGGTAGCGAACCACGATTGGATCGACATCATTCCACCGCAGAAGTCCGCTTCGCGCCGTCGAGGGCCAACGATGAAAGTCAAGACCGAACCGCTCGCCGGCGGCTCGGAATCGGGCGTAGTCGTTCAAATCAGGATGGTCCATGACGTAGGAACGCAGTCCGCTTTCGCGTTCCGTCATGTACTCGCTATGTGTTACAGCCCATGCCTGTAACACATTACGTTTGGCCGCAAAGGCTGCGGCGCCGTCTACGACACCGTTGAGGGTCCACGCCTCACGGCGCGAGGGGGAGTATGTGTCATTCATCAGATGCTGCGCTGCCGTCGAGCTGGCCAAGTGCTCGACCTGATCGAGAGCAATCCATCGATCATTCCAAAACCGCCGGCTCACGGGCCGATAGGGGCTCGACTCAAAATCATTGGGACCGAACGTCGCCAGCAGCGGCAGGGTCGAAACGACGCTGGCGTGCTGATTGGCCACGAGGCGCGCGAACTCGTCGAGGTCGCCGACGTCACCACTACCCCAACTGCGCTGTGAATGCAGTGAGAAGATTGGAGCCTGTACCGAATAGGCGCGCCAGTCTCGGGCGAAACGACGGGACGCGCCTCGCAACGGACGAGCGATGATCGTCGAGCGAGTCGCTCGTCGCCCGACGATCACGTTCAGGTGGTGATAACCCACGCGCATCGCCGGCAGAGCCAGTCCCCACGACGGCTCGTGGGCACCGGTGGCCTTTGGCAACGGTGCCAGCAAATCGGAGGGAACGCTCCAGGTAATTTCCCCTCCGAACTCGAACTCCACTCGACACTCCACGATGAGGGATTTTCTTCCTGGACGTATTGGCAGCAGCGTTTCCACGCCCTCGTCCACTACGTAGACGGGCTCGAGGATCCGCTCGAGGATCTGTTGGCGGCGACCTCGAAGCACGGTCCGAGCGTCGTCGGGCGATGAGATCCTATCCATATCACCAAAGGAGTTCAGTACGGCCATGAGGATATCGACGTCGGCCGACCGGGTTGCCCCTCGCCCATCGACGTAGCCGACGCCGACGCCGCGTAGTTCGGCCAGCTTGCGCAGTGCCGACGAGACGCCAGGGAGTGCGTCGGCGGTCATTGGGACCACGTGATCAGCGAGGCAATCGCCTCGCCGTCGCTGTGCATTAACGACGGCAGGACTCTCGCAACTACCTCATCCGGTTCGACACCTGCGCGCCGCTCGGCGATGCCAACGTAGCGTGCTTGGTTGCCTTCACGGTCAACGAGCATGGCGTCGACGGCTCGCGGGATCTCACCACGCCAGGCGATCCAGAGCTGGACGCGCAGGTCAGCCGGGTCCAGGTTGCTGAGATGCACTACCAGCTCGACCTGTTCTCTCAAATTCGGTGTTGGATCTCGCTGGGTGATGGCGACCGTGAGACCCGGCCAGTTGGACCGCAATCGATCGAGATCGCGGGCTCGGGCTCGGGCCGACTTGGCCTCACCCGAGCGAAGTCGCTGCACCATAGACAACCCGGGAAGGTAGTACGACTCGGTATATTCGCGCGTCATTCGCAGGGCATCCCACGTCGGAGCCAGGGTTGACATCGACTGCTTCACCGACGCAATCCATGCGCGCGGTACGCCCCCACTGTCACGTTCGTAGAAACGGGGGATTATCTCATTCTCCAGGACGTCGTAGAGCGACTCGGCGTCGAGCATGTCCTGGATTTCATCGTCGGCGTACGGACCGGCGGTTCCGATGGTGAAGCCGATTGGTACCGCCGCCCGATCGGCGTCGAGACAGGCCTCGTCCCACCAGCCGTCCACCGTGCTGAAATTCAGTGCTCCGTTCATTCCTGCCTTCATTCCGCCGACGCCGCAAGCTTCCAGGGGTCGTCGCGGAGTATTCAACCAGACGTCCGCCCCCTGGGCGAGCGAGCGGTCCATCGTGAGGTCGAAGTCGACGATGAAGACGACCCGATCGGTGACCTCGTAACGCGTGGCGAATTCGATCATGTTCTGCAGTAGAAGTTTTCCAGGCTGGTCATCGGGGTGAGCCTTGCCGGCAAAGACGATCTGAACCGGGCGTTCAGGATTCTTTAGCAGCCGGGCTAGGCGCTCGGGATCGCTCAGCAGCAAGGTTGGACGCTTGTAGGCAACGAACCGGCCGACGAAGCCGATGGTGAGCCGATCCGGGTCAAGTAGCGTCGCCGAGACCACTCGCTCGATCGGTGCGTTCCGGCGTGCCAGTTCGTTACGGGCGCGGCGGCGGGTGAACTCCACCAGTTCGGCGCGGGCGGCGTTCTTCACCCGCCAGAGTTCCGAGTCACTGACATTGAGGAGTTTGGACCACATGACTGGATCGCCCGGGGTGACGTGCCATTTCGGGTCCACGGCGGAGGCGAAAAGCTCACTATATTGGCTGGTAGTCCACGACTCTAGATGCACTCCGTTCGTGACGTAGCCGATGGGAACTTCCTCAAGCGGTAGCCGGGGCCAGAGCGCCGCCCACTGCTCTCGGGTTACTCTTCCGTGCAATCGGCTGACGCCGTTGCGGTGTCCCGCCATGCGCATCGCGAACACGGTTGGACAGAATGCGTCGTCGGAACTGTCCGGATACATCCGTCCGAGCGATACCAGCGTTTCCGTTTCGACTCCAACTTGGGCGGCGTAAGGGGCGAGAAAGCGCCGGGCCACCGACGGCGAGAAGTAGTCGTGCCCCGCGGCCACTGGCGTGTGAGTGGTGAAGAGAATACCCGGCCGCACTGCGCAACACGCCTCGTTGAAGCTCAATCCCTCCTCCGCCATTACTCGGCGAATGCGCTCGAGCACCGCGAACGATGAATGGCCTTCATTGAGGTGCAGGACTTCGGCCTCTATGCCCACCGCGGCGAGCGCTCGCACGCCCCCAACACCCAGAATCAGCTCCTGCGCGAAGCGGATATCGACGTCACTGTCGTACAGTCGGGCAGTCAACGTTTGGTCGGACTGCGAGTTCGAACTTACGGAGCTGTCGAGCAAAAGGAGTGGATTCCTCCCAACGCGAGCACGGTAGACCGCTACTTGAATGTCCCGACCGGGCAGCGATACCGTGACTTCGATCACTCGTCCTTGCGGATCTTTGACTCGTTCGATAGGCATCTGGTTCGGTGATGTCATATCCCACGCCTCGTGCTGATGGCCTTCGCGGTCCAGCCACTGATGCGATGTTCCCCGGTACAAGAGGCCTATCCCGACGACGGGGACACCGAGGGCGCTCGAGGCTTTCATATGTTCGCCAGCCACGGTGCCTAGGCCGCCAGCGAAGATTGGCAACGAATCAGTGAGCGAATACTCGGCCGCGAAATACGCCACCACGAGACCCTTCTGCCCACGATGGCGCGTCGAGTACCAGGTCTTGTTCGTCTTCTTGTCGTATAACCGGAACTCCTCGACAACCGTTCGTGCGAGTTCGGCGATCTCTGGATTGGCGTTCAGGACTTCCGTGACCTTGGACCTGCCGAGTCCGAGCAGCAACTGATGCGGCCACTCGAGCGCCCCAGGACTGGCGTCGGGATCCAGGCTCGCGAAGAGGTGCCTCGCGTTAATCTTCCAGGTCCATCGCAGGTTCAGGGCGACGTCCAGCAGTTCATTGTAAGTGACCAAGGTTCGCTTCAGTCTGCGATCCGACTTGCCAACTGGCACCCCGACCTCCCACTTCGCGTCGTACAGAGCTGTCGAGTGATGGCTCCCTGGTCTGAAGCTCTCAGCCTAACGTTCCATCCGGACAGCTTCCCTCAGACCAGGGACCGCGCCACCAGCAGTGTCATCCCCTGAAGTGGCGGCGTTCAGAGGTGATTGAGAATGAAGGACCACCAGAGGAGTATTGGCGTGTCCATACCAAGGCACGAATGCAAAACTCCGATGGGCCACCCACGATTTTGACCTATCCGAGGTGCTCGATGCACTTCGTGGCATTCTGGGCGGTGATCTCGTTCGCGAGGCGGTCTCGTTCATGTACTCGACGCAGATCGAGGCCGAGCCCGTCGAGGTTATCGGCGCCGAACCCCTCGAGCGATGCGTGACGCGCATCGTCCGTTGCAGCGGCTCGCGACCGGACGCTCACTGCCAAGGCCGGCGACCAGGAGTTGAGGATTCCCAAGCGGCGCCAGAACGCGTTCTTCCCAAGCGCGCTCGAGCGGCTCCATCATATCGACCAGGCCCTCTATGCCGTGGTCATGGAGGCCTACGTCCACCGGGTCTCGACGCGCAAGGTCGCCGACCCCGTCAAGGTGACTTCACCGCGACGAGCGTCAACGAGCTCTGGCTGACCGACTTCACTGAACACCGACCGCAGCAGGGGAGCTCTACCTCTGCTGCGTGAAGGACGTCTTCTCCAATCGCATCGTCGGCTGCTCTATCGATCGTCAGATGAAGGCATCTCTGGCGGTCAAGGCGCTCGAAAATGCCGTCGCCCTGCGACGTCCCGTGGGGACGGTGGTGCGTAGGGACCGCGGCACGCAGTTTCGCTCGAAGAAGTTCGTGCACGCTGAGGAGTCATGGACTGCAGGGCTCGATGGGACGCGTCGGCGACTGAGCCGATAACGCAGCGTGGAGTCGCTCTTCTCGTTGCTGCGGAAGAACGTCTTCAACTGGAAGCGGCGGAAGTCACGACAACAACTGCGTCTCGCGACCGTCACGTGGATCGAGCGGACCTACCACCGCCGGCGGCGTCAACTGGTCCTAGGCAAGCTCACGCCGATCGAATATGAGACAATCAACAGCATGGCCAGACCGGCCTAAGTAGTGAAGAAGCCCGAGTCAACTAATTCGGGGCACACCCGCGGGCCCCTGGATCGCTAGGGCAAGGAGCGAACTTCGAGAGGATCAAGGTTGAAGCAGATTGCGGATATTCAATCAATTGTGATTATGGGTGTGTCTGGTTCAGGCAAGAGCACGATTGGATTTGCGCTGGCGCAAAGGACGGGTTCTGAGTTCTGTGACGCAGATCAGTTACACCCGGCAAGCAACGTCGCGAAGATGTCCATTGGCCAGCCACTCAATGACCAGGAACGATTACCATGGTTGCGCCTCGTCGGACAACACATGAAAGACATGGAATCAAGCCATCGGAGAACGGTCGTAGCGTGCTCTGCGCTGAAGCGCAGCTATCGTGACATTCTGCGGGAGTACAGTCCAGATGCATTTTTCGTATGCTTGGATGCTCCACCGACAGTTATTCAAACGAGAGTTGACGCGAGAAATCACGAGTTCATGCAACCGTCGCTCCTCGCATCGCAGTTTGCAATCTTGGAACCGCTTGATGACGAGGAACTCGGGGCAAAAGTTAGCGTCGATTTGAGTCCTCTTGAGATCGTCGACAGAATCTTGGCTGACGTGGGGTGGCTCGACGGCGAGTCAGAATCGCGGCGGGAAGAAGCGCAGTAGATGAAGATTGCAAAGGTCGAAGTTTTTGTGAGCAGTCCTGGCTGAAGCTACGTGATGCACAGAATCACTGCCGACAAGGGGGTTGTTGTTGTCATCCGAGACCGGTTCTCGGTCTCGGGTGCCGCACGGAAGTTTTGCGTCAGCCAACAGTCTCCCTATCGATGGATGACGCTACGGAGAAGGCGGGATCGAGGCGCTCGCCGAACGCTCGCCCCGTCCCAAGCACATCCTCCACCAGACGCCGGCGTCAAGGCGATTCCTCTTTCGTCGACGCTGGTAGCGCCATAGAGAATCGGACTCAAATTAGTGGCATCCGGCTCGTCTATGGCGGTACTGTGACCAATGACGACACAACGGTGGAGGTCACCATGCGGAAACTCTGGATAGTCGGTGCGGTGGTCTCGTCACTGGTGCTGGCGGCATGCGGCGCGACCGCGTCGATCAACCAGGCGGTCTCGTCGATCGGTTCTTCGCCGAATCTTCAGGTGCACCTCACGGCCGGCGCCTCGGGCACCGGATCAGCCCGGGCCCAGGGTATCCTCAGTGCGCTCTCGGTGGATATGCGCTACGCAAGTACGAGTGGCGGCGCCCTCTCTCAGTCGACGGGTCACGTGAACTCCGAGTTCACGATCAACGACGATGCCCAGACGATGGTGGATCTGCGGCAGGTTGGCACCGACCTGTACGTGCGAATCGACGTGACAGCACTCGCGAACATCCCCGAGGTAGGCGTCTCGGCCCAGCAACTGGCCTCGCTCCAGTTGCTGTTCGGTGGCCGGTGGTTCGAGTTCTCCGAGGATCTGCTGAAGTCGTACGTGCCCACGACCACAATCAACGCGGCCCAGACCTCGAAGGAGCAAGCCGCCGTGCGGGCAATGCTCGACGCGCTGAGCGCGCTGATCGAGAAGACGCCCTACAAGACCCTCGCCAGCGGCGGGTACTCACAAACCGGGACGTTGGACTCGGTGGTGAAGGCGGTACTGCCAGCTCTCGACAGCTATACCGGCAAGACCTTCACGCCGAGCACCGTGAAGGGCACCTACGACATTGGTTTCACGATGTCCGGTGCAACGGCGACCGGCGGCTCGCTCGCGATCACAGCGCCAAACGGCACGAATGGTGACGCCACTGTCAGTCTGCACGCCTCACTCACTCATGACACCCAACCTGTGGTCGCGCCCAGCGGCGCGACCGTAATCACTGACGCGATGCTCACCCAGCTGCTCAGCCAAGTGCGAGGAGCAAGTTCGCCGCTCGGTTGACCGGAAGGCAAGCCTGCGAGAGAGTCGCGCCAAACTGGCTCCTTTCTTCGAGGGGCGTTCGACGCGCTCCCCCCCCGTCTCAAGCAGGGCACATCGACACTCTCTCAATGCCGGCGACGTGGACTCAATATTGGAACCAGAGTCGAGTCGCGATTGAGATTGGAGAATCGTGCAGACCGGTAACTTCTCGCGCCGCCGACGACAGAGGGCTCGGCACAAAGAACGGTGATCACGCACCTGGAGTTGTGGCGGTGCCAACCTTCTCCCTCGTGTCATGTATTGCGAAGAAGAGAACCATCGAGCTCGTGGTTCACACTGTGGACGAAAGGTTTGTCCCTCGCCGCTTCAGAGATCGATTGCACGATTGATCTGCCATGCGTCGGAGGCCCGAGACAACGCCACCTTGCCCGACGCCGTCGAGGTGCGTCTGAAAATTCCTCCCTCCAAAGTTCGCAAGGGCTATCGACTTAGAGATGCCGCCGCGGACCATGTCCGTGATTGCCTGTTTCGCGGCAACGTCGGTCGAGGAGAAAGTCACGGCACGACCGTGACGTGGGAAGCCGGTGAACGATACGACCGCCCGTAGCCGGTGTAGGTCGCGAAGATCGAGGCTGGTCCGACGCTCGGATTCGATACCGTGATCAAGCACTCACCGAAAGGACTCGGCCGGCAGTAAGTGAGCCTCGCGTCGAAGTGGACCGCAATCAAACTGGCGGGATAGATGCCCTCGCCGTTGGCCAGGACTCCGGTGACCTGCACGACGACCGGCGCAGATTCAGAAATGACGGGCGTCGCAGTAACCGCGTTGAATCTCCATGACGCGACCGGTATCACGGATTGCGCGTCGGTCGGCACTGAGTAGCCAAAGCGGTTGTGCGATTGCGCGGTGACCCAGTAGACCTTGTGATCCTTTAGGCCTCTGATGATGCAGTTCGGTTCGAAGTAGACGGGGGCGGAGCATTGCTTGGTGCTCACGCCGTCGGTAAGGGTGACGCGGTAGCCATTAACAGGGGCGCCGCCCGCGCTTGAGGGTGGATGCATGTAGGTCCACACCTCGCCGTTGTGGACGTTCCCTGACACCTGCTGCGGTGCCATTGGGATTGTCGACGAGCAGTTGGCCGCTGACTGTAGCCACGCGATGTTTCCGGTACTGTCGACGGCGACAAATCGATGCGCGCCGTAGGCGACAGAAGTCCATTCCGACACCGCGTCGGTCGGAACCGCTGTCGCAGTCCATGTCGCACCGGTCGGCGACGAGATGAAGTCGTTGGTCGACCCCGTGGACTGGCCAGCGGCAACAAAGCTGCCGCAACCGAACGTCGCGCCGTTGATCTCCTGGGCCGGTGAGTAGCGATGCAGGGTCCAGACGTATCCCAAGACGGACGTCGCGATATAGCCCGATCCTGAACCGTCGAACGCCACGAAGTTCCCGTTGCCGTAGGCGACGGCGCCCCATCGCAGGCCGGTCATCGGTGCCGGGTAGAAGCTCCAGCCGAGGCCAGTGACCGAGACCACTGTGGTGCCCAATGCACCGTCGACCGCGACGAAGCGTCCGTTTCCATAGGCGACTGAGGTGAAGTGGTATTTGCTATGCAGCCACGTCTGCGTCCAATGCTCCCCGTCCGTTGAGGTGATGATCTGTCCGAGCGAACTGACCGCAACGAAGCGCCCTCCACCGAAAGTCAGACCGGTCCACTGACCAGCCGGCCCGGAGACTGCCGTCCAGTTGACTCCGTTCGTCGAGACCATCTCTTGGGGGCTGGCGTTCACGGATGAGAGGGCTACAAATCGGCCGTTTCCATAAGTGACGGACTGCCACGACCCAGGGGGCACGGGATACTCCGTCCACGCTGAGCCGTCAAGCGAGACTGCGACATCTGCAGTGTGACCTAGCGCGATCCATCGACCATCGACAAAGTCGACGGCGTACCAGCCACCATTTGGAGTTGGCGCTGACGCAACATTCCAGACACTCGACGGTGACGATCCCGTGGCGCCTAGCGCAGGCAGCGCGACGAAGCAGACTGCTGCAGCCAAAGTCGTGATCGCGGTCAAGCTACCAAGTCGAAAGGCTCGGATTTGCCGCACACGTCCGCCTTCCACTTGTGCCGCAACCCTCGCATCGCCACCACACGCGCCTCCCTACGGTTTCTCAACAACTCCCCAATTCGCACGTTGGTACCACGGCCCTTTGATCGCAGAAAAAGATCACGCCGCAAGCGGGGTCCGAAATCGGCCGGCGATGAACTTCTTCAGCTTGCTCTTCTCGCTCTCGAATTCCTTGAGACACTTGATGTGGTTTCAAGGGCCGCCTAGTGCTTCAGACCCTTGCAGTCACCCGAATCGACAGCGGCCCAAATGACCTTGGCGTTTAGAGTTCATCTTGCAGTCAGGCATTAACCCGGGCACGTGCTTGACGTGCCGCTCGCGGGGAGCTTGGCCTGGATGGCCAGGGCCCCCTCGATGATGCACTTCACGATCGGCCCGGCGATCACGGCGCCCGTGGCGCTGTAGGACTGGTAGGGCACACTCACCGCCACGGCCACCGTGGGGTCGCTGGCCGGGGCGAAGGCGATCATCCAGTCGTCGGTGTCGTTCAGGAGGTTGTTGCCGACCTGCGCGGTGCCGGTCTTGGCGGCCACGTCGTCGGCGGGCAGGAAGCCCACTGTGTAGGCGGTGCCGTTGAGCACTACGTCGTGCATGAGTGGCACGATCTGGGCCGCTTGGGCCTTGGTCAGCGGATCTTTCCAGACCGAGTCCTTGAAGCGGGTCACGACGGCGCCGTCGGGAGCGCTGATGTAGGACATCAGGTGCGGGGTCATGATGGCGCCCCCATTGGCCACGCCAGCCGCCACCAGGGCGTTCTCGAGCGCCGTGGCGCTGACGTCCTCCTGGCCAATGGCCGAGTAGGCGAGGAAGGGCGGGTTGGCCGCGAGGTTGGACTCCGCCGGGAAGAACGACGGCACCACGCCGGGCAGGTCCAGCGGCGGGACCTCGTTGTAGCCGAAGGCGTTGGCCTCGGCGCTCAGGTCCTTGGCACCCAGGGCCAGGCCCAGCAGCGCGTAGCCCGGGTCGCACGAGGCGGGCAGCATCTGGAGCACGGTCCCTCCGCAGGAGCTGTCGCCGTCGTTGTAGAGCAGCTTGTTCGTATCGGGCAGTGCCGTGTAGACCATCGGGGTGTAGTACTTGTTCATCAGCGACGGCTGGTACCTGACTATCCCCGCCGTCGTGATGACCTTGAAGGTCGAGCCCGGGAAGAACGTCTGATGGGTCGCCAGCAGGCCCAGCGGCGCAAATCCCTCCTTGTCCTTCGTGTTCCCCAGCTTCCACGCGGCCTCCTGCACGCTCGTGCTGGTCGACGCGAACGGCGTGGGGCTGTAGGTCGGGTTCGAGTACATGGCCAGGACGTCCCCGGTCTTCGGGTCCAGGGCCACCACCGAGCCGTCGCGCCCGGCGAGGGCTAACTGAGCGATCCTCTGCAACTTGGGCTCGAGCGTCAGGGTCACCGAGTCGGCGGCCTCGGTGGGCGCGAGGACCTGCTCCAAGCTCTGGGCCGGCTGGGCGTGCGCCGTGAGGGAGGAGTTGTACTGCGCCTCCAGTCCCCACTGGGTGTACACGCTGGACGAGAATCCGACGACGCCGGAGAAGAGTTGGCCCTGCGGGTAGACGCGCCGCCAAGGATTCGCGGTACTCGACGTCGGCACCGACTCGGCCAGGACGGTGCCGTCGGAGGCAAGGATCTCACCCCGTTGGTACTTAGTATTGCTGACGTTGTTGCGCGGATTGATGTCCGATGCGTCCAGCGCGGAGGCGTGGAAGTACTGGATCCACGCCGCTTGGGCGGCGACGACGGTAAAGAGCACCAGGACCACCGAGGCAAGAACGTGCATTCGACGCGACACCGCTGATCCTTTCTGAACCAAAACATCGGCCGTCTGAACAACTCATCGTACCGAGTTCTCTCTAGTAATAGAAACCACGCACCTGTTATCGAACCTTCTGAATCAGGTCTCAACCACCAGCCGAGTTTATGAAACTAATCGCCGGTGCCCACCAGCAAACATAGGGCCTCACGCTTCCGATACCAGCAAGGTGTTGCATGACGGATTCATTCTGGTAACGCGTGATCGAGACGTCAGTCCGGTACCCGCGGTGCGGGACGGGAAGAACGACGTCGAACTCTTAGCTTCTGCTTCGGTCAGTTACGCCTCCAGAGGCGCTTGCGACGCCATCCTGGCGATTGCCGATCATCGTTTAGGTGATCTTCCTGACGGTGGTTGGCACTCGATTCTCGAGATGATCTTGTAGGGACGGATTCAAGTAGCCAGCGCATCAATCACGATGGCAGCGACCGCGGACGGATCTTCCAAATAAGGCAGGTGGGCCAATCCTTCCAGGCAGCGGTACTTCGCGCCAGGTATCCGAGCGGCCAGCGCCTGGCTCTTGGCAATCAGGAAACCAACATCCAGCGACCCCCATGCGACAGTCGTCGGCACGCTCAAATCCTCGAGACGTTCCCACGCGTTGACGTTCTCGTCTGAACCCTCGCTGCCGTCGTAGGAAAGGACCACCAGATTCATGTCGAGAGCGAGATTGCGGGCTGCTCCGCTGACCCTCCCCTCGGGTCCGCTGGGACCATCCAGCCACAACCAAGTTTCCAGGCGATTGACCTCATCGAGATTCCCCAGATCGACTTGCTGTTCAATCTGCTGATCCAGCCAAAGTAACTGGGGCTCCAGACCTTCCTCGTCTGGCGCAGGAGCGCCGCTCACCCCCGGGGCGAGGAGAACCAGCCCACTCACGCGCTCTGGTGCAACGAGTGCGGCGTCAAGGGCTAGCTTTCCCCCCACGGAGCTGCCAACGAGCCACACCTCGCTCAGCTCAAGATAGTCAAGCAACGCAAGAAGGTCATCCAAGTGAGAGAACGGGCCGATGCCGGGCGGCGTCTCCCCAAATCCCCGCCGGTCGTACGCGACGACCGTGGCATGCCCCGAAAGCTGTCCAGCCACCGAATACCAGCTGCGCCGATCCGCGACACCAGCGTGAAGCAGAACTGCGACTGGTCCAGGTCCGGGCCAGCGCTCTCCGGCGAGACTGGTGGTACCGCGGGGCACCGAAATGGGCTCACTCACGGTCGCAACCTAACAGAGCCAAAGCACAACAATCCGGGGGTCGGAGGTTGAGTATGTTGCGCAAGTAGTAGGCATTTCACAATCTCAATCGACCACTGGTGGAAGGAAGTACTCATGGAACTTCGAATATTCAGCGAACCGCAGCAGGGGGCATCGTACGACGAGATACTCGCCTTGGCGCTCGCGGCGGAAGAAGGTGGATTCGGCGCCTTCTTTCGCTCGGATCACTACCTCAAGATGGGCGAAGCGACCGGATTGCCCGGTCCTACCGACGCTTGGATCACTCTCGCCGGGCTCGCACGGGATACGCATCGAGTTCGCCTCGGCACCTTGCTGAGCGCCGCAACCTTCCGAAACCCAGGACCGCTCGCGATCACGGTCGCTCAAGTGGACGCGATGAGCGGCGGGCGCGTGGAGCTCGGACTGGGAGCGGGCTGGTACGAGGAAGAGCACGCTGCGTACGGCATTCCCTTTCCCCCAATTGGCGAGCGCTTTGAGAAGTTGGAAGAGCAACTGGAGATCATTACCGGCTTGTGGGACACCAGCGTAGGCGCGGCGTTCGACTTCTCTGGGAAGCACTATTCGCTGTCGAACTGCCCAGCGCTTCCAAAGCCGGTTCAATCGCCGCACCCACCGATCATCGTCGGCGGCCATGGCCGCAAACGCACGCCGCGCCTTGCGGCCAGGTTCGCCGACGAATTCAATGTTCCGTTCGCCTCGTACGACGTATGTAAGTCCCAATTCAATCTGGTCGATGATGCCTGTAAACTGATTCACCGTGATCCCGGGTCGATCATCCGGTCAGTTGCACTTGTCGTCTGTTGCGGTCAGAACAAGAGTGAAGTCGAACGGCGCGCGTCCAACATTCAGCGCGAGGTTGACGAACTATCAAGTAACGGGCTGGCCGGATCGCCGGCACAGATTGTGGACAGAATCCTTACTCTTAGCGAATTAGGTCTTTCGCGGATATATCTGCAGATTTTGGACATGAATGACCTCGAACACGTTGGCCTCATCGCAGCAGAAGTTCTACCGATGGTCAAGTCAATCTGAGCATTCTCTGAGAATGGAGCCCGATTGGTCAGGAACTGCATGAAAGCACGTCGAAGCGAGGCTGGGGCATTTGGCCTCTAACGTGAGCCCGCCAATTGCCGCCGATCCAAAATCCTGCATTCCATCCCACCGATCAATCCCACGCCACAGGACAAGGTCTCTTTCAGATCCGCATGCCTCCGACCTCACCGGACCAAGCCGACCATCGGCATCCCTCTTCCGATCCCGAGGTGCCGGGATCGAGGCCCGGGCGGCCCACCAGCAATTGCACGGCCCTTGTGCGGCCAAATTGGCACCTTGTCACGAACTATTTCGGACGACGAAGAGACGCGCCTACTCGCGCCGGAAAAGCTGGGGACCAATTTCCCGAGGATTGCGCCCTAACGAGGCGGACGCACGTTTGCCAAGGGTGTCGTGTCCTTAACGCCCTGGAGTGCCTACGACCATGAAAGGCAAACAACTGGTCAGAAGAAGCATGGCACCTGACCAGTCCTCTTCTCCCTTCTGGCTTGGAAAGAACCCTACCCTTCCGGCAGGTGCCCGCACCGTGCATAACTCCCTCGCGAAGAATGCGGACGCTTAAGACATCCATCACCATCTGTACGCGGAGTGCCCTGATGAGTCGTCGATGAACTACGAACCCTGCGCAGGAGGGTGCGGCTGTTCACGAGATCTTTTCTTCACCCCTCATAGATAGTGCCCGACACTGGAGTTGATGCCTCGGAAACCTGACCCTTTACTCAGTGTGCCCGCGCATCTTCTTCAGCAACGCCTTTGACAACGCCGGCGAGCGGAAACCCAATACTCAGACTGACTACGGTCACCAGTGAACGTCGGCGCACTGCAAGAGACCGCATGGCACGCACGAGCCATCCTTCGCCATTTCGTTAATTGGCGACGGTGAACCTTTCTCGGTGGTGCGCGGGGTGTTCAATTTCATCTACTAGCGCGACGGAAAAATCAGGAACGGTAATTCGGTCGCCCGCGGGACTGTCGCCGCCAAGTTTGTAGATACCAGTCTTCGCACCGGGAGCAATCTCGGGAGCAGGCGAAAGGTACGTCCAATCAAGTTCAGGTCCGGCGGCGCGAAGAAGATCCAGGGCCTCAGACTGCGCGAGCGCCTCAACCTTGTAGGCCTCGGGAAACTCGGGTAGGTCTATCAGACGGGTGCCCGGTGCTGCGAGAAGGCTGCCTGCCCCGCCGACTACGACGAGTCGAGTCGACGCCACCTCGCCCATCACCACGCGGACGAGGTCGAGGAACGCCCGAGGGTCGCCGCCGGGTTCGCGTGAGGGACCCGCGGCCACAACGACGACGTCGTTCTCGGCGGCAACGGTCCTCACTGAGGAGGGGTCACTCGCGTCGCCACGAACTGAGCGCAATGAAGCAGTCGACTCACCGGCGTTTGGTTGGCCGCCACGTCGACTGAGTCCAGTCACCTCGTGACCGCGCAGCACCGCCTCTGCCACCACCGCGGAGCCGATCATGCCGGTCGCTCCGTAGATCGCAATCTTCATTTCGTTTCCCATCTCTATCTCCGTTGAAAGCATGATAATGAAAAGTAACTCACCACTACATGGGGGCTGATGTCGAACGTCGTCTCTGGCTCTACGAACCGATCTTCCTTCCTCGAGGCATCATCTGGTGGCCACCCAATGAACTCGAGCCAACCCTCACGCCAGATCATCGCGTTCACACCTTGCGACGTCTGTTGGACCGACCACTACCTCGATAAACGTGGTCGAGTAGTCCTCCAGTGCCCGGCACCGGAGCTAATGCCTCAGAAACCTGACCCTTTGCTCAGTGTGCAAGCGGATCTTCTTTGACAACGCCTTTAGGAACCTCGGCGGTTGCGTACGGTCAGCCTTGAACGCCGGCGAACGAAAACCCAGTACTCCAATCAACTGCGATCACCAGTGAACGACAGCGAACTGAAAAGGACCGCACGGCAGTCAAGCGGTCAGGAATTCGAATCCCCCAACTTTCACGAATTCCGGACGGCACTCGCCTTAACTCCTTTGATCCCAGTGCCCGGATTGAGACCCAGGCGGCCCTCCAGTCACAAAAGGACATTGGAGTATCGAGGTCGTAATCGCCGGTCTTCAAAACCAGCGCGACCCTCGTCGCATTGGCGGCGGACCACTCAAAAAAGGCACGACGCGACGCGTCCGCAATAACGGCCACGCATTCAGGCATCCAGGAATTGACCGTCTCCGGCTGGACGATCAAGACCTTCCAGCCGGATCAGTTTCGCTCAAGCGAAGGATACTGAGGGGCCTCCCGATCGGTTGACGTGTCGCAACGCCAATCCGAGGCCGGGAGGCCCCTCACTGCCAACAACCTGTTTGGGAACCGCACCTAGTCCAGCGGAATCTTGGCAACGTTCTCCTCGAGCCATTTGTCGAAAGTGTGCAGATCGGGGTTGAGCTTCCGCGAGGCACCAAGGTCACGCGCCGCGCAGTACTCGTCGGAGAACTCGGCGTTGAACTGGAACATGTTGCCAAGGTCCTCGGCTCCGGGGAACCCGAACGTCCGGTAGACGGCCGGGCTGACGGCATTGTAACGGACCTCCTTGCCCAGTGCTTTACTCAAACTCGCCGCCATCTCCTGGCCGCTCAGGTGCCCACCGGCAATCCCAACCGTCTTGCCGATCATCTCGCTGCCGGCGACGAAGATGCCATAGGCACAACCGCCGATATCGCCGGCGGCAATCCCGGCAAGCTTCGCGTCACCGAGCGGGAAAGTGATGGCCAATGTTCCATCTTCACCCGGCTTGGGACCCATCCCAAAGTAGATCAAGTTATCCCAATAGAAGGAAGTATTGAGGAACGTCGTGGGCACGCCAGCGTCAGTGAAGAAGTGGTTGGACTCACCCTTGCCGTCAAAGTGCGGGACCTTGTAGTGGTCCATGAGTGTGGGCATGCGGTCATCACTAAGCGGAACCCACTTGCGAACATCTTCGAGCGTCGACCAGATCACATGGGACACACCCGCGGTCTTCGCCGCTCTGGCAAGGTTGGCGGCCTGAGTGTTCTCTTTCGCTGGAGAGAAGTGCTCCCAGAAGTTTGTGACGCAGTAGGCGCCATAAGCGCCAGCGAAGGCATCGACCAGACTCGCCTCGTCATCGAGGTCCCCCTGGACCACCTCCACGCCGAGCGCAGCGAGTGCCTTGGCCTTCTCGGAGCTGGGATCACGGGTAATCGCTCTGGCGCTAAATCCACCTTCAGGATGGGCGAGGATTGTCCGGATAAGCCCGCCCCCTTGGGCCCCGGTCGCGCCGGTTACGGCAATGATCTTGGCAGCAGTCTGGTTCATGTAGTCCTCTTCGTTTGGTTGGTTGGACAACGTCTTACGAGTGCCCTGACAGTTGACTTCATCTGATTCGAATTAATGTTCACATGCGCTTAACATATTAGAGCATCACACCTATCTGTGCACAGGTGACACCTCAGACCTACGGATTCAGCCGGCCTCCAATACCAGTGCCGATGGCCGCGACGATCCAGAATCCTGCGCTCCCCTCCAAAGGGCCAATCCGGCCACATTGCGCCAATCCAAAGGTCCGCACGTCTCTTTCCAGGCAAGTTCGCAACGAATCGAGAAGTATCCCCTCCCCGCACCCGAGAGATTTCCAGGTGTGGAGTCGTCGACGTATCGGGGACTGGAGATGCGATGTGTACAGTACAGTTAAACGCTCGTAGAGTGATGTCAAGTTGCCGATTCAAGATCAGCCCGAAGCGAGAGGCCGCTGCGCAGTGGTACTCGGTGGCACGTCGGGAATTGGCAAGGAGATCGTCAGGACCCTGGCCGCTCGTGGAACCGGTGTCGTTCTCTCGGGCCGAACAATCGAGACGGCTCCGAACATCACCGATTGAAGATGGACCCACCTTCGGAGTCTCGTTGAGGGCAACGCCAGCCGCCAGGCGTCAACGGTGGAGGCATGACCGTTGCACCACTCAGGTGGCACCTACGTCCACGAGCCGCCCTTGACACCCCCGTCGAGTGAAGCTACTTGGACTCGCCTCGTCCCCATGACGTGTTCAGGTTCGACTGCGACTCTCGAAGCTCAGAGAGCGCTCCCCCGGCTGCGTAGTATCTCTTACCCGCGACGAGAAGCTCCTCGGCCGGGAACTTCGTTATCACCTCGCAGCCCGTTGCGGTCACCACGACCTCCTCCTCGATTCGGGCAGCCGACCATCCGTCCTTGGCGGGCCAGTACGTCTCGAGGGCGAACACCATCCCCTCTTCGAGCACCTCGGGGTGGTCGAAGGAGACCATTCGGCTGAAGATCGGTCGCTCCCAGATCGACAGGCCGATCCCGTGGCCATACTGCAGTCCAAAGGCCGCCTCTTCGTTCGGAAAGCCGAAGTCCTCGGCCTTGGGCCAGATGGAGACGATGTCGGCCGTGGTCGCACCGGGTCTCACCAGGGAGATGGCGATGTCAATCAACTCGCGGCACTTGGTATACGCGTCGCGTTGAGCGACCGAGGCGCTGCCCACGGCAAAGGTCCGGTAGTAGCAGGTCCGATATCCGTTGAAACTGTGAAGAATGTCGAAGAACGCCGGATCACCGGGACGGATGAGACGGTCGCTGTAGACGTGAGGGTGCGGTGAGCACCGTTCTCCGGAGATCGCGTTCACGCCTTCGACGTGTTCGGAACCCAGGTCGTACAGCGTCTTGTTGACCACAGCAACGCACTCGTTCTCCTTCACGCCAGGTCGCAAGAACGTGTACAGCTCCTCGTACGCGGCGTCGACCATCGAGGCGGCTTGGGTCAAGAGAGAGATCTCATCACTGGTCTTGATTCGGCGGGCCTCGAGGAAGACCTGCTGACCGTCGACCAACCTGATTCCCTCCTTCGCGAAGGCGGCGAGGATCGGCATCTCCACGATGTCGACACCGACGGCCTCATTCTGTAGTCCGAATTGAAGGAGCACCTCCTTGATCTTCGCGACGACATCCCCGGCTCTGTCCGCACCCGGGGGGATAGCCCCACGCAACGTTGACAGGCCGGCCCGTGCGCCCTCGTAGGGAACTTGTGATCCATCGGGCATCACCTGCACGCCGCTCAGCCAAGGATTGTAGAGCTGATGATGGCGAGCCGCCGAACCGAAATCCCAGACAATGGGCTTGCCGCCGCGCGGCAGCAGGGCGAAGCGAATGAGCTTGTCCATTGCCCAGGTGCCAATGTGGGTACCGGTCATGTAGCGGATGTTGTGGAAATCGAAGGTTAGGAGCGCCCCCAGGTCCGAGCGCTCCAACTCCGCCTGCAACTTGGCGAGGCGCTCCTCGCGCAGACGGGGCATGTCGACGCGGCTCTCCCAATCTACCGAGTTGCTTCCGTAAGTGTGAATTCCCATGGTTTCTCCTGGTTTTGAACTTGACTGTGCGAGGCCCTAGGACCGGCGCTGGCGGGCCCACGAGTCGAGGCCCACCGCAATCAGCAGGATCACCCCGAGGACGATCTGCTGGTAGAGCGGGTCGATCCCGAGCAGGTTGAACCCGTTACCGATCAGCGCAATGAAGAGAACGCCGATTCCCGTGCGCCAGACCGAACCTTCGCCGCCGGCGATCGAGGTCCCACCCACCACGATACCCGCCAGAACCGTGAACGCGAGAGCGCTGCCACCGCTCGCCGCTTGGGCGCTGAGCAGGCGGGAGATGTCGATGACCCCGCCAAGGGCCGCAGCGCCGCCGCTCAGGGTGAAGGTGACGACGCGGATCCTGTTCACCCGCACTCCGGCGAGGCGCCCGGCCTCGGCGTTGCCCCCCGAGGCCACCATGTAGCGGCCGAACGTAGTGCGCGACAGCAGCAGGCCCAAGACGACTACGAAGGCGAGCGTCATCCACACTGCGCTGGGAACCGTAAGGAACTGGGAATTAGCGAACTTGTAGAACCCCGAGTTGGCCGAGAGGACGATAAGGTTCCCGCCGCTCACCTTGAGTGCCAAACCACCGATAACGAACGACATCGCCAGAGTGGTGATCAGCGCATTGATCTTGAACACCGTGACGATGAGCCCGTTAAGCAAACCGACGAACAGACCCACGGCGATGGCCGCGACGATGGCGAGCACCGGCGAGTGGTGAGCGGCGATCTCGCCCGCCACCACGGTGGCGAGCCCGTAGGTCGCCCCGACGGAGAGGTCGATTCCGCCGGCGACGAGCACCAGTGTTCCCGCGGCGGCGATGCAGAGAGTCGCGGCCTGCTGGTCGAGGATGTTGATGAGGTTCGTTGTGTGGAGGAACGGCTGGCTCGTAATCGAGAGGACCGCGAATAGCACGAGAAAGGGAATGAGGATCCCAGCCGTCCGCCAGGAGTGCAGCAACCTCGAGCTGGCGGAACGCAATCCGCCGAGCGCGGTGTCGCCCTCTTCAAGTTCGTCTAGGTGGTCATCGATCTGGTTCGTCATCTGGTCTCCTCAGGTGGCGTTTGTCTCGGAAAAGGCGGCCGCGAGCACGGCCTGTTCGTTCATGTCATCACCGGTCAGTTCGGCGGTGATGCGTCCGTGCCGCATCACCAGGGTGCGATGGGCGAGCCCGAGGACCTCCTCGAGCTCGGAGGAGATAACGATGATTCCCATTCCGTCTTGGGCCATCTCCACCAGGAGGTCGTAGATCGCCCGCTTCGCGCCAACGTCAACGCCGCGCGTCGGCTCGTCGGCGATCAGCACGGAGGGCGAGCACATCACGGACCGGGCAAAGAGTAGCTTCTGTTGATTGCCGCCTGACAGCATCGTCGCGGACATTCCCATGTTGGCCGCCTTGACGGTGGTCTTCTTCATCAACTGGGACACCGCACGCCGCTCACGGATACCCGCGATCCACCCCAGACGGCTCACGAGGTCGAGTCGCGAGAGCGAGATGTTCTCTCTGACAGAGCGGCCCATGAGCAGGCCCATCTCCTTGCGCGACTCGGGGATCAGGACGAGACCGCGTTGGATCGAGCGGTGCGGGCTACGTTTGGCAAGTCCGGTACCGTTCAGTCGGACGGTCCCCCCGGAAATCTTGGCGTCGCGAAAGATGGCCCGAGCGAGTTCCGACCGGCCAGCGCCGACTAATCCAGCGATTCCGAGGATCTCCCCCCGACGTAGGACGAGGGAGCAGTCCAGCACTCCTCGCGCACTCACGTGGTCGACCTCGAGGACGACGGGCGCGTCCGCATCGACGGGAACCTTTTCCGGGAATGCCGCGGTCCACGACCGTCCCAGCATCCCCTCAATCAGCGACTCCTCGGTCGCGGTCTTGGCGTCCACGGTACTGATGAGGCGACCGTCGCGCAGGGTCGTGATGATGTCGGACAGGGACAGCACCTCGGAAAGGAAATGCGAGATGAGCACCACGGCGCTGCCCTGGCGGGCCAAGGAACGGATCACCTCGTGGAGGGCCGCAGACTCGTGACTCGAGAGAGCCGCCGATGGTTCGTCCATCACCACGATCGACGCGTTACGCGACAACGCCCGCATGATCTCCACCTTCTGCCGATCGGCGGTAGAGATATTCCCAGCGAGGACGTCGGGAGAGAGCTCAAAGTGAACGCGGTGGGCCAGCTCACGGAACCGGCGGTGCACCTCGCGACGACGGACGAAGCCGGCGGTGGCAACCTCCGAGCCGAGGTAGACGTTCTCCGCCACCGTGAGGCCCGGGACGATAGCGAGCTCCTGGGCGATAGTGACGATGCCGTGAGCGAGCGCCTCTCGCGGCGAGCGCAGCACGAGGGACCGTCCCCCTAAGGTCAGCGTCCCCTCGTCGGGCTCAATCACTCCGGAGATGATCTTGCCTAACGTCGACTTGCCGGCGCCATTCTCGCCGATCAGTGCGTGGACCTTGCCCGGCTCGATGGCCAGCGAGACGTCGCTCAGGGCAGGGACCCCACCGAAGCGCTTCGACACTCCGGCGACGACCAGGTCGTCGCCGGGAGTGTCCGCGGTTCGGTGGGGGTGCTCCTCAAATGTTCCTGCCGACATGTTTGGTCAGAACCAATTTCTCAGAGCACGAACTCTTGAGTGCCTCGTGTCACGCCGATCAGCCCGGCCACTCGGCGGTGAACTTATTGACGTTGGCCTTGGTGAGGATGCCGTTGTTCGGCAGGGCCGCAACCGGGTTCTCCGAACCGCTCTTCTTGCCAGTCTTCATGGCCTTGATGAGCATGCTCATCCCAATCTGGCCCTCCGTTGCCGGCATTTGGGCCACGTCAGCGAACCACGCACCGCTCTTGAGGGCTGTGACACCGGCAGCGCTCGCCCCGTAGCAGACGAGCTTCACCGTCGTGTTCTTGACCGCGGCCAGAGCCGACTGGGCCCCCTCGCAGTCCTGGTCGGAGCCGACGATTACATTCAGACTTGGGTTGGCGACCAGCATGTCCTGCACCTGAGTTAACGCCACGCCAGCCTGGTACAGGCCGTCGGCCTGGGCGACGATCGAGTCGCTGGCGTTCTTGGCGATCTGCGTATCGAAAGCCGTCGTGATGGCCGAGTCCGGCTCGTAGCCCGTGTAGTTGTGTACCAAGCCAATCTTGCAAGGGTTGGCTCCCGCGCACGCCTGGTTAGTCAACTGGCCCAGCTGTGTACCGATCTTTGACGGGAAGAAGACCACGTTGCCAGAGAGCCCCGGGACCTGGATCTGGTCGCTCGTGTACTTCGCGCCAAGGATCTGGTCGATGTTGACGACCTTGATCCCCTTCTTGAGGGCCTTCTTGACCGTCGAGATCAGGGCCGCACCGTAGATCGGCTGAGTGATGACGCCCTGGTACTGGCCAGAGTTGATGACGTCCTGCAGCTGTGACACCTGCGTGGTGTATGAGCTTTGGGAGTCGAACACGGTGACGCTGATGCCATTGGCACCCGCGACCGCCTTGGCCGCCGCCAGCATCGGGGCGTCATAGCTATTCGCCACCCCGTACGACATATACGCCACCTTGTAATGCTTGTGCTTGGTCGCCGCCTGTGCGACGCCCAAGCCCGTGAGCGCCGACGACAGCAGCGTGGCCCCCGCGGCTATGCCGACAAGCCAACGCATCTTCGTTCTCATCATTATTGGTTCCCCCCTTGTGAAGTCGGACGCACCCCTTGCGTACGACCGGTGTCGACCGTCGTCCCCCTCGGGGGCCGTTCCACAGCCAACAGCGATGACACTAGCGGTGTTCACTGAACGTGTCAAGTCACACCGAACATTGCGTAAACGCGCAGGATGCCAGTGAGGGAGGCCGGCCGCTTCCGCGGCCGGCCTCCCTCACTGGCCCGTTTGGACGGTGGCGCTACTCCACGTACTTGTAGGGGTTCTCCGCCGCTTCCCTGGCGGAAATCTCGGGATACATACCCGCGTTCCACGCTTCCTCGCCGAGGGTGTCGGCGAGGAAGCTCACAGTCTCTTCTACCGCGCTCTTCGCCCTCGCCAGGTCGATGTTGATCAATCGATGCTCGTGCTTGACTATGTTTCCGTCAATCACCACCGTGTGGACGTCGGCGCGCTGCGCCTGCATGGTCACGTGCCCGTAGGGATTCAGAATCGGGAACATCACCGGAGAGTCGTCGTTCTTGATCAGCACGATGTCGGCCCGCTTTCCGACCTCGATGCTGCCGACCTTGCTGTCGAGTCCCAGAGCCTTGCTCCCGCCACGGGTCGCCCAGTCGATGACCTCTTCGGATCGAAGGTCGAGATGGGTGACCGTCTCGCCCTTCAGGTGTGCCTCGAAGTGTTGACGTGAGCGGTCCGCGCCGAGCGTCGTACGCATGGCGGTGAACAGATCCGCGCTCCACCACACCGAGGTGTCGTTCGAGAGCGAGATCGGGATATCGAACTGGCGCAGCTTCCACGACGCAGGGTAGCCCTGGCCCGCGCTCTGCTCGCTCTCGGTGGACACTGACGCCGAACAGCCACAAGCGGCGATCCGGTGGTAGGAGTCGTCCGAAAGCGTTGCGCAGTGAACGAGAACGGTGTCCGGTCCCATAAATCCGTTCTCGTGCATCAGGCGGACGCTGTCGTCGCCGGTCGCCCCGATAACGCCCGCGTGCGTCGTGACCGAGACACCGAGCTCACGGGCGACTTCGAAAGCGGCGCGCTCGGGGAACTCCGGACCTCCGACAACGTCAAAGGCCATCTGGAAGCCCAGCATGTCACCCTTGCCATCAATTCGCCGACTGTAGAAGTCCCGGAACTCCTTCTCGGCGGACCACTCCCACGGTGCACGCTGGATGTTCCCGTAAGCCAGGACGAAACGCGCGGGGACCGCCTCTAGGGCATCGACCGCTGCGTCCGCGTGCTCCGTCGTCTGCAGGCCGTGCGACCAGTCGACCGACGTGGTCACCCCCGCGTCAACCGCCTCAATCGCCGAGAGCAGGTTGCCCGCGAAGATGTCCTGGGGGCGGAAGTTGTAGCCGTGCTCAAGGTAGTACCACACGAAGTACTGCGACAGGGTCCAGTCCGTGCCGTACGCCCGCATCGCCGTCTGCCACATGTGGCGGTGCGTGTCGATCATGCCCGGCATAATGATGCCCCCGCGGGCGTCGATCTCGAGTGCATCGTCGGGTGCCTTAACGCCGGGACCAACCTCGCGGATCACTCCGCCCACCACGAGGACATCACAGTCCTTCACGACGCGGTGCGCGTTGTCCATGGTGAGGACAATTCCGTTGCGGAAGACGATAGAACGACCGTGCTCGAGTGACTCGCCGGACGTGCTGATGGGCTTGTTCATTTCCCCCCCTTGGTGAAATGGTTCAGATTGTCAGGGAGTGTAGCACCCTGTTCAGTATTGTCAAGAACTACTTCACATACCCACAGTTCCCGACTGTTGAGGTCCGCTCCCTCTCTTGGAGCGCCATGCCACCGCCGTTAGGTCTAAGATTGTTGGAATAAGAGGTATTCCAGCGGAATCAGGGTCGCACTGTCGATGCTCACCTCGACTGAGGCGCCCGTGGCGAATGCCGAATAGACTTTCCACTCGATTGAAACTCCGGTTATGTTTATTGCTACTGAACAATGAGGGAGGAACAGTGTCAACACAATCAACAGGGGGTGCCCCTCGCACCGCCGTCGTACTGGGCGGCACATCGGGTATCGGCAAGGAGATCGTCAAATCGCTGGCGGCCAAGGGGACGACCGTCTACCTGTCGGGCCGAACGACGGAGACGGCGCACAAGGCGGCGGCAGAGATCGGACTCGGCGCCATGGGGATCGCCGTCGACCTTTCCGAGCCCGAGTCGATCGCCGACTCGCTCGCCGACATCGGGCCAGTCAACGACCTAGTGATCCCGGCGATCGAGCGTGACTCCAACACGATCGCCGACTACAACGTCGCCCGGGCCATCCGCCTGGTCACACTCAAGCTCGTCGGCTACGCGGAGGCCATCCACGCCCTGCGCGACCGCTTCACCCCTGACGCCTCCATTGTCCTGTTCGGCGGCTTGGCGCTGCAGCGTCCGTACCCCGGATCGACGACCGTATCGACCGTGAACGGAGGGATCGTCGGTCTCGTCAACAGCCTGACCTCTGAACTCGCGCCCGTACGTATCAACGCCGTCCACCCCGGGATCATCGGCGACAGCCCGTTCTGGGAGAACAAGGACAACAGCCACATCATCTCGCGCACGCCGCTCGGCCGGCTCGTCACGATGCAGGAGATCGTGGACTCCGTCGAGTTCCTCCTCAACAACACGGGGGTCAACGGAGTGAACCTCGCCATGGACGGCGGCTGGCTCCTGAAGTAGGAGCGACACGAGTAATCCGAATCCTGGACTGGAGAGAACATGCACTACGCAACGAAGATTGACGACAGCAAGGCGGTGACACCCTCGACCTACGAGGGACATTCGTCCGGTTACCGCCAGCAGACCCTGATAACCCGCGCGACCGGTTCGCCTCACATGACGCTGTCCGTGGGACACCTGGACGCCGGCGGCTACGTGGAACCGGCACTTCATTCGTTTGAGTTCAGCATCTACGTCTTCTCCGGGAGTCTCGCCGTCACGACCCTCGGTCAGACGACGTTGCTCGATGCCGACCACGGCATGGCCGTCCCCCTCGGCACCACCTATTCGCTGAGGTCGATTGATGGACCGGTCAAGTGGCTGCAGATGGCATCGCCGGCTGAGCTCGATGACGGACGACGCCAAGACACCTTCTTCAGCGGTGAAACGTTGGTCGAATCGCGTCCCGAACCGCCCGATATGCGCGACCCCCGCAATCAGAACGCCGTCCGATTCGATTCGGAGTCGATGGACCTGCGCCGGCTGGCCGGCGGGTCGGACGTCAACGCGCCCACCGTGTCACCCAGCATGGCCACGGCCCTCCTCGCCTACAGCGGCATCAGCGTGAAGATGCTGATCGACCAGCAGGTCGGGGCCCAACTCCACACGATGTTCGTCGTCGACTATCAACCCACCGCGATCGCCCATCCGCACGACCATCCATTCGAAGAGGCCTACGTCTTCATCGAGGGCGACGTCCACGCGCTAGTAGATGGCGAGGCCGTGGTGCTCCACCCCGGTGACGTCCTCTGGGCGGGCGTGGGCGCCGATCACGGATTCGAGAACCGGGGGTCGGGACTCGTTCGATGGATCGAAGTGCAGGCTCCGCAACCTCCGGCCCGCCATTCCTACCGATTCAGCCGCGAGTGGGAGCACCTGGCCGCAAAACTGGAACACCAGGAATAGTTCTCTATTCACTAGAATTTTGCTTTCGTGGAGTTTGGTGCAGTTCGCCTGGCTCAAGTTGGACAAGCTGTTGTACTTAACAGGAGTTTGAGAGGAGTGACGATGCCGGTTTCCAGGGGTTCAGCGCCCAACCGGCGACGGACCACGACCTCCAACAGTTCCAGCACGCCGGCGAGCGACGAAACGGTGCAGGCAACGGCGAGTCCGCCGAGCTCGAACGGTGGCGGAGTGGCACCGGCGCTCATCGGCGCGCGTCTCCGTACCCAACGACTGGCTCGTGGCATAACTTTGCGCCAGTTTGCCAGAGACTTGGACGTCTCCGCGTCGTTCATTTCACAACTCGAAACCGGCAAGTCGCAGCCCTCCGTAGCGACGCTCTTCGCAATCTGCGCAGCACTGGACATCACCACGGACGAACTCTTCGAAAACGAGGCCGTGCCCGGTCACTCCGGCGCCAATGAACATCTTGGTGGAGCGACAGATGCTGCGAACAACTCGTGGCGAACGATGTCGAGCTTTGGCAGCGTTCTGGCAGTGCCATCCGCCGCGCACGACATGGACGGGGCAGGATCGTCTTCCCCGGTCGTGCACCCACGCAATCGCAAGATTCTCGTACTCGATTCCGGGGTCACATGGGAGTCGCTGACGGCCGCACGAAGCGAGAAAACCGATTTTATGTTCGTTCGCTACGACGTCGGCGGTAGTTCGACAATGGAGGGTCGACTGATCCGACACGTCGGCACTGAGTATGGATTCATACTCAGTGGAACTCTTGAGATAACGGTGGGCTTTGAAACCTACCGTCTCGCTGCCGGTGATTCCATCTCGTTTGACTCCAGCCGTCCCCACCGTTTGGCCAACGTTGGCGATATTCCGGTTGAAGCAATCTGGATGAACATCGAATTGCTCGGCAGTTCGGACTGAGGACGCCCGATCGTCGGGGTCGTGCCGGCAGGCTCACTCGAGGACCTGGCTCTTCCGTCGGTGGATCGGATTGTTGTAACGGTATCGAAGGCAATGGACTCTTAAGGACCCCCGGTACTATGGCGTCGCTCAAGGTGCGATGCCATTTCGACTTGCTAAAGATTAACCAACGTTGAGATGTGCGAGAAGGGACAGCATGTTCGAGGTCACCATGCCCCAATTAGGCGAGACCGTCGCCGACGGAACCGTCACGAAGTGGTTGAAGAAGGTTGGTGATTCCGTCACACGTGGTGAGCCGCTTTTCGAAGTCTCAACGGACAAGGTTGACACTGAGATCCCCGCGCAGGCCAACGGAATCATCAGCGCAATTCTCGTTGGCGAAGGGGTCACCGTTGACGTGGGCACGCTTCTCGCGATCATCGGGGGTGAGAGCGAATCGGTGGCTTCGACTGCCCCGATTGCGGAGACGCTTAAGGCGGCTGACGGTGCGAGTGCGCCCGTCGTTACGCCCGTCAGAACAAGCCAGAAGAATGGCGAGAAGACTCAGCTCTCACCGGTGGTGCGGCGCCTTCTCGCGGAACACGGTCTGGATGCCTCGCAGATCAACGGTTCGGGTCCGAATGGCCGGGTCACGCGCGATGACGTTCTCGCCACGGCCGCCTCTGGGGCACCTGCGTCCTCGGGCGAAGTGGCACAGATACCACCTTCACCGGTAGTACGCCGCCTCATGCGTGAGAACAACATTGACCCCGCATCGCTCATCGGCAGTGGGCCTGATGGACGAATTACTCGCCACGATATTGAGGTGGCTATCGCCAGTCGTGAGCAGACCAGGGTCTCTCGCCAGGGTGATGAGGTTATTCCATTCACAAGGATTCGCCGCCTCACCGCCGAGCACACGGTGCGCTCGAAGGCCACGTCGGCGCACACCTTGATGGTAAAGGAGATTGACTACGAACGCGTTGAAGTGGTACGTCGCGCGTACGGTGCGAGCTTCAAGGAACGTGAGGGATTCAGCCTCACCTACTTGCCATTCAACGCGTTGGCGGTGTTCGAAGCGCTGCGGGAGTTCCCCCACCTCAACGCATCGGTCGGCGACAATGAGCTGATCGTTCACCACGATATCAACCTCGGTGTCGCCGTCGACCTAGATAGTGATGGTCTGGTCGTGCCGGTTGTCCGCAATGGCGACAACTACGGCCTTACCGCAATCGCACGGAAGATTCGCGAACTGGCCCTGCTCGCTCGCGCCAAGAAACTGACCGTAGATGACATGTCAAATGGAACCTTCACAATTACGAATCCCGGGCCGTTTGGAACACTGCTCACGGGAGCTGTCATCAATCAGCCGCAAGTGGCCATCCTTGCCACCGATGGCGTCGCTCGCAAGCCAGTGATTGTTACCGCCGCTGCCGGCGAGGAGTCAATAGCAATTCACTCGATTGGGCTGCTGGCGCTCACGTTCGACCATCGGGCGATTGATGGGGCGTACGCCGCCCGCTTCCTCAGTCGTATCTCGGAGATTCTCAACTCAAGAGATTGGGCTTCGGAGTTCTGATCGCCGTCTCGTCGCCAACGCGACGCCAACCCCGATCCTGAGTGTTTCCGACGACGTGTTGAACGGCTTCGAGATGGCAGCGAGGCCAGCCCGTTCGTCCGGGCGGTCCCGACGGTTGTCGATCACAATTCTCACAGCTCGCTCAGGCAGCTCGGGTGAATAGCGGGTTGATCCTGACATGGAGTAACCCCCTCAGAGGAAGTGCTGGTCGACTTTTCCGGCGCGATTCGCCAGGGCTTCAACTGACGATGCATCAGAAACCCTGTCGATCGTCGATGGCAGGTCCAATTTCGAACAAGACTTGCAAGATACTCATCCCCCAAAGGAGCTGAAGGTGGACCACGGATTCTCACGTCGCGCAACTCGTACGGTACCCCTGAGACGTGCGCTTGCTGGCGCCACCAACGGCCTGCTTATCGCTCTGTCTATCGGCGTCCTTTCACCAATCACGTCGGCAGAGGCTACGACCCAACCTCGGTCGACGTTGGCTGCCTACGACGCCACCTACCTGGGATCCCCCTCGGCTTCAGATCCGGCCGTCGTCGCCGTTGTCGCAGACGACGCTGGCTACTACGTCCTTCGTTCGAACGGTGAAGTCGACGCCTACGGCGCACCCAGCTACGGTTCACCCGCCGCAGAGACTCTCCCCCTCGGCACTACCGCGACGGGCATCGCGATCGACCCGGCGACCGGGGGTTACTGGGTCGTGAGTTCCAACGGCACGGTCCAGGGATTCAACGCTCCTTTCCTCGGCCAGCCGCGCATCCCACCGGGAGGGTGGGGGCAGCACCCGGCCGCCGTCGCCATCGCGGCCGCGCCCGACGGCGCCGGCTACTACGTGCTTCGTGCGAACGGAGCCGTCGACGCTTTCGGGGTCACAGGACACGGATCTCTCGCCGGTCATCTCCACTACGGAGCAACGGCTCCCGTCGTCGCGGTCGCCATGGCGGTCGATCCCACCACCGGAGGTTACTGGATCGCGACCTCGACGGGCGACGTCGCCAGCTTCGACGCACCCGACGACGGATCGCCTTCAGCCAGCACTGACGGCAAGTACAACGGCGTGCCCGTCACCGCCCTCGCGGCCGCGATCGGTGCAACGGGCTACTACGTGTTGAGGGCGAACGGCGTGATCGACAGTTACGGGTCCGCGAGCCATGGCTCCCTCGCCACTTCGAAGGCGCTGCCGGAGGGCGGCTTCGCGAGCGCGCTCGCGGTCGATCCCACAACCGGCGGCTACTACGTGGCCATTGACGTGGCGCCGCTCGACGGTTACCTCAACCCCCTGCGAGCGTTGACGTCGCTGGTCCCCCAAGAGATCGACCAAGGAGTCGACTACTGCGCGTCAGGACCGGTCTACGCCATTGGCGACGCGGTAGTGGCGAATCTCTACGACCCAGGATGGCCGAGCGGCGTGTTCATCTCGTATCGATTGACGGGCGGTCCCGCGAAGGGTCTTTACGTCTACGTCGCGGAGAACGTCACGCCGAAAGTGGTCATCGGTGAACGCGTCACGGCGGCGACGGTCGTCGGCGTGGCGCACGACGCGAAGACCTGCCTCGAAACTGGCTGGGCGGATCCTCCGGCGTCCCCGGAACACGCCGCTGCCCACTTGGAGTACAACGGGAAGAACTCGACCGCCTACGGGCTCAACTTCAGCTCGCTGCTCCAGGCCCTCGGAGCGCGACCGGGCCTCCCTCAGTCCTTCGGGCCACCGGGCCCCCTGCCCGCCCATTGGCCCAAATGGTAATGCCAATGTGCCGGGATCGAGACCCGGGCGACCCGCCAGTAAGGCAAAGGTCGCTGCAGCTTCCCGGTAGATCGTTTCGGACAGATCCCCTGGATCGCCCCGCGCTCGGCGCCAAGAACCATCCGTCCCCCGGAATCAGGAAACGCATGCGCCTGCCTGTTTGGCGTCCACGTCCGCTTGAAGATCGTTGGCAGTATCCCCGCGAGCCCCGCGCTCGATCTGCCGGCGCAGTGGCCGGAGTCGACGTCGGCACTGGCAATGAATGCCATCCTCGCAACGTTCACTCCTGCGGCAACGCGACACCCAGAGTAATTACGAGTTCTTCGACTCGTCTGCGAATTTCATCGCGGATGGCTCGAACTGCACTGAGGTCCTTGCCTTCGGGATCATCAAGCTCCCAGTCGACGTAGCGCTTGCCCGGATAGATGGGACAGACGTCGCCGCAGCCCATGGCGACCACGACGTCAACGGCCCGAACAATTTCGTCGGTCCAAGGCTTGGGGAATTCCTCATGGATGTCGACTCCGACCTCAGCCATGGCGTCAACGACCATCGGATTCAGTGCCGCGCCAGGTTCTGAACCCCCCGTGTACACGTTCACCTGATCGACCGCGATGCTGCGAAGCCATCCGGCCGCCATTTGGCTTCGCCCGGCGTTGTGGACGCACAGGAACAGAACGCCCGGCTTGCCGGGCTCGGAACTCTCGATCTGCGTCATTGCCTGAAGGCGTTGGCGAGCGAAGCGCTCGGCGAGCACCCCGATGAAGGTCTTCACCTTGGCCTTGGCAGCGAGCCTCTCGTAGGAGTCGACGATGAAGTGCTCGATCGTCTCATCGTCGAAGGTCCCGTCGAACTCGCGCTGAAGCTCCTCGAGCGATCGTCCGATCAGGTGTTGCTCATCAGGTGGCAGGTCTCGGAATTGACGCGGGTCGGGCATGGTGTGCTCCCTTTCCTAGGTATTCGGCTCAAGAAGACTGTCGACGAGGTCTCGGACGCGCCGTTCAATGTCGTCGCGGATCAGTCGGACTTCATCAGTCTGTTTGCCCGCCGGGTCGGTCAACTCCCAATCGACGTAACGCTTTCCCGGGTAGACCGGACAAGCATCGCCGCAGCCCATCGTGACGACGACGTCGGCGCTGCGACCCATCTCCTCGGTCAACTTCCGAGGCGACTCGTTGGAAATGTCGATGCCCTTCTCTCGCATGACCTCGACCACGGCTGGGTTGAGAGCCTCGCCGGGCGCGGAACCCGCCGAGTGGACGACCACGCGGCCTGTGCCCATCTCACGCGCGAATGCCGCGGCCATCTGGGACCGGCCGGCATTGTGCACGCATAGGAAGAGGACTTCGGGAGGAGGGGCATTCATGGGGTCTCCGAGGGATTGTGCGGGAAGATGAACCGGATCAGTGCGAACGAGTTCGATAAGGATCGGCCGATTGCGGCTGCGGGATTGGCGAAACTCGTCGACGACGTGAAGAAGTACGCGCCACCAATCCAGATCCCGCCCGCGAAGGTGACAACAGTAGCCCGTGCGGTGCGGACACAGCCGTGGATGACGAGGAGCAGCCCGATGGTCGCGAGCACCTCGGAGAACCACAGCGCGCCCGGCGAGCGAACCCCGGTCGAAAGGACGACGGGAGGCGAAAGCATGACGTTCGCGCAGATGGCACCGAGACAGCCGCCCACGATCTGGGCAACGACGTGGAGCAGGGCATCACTGGTTCTGACGGTCCCTAGGAGGCGGTCGACGAGAGTAACCACGGGATTGAAGTGGGCGCCCGAGACCGACCCGAGCATGAGGATCAGCCCGATCAACGCGGCGGCGGTCGCTACCGCGTTCTCGAGCAGCTGGAGACCCGTGTCGCTCGGTGAGAGGCGACTCGCCACAATGCCCGATCCAACCACCGCAATCAGCAAGAATGCCGTACCCAAGGTTTCCGCGGCCAATCGTCGAACCAGGTTGAGTCGGAGCTGGCCCGTGCCGGTCTCGGGCAGTACTCCAAGTTGCCTGACTGCATTCTCAGCATCGCGGCCGCTCACTGAAGAACCTCTCTCGTCTCGAAGACCGCTTCGATTCGATCTCGGAGATCGGTGAGGGTCGCGTCGAAGGCGCTCTTCGTTGCTCGCGGCAACGGGTCGGGCACCGACCAGTGCCACCATCCCTGATCAGAGCCAATCTCCTCGTGAGCGCGGTCGCACACCGTGATCACCAATGGCGGCACGACCGCGACCTCGTCAAATCGGCGCGGGACCGCGTCGTGGAGGTCGAGCCCCGAACGCTCTGCGGCCGCGATGGCGCCGGGGTGCACTCGCTCCGCCGGGTGGGTTCCCGCGGACTGGGCCCCGAATCCGGTGATCTCCCTCCACAGCGCTGCAGCGAGCTGGCTGCGCGCAGAGTTCTTCGTGCAGATGAAGAGGACATCGCTCGTCGTCTTGCCGATGGAGAACTCGAGTTCGCCGAGCGCACCACGGACGAGGCGAACGTAGCGCCGTCTGGCGTCACCGCTCGATTGGGAACGGATGATGAGTCCGGCGACTTCGAGCGTGTCGAGGTGGTGGGCGAGCAGGTTCGACTCCAGACCGGTCAGCGCTTGAAGTTCGATTGGCGCACGATCCGAGACCATGAGCTCGTCGACGATCGCAAGGCGGACCGGATCGCCGAGGGCGGCGTGCAGGGCTGCTCGATGTTCGACCATTGGATTCTGAATCACGAAATGACATTATCACTCAATATTTGTTGAGTGAGTATCCTTACGGGCAACCGTGCCGAGCCCCTGCTCACGTTGGGAGGGAAAGGGCTGGTGCTGATGAGTTCTCGTCGCAGAACGATGACGTTGCGACCTGGTCACACCGTGAACTCGCCGGAGTGCTGCCACGTTGATGGCACTTCGATCGAAGTGGAAATGCCGGACGACGAGACCCGGGCGGCCCAGGAAGTCCCGTTGAGCTCCTGACTGGCGCAATGTCGCTTACCGTGCCCGAATCTTCCGAGGCCTATCTGGCAGCCAGAGGAGTTACGTCGTGTCCCTTAGCGCCGAGGCTGTGTTGCAGACCGCACGTCGGAAAGCACCGGGACGTCTTGTCGAGGGGTCTCTTGACCGTTCTTCTCTCGCCGTCGCTCGGATTCACCAAACGTAGAACGTCGCATCCAGATGTACACGCCGGTGAAGAGTGCGCTGAACAACGCCATCATCACGATGGGAACGACGAGTTTCATTCGGAGCACGCTGCCTGCGCAATGGTTCCCGCCACGCTTTGGACGCGTCTGGCAGCCGAGAGCACCTTCGTCGACGTCTGGAGCGGTGTGTCCATATTGCCCTCCTCGCTCCCATTTCTCATCATTCACTTCTGCTTAGGACCCTAGCGGCGACGATTCGGACCCCTGCGGAACATTCGGATGTTCCGCATCCGGCGCCACGAGCGGCCTGCCCTCACGGATAACTATTTCCAATCGCCGGATCCAGCCGAAGGGCATTGGCGAATCCTGCCTCCTGGCCGTCGCGCCGCGCGTATCGTCCATGGCGGCGTAGGACTATTGGCCCTGGCCGCCAAGGCACCTATGGCGCGAGAGTCTTGAATGGGTCGGTCCGTCGGCCCCGTACCCGTTGAGCAAGGAGTCCGTATGCAACACACCGAATCGAGAATCGCGCCATCACCAGCATCGACCCTAAGACTGGAAGAATGATGACTACCGCCGACACGGACGCGACCTTCCCGCAGCCCCGTCACTCTCCAGGGGCGAGCGTTCCGAACGCCACGGGCGACATGAAGGCGATCTATCAACGCCGGGCCGTTCGAGCCTACGAAGACAGGCCGGTGAGCCGCGGCGACGTCGAACTGCTGGTGGACGCTGCCATCCACGCTCCCAGTGCAGTCAACTGCCAGCCGTGGGCCTTCGCTGTTGTCCAGGAGCGCGGGGTCCTCGCGCGTTACGCCGCCGACGGGAGGAAGCTCCTGTTGAGCGAGCCCCCGGCCATCGAAGTCGCCGAGAGCGGCTTGCCGGACATGGATCGGCTTCGCCAGATGGCCTCTGGTCCGGACTTCGAGTTGTTCCATGGTGCTCCTGCGTTGATTGTGATCTACGCCACGAGTATCGACGGCGTGCCGGACTGTTTCCTGGCCGCGGAGAACCTGATGCTGGCGGCATGGACGATCGGACTCGGAACCTGCCCGATCGGCTTGGCCCGCCCACTGTTCAATCGAGCGGAGGTGAAGGAGGAGTTGAATGTGTCGCGCGAGTGGCCCTGCGCGCTGCCGATTGCCGTCGGGTGGCCCGATGGCGAGGTCCCCCCAACCTCCAGGCGCCCGGCCCTGATCGTCGCCTGGAAATGAGCCCGTCAGCGAAGTTGGAACGGAGAGCCGAACTCGCGTTGCCAGTTCGAGAGGCTCCTCGAGCATGAAGGAACTTCCACTCTCGGAGGTCTATCAACTCCTTGAACCCGGGCCCGTGGTTCTGTTGACCACGGCACATGGTGGAAAGTCCAACGTCATGACGATGTCGTGGCACATGATGGTCGAGTTTGAACCACCGCTGGTTGCCTGCGTCGTGAGCAGCGCTGACTACAGTTTCGCGGCGATGGTAGCCGAGCAAGACTGCGTGATTGCCATTCCCGCCGTCGAACTGGCGCCCGTCGCGGTGAAGGTAGGTAACTCGTCGGGCCGCACGGTCGACAAGTTCAAGAAGTTTGGACTCACGCCACAGCCGGCCGAGCTAGTTACACCGCCGCTCATCGCCGAGTGTTTCGCCAACCTCGAGTGCAGAGTCGTGGACACGAGTTTGGTGGACAAGTACGACATCTTCATCCTCGAAGTGGTCAAGGCCTGGACCGACCCTAAACAGAAGCGACCAAGAACCATTCATCATCACGGCTACGGGAACTTCGTCGTCGATGGCCGGACCATCGTGCTGAAGTCCAAGATGCCCTAATGGGAGTGACAAGCCACCTTCAAGTGAGGGATGCCTCCTACCGAGCCGTTGGGCGGTGAGCACTTCGTTGCCCCGAGATTGAATCTTTAGAACGTGCCCCAGCCAGACACGGCGTTCGTCCATTTCACGCCACTGCCGGCCAGCTAGCGCTCAATCAAATGCGATATCGTGAGCTGCTGCCGAGGATTCAGGTCTCGGTCCGGTCTCCCCCTCTGCTCGGACCTTTCTCCAACGACCGCTCGTCGGATACGTGGTCTCACGCCACGACGGCCGCCGTCTGGAAGAACTCCCATCTGCGCGAACCCCGGGGTCTGCAAACCGCTCTGTGAAACGAGCGTGCCCCAGTTCACAGGGCGACTTCGACTCGGTCTCGGCCGCTCGATTTTGCCTGATACAGGGCACGGTCGGCGCGGGCGATCAGGGCATCTTGTTGTTCGCCAGAACGCCGCAAGGCGACACCCACGCTCATCGTAACGCCGGGTCCCGCTTCGGTCGAGCTGGCCACGTTCGCGCGGATCCGTTCAGCTGCCGCGACCGCTGTGGCGTCATCGACGTTGGAGAGAAGCACGAGGAATTCTTCGCCCCCGAATCGGAACGTCAGATCGCTCGGTCGCACGCTCGTCGTGATGGAATGGGCCACCGTTTGAAGCACGCGGTCTCCCGTCGGGTGGCCGTGCGCATCGTTGACTCTCTTGAAGTGATCGATGTCGATCATCAGCACCGCCAGCTGCGGCGACGCGTTCCGGTCATCGAAGGCCGTCAACCTTCGAAACGCGTCCGCGAGCGATACCCGGTTATACAAGCCAGTCAAGAGGTCATGTGTGGCGCGCTCATGCCAAGCAGTCCGCTCCAGATCGACCGAGCGACGGAGAACCTCGCGCTCCAGCCCAACCTCGACGAGGCCCGTGATCTGCCAGATGATGGCGAGCGTCGGTCCGTCGAGAACCGGACGCTCACGGAATCCCAGCACCACCGCGCCTTCAACGTGGTTGGTGACTGGTGAGGTAAGCGCCAGGACCAGCCGTGAACCTGGGGGAGGGGTGACGCCATTGAGTACGTCACGGACGTCACTGGGCGTGTCCGCGCGGTGCCCGGCGAAGCCGTCGGCCTGCTCGAATTGCAGCCACGACTCACCGGTCCCTCCCCACAACTCGAGATACTCGGCCCCGAGCAGCTGCGAGGCCATCTCGGCCAGATGCGCTGCGACGACCGAGAACTGCTGTTCTCGCACCAACACGTCGACCACGTTGTGGATGGTTCGGTTGGCGGCGAGCAAGAATGCCAATCCCGGATCATCCCTGGCGAGCAGGTAGATGCCACATTCGAGCTTCTCAAGTCGATCCATGATCGGCACGATCAGATCCTTCGGGATGACCTGGCCGTGATGCGGTGCGATTTCACGCATCGGAAGCTCGCGCAACTGATCGATCGCGTAGGCCAAGATCTCGCGGCTAGGCATGTACTGCTCGTGAAACGACCGCATCGATTCGAAGTAGTCGACTGATGTTGCAAACAACGAAGAATCCCTGGCGAAGCTCCCGAAGAGAGCCGACGAGAACAGCGTCTTGGACTCTTCGTCAAAGGTGCAGAACGCGCCCGCTGAGTGCGAGTAAGGAGTTAGCACGAACCTCAGCGTCCGATCCTGAAGCTCGAGCCGCCAGCCGTGCTCATCCACTCGCCAGAACTTGAGAGAAGTGCCGCTATGGATGATCAGGGCCTCATCGCGCCAATGCGTCACGATGGCCGCTTCTGGATGCAGGCCCCGAGCCACCAGGGCGGCCAGCGCCCCGGTGACATCGGGGTGCGGTTGCGAGCACACCAGCCAGCGAACATTTCCGAGGCCAACGACAGAGTCGATCTTGCGAATGATCTCATCAGCAATGAGGGCGGAGCCAGGGTCGATGAGGACCGACTCATCTCCCTGCTCTATCAAGTACGCGTGACACTGGAGCTTCAGATCGGGCAAGAGTGAACCAACCCACCAGACGCGCGGGGCCAGTTCGACGGCCTCCGAAGTGTCGATCTGGTTGTAGTCCATCATGCATCTCCCAATCGTTCACAACGGTAATGGCAGTTGAGATCCCGTCAACAGCGTCCCACTCCTCTTGCCTGCAATCAAATCTTCACTGCGAATCTGAGCCGCTACGGTCCCCTGGGGGCCTCCCCCTGTAGGCAGCACTCATTCATTGGCCACCTAGGCCGGTCCCCGCTGCTCTTCCCCCGGACAATCGGATCCGCCGGACGAGACCGACGCCACAGGACGGTTCCTCCTATTCGTATGGATCGGACGATGCCTGCGCATCTCGACCGTTCGCGTCCCTCGTTCGATCCGACGATGCCGGGATCGAGACCTGGATGACCCCCAGCGAGCATCAGGCGGAGTCTCATAGGCCACCAGAACTTCAAAGGGCTACAGCAAGGTTCAAGGTTGAACAAGTCCACTTCATGAATCTCTCGCGGCTTATCCAAGACTCGGTGCGGAGCTCATTCTTTCCCCACCGCGACGAAGAGATCCGACCCGGCTAACTGACCATCACGTTGGTAGTTCACTTACGCGCCAAAGGAGCCAGAGCTTCTGGAACCACATGCTCGAATACCTAACGCGCCAAAGGCACGGTCCATTCGATCCGGGTCCCTCCTCTTGGGCCAGTCGAGATCTCGAATGTCCCGTTCAAGAGTCTGGCACGATCGCCCATGTTCGTTAGCCCGCTCGAACGTGTGGGTGAACCAATCCCTACCCCGTCGTCGGACACGGTGAGGACGAGGGACTCATCGGACGCGTTGAGCTGGACCAGTACGGCACTCGCCTGGGCGTGTCGGGCCACGTTGGAAAGCGCCTCTCGCACGCAAGCGACCACGTGCGGCGTGAAGCGGCTCGGGACTCCTGCGTCGACAAGGCCAATGAACTCCACTTCTGGTTCGAAGCCCAGCGCCGCCTGCACCTGTTGCACGACCTCGCGGACCTGGGAGCGCAACGTCGAACCGTACTCCCCCGGCATGGAGAGGCTGAATATCGTGTTGCGAATTTCTCGAATGGTCTCATCGAGCATGTCAACTGAGTCGGAGACCCTTTCGTACGCCTTAGGTTCACTGATCCAGTTGAGGGACGATTGCAGGCCCAGGCCCGCCGCGAAAATTCGCTGGATGACGTGATCGTGAAGGTCGCGTGCGATGCGCTCCCGGTCGTCGACGAGCACATTCTGCTCGCGTGCCCGTCGAGCTCCCTCGATCTCGAACGCGAGGGTCGCCTGCGCGCCGAGGGCTTCGGCAATGACTCGAGCGGCGGTGTTGAACATCTCGGCGCCAGGGGACCGAACGATGATCAACGATGCCGTCGCCGAACCCCCGACGATGATGGGCACGCCCAACGTCGGTCCGTCGGGCAGGGACTGGGGCACGTCGATCTGGAAGTGCACGCTTCGCCGTGAGATCTCCAGCGACACTCCCTGGTCGATGACCTCTTCGGCGATGGAAAGACCGGCCGGCAGGTCCATTCCGATCAGATGAGAGGCGGGGCCGACACCCGCGGCGATATGAACACCCCCGGAGTCCTTCACGCAGATGACGGCCACCGGAGCATCGGCGAGTTCCGAAGCTCGTTCGCATATCAGCATCAATGACTCGTTGATCGGTGAGCCCGACAGCAGGACCAGCCGGATCTCGGCCGACACGGCGTGCTGGCGTTGGAGGCGCTCTTCTTCTGTGAGCAACCGACGCAGCTCGTTCTCGGCGCTCTTGCGCTCGGTGTTGTCGCGGACAATCGACGAGAATCCTCGGAGGGTTCCGTCTCGAGCCCTGAGCGGCGAGATCGACACCGAAACGTCGACCTCTCGGCCGTCCCGACGGCGCCACCGGGTGTCAAGTGCCTCTCGGTACCTGCTCTCCGAGGCGGCGCCGAGGAGATCCTCCAGAATCGGTGACGCGTGACTGGGGACCAACACGACGATGTGCTCACCCAGGATTTCGTCCGACCTGAAGCCGAACAACTCTTCGGCGGCCGGATTCCAGTTCGTGATGCGACCGTCGAGCGTGGTCGAGATGATGGCGTCAGAAGAGGACCGGACAATGGTCGCCAGTTCCGCTTGGGCAGCCGCAGCCCGGCGCTGATCGGTGATATCGCGGATGGCCGCGACCACCAGTCGCTCGCCGTCGTTCGTGATTGGCGCCAGACTGATGTCGATCGGGAACTCGCTCCCGTCACGACGACGTCCCGTGAGCTCCAAGCCCGCGCCCATGGGCCGGCTTTGAGGGTCGGCTACGTACGCGGCGCGATGGTCATGGTGGCGCCGGCGAACACGTTCGGGAATGAGCGTCTCGATAGAGAGCCCGGCCAACGAACCCGGCAGATAGCCGAAGAGGTCCTCGGCGTGTTCGTTCACCGATACGATGCGTCCCTCGGGGTCCGCGACCACCGCCGCGTCAGGAATGAGCGACATCACCGCGCTGAGCAGTTCGGCGGCGATGGCGCGTGTGTCCTCAGGCGAGGACTGCTCTTCGCTTTGACGGACAGCTTCGCTGGATTCGAACTCACTCAATGACTATCCTCAGAAATTTGATCTTTTGTGAACATTTAACACGACTGCCACTGCGATTGCCACAACGGACCTCGGTCTCCCCCATGAGTAAGGTCTTCGACTGTCCACCCTGGCTCAACACTCAATTCGGCCCATTGCCAGACCCAAGAGAACCGCGAGCTCGGTTCGAGATTCCCACGGATCGTCCCGCAGGCCATTCCGACTTCGCCGTGCGAATCCGACACCAACGGACACGATTCCTTCCAAAGCCAGAAGATTACGCCCCCACCGGAGGAATCCGACCTTCCGCGTCCCTCTTCCAATCCCAAGATGCCGAGATCGAGACCCGGGGCTCACCAGATGATGTGTTGCCCACGGCTCCCGACTGGCAAGAAAACGGCCACGCCGCTTAATTGGCGGGCCATGTCTTCACCGCCAACACGTGCCGTTCGGCGTGGGCATCGACACTGAACCGGCCGGCGCCGAGAACCGCGATGACGAGGGCGAGGACGCCAAGAGCCATGTTCAACTCGTATCCGGGAGTCAGTGATTACGAATTGATCCCATTCGCCCAGGTGACGGTGATCATCGCCATCACCATATCCCCGATCACTCTTCCCGGGAGAGATGCAAGATGCTGAGTGACAACCGTCTTCCGATGCTCGAAGTCACGTCGACTTATCGATCTGAGAGGTCGACCGTTCACGAGTTCGTTCTCGCGGGGCCGACCACAAGCTGGTCGTGACCAAACCACTGCCTGATTTGACACCAGTTGACCGTCACTGGACGATCCCCGTTTAATCCAAAGGGGGTATCCATGTCACTACCAGTAGATAGTCTGGCTCGAAATGGCAACCCCCGGACTTCACTTCCCCAGTTCTGAGCGCGAGTTTCGCGCTTGGTTCCAAGACGACAACACCTGTTTGGACTACCTCGACTGGTTGCGCTGGGGCAATGAGCTCGTGTGCACCAGCTGTGGAAGTATCAACGACCCCCGCCAGGTGAGTGGACGAGTGTGGCGCTGCGCTGCCTGCACCGCGAAGGTGTCACGCACGGCAGGAACCATCTTCCAGGACACGCGTACGCCGATGACCTTGTGGTTCACCGCGGCATGGGAGTTTTGCATCGACAAAGGTGGTGTGTCGGCGCTGGCGATCCAGCGGCGTCTCGAACTCGGTAGCTACCAGACGGCATGGATGATGCTGCACCGGTTCCGCTCAGCGATGGCTCTGGCCGGACGCGACAAACTGCAAGGTGAGGTCGAGGTGGACGAGACCTTCCTGGGTGGTGTGCGCTCAGGCGGGCGGGGTCGTGGTGCCCTCGGAAAAGTCATCGTGATCATTGCCATCGAACTCAAGAAACCGAAGGGTTACGGGCGGGTCCGCCTGCGCATCATCCCCGACGCATCCGCCAAGACGCTCGGCAAGTTCCTCGATGAGACCGTCGAACCTGGCGCGACTGTGGTGACCGATGGGTGGTTGCCCTACCAGAAGGCCACCGCGGGCAAGTTCACTCACGTCATCCACCGCATCGCTCCGTCGGGCCAGCAGGCCCACGCGCTCCTCCCAGGTGTGCACCGCGTCGCGTCCCTACTGAAACGTTGGATGCTGGGGACCTACCAAGGTTCGTACCACGCTGACCATCTGGCCGAGTACCTCGACGAGTTCACCTTTCGGTTCAACCGCCGCCGTTCGCCCGACCGAGGTCTGCTCTTCTACCGGTTGATGACGCTGGCGGCCAATGCCGACCCTCTGACCTACAAGCAAGCAGTGCGGAACCCAACACCCAAGGCAACAACCCCGACCCCACCTTCAGGCAATCGGCGAGCGCCCCGCACTCTTTCCATCCCGAAGCCAGCCAAACCCTGGCGATCCACCGAGCCGCAGGCTTAGTGCGTTGACCAAGCAATACGCCGAGCGAACCGCAGTGGGGACGATACTGTATGGACATGGCGCACCTCGACGTCAGAGGAGCCGACATGACCGATACCAACAAGAACTCAGCACTGCGCTTCCAGCGCGTGCTCTCGACAGTCCTCGGTCTCATCGCCATCGTTGCCGTGGTCTTTGCAGTCGTCGAACACAGCTCCGCGAACTCTTCATCGGTCACACCAAAGGCCATCACGGGCAAATGGATGGGCACCAACACGAACGGCACCGCGTTCGCCTTCCAGCCCAACGGTTCGTCTACTGGCAGCTCTTACGCCCTGTCCTCTGACATTGAGTGGTGGTCTGCGAACGGCACGCGCACCCTGAGCGGCCTCGATGCATGCCTCAAAGCGGCTGGCAGTAGCCGCATCATCACCATCGGTGTTGTCACCGTCAAGCCTGTTGGGGTGCCGCTCAGCTCAGTCCTTGTCGCTTACGTGAAGTGCTAACCATCAGCTAAGCCAGTACCTTAAAGGAGATTGGCAGTGAGATGGATACCCCTTTAAAATTTATTACGAAGGTTGGAGGATCGTTCGTGAAGATCGAGGCGCAGGACCCGACGTGGTCAACGCATCGGGTGGCGCGGCGCACCGAATCCTCGACGCTCTTCGAACGAAGCCATTTCCTCCAGGAGTTTGAATCGGTCTTCAACCGGTCCGTCCCCTCGCACAGCGGCTGCCTCTCGATCGTCGGCGGCTGGGGCATGGGCAAGACGGCTCTGGCGAACGCGGCCTGTCTCATCGCCGAGCGCTCGTCGTGCCTGGTGCTGCGAGCGCGAGGCGGAGACCTGGAACGCAGCGTCCCCTTCGGCGCGCTTCTGCGCATGATCGAGGTCATGACGCCGTTGCGCAATGCCGATGAGGAGATTTCCGTTCGCATCGAGACGGTGTGCACCCTCATCGACCGGTACGGCGAGCGCAACTTCGGCGATCTCGGCTCCGCCTTGTATGGCCTGCTGATGGCGGCGCGCCGGCTCGGCCCCGTGCTGCTCGCGATCGACGACGCCGACCTGGTCGACGATGCCACATTGACGACACTCCAGTACGTCTTCAACCGCATTGACGACCAGCAGATATGGCTCCTCGTCACCTCGCCCCCGCGCATCGCCGGTCAAGGACCGCGACTGATCGATCATCTGCTCATCAACCCGCACGTGCGCCACTTCAACCTGGAGCCGCTGAACGCCGACAGCATTGCCTCGATTCTTGCCAACTACCTGGACCAGGCGCCCAGTTCGGAGTTCGTGGAAGCTGTGCTCGAAGCGACGCGCGGCCGGCCCGAGTTCGTAGTCGAACTGGCGAAGGCCTGTCGAAGCGAACACGTCTCGCCGAGCGCGCAGATGGCCGATCAGTTGAACCAACTGGCGATCCCGCGGCTCTCCCAGCGGGTCCTCGTGCGCCTCGAACGGTTGGAGGGTGACGTGAGCGACCTGCTCGAGTCGTGCGCGATCAACGGCGACCAGACCGACATCGGGCTGGCCTGCCACCTGGCGGGCATTGATCCGATCGTCGCCGAGGGAGCGGCGGACACCGCGGCCAGAGCCGAGTTCCTGCTCAGCGGCCGGCCGCTCACCTTCGTCGCCCCGACCGTACGCTGGGTCCTGCTCCACAACATCCCGCCGACGCGGCGTTCCCGGATGCACGCACTGTGCGCCGAGTACGTCGCCGACGGCGGCGCCGATGAGCAGACCGTGATCGAGCATCTCCTGGCGATCGAACCCTCCGGGGATTCGAAGCTGGCGGCCCGACTCGCCAGGGCCGGCCACACCCTCATGGACCAAGGCGGCTTCGCACTCGCCGCCCGGTGCCTGCGGAGGTCCGTCAACGAGGGCCCGCCGGTCAAGCCGGAAGCGTCGCTCTGGCTTGACCTGGCCGCGTGCGAAGCGGAACTGGGCCTCAAGACCTCGCTCGCCCACTTCCAGAAGGCACTCACCCTGGGCACCGATGACGACGTCAAGGTCGTTCGAACCGCGGTCAGGCTCATGAACGAACTCAGCCGGTGGCCCGAACTGCGCGTGGATGCCGTGGCGACGCTGCGCAAGCTGACCGATCGCCTCGGAGGCGTCGACCAGGCCCTCCAACTCGAGTTCGAACTCGCCATGGCCGTCCTGGCCAGCCACCCGGCGCAGCGAAGCGACGGAGCCGCGAAGATAAGGAGGCTCCTAGAGAGCTCCGCCACGACATCGGGGGTCTCCGATGTCGCGCGATCCTTCCTCGATATCCAGCGCTTCGAGTCCGACCCGACGATCCCGGCCACGACGGTCATCGAAATCCTAGGGAAGATGCTTAAGTCCGGCCAACTGCCCACCCGAGATCTCTCGAGCGACCTGGTCCTCTCCAGGGCGTGCCGGATACTACTCAGCGCCGACGAGTTCGCCGCGGTGGACCGAGCGCTCGACCAGGCTCGTCGCCGGGCCCGGTCCATGGGCGACACGCGAGCCGAGGACGATGCCCTGCGCCTGGTCGTCCTGTCGAAGCTGTGGCAGGGGTCTCTCGAGGAGGCAGAGGAGGCGTGCACGCGCCTTCACGGACTCGCAGCCACGCCGAGCGCTCAGCCGATCATCGGCTTGATCGATCTCCTGATCGCCCAGGGAAGGACCCAGGAGGCGCTCTATCAGTTGAACGCGCTCGATCCCCAGAGGTTCGACGAGCCCCTCGACCGCGCCTCGGCCTACGTCGAGCGCGGCCACCTCTACGCGTTGTGCAACCGGGCGGCCGAGGCGCTCGATGAGTTCCAGCGCGCGGGCGAGATCGCCGGGGGTGCGGGGATCGAGAACTCGGTGCTGATCGGCTGGCATCCGCCAGCCGCGAGTGCCCTGGCGTCGCTAGGCCACTGGGACGAGGCACGCTACCTGGCCGAGCAGCACCTCGTCTCGGCGCGGGCATTCGGCGCTCGCCGGGGTCTCGGTTCGGCGCTGCGGGCGATGGCGACGTCGACGCCTGACCTCACCGAGCGCATCACCTGGCTGAGCGAGTCGGTCGAAGTGCTCGACGGGTCGCCCGCTCGGCTCGAGACCGCTGAGGCCATGGTCGAACTGGGCACCGCGCTCGTCGATCGCCAGGACATGGACGAAGCCCGCGGCGTACTTGTCCAAGGGGCCAACCTGGCCTCACTGTGCCGCGCCCATCGCCTGGTCGAGGTGGCCGGGTCGCAGCTACGTGCGGCGGGGGCTCGGCCCCGCCGACTCGGATCCACCGGCGTCGACTCATTGACTCCAGCGGAACTCAGGGCGGTGCACATGGCAGCGGCGAACGTGACCAACCGAGCGATCGCCGACGAACTCTTCGTAAACGTCAAGACGATCGAGGGTCATCTCTCAAGGGCCTATCGCAAGCTCGGAATCACCTCACGCTTCGATCTCGCTGAGGTACTCGGGTCCCGAAGCCGCCCCGTCGACGACCTTGTCGACGAGAGCGAGAAGCCGCCGGCGCTTGACCTCAAGGACCGACGATGATTCACCCATCGACTGTTCGGCGACGGGGGTAGGTCCTCCTCGTGCCGCGGTCCAGGGCTATCGCGGCAACGCTGGTCGTTGTGCTGGTCGCGGGCATCGGACTGCTGCGGGCCTCAGGACAATTCAACTCGAACGCTCCGTCACCCGGCACCATCACGACCACGACAACGTCTCTTCACTCGACTACGACGACGACGAGGCCGAAGTCGACCACGACGACGGCTCCGGAGTCGACCACGACGACGAGGACGAAGAGCGCACCGACGACGACAGTGGTCACTAGGGAAACGACGACGACGACGGCTCCGGAGTCGACCACGACGACGAGGACGAAGAGCGCACCGACGACGACAGTGGTCACCATGGTAACGACGACGACGACGACGAATCCGAAAGGTGGCGCCGGTACCAACCCAACGACCACCCTGGCCCCGGTCGACCCACCGAAGGACGCCAGCACCTGGTGGCGACCAGGTGCTGGCGCCCTGCCGTGGCAGTGGGAGATCGATCACCCGCTGAGCCTCACCAGCGCCACCGACATGGGCACCAACGACACCCTGCCCGACGGCAGCCCGGCCCCGACGCCAAAGGTCTACGACCTCGACGGCATACTGAACCCGGCGTCCACGGTTGCGGCGCTGCACGCTCGCGGCGCGCACGCCATCTGCTACATCGAGGTCGGCACCGCGGGCGACTACTACTCCGCCGCCCAAGAAGGGATCTCGACCACGTACTACGCGCAGTACCAGGCCGCCGGGGTCTTCGGCGACAAGCTCTCGGGCTATCCGGAGTACTTCCTCGACATCAACTCCCCGGCGACGGTGGCGATCACCGAGGCGATGATCTCCCGGCAGTGCGCCGCCAAGGGGTTCGACGCCGTCGAGACCGACCTCGACGAGACCTACGCGGGCAGCGACGGAGCGACCGGCTTCAGCCTCACCAAGACCGACGAGGTCGCCTACATGACGACGCTCGCGAACTACATGCACAGCCTGGGTCTCGCGTGGGTCATCAAGAACCCCGACGACACCGGCGACAACTACGCCGCCCTGATGGAGCCCCTGGCCGACGCGGTGCTCACCGAGCAGTGCAACCAGTACTCGACCTGCTCGGCGCTCAGCGCCTACCTCGGCCACAAGGCGATCTTCAACGCCGAGTACAGCCTCTCGACGGCGAGCTTCTGCCCGACCGACATCGCCGCGGGCATCAACGGCACCAGGTTCCCCGAGTCGCTCAACGGCCCGCGCAGTCCCTGCCAGTAGT
>Ga0224555_1000255_pt1 | contig 79662 bp, 57 predicted proteins | sample 714S23034metaG_FD_180687 | JGI IMG/M metagenome (GOLD analysis project Ga0224555, IMG submission 180687) | Peat soil microbial communities from Stordalen Mire, Sweden - 717 S2 30-34 | ecosystem: Environmental > Terrestrial > Soil > Wetlands > Peat | place: Sweden: Norrbotten County, Stordalen... | reverse complement strand
GATATTTCGCCTTGATCGCTTTGTAGAACTGCGCGTAGCGGTCGCCATAGCTGCCTGAGCGGTCGAACTGGTCCTCGTTGCCGATCTCGACATATGCGATATGGAACGGTGCGGGGTGCCCATCCTTCGTGCGCTCCGCGCCCCACTTCGTGTCGGTGCTGCCGGTAGCGTATTCAATTTCTTCCAGCGCTGCCTGTACGTAGGGCTCGAGGTCCGGCCCCGGCGCGATATGCTCCTGCGCGAGCGAGTAGCCGGCATAGACAGCCAGCACCGGCTCCATGTGCAGGTCTTCACACCACTCGAAGAATTCAAGCAGGCCGAACTGATCTGTAGACCAGTACCGCCATGGGCTGGGGTGTCCCGGCCGATCGACGAGCGGACCGATCGTCTTCTTCCAGTCGTACCAGTCCTTCAGGTGTTCGCCTTCGAGATAGTTGCCGCCGGGAAAGCGCAGGAACTGCGGATGCATGGCGGCGAGCTTTTCCATCAGGTCGATGCGGGTGCCGTTGGGACGGTCATGGTACGTGGGAGGAAACAACGTCACCAGTTGGAACCACAAGCTTCCCGGATGCGCCACGGTCAGCACGAGGTGGTTCTCTTTGGAGGACTCGATGGCGCCGGTTTTCAGCGTGAAGGTGTACTGCTTCCAGTCGGTGCCGACGCCGGAGACCACGGTGCTCGCCAGCACCTTGCCCGTCTGGTTCGCGATCAGACTCGCGGTCACGGGTCCGACGTCTGACGAATCCTCCTTCGCGTAGAAGGAACCGCGATACGCCATGTTGGGATGCAGCGGTATGCCCCAAAAACCGCCGTTCAGCATGCCCGCGGCGCCGGCGGCGCTGGCCTGGCTCACCTCCAGATGCATGCTGTAGGGCAGGGCCTCGCTGGGTCCGGTGGTCTTGTCGATTCCGATCTTCGCAGATGAATTGCCGTCCTGAACCAGAATCCAGTCGTTCACGCCGGACCAATCGGCGCGGAAGGTGTCGTTGCGGATCAGCTCCGCATACAGACCGCCTTCATAGGAGTGGTTGATCTCCTCGGTCATGAGCCCATAGAGGGTTGGGCTCACTTTCGATGCCGTTTGGTCGGGGTGAATGGTGATAACCGCCGGGCCAGCAGATTGTGCGGGCAGTGCGGGGGCGGTGAAAGCGAGGACCGCGAAAATCGGTAGGAATGCAAAACGTCCTGATCTCATGAAAGGCTCTCCTGCGGTCGGCGACGACACCGAGAAAACGTATACCACAACGAACGCCGCTCGGGCCGTATTTTCCGAAAGGACCGCCGATTCTCAATCGGTTTCTCATCGGCTCGCCGCACTGTTCCAGCTCACCCGCACCAGCGAAACGCTCTCCCGCGGCGGATCGAGATGGATCTCCACCGCCCCGTTGTTGACCGTCAGCCAGCGTGGCGAACCGATCAGCTGCAGCTGACCTGCGGCTTTAAGTTGGGTGATCTGGTCCGCGATCGGTTCCTGCGGCGATCCCATCTGCTTCCACATCGTGAACGCGTTGCTGTGGGTGGCGTCGATGCGGAACTCCTCCACCAGCACGCGCCGCACCGTCGCTGGAATGCCCTGCGCCGTGAGGTGCACTGGCGTTGGCTCGCTCGCCACGTCGTCGTCTGCGTAGTTCCAGAGCATCACTGCGGCGGAATTCCCGGTTCGTGTCGCCACGGCATCCATCGCGGGACGAGCGCGAACACCATCGTGCACGATGCTGTCAGCAGGAATGGCGGCGCTGCTGGCCGCCTTTACGCGGTTGCCTCCCAGCAGACCCGCGGCGCGGAAGAAGTTCATTTCCGGCATGTCGATCCCATGCGTCGCGAGCGCACGCTGTCCGACGAAGAGGGGCTGGCCCTCGAACTCAAACGCCCACGTGAGGAACCCTGCCAGCGTGACATGCTCCTGCGATGCCAACTCGGTCAGGCCCTGCATCTCCGCGGCCGTGTACGCCGGATAGACGGAGCTGTTGCGGTACGCATCCTCAGGATGCTGTGCCGGCGAGCACGCGCCGCAGCCTTCGGGATCCGCCTCACTGAGAATGATCGGCAGGTCGCGGAATTTCGCCGAGGCGTGCACGATTGCGAACCCCGTTTTCGCGTTCAGCAACTCGTGGCCCAGGCCCATCTGCACATGGCCGTTGACCCAGTGCGGGCTGCCCTTGGCGTGGAAGGAAATGAAGTCCAGTGGAATCGCGCCGCCGGTCGCGCTGCTCCGGTCCTGCGCGCAGTGCCGCAGAAATGTTTCGAGAAATGCGGCACTCTTGCCGCCCGGCGCAGGCCCCGTCGTCGCCGGACCTCCGACACGGGCGCCGGGGATGGCCGACCGCACGCCCGCGACCGAGTAATCGTAGAGCTTCTCGTATTCCTTTTCGGTTCCGCGCCAGTAGAAGATGTCGGGCTCGTTCCAGACTTCCCAGTACCAGGTGGAAACTTCGCGCATGCCGTAACGCTGCGCAAGGTGCGCCGCTACGGCATGGATCATCGCACCCCATTTTTTGTAGTCGTTGGGTGGATACGACCAGCCTTCGGTTTCGCCGGGCTTTGTCGGCCAGGGGATGTGGTACGGATCTGGATGACTCGACAGCGCCTTCGGCATGAATCCGAGTTCGACGTAGGGTCGCACGTGCGCGCCGACCCATGCGTCGAAGATGCCATCGAGAAGGGTCCAGTCGTAGACAGGTTTCCCGCTGGCGTCCTCGCTATAGACGTTGCTCGAGCTCCACTTCAGTTCCGGCTTGCCATCGCCGGACGTCAGCAGAAAATGTGCGCGCACATACACCGGCGCCAATGTCGCATCGTGGAGTTCCTGCAGAAGTGCACGGCCATTTTCCGTGGTTGTGTAGTTGGACTCGTCGTAGCCGATCCACGCGTATACCGGCGCAAACGGACCCTGGCTCTTCTGCAGATCCACGTTGACGCTAACTGGCGACTGCCCGCACGCGAAGGCGGCCGCCCCCATCAGACACACTGCGACAATCAGCCGGCGCATTTCCACGATAACTCTCACTCCGGCAGTATCAGCTGCCCTTTGATCGTGAAGTGCCCTGTCGCGACCGGTGCGCCGGTATCCGGCTGGCCGCCGCCGATGGTGATCGTGTAGGGTCCTTCCGCGATGATCGGATCGCCGGCTTCGGTCACCATGCTGAGGTCGCGGCGCTCCAGGGTGAAGTCCACCTTCTGGCTCGCGCCCGCCTCCAGATGCACGCGCTGGAATCCGCGCAAGGCGCGGATCGGCGCACCGGCGACATTGGGGAATTGCAGATACAGCTCGACAACCTCATCGCCGGCCACGGTCCCGCTATTTGTAACCGTGACCGATGCATGAACAGGATCGCCCGCGTTCACGTCTTCCGTGGGGACTTCCAGACCTCCGTAGCTGAACTTCGTGTAACTGAGGCCATATCCAAACGGGTACAGTGGTTCGCCTTTGAAATAGCGGTACGTCCGGTTCGCCATCGAGTAGTCTTCGAAATTCGGCAGCTGATCGACGCCGGTATAGAACGTTACGGGCAGCCGTCCCGCCGGATTGTTTTTTCCGCTCAGCGTTTCGGCGATCGCCGCACCGCCTTCTTCACCCGAATACCACGCCTCGAGAATGGCGTTGGCGTGTGTTTTGGCCCAGTTCACGCTGAGCGCGCTACCGTTCATCAATACGACGATCAACGGCTTGCCGCTGGCACCCACGGTCTCAATGAGGTTCTCCTCCGGTTGGGGCAAATCGAGGCTCGTCCGGTCGCCGCCGAGGAATCCCGGCTCATTCACGGGCATCTCCTCGCCTTCCAGCTCGCTCGTGATTCCGACGACCGCGATAGTTACATCGGCTTCTTTGGCCGCGGCAACGGCCTCAGGAGAGGGAGCGGGGTTATACCGCGCCCACAGCAGCTGCGCCTTCGGCTCACCCGCGGGGCTCAGCTTCGAATAGGTAACCGTGATCGGCACTTTTACGCCGCGTTCCAGATGGACACGGCTCATTTTCGCGTTCCTGCCGCCCATGCTGAAGACCTGTGCAATTTGTTTTCCATTGACCGACATGCGTCCGAAGCCATCGGCCGTCATGCCCAGCAGATAGTCGCCGGTATCGGGCGCTGTCAGGAATCCGGACCACTCCACTGAAATAGCGGGCCTGCCTTTTACCTCCGCGGGAAGATTGCCTGCCGTCAGGTCGATGTTCGGTTCCACCCGACTGGTTAACGGAGTGGGTTTCGCTCTCGGACTCAGGTCCATGCCCTCAATCGACCCGTAGTCTGCCTTCAGCCCCGGTTTACTGTCGGGCGTAGTCAGCAGCTTGTCCGGCACCGGATCGCCGTCGTTGCGCAGGAACTGCGTCCCGGGGACAAATTGTATTTTCGCGTTTGGAAACTCCGCCTTCAGCCCATCCAGTACTGTCACGGAATGCGTCGGCATCCCGGAATAATTGCCCATGAGCACGCGATTTTGGTCGGCCAGCGGCCCGACCACAGCAATCTTCGTGATCGATGACTTCAGCGGCAGCACGCCGTCGTTTTTCAACAGCACCATGGCCTCGTTGGCCAGCTTCCGCGCCAGGGCGCGGTGTTCCGCACTGTCTAACTCTTTCTCGTCGATCTTCGTGTACGGCACCATATCCGGCGGGTCGAACATCCCGAGTTTCATTCGCGCCGTGAACAGCCGCACCAGTGCTGTGTCCAGCGCGCTCTGGCTTAGATACCCCTGCTGCACCGCTTCGATATACGGCTTGTAGTCGTGGTCGTCATGCACCTTCGCGAAGAAGTCGGCGCACTCATTGTCCATGCCGCGCGTGAGCGAAATTCCCGACGACTGAGCCTGAGTGGGCCGGTAGTGGTGGCCGGTGTAGATGTCGATCACCGCGCCGCAGTCCGAAACCACATATCCCTGGAATCCCCAGTGCTTCCGCAGCTGATCATCGAGCAGGAATTGATTGGCGCAGGCAGGCTGGCCGTTAATCGCGTTGTACGCGCACATGACCGAATCCGCCTTGCCTTCAGTGACGGCCGCGCGAAATGCCGGCAGATAGGTGTCCATCTCGTCGTGCTTGCTGACGTCCACGTCCGCCATGTGCCGCGTCGGCTCCGGACCGCTGTGCACGTCGAAATGCTTCGGGGTCGCGATCACGCGGTAGTATTTCGGATCGTCGCCCTGCATGCCGGTGACGAAGGCCACGCCCATGCGGCCGGTCAGGAAGGGATCCTCGCCGTACGTCTCCTGGCCGCGCCCCCAGCGGGGATCGCGAAAGATGTTCAGGTTCGGCGCCCAGAAATCGAGCCCCTCCATGATGTTGCTGTGCCCGGCTCGTTCGGCCTGCACATGCTTGATGCGTCCCTCGGTCCCGATGTCGATGGCCATCTCATGAATGCGCGGCGCATCGAAGGTCGCTCCGAGCCCGATGGGCTCGGGGAACTCCGTGGTGCCGTTGACGGCCACGCCGTGCAGTGCCTCGCTCCACCAGTCGTATGCCGGCACGTGCAGCCGAGGAATGGCGCGCGCCTGATTGACGAGCTGCGACGCCTTCTCCTCCAGCGTCATGCGGCTGACCAGATCCCTGGCCCGCTCCTCGGGCGAGAGGTTCGGATTCATGTACGGCAGTGTGGACACATCCTGCGCTTCCGCTTTGGCCACCAACATCCCCATGCAGATCGCAAACGCTGCCCAGATGCGGACTCCGGATTTCGGCATAATTCCCCTTGTGATGAATGCAGATTGATCGCCGCCTGATCGATTCGCTGCAGAAATTCGCTTGCGACGGCGACACACCACCCTAAATACCCTGGGCGCGCGGGGTCAATTTGCAGAAAACGCTTTTTGGGCCTCCACAGCGCGCAAAAGCAGGCAGGCTGCGGCGATTTCTGCTCGCCGCCGGAACGCAGCCCAGCGTAATTCCTCTATGCTGGAAACGCATTCCCGGTATGTCCATGCGTCGTCCGTCAGTCCAGGCAGGATCCGGAAGCCAGCGCAGTTTCCTGCGTACCGCGCCACTCGCCAGCGCGGTGCTTCTTCTTTTCGCGGCCGCTCTCTGGACGGTGCGGACAACGACCTCGTCCGCGCAGAGCGCCGCGCCCCTCGATTATCCCCGGCTGGTTGACATCACCGCGTCGACGGGAATCCATTTCGATCATCACTCCAGTCCGGAGCAAAAATTCATCGTCGAGTCGATGAGCGGCGGCGTGGCTCTGATTGACTATGATCGCGACGGCTGGCCGGACATTTACTTCACCAACGCGCAGACAGTCGAGATGGCGCGGCAGGGGATCAAGTCGCGCAGCGCATTGTTTCACAACAACCATGATGGCACGTTCACCGACGTGACCGACAAAGCCGGTGTCGGCTACCCATGCTGGGCGAATGGAGCGGCGGTGGGCGACTACAACAACGATGGCTGGCCCGACCTGATCGTGACCTGTCTCTCGGGTGTGGTCCTGTACCGGAACAACGGCGACGGCACTTTCACCGATGTCACGAAGGAAGCAGGACTCTCTGGCGACAGGATGTGGGCCACGGGCGCCGCGTTTGGCGACTACGACAACGATGGATGGGTTGATCTTTTCGTCCCGCATTACGTCGACGTCGATTTGAAGCAGCTCGATGCCTTCGGCTCGAAAGACACCTGCCGCTACATGGGCATCGACGTCCAGTGCGGACCGCGCGGTCTGAAGGGATCGCCCGACACGCTCTGGCACAACAGCCACAACGGGACGTTCGCTGACGTCTCAAGGAAAGCCGGCGTCTCCGATCCTGAGCAGCGCTACGGCCTGACGGCGATCTGGTCCGATTTCGACAACGACGGCAAGCTCGATCTCTTCGTCGGCAATGACGGCCAACCCAGTTATCTCTATCAGGGCGACGGCGCGGGACACTTCACCGACGTCGGCTTCACTTCCGGTGTCGCTCTGAATGCCAACGGAGTAGGCCAGGCGAACATGGGCGTCGCGCTGGGCGACTACCTTCACACCGGCCTGCTGTCTCTCTTTATTTCTCATTTCGACAATGAATACGGTGTGCTCTATCGCAACGATGGAGGCATGAACTTCACCGAAGTCTCGTTCGCATCCGGCGTCGCGCATGCCACGAGCGGGAAAGTCGGCTGGGGCGACGCCTTTGTCGACTTCTCGAACGACGGGTGGCCTGACATCTTCGTGGTCGATGGACATGTTTATCCCCAGGTCGACGCCATCCCGGAGCGCGCCAGTTATCGCCAGCCCAAGATCCTGCTTCTCAATCAGCGCAATGGAAGCTTCCGCGACATCAGCCAGTCGGTGGGCGACGCGATCCAGGTGCGGCAGGTGAGCCGCGGGATGGCGATTGGCGATCTCTTCAACGACGGTCATCTGGAAGCGGTGGTGGAGAACCTCTCCGGTGAGCCGACGATCCTTCGGCCGGAAGCCGGACCCGCCAATCACTGGATCGGCTTTCAGCTTGAGGGCGTGAAGTGCAATCGGCTGGCGCTGAACGCGCGCGTCAGGGTCAGGGCCGGCGATCTTGTGCAGCTCGGGGAGCTCCGCAGCGATGGCAGTTATCTGTCGCAGGACGATCTCCGCCTGCATTTTGGTCTCGCCGCTCACGATCGGGTGGACGAGGCGGTAATCCAGTGGCCTGACGGGTCAAAGGAGACACTGAACAACCTGCCAGCGGATCGCTTTTACACCGTTCGGGAAGGATCGGGGGTGACGATGTCGGTTTCGCCCGCTCGTCACTAGGGTTCAGTCAGGAGAGCGTTTCCCCGACGGGGGCTTCCGAGGTTGCGCATGTTCCGGCAAATCGATTTAGCGGGTAAACGGTTTCAGCGAGACTGAAAACCATCATGAGGGCGAGACCGGATAGGGCTTGACAAGCCATTAACAAAGGGAGTAATTGTTTTCCCGCCGGAAAGAAGCGTTGGTCCTGTCCCTCAGAAAAAATCCGGTGGAAGGATTCGATCTTCCAGATCCAGAAAACGTTTGCTCACGGAGGTATTATGATTCCAGTCCCTCGCCCAGTATTTTCCCCCGCCAGCGCCTCGGCTCTTCGGCGGTTCTTCTCCGCATGGGTCGCTGTTCTCGCGCTCTTTTTCACTCTTATACCTGCGCTGCGTGCCCAGGAGAATGCCACCATCAACGGCACAGTTACCGACGCTTCCGGAGCCGTGGTGGCCAATGCCCAGATCAGCCTTACCAACACCGCCACGGCGGGGGAGCGCAAGGAAGTCTCCAACTCCGTGGGCGCCTATCGCTTCGGCAACGTCGGTATCGGCACCTACACGCTCACCGCTACCGCGCCGGGATTCCAGACCTACACCAAGACCGGTATCGTGGTAAACGTCGCTCAGACCCTGGAAGAGGACGTCCAGTTCAAGGTGGGCAGCTCCACCCAGACGGTTTCTGTCCAGGCTGAGGCGTTGCAGACGCAGACCGAAACCAGCGAGGTGAGCACCCTCATCAGCGGTCAGCAGGTGGAGGAGCTCTCCACCAACGGCAATAACGTGACGGCACTTGCTGCGCTCGGGCTTGGCGTTTCCAACAACCTGCCCTCCTTCAGCGGTGTCGACGCGCTCACCTCGGCCAACGGCATCAGCTTCAACGGCACCCGTACGACCCATAACATCTACCTGCTGGACGGCGCCGAGCAAAACGACCGCGGCTGCGGCGGTTGCTTCATGAACCTGCCCTCGCAGGAATCGATCGCCGAATTCCAGACCCTCGACAGCAACTACCAGCCTGACTATGGGATCGGTTCGGGCGGTACCATCCTGCTGGTGCTCAAGTCGGGCACGCACGATTTCCATGGCGAACTGTACGAGTTCAACCGCAACACCGACTACAACGCCAACGACTATTTCGTGAAACAGAGCGGCAAAGCCCGTCCCAGCTTCCAGCTCAATGAGCCGGGCGGCAACATCGGCGGTCCGCTCTTCATCCCTCACGTCTACAACGACAGCCGTAACCGCACCTTCTTCTTCTGGAACGAAGAGTGGCGCCGCCTCATCCAGGGCAGCACCCCCTCCGTCGTCAATACCATCCCCTCCAACGATTTCCCCACCGCTGGCGCATCGCTCACCTACACCCCCTTCAACAACACGGCTGCGCCCATCGTTCCCGCGACCACCGATCCGGCGAAGCTGGCTCTGTACGCAACGGATGGCCTGACGCCTGGCAGCCCGTTCCCCGGCAACGTCATCCCGGCGAACCTGATTGACCCCAATGCCGTCCTCGAGCTGAACGCCGGTACTTTCCCCAAGCCAAATCTGGGCACGGCACAGTTCATCTCATCGGTCCCCACCACCGACAACATCCGTGAAGAAGCGGTCCGCATCGACCACACGATTAACAGCAAGTTTCAACTCATGGGTCACTATCTCCATGACGCCATGGCCAAGTCCTTCTATCCACCGCTGTGGGGCGACAGCACCTACCCCACCGTCGGTACAGCGATGACCAATCCGTCGTACACGGCGGTTATCAAGCTGACCCAGACCTACACTCCTACGCTGCTCAATGAAACTGCCGTCCTGTACAGCGGAAACAAAATTACGCTCACTCCGCAGGCTGGCTCAGGCGGCAGCTATAAGCTGCCCACCGGCTGGGGCGCCTCCAGTTTCTTCCCCGTCTCCGACAACGTCGGCGACGACCTGCCGGAAGTCGATCTGCAGGGTTCGCCGCTCAACACCAATTGGAGCGAATCCTACTATCCGTGGAAAAACGGCTACGAGGGCTTTGAGTACCGCGACGATCTTTCGTGGACCAAAAGCCGCCACCAGTTCAAATTTGGCTTCAGCCTTCTGCACGATTACAAGAACCAGCAACTGCAGGCCAACACTCAGGGAACGGCCCAGTTCAACAACAGCGCGTTCTCGCATGACTCGTACATCAACTTCCTCCTCGGCGATACCTCCAGCTTCACCCAGCTGCAATACCTCGCCGGCAAGCACTGGGTCAATAACAACTACGGCTTCTACGGCAACGATAACTGGCATGTCACTCCACGGCTGACCCTGAACCTCGGTCTCCGCTACGACGGCATGCCCCACGCCTTTGAGCGTTACGACCTGTTCTCTAACTTCGTCGCTGCGGACTACGATCGCTCGGCGGGTTATCCGCTCAATGCCGATGGAACGTTGAATTCGGCGGATCTCTCAACATTCAGCAAAACCGGCAGCCAGGCCTTTTATCTCAACGGAATCCGCGAGGCGGGTGTGAACGGATTCCCGCGCGGCAACGTGCAGAATGACTACAAGACGTGGCAGCCGCGCATCGGGTTTGCCTATAACATCGGCGGCAACGGCAAAACTGTCATTCGCGGTGGCTATGGCATGTTCTTCGAGCGTGTCCAGGGCAACGATGTTTACAACGCAGCCCTCAACCCGCCGTTCGCTTATCAACCGTCGGCCACCAATGTCTACTTCTCTAACCCTCACACCAGCGCGCTGACGGGAGCCACAACCACCCAATCCTTCCCGTCCGTGCTGACCAACATCAATTACCACTTCCCAAGCCCTGGGACAGAACTCTATAGCCTGGGTATTCAGCGCGAGTTGGCGCCTTCGGTCGTCCTGCAGGTCCAGTACGTAGGCTCCGACGGCTGGAGCCAGGACGACGATCGCAACATCAACACTCTCCCGCTCTCCGATCTGACTCACCGCCAGGGGGTGGCCAACGGGACGCTGAACGCCAACCTCTATCGCATCTATCCCGGCTTCTCCACCATTACCCAGGAAGAAAACGAGACCAACTTCAACTACAACTCGCTGCAGGCCGGCATTCGCTTCGAGAACAAACACGGCCTCACCACCCAGTTGGCCTATACCTGGTCGCATAACATCTCCGTCGTCTCTAACGACCTCAACGGGCTCTCCGACCCCTTCAACCCAGGATATGACAAGGGTTCCGACACCGGCTTCGACCGCCGTCATATCTTCAACGCCAGTTACGTTTACAACCTTCCCTTTGGCGCCCACGGCAGCATGCTGGCGCGCGACACCATCGGGGGCTGGACCATTTCCGGCATCACCGTCGCCGAAGCCGGCGTGCCTCTCTACATCACCTACACGGGACCGGACGTGCTCGGCCTGGCCGGAGGAACCAGCCGGCCGAACCTCGTTTCCAAAGTCAGTTATCCAAAGAGCGTCTCGGCATGGTTCTCAAAGAGTTCCTACGCCGATCCTCTGGCGCCCTGGGCAGGCGGCACGAATCAGGGCTTCGGTACAGCCGGCAAGGATTCGGCTGTCGGACCGGGCATCTTCAACTGGAACCTTTCGCTCTTCAAGGCCATTCCGCTGAACGAGCACGGAACTCGCGTCGAGCTGCGCTTCGAGTCCTTCAACACGTTCAACCACACCATCTTCCAGGGCATCGATACCGGCAGCCACGACGGCAACTTCGGCGCCGTCACCGGCGACTACGGTCCGCGCAATCTGGAACTCGGCGGGAAGTTCGTCTTCTGACCCTATGTGAAGTGCCTCCCTGAAGGCGCGGCGGCGAATCTGCTGCCGCGCCATTTTCTTTTCTGCGCCATTGCGAATTGCGATCCCTGCGCGCGACAATGGCCGTTCGGAGAAGCGCGTGATTTGGGTTTGTTCACCCCGAGTGCGACTGGCTGCGATCCTTGTAGTCGCGTGTCTGGACGGCGCCGCCCAGACTTCGTCCTCCTGGCCACAGCAACGCGAAGCAGCCATCACGCTCCAGCAGCAGGGTGAGTTCGCACAGGCCCAGGCCGCATGGCAGGCGATCCTGAAGAGCCATCCCGCCGATGCCGATGCCTGCGCCAATCTGGGCGTCATTTCGTCGCAGCAACAACACTACACGGAGGCAGTCCGCTACTATCGCATGGCCCTGGCGATCAGGCCCTCGATGCCTGGCCTTCAGATGAATCTGGGGCTCGCGCTGTTCAAGGCCGGCGATATGAAAGGAGCCGCGCGGATTTTTGTCTCTCTCTATCACCGCACAACGCCCGATTCACCGGAGGGGCAACGGCTGCGCCTGCTGATCGGCATGGCCGATTACGGCGCGGGCGAATACGCCGCAGCGATTCCTTATCTACGCGATGCCATGGCTCGCGACCCGCAAAACCTGCCCTATCGGCTGGTGCTGGCGCACAGCTGTCTCTGGGCAAAACAGTACAAATGCGTTCTCGACGTCTACCATCAGATCCTTGCTCTCAATGCCGAGTCCGCCGAGGCGGATATGCTGGCCGGCGAAGCCTACGACGAGATGCGCGACCACGAGGATGCTGTTCAGCAGTTCCGCAATGCCGTCAAGGCCGACCCGAAGGTGCCTGGCGTCCACTTCGGTCTTGGCTATCTGCTTTGGGCGCAGAGCCAGTATGAAGAGGCCGCGGAGCAGTTTCAGCTCGAAGCCGAAAACGCCCCGAACGATGCGGAGAGCATCGCGTACTGCGCAGATGCCAATGTCCGGCTGAATCGAGCCGAGGTCGCTCGCCCGCTCGTTGAAAAGGCTCTGCAGCTCAACTCCCGTCAGGAACTCCCCTGGCTCGACCTGGGTATCCTCGACGCTCAGGCGGGCAACAACGATGCCGCCTTCCACGATTTCCAGACTGCGGAGAAGATCGCTCCCACCGATGTGCAGGTGCATTGGCGACTCGCGCGACTCTATCAGTCCATGGGCAAGCGCGCCGAGGCCCAGGCCGAATTTGCAAAGACCAAAAGCATCACCCAGGCCGCCGACCAGAGCCTTCGGCAAAAACTTCAGGCCAGCCATGCGCAGGCTTCGCGCAGCGATGCGCTGTCCGGCAGCGCCGGCCCATCGCCGGCGAGCCGGCCCTGAGCGCATGGCTCGAGGGCGCCGCATGCCCAGGGCAAGGCCAAACCCACCAGGCGCCCAGTGCGTAATACCATGGTCCGTGCAATCCGCGAGGACCTCATGACCCGGCAATTCACCGGCGCGCTTCTCTCTGAAGCCATCGCCATGTTCATCATCATCGCCTTTGGCGACTCGGTCGCCGCGATGTACTCGCTCTACGACCCCAGCCCCTACCAGCACGCTTACTGGGGCGTCTGCATCGCGTGGGGGCTGGCCGTCGCCATGGCCATTTATACGACTGGATCGATCAGCGGATGCCACGCCAATCCAGCCGTGACTCTGGCTCTGGCGCTCTATCGAAGATTCTCATGGAAGCAGGTCGTGCCCTACTGCATCGCCCAGGTCATCGGAGGTATCGCCGGAGCGGCGCTGGTCTTACAGCTCTTCTCCCCGGTGATTAATGAGTTCAACCTCACGCATCATCTCACCCGCGCGGCCGGAGGAGCTGCGGGCGTCTTCTTTACGCATCCGGCTCCGGGCATCACCCCATTCCACGCTTTCGGCGACGAGATCGTTCTCACTGCATTCCTGATTTTCGGAATCTTCGCCATCACCGAGCAGTACAACGAGATGGCCCCAGGGGCGAACTTCGGGGCGCTGATGATTGGGTTCCTCGTGGCCCTGATTGGCGCTTCGATGGGCTACCTGGAAGCCTGGGCCATCAATCCGGCGCGCGATTTCGGCCCGCGGCTCTTCTGTTTATTCGCCGGTTGGGGGAGTTCGGCTCTGCCCTCACCGCAAAGCTACTGGTGGGTCCCCATCGTGGGGCCGCTGCTCGGCGGCGTGCTGGGTGGCGGAGCTTACCAGCTCCTGATCCATCCATTCCTGCCCGCGCGGCTACGCGCCTCCTCCGCAAACGGATAAACGGCTGCCGTGGGAGCCGATTCTCATCGAACCGTTTCTTCGCTCATGGTTTTTTCATCGACGGCGGAGTTCGCCACCGGAGCAGCGGTGGCTGCCGACAGCTGCCGCAACACAGACGCGCGGATCGCTCGTGGGCTTCCCGAGCAAATAGCCCTGGACTTCGTTGCATCCGATCTCTGTGATCAGCGCCATCTGCTCTTCAGTCTCCACGCCTTCGGCGATCACCTTCATTCTGAGGTTGTGCGCCAGCGTCACCAGCGAATGGACCATCGCGTCGACCTCAGGGCGAACACCCATCTCGCTGACGAACGAGTTCGATCTTCAGCGCGTCAAAGGGCAGCCTGGGCAGATAGCTCAGACAGGAGTAGCCTGTGCCGAAATCGTCGATGGCCAGGCTCACGCCGAGCTCCGCCAGCTCGCTCATCGCCGTGCCGACCCGAGCCGCGCCATTCACAGTCACCGACTCGGTCAGCTCGATCTGCAGTAAGTGCGGATCGAGGCCGGTTTTGCGGAGAGTCTCCGCCACTTCCGCCACAAAGGATTCCCGCATGAGCTGCAGGCTGGAGACATTCACGGCTACCTGCACCGCGCGCCCGGCAATCGCCTGCCATTCGACCGCTTCCCGGCACGCCATCTCCATCATCTGATGGCCCAGGGCCGAGATGAGTCCTGTCTCCTCCGCGATCGGGATGAACTTGCCGGGCGAGACGAAACCGAGGGTCGGGTGAATCCAGCGCGCCAGCGCCTCGAAGCGCACCAGCCTTCCGGTCGCCACGTCGAATTCCGGCTGATAGTACGCGCGTATTTCTCCCCGCGCGATGGCATGGCGCAGCTCCGTTTCCAGGTTCAGACGCTCGCGAATCGATGCACCGAGTTCTTCCGAGAACGCCATCAGCCGGTTCTTACCCATTCGTTTGGCGGCATACATCGCGCCGTCGGCCTGCTGGAGCAACTCCATCGGCGTCGTACCGTTTTCGGGAAACACGCTCATTCCAATGCTCGCGCCGATCGTGATCTCGTGCTCTTCCACGCGGAATGCAGGCGCCAGCATCGTCAGGAGGGCCAGTGCCGCGACGCTCCCCTGCTCGCGCGCGTTCTCGCCGCTCACTACCACCGCGAATTCGTCGCCCCCCAGTCGGGCCAGAGTGTCCGAGGAGCGCACCCGCGCCCGCAGCCGCTCGGCCACCTGGCGCAGCAACTGGTCGCCGATGGCGTGGCCGAGACTGTCGTTCACGAGCTTAAAGCCGTCCAGATCGATATACAGCAGAGCTACTTCGTGTCCCCTGCGCCGCGCCACGTCCAGCGCATGCGTCAGACGATCTGCCAGCAGCCGCCGGTTGGGCAGACCGGTCAGATCGTCGTTGAGCGCCTGATGTTTCAGCTGCGCTTCAAAGGCGGTCTTTTCCGCGGCGCGCTTCTCCAGCTCTGCCAGCATGGTATTGAAGCCGCCCCCCAGACGGGCGATCTCATCGTTGCCCTCCGCCGCCACCCGCGCCCCGAAGTTGTGCCGTTCGGTGACCTCATGCATTGCCGCCGCCAGCGCCTGGACCGGTTGTGAGATTTTTCGCTGCAACAGCGATCCGGCGATGCCGCCCACGGCCAGCGCCCCCAGCAGGAGCAGACCGGTGATCTCCAGCATCTGGCGCCAGCGCTCCGCAATCTCGTGCAGGTCGGCGTTCAGCACCAGTGTGCCGGCCGCGTCTCCGCCGCGGTCCACCTGCCTGCTCACCGTCACGAACCCGCGAGTTGCAGTGGCTCCCCTCGCGAACTGCGTCGGGCAGTTCTCCGTCGCTGCGCCGCGCTGGTATTCGGCAAACAGTCTCCCCGACGATCCGTACAGGCACGCCGAAACCACCGACCGCTCCGCCTCCAGCGCTCCGAGCACTTCCATCGCCGCAGCGCGGTCGTCGAACAACAGCGCAGCCGCGGAATTCTGCCCAACAATGTTCGCCAGGGTCGACAGCCGGTTTTCCAGCTGCCGGTGCGTAGTCACAGAGTCGAATTCGAGAAACGCGCCCATCAGCGTCGCGGACGACACGCTGCTGGCCAGCAGGGCCAGGATCGTCATGCGATGGGCAAAGCTGGTGCGGACCGGGAAGCGCATGGTCAGTTCCCGCCCTTCCCGGCTGAATGCACGATTGTCGCCAGGCCCAGTACCCGCGAGCTGATCCGAATCCCCGCGGACTGCGCCGCTTCCAGATTCACTTCAATTCGAATGTGATCCCCGGTGTTCACCAGGGCCACCATCCCGCCAGCCTGCGCGAAGACGTCATTTTCCCCGACGGTGAGGACGCTGCGGCCCTTTACTTTCTCGAGGATCTTCCGAATATCGCTTTCCGATGCGCCGGAAACGTACAACACGCTGCAGCGCTCGAGTTCCTCACAGGACGCCGGTTGAACCACGCGGATGGTCTGTCCGTCGCTGGCTCGTCCGTTCAGAAGCTGCCCAATCACATCGCTGGTCGGCGCATCGCCTGCGAAGGCGACGGTCAGATCTTTCCCCTGCGCCGGCCACCCCACGTACTTGATCAGGTTGTAGAGATGCGCCGCGCGCACCGCGCGTTCGTCCCGGGACTGCGCTCGTGCCGGGGAGGTCACGACTGCCACCACAGCCAGACCCAGGAGCAGCGCTCGCCCCGCGCACCGCCAGGCGGCCGCGCGCTTCACCGCTCCCTCCCGCCGCCTCGCACCGGCAGTCGATAGCCGACCTGAAAGCGCCACCCGCGCCCGTCCATCTGAATCTGATCCTCTGGATCGTTCGGCCCTGCGGGGCTGGACCAGCGCCGATTGAGCGCATCGTACAGACTCGACGAAAATTGCCAGCCGCCCCGCCGCGGCCTGGTCGCAAGAGTCAAATTCGGCAGCAAACTGGCTGGCACCCTCGTGCTCCGTCCGTCGGTCATCGCGCTCACATACAGCAGTTCCACTCCCGCCGTGCCCCATGAGGCCAGCGGCGCGCTGCCGTGCAGCGTTGCCAGAGTGTGAGGAGCATCCTCCGGGGCCTGGCCATCCGCATCCGTGCTGGTCATGGTCGCCGCATACGTCGCCCGTGCCGACCATCCTGTGCCATGCTGCGCTACCAGCTCTGCCTCCAGGCCCTTGGCATGCATGCGGTCGTGATTTACGAAGTAGCTCACGGTACTGTCCGGCTCTGCCACCTGGTTGATCAGATCCTTCAGCCGGTTATAGAAACCGTCCAGGGTCAGCGACAGCCATGGCTTCAGGCTCCGATCCACGGCCAGCTCGTGCGAGAGAATCTGCTCCGGCTTCAGCGGCGCGGGCCCCGGTACGACCGTCACGCCGTCCGCGTAGTATGCTTCGTACGCATTCGGATCCCGAAACGCCATCCCCACGATGTACTTCACCGCGGTTCGATCGTCCGGCGTCCAGATCGCTGCCCCCCGTGGGCTCAGCGAATTTTCGAAGTCACTGGCCTTGTCCCATCGCGCTCCGGCATGCAGCGTCACATGCGGAATCAGGTTCAGCTCGGCGTCGCCGTAAACCGCACCGAGCCACGGCTTCTCGTCGGACTGGAACACGTCCGGTTGCCCCACCTCGTACGTCCACTGCTTCAGGCCCAGAGCGTATTCGTATTCCGCGCCGCCGGTGAACTGCTGCTGCCCGAAATGCTGCGTCACCGTCCCTTCCACACCGATCCAGTCGGCCCGCGCCTTCACTCGAACCGCAAGTGGAGGTGAGCCCGGCGGCCCATAATCACCGCTCCCCACATAGTCGTAGGCGTCATAGTGCACCGCTATATCCAGGTCCGTGTCTGCGCCCAGCTTCCGGCTCAGGCTTGCCTCCAGATACCCGCGCGCATCGTTGTCCCGGTTGGCTGGATCATTGAACACCGCGCCCGCGGCCCCGGTTGGAAATTGCCGGACCCGGTTCCCCAGCAATCCCTCCACCCTGAAATCCCGGTACTTCAATTCCGCGAATGCCTGTTCGTCGTGCGACCCGTCCGAGTTCTCCGCGATCCCATCGTTGGTCAGCGGCGTGTCGAAGATCGGGAAATAGAGTTGTTCGTTCCCCGCCGAGCGGTACATACTCCCCGAGAGCAGGCCCGACATCTTGCCGCGGCTCCCCATCAGGGTCGCCCGCCCTCTGCGGCTCCACAGGGATCCCGCATCGCCGGAAACCTCCACGGCTGCCTTCTGCCCTGGTTCCCTCGTGATGATGTCGATCACCCCGAAAATCGCATTCGTCCCGTACAGCGAGGATCCCGGACCCCGGACCACTTCGATGTGGTCCACCAGATCCAGATCCAGCGGAAACTCCGTCCCGATCGCTGCGGTGTCGTAAATCTTGTCGTTCAGACGGTGCCCGTTCACCAGCAGCAGAATTCGCGGATTGTCGTCTCCCGGCCGCATGAAACCGCGCACGCCCAGGTACGTGTACTGCCGATTATCGGAAATATAAAAGCCCCGCAGGCTGCGCAGCGCTTCGCCCAGCGTTCGCCACCCGTAGCGGCGAATATCCTCGGCAGTGATGATGCTGACCGAGGATGGAGCCTTCCTGATGTCTTCCGAATGCCGCGAGGCACTGTAAACCTGGACGCGGGCCAGGTCCTCCAGCGGCATCGACATCAGGTCCTGATCCGATGCCTGGGTCTGTGCCACCGGCGGCATCGCCAGCAGCACACCCAGTCCCGCCAGCCCGAGAGAGAATCCGCCGCGTTGGAGCGCGCACCTGGCCACGCTCTGCTTATCGGTGAAAATCGCAGAAAGGTTAGAGGGATTCCGGACCGATCCGCGCTTTTCCCGCCGTAACTGCCCGCGGACTTCGGTCCGGCTCTCCGCCAATGTGACCAGTGGCGGTTACGAATATTCACACAAGTTTACCGCCCCGCTGGTTATGATCCTTACCAAACGCTAACCCAACGGCTCGCCCAGTATTGCTGCATCCCCAGCCGCCTTCCCCTTCGCGTTCGAGTTGGAATGGTCCCCGGGCCAACCTGCGTGAGGAGCCTGCCTTTGGCTCCAGAGGATACTGCATGAATGCTATGTCGAAGCACACTCCGGTTGTTCTTGCGTTCGCCGCCGCCACCCTCTTTGCCCTCCTGCCGGTCCGCGCTTCGGCACAGCAGATCACCTACTACGATTTCAACGGGCCACAGGCAGACCCGACTCAGTACTCCTACTCCTGCGTGCCGGGCTCGGCCTCCAATCCTCTTTTTTGCTTCAACGGCAGCAGTGGCGACCCTTCTTTCTACCTGGACGCTTATCCGGCTTCGATCGATCCCAATCCTCCCGCGCCCGGGAATCCACCCAACAGTTATTACGACGTGCAAATGACGCCGGCCGCCGTAGGCCAGGACGCGAGCCTTTGGTTCTCCACCCCGCAGAATGTCGCAAACGGATTCACTTCGTGGTTTGCGTTCAAGTTCACTCCCAGCATCTATTCCACGACCGCCGACGGGGTGGCTTTCGTCATCCAGAACTCGCCAACGACGGGCGCCGTCACTGACCCCGGCACCGTGTGCGGCCAAACCGGCGGCGGCCCCACTGCGCTGGGCGGCGGCGGCGGCTGCATGGGCTACTCGGGCATCAACAACAGCATCGCCCTCGAGTTCGACACCTATGCCAATGCCTGGGATCCGAACAACAACCACATCGCCCTCCAGGACTGCGGCGCCGGTTTGCCGAATTCGTCGGACCACTATTCATTCTCAACTACCGGAGAAGAAGGCGGCCCAACCCGCAACTGCTCCGTCAACCTGGGTTCTGGCGACAGCACCGTTTCCACTCTGATTACGCAACCCCTGACGTCGGCCACCAGTGCCGGGAATCAGACCCTCGTGACCCTCGCCGATGGACAGGTTCACCAGGTCGTTATGGTCTACAGCGGGCCCACTGAGGCCACTCCCAACCTGCTTCAGGTCTTTCTCGATCCGGCTTACAACCCGGGTACCCATACTCCGGTCGCGAATTCCATTCCCGTGTTTTCCGGCACGATCGATCTCACGACAGCCGTGAACCTGATCAGCGGCACCAACGCCTTCGTTGGGTTCACTTCGGCTACTGGCGATGCCTTCGAGCAGCATGAACTGATGGCGTGGACGTTCACGCCGCACACGACCGTCACCCAGCAGCAGCCGCTGCAGCCCCCCGGCAGCCCCACCTACACTCAGTTTCCTTTTGGCACGCACACCTACGCCGTGCAGTATCCCTCGGCGGGGGCCTCCGGCAATACGTGCAGCGCTTCCGGCGGCACGACCGACGTCAGCATGACGGTCACCGCCAACACGGTCACCCCGGCTCTCTTCACTCAGCTCATCGCGGGCACCCCGTTCGCGGGTTCCACTTGCCAGGTCTATGACGACACCGGCGGCAATTGCGTCATCTATTCTGCCTCCTGTTCGTGCACGGATAACCCGGGGCAAACCGTCGCCTGCCCCGCAGCCACGGTGTCCAACTGCCAGGGCAGCAACGCCTCCAGCTGCATCAACATCAAGACCACCTACAACAGTTCGAGCACGCCGGCGGCTCCGGGAATGATCCAGGGTGACCCGTTCTTCAGCCCCATCGGCTCCCTCAGCGTGAGCGGCAGCAGCGCGACTTTCTACTGCCCTGGCGAGTGCTCTGTCAGCATCGGCCAGACCGTCACGGTCATCGGCGCGTCGCCCGACACCTTCAACACCACGTACACAGTCACCAGCATCGCCGACCTAAGCGACTTCACGGCACAGACCGCCGTCGGTCCCTCGGGCAGCGCTTCGACTCCCGGCTATCTCACCTCCTCCAATGTCCAGAACATCTTCGTCTCCTGGACGTCGCAGAACATCGACGGGACCTCGACCGGGAGGGGAACCAGCTTCTCTGACTTCGTCTTCACCGACAACACGGTCACTCCGCCCACCAACACGTTGCTGAGCGCCACCACGACATCGCCCACTCCAGGCGAGACCGATGCGCTGACGGCCACCGTGACAGGAACTGTCGCCCAGAATGGTGCGCCCACCGGCACAGTCACCTTCAGCAGCGGCTTACCCGTGACCGACGCCAACACTCTCTGCGGAGGACCCGTCGAGCTGGGCCAGTCCACGACGCTCGCAGCCACCGCCACCTGCAACACCTACACCGCACCTGCAACACCTGGGCCGGCAACTGTCTACGTCACCTACAGCGGTGACGCCAACCACGCATCCGGCGGCAACTCGCTCCCCATTACCGTCTCCCAGGCCACTCCCAATGTCGTCTGGCCCACTGCCGGCGCCATCACCTACGGCCAGACGCTGGCCTCGTCCACATTCACCGGCGGATCGGCGTCGTTCAACAGCACCACGGTCCTCGGCACTTTTGCCTTCACCATGCCAGGGACCACGCCGAACGCAGGCAATCCGTCCGAAAGCATCACCTTCACGCCTGCTGACCTCACGACGTATATCCCTGTGATCAGCACGATCCCGGTCCCGGTAAATAAGGCGCCGGTGACCATCGCAACCGCACCGACCGCCAGCGCAATTCTCTACGGCCAGACTCTGGCAGCTTCCACGCTGAACCTCGGCACCGCCAGGTCTTCGATTACCGGTGCGAGCGTGCTCGGCGCCTTCACCTTCACCAACCCGGCCACCGCGCCCACCGCAACCGGACCGCAGGGCATCACGTTCACTCCAATGGACACGGCCGATTATCTTGGCGCGACCGGCAGCGTTTCGGTCGCTGTGACCGCGGCACCGCTGGCGAGCATCTCGCCTTCGCAGATCGACTTCGGAACCCTTTACCTTGGTGCCATCCGCGTAGCTACGGTAACGATTAAGAACACCGGCAACGCCGCGATGACGATCAGCGATCCGCTGCTTGCCATCGTCAGGGGCGGCAACTCCAACGAGTTCGGTACCGTCAACCTCTGCCCGAAATCGCTCGCTGCCGGCAAGAGCTGCACCATGGTCATCACCTTCATCGCGGGACCCTTCTACACCCCGCAAACCGCTACCCTCACCATCGAGGACAACGTCCTGGGCAGTCCGCAGACGGTTCCGCTCACAGCAACGGTCATCGATCCTGTTGCAACGTTCAACCCCGGCAGCCTGGCCTTTGGAACGGTAAAGACCACGACGGGAAGCTCAACGAAGCCCATCACAGTGACCAGCGCAGGAGGCACGGCGCTCTCGATCACGAACGTTGCCGTATCGGGCAAGAACGCGGGGGACTTCACGGCGTCAAGTAGCTGCTCGGGATCCCTCTCGCCGAAAGCAACCTGCTCGATCAGTGTTACCTTCAGGCCCGGCGCGAAGGGAACACGCTCCGCAACCCTGGTCGTCACCGACAACGAAGCCAACAGCCCCCGGTCGATTTCGCTCTCGGGCACAGGCAACTAGCGGGCGCCCCAGGCGGCACTGTTTATTACTGGACTGGCCAAATGAAAATCCCGGTGGGTATCCACCGGGATTTTCACTTTCAGGAAGCCTCAGCCCGTCCGCCCGTCCCGCTCATCGCTCGCTTCCGGCTGAGTTGCGTGCCGCGCTATGGGTGAGCGGTCAGGAGCTGCTTCAGGTCGGCTCGCTCTGCGATCTTCCCTGCTCCATCTTCTTTGCCGATCGCGTCCAGAATCCGTTGCAAATCGAGCTGGCTGCGTTGCGCCTGCGCTGTCTTTCCGCTCTTCGTCGCCAGCGCTGCTTCGAGCCAGTCGGCCCTGGCCTGCAGAATGCGCAATCCCAGATTCTCCGCCCGCGCCTGCGCCAGGGTTAGTGCCTGCTGCGCTGCGGCATCGTTCTTCGTCTCCAGCAGCGCCTGGGCCAGATAGACCGAGCACTCCACGGAATCGGCCTTGAGCCCCAGCCCATCCGCATCCTGCGACAGCTTCTTCAGCACCGGCACCACGGCTGCGGCGTGCCCAAGTGCCAGGTCGGTCTTTGCGAGATTGACCTTTGCGTGCAGTTGCGTCTCTTTCGACGGCGTCCTCGACGCGATCGCGAGCGCCTGCGCATACTGGGTTCGCGCGTTGGCGTAATCACCCTGGTAGTAGTAGAAATCTCCCATCCAGTTCGTCGCCATCGCGACGTAGGCCTCGTCCTTAATCTGGTGAGCGTCGCTCAGCGCCTCCTCGAGGCTCGCCTTGCCTTCGGGCGCGCGCCCAACCTGTGCGAGGAGATCGCCCCAGCCGCCGATCGCCTCCACCGTCAGCCACGTCATCTCCTTCGACTGCCGCAGCAGGTTCACCGCATCCTGCATCGAATGCAGCGCCGCACCGTAACGCCCCTGGCCCGCAAATACCCGAGCCATAGCGTCAGACGCCATCGCAACGCCGTGCTGATCATTCGCGCTGCGGTACGCATCGACGGCCTTCAGATAGTCCGACAGTGCCGTGTCGTACTGCCCCAGCTTTGTATTCACTTCGGCGAGGTTGTGCAGGCTCTCACCCATATCCGCGGGCACATTCAGTTTCTGTCGCAGCTCATAGCCCTGCTGCAGATATGTCAGTGCATCCTGATACTGTCCCTGATCTGCCTTGATGGACCCAATATTGTTCAGGCAGAGAGCCTGATCGGCCTGATCGCCCACCTGTCGTTCGATCGTCAGTGCTTCGCTGAAATATTGCAGCGCGTCATCCGGTTTGCCATGGTCGTGGTACCACGAGCCAGTCTTGATCAGGGCCATCGCAATCCCCGCCTGATCGCCAATCTCCCTGCGCAGCGCCAGCGCCTGCTCATAGCTCTTCAGTGCGTCCTGGCTCTTGCCGGCGTCATCGTCGAGTGCCCCGATCTCCTCAAGGCTGGCTGCGACACCACGCTTGTCGCCGATCTGCTGCTTGATGGCCAGTGACTGCTGGAAATTGCTCAGCGCATCGTCGGGCCGGCCCATCAGGTTGTAAGCGATGCCCGTGGCCTGCAGGATCGCACCCTTCTCCTGCTGATTATTCAGCTCGATGGCGATGGGCAGCGCCTTGCTTAGGAAATCGAGGCCGCCCTTTGCGTCGCCACTGCGGATGGCGACGCGGCCGCTGGCGAGCAGAGCCGCTACGTTCTTCGGATCGCTGGCCAGCACAGTGGTAAGGCGCTGCCGGGCCGCGGCGTAATCGCCGCTCTGCTCATAGAGCCTGGCCAGGGCGAACTGCACCTCGGTATCGGAGGGGTTCGCGTCCGCTAGTTGCTGATACGCGGCGATGGCTTTCTGGTTGTTGTTTGCGATCTCGGCGTTGCTCGCCTCGATCCGATAACGCTCGCCAGCCGGGAGGTTCGCCGCCAGCTCCATGGCGGTCCGCGATGCGGACTGGGCCAGATCGTCCTGCCCCTGGCTGGCATAGGCCTGCGCCAGGTGTGCAAAGGCGAGAGCGAAGTTTGTGTCCGCTTCGGTGGCGGAATGGAAGGCTTCGATCGCCCGGAGGTTGTCCCCGGCGCGCTCGAGAGCCAGACCGTTCTCGTAATCGTGCAGGGCCTCGACGGAAGTGGTGGAGGGTTGCACGGCGTGCGCCTTCAGATCGCTCAGCAGCTTCGGATCGGCGGTCAGCTTCTCGCGCAGCTGGCCGGCGAGCTTGTCGACGCTCGCAAGCAGCTGGTTCTGGTCGGGCACGTCGGTGGTGACGGTGGACTGAGCGTCGTGGGCCAGGTCCATCACCGTAGTGTTGATTCGGATCGCATTGCCGGCCTTGATGAACTGTCCAAAGATGATGGTCTGCGCGTTCGTGAACTCAGCGACGCGTTTCAGGGTTGCGCCATCGGTTTGGGAATTCGCGTTCAGGTGCAGATCGCCAAGCACCTGCTGCAGGCGATCGGGCGAAACCATGCGCACGGCGGAAGAACCGCCAATGTCGCTGGAGAGCATTTCTGCAAGGCTGGCGCCAAGCCAGTCCATCGAAGCGTCGCCGGAGGCGTTGTAGAACGGCATAATCGCCAGCGAAATCGACGGCGCGCTTGCCACCGCCGGCGCCGCCGTCCCACTGCGGGAGCCCGCAAAATACCGGACCGCCAGCGAAATCCCCGCCACCAGTGCGATCAGCAGAGCGCCGCCGCCTACGATCAGCAGCCAGCGCCCGCTCATGCCCGTCGAGGGCACTTCCGCTTCGAAGTGCAGACTGGCCGCGGCGGCCTTGCCGCGCCATACCTCAAGGTCGTGCAGCACTTCGCCAGCGCTCTTATAGCGCAGGTTCACATCCACGGCCAGGCACTTGTCGATTATGCCGCCCAGCACCAACGGAATCGCCGGGTCCACTTTCGTGCATGGCTCTGCCGCCTCGCGCGTCCGCTTCAGCAGGCTGGCAATCGCGCTCTCGGCTTTGAACGGCATTCGCCCGGTGAGCAGCTCGTAGCCGATGAGGCCGAGGGCGAAAATATCCGACCGCTGGTCCAGCTCCTTGCCCAGCGCCTGTTCCGGCGACATGTATTCCATGGTGCCGACCAGCGCGCCGGACTGCGTCATTCCGTCGCCTTCGATGGTGCGCGCCAGGCCGAAGTCCATGACGACAACGCGGCCATGCTCCTCCACCATCACGTTCTGCGGCTTCAGGTCGCGGTGCAGGATGCCTTCGTTGTGCGCCGTTTGCAGCGCAAAACAAATCTGCTCCAGAACGCTCGCTGCTTCATCGGCAGGGAGCTTCCCCCGCTCCTCCAGAACGGAGCGCAGATCGCGTCCGGCCACCAGCTCCATGGTCACGAAGCGCATGCCCGCGTCTTCGGAGAGGTCGTACATCCGCACCACGTTACGGTGCGTTACCTTGTGCGAGAGCCGCAGTTCCTGCTTGAAGCGATCGACGATCGCCGGGTTCCGCGCCAGTTCCGGCCGGATCACTTTGAGCGCGACCATCCGGTCGAGCTCGCGATCCTGCGCCCGGTACACCGATCCCATGCCGCCGGTGCCCAGCACGGCGAGGATCTCATAGCGGCCGGCCAGCACCGTGCCGGGTTCCAGCTCTGCTGTATCGCCGTTCCATCCGCCAGAACCGCCCGCACGCGAGCCGCCTCGGGATCCGCCGGCGCCACTGCCCGGTACCATCGTCGCCGCATCGGAGCGCGCGCGCGGCACCCCTGGGGCTGCGTCGCTCTTCGAGGGAGGGACGAGCGTCTCGTCCGCGCGGGACTCCTTCGACGGAGGCACCATCGTCTCCAGCGGGCGCAGGTTATCCGCCGAACTACTCACCGCCGTCGCAGAACCAATCTGCGTCGGCATTTCACTCGCGGGTCTCTTCGGACTCTCTGCCATGACGATGCATTTCCGGGCAGCAGCACGACGTGCGGGCCGCATTCACGCTTTCGGGGATGGGCTGGGGAGGCCCCTGGGGCTTTGGCTCCAGAATAGTACGCACTCAGCCGAATGTCCCGCTTTTTCCGCGCATAGACACCACCGCGCGGTTGTTCCCGCCAGCCACCCAATCGGCCTTCACCCGGCCAAAGGGTGTCGCGAAAGTTTTCAACACGATCACGAAGAGAGGTACTGCCGGCATCCTTTTCTTCATCTCCAAAGTTCAGTTGCCTGGCTTCAAAAGAGGCCCTATGCTTGTCCATCGACTCACGGGCCCGATGTCTATATACCGGCTTACTCATGCACGATTCAGACGAGTTTCCAGGCGGGCCGCTCGCAGTCTACTTTCGCTGTCCTGACGATTTCGTGAAGGCAGTGCGCTTTGCCCTGCCGGCAGCCGGTGGATCGGCAGGCTACTTTGCTTTTGGCCCGGAGACCACGCTCTACGGCCGGCTTGCGAAGCAGCTCGCCGCCGCCTCGCCCGATGGGCTGCTGCACGATGTTCGCCCCGACGTCGCTATCGACAACGGCGTCGTCCAGCTCCCGTTCGATCCTCAGGAAGCGATCACGAACCTGCGCCACGAGGCGTACATGGGTGGCGCCGCGCGCTCGGGGACGCAATCGCTTACCGCGAAGATCTACTACTTCTTCCGGCCGCTGCTGCCGGTGTCTGCGCGCAAACATCTGCAGAAGATACGGCTGCGCAATTGGGACAGGCGGCCTTTCCCGCGCTGGCCCGTCGACTTATCGGTGGACAATCTCCACGAGCAGCTCCTCCTGCTTACCCTCCGCGCGTCCGGCGCTCAGCGCATCCCGTTCATCTGGTTCTGGCCCGACGGCAAATCCGCCTGCGCCATGATGTCGCACGATGTCGAAACCCAGGCCGGCCGGGACTTCTGCACGACGCTGATGGATCTCGACGACTCGCGCGGCATCAAGGGTTCTTTCAACGTCATTCCCGAGGAACGCTACGACATTCCGCAGTCCTGGATCGACTCCATCCTCGACCGCGGCCATGAGGTCGCCGTTCACGATCTCAACCACGACGGCCACCTCTACGACAACCGCGCCCAGTTCGTCGAGCGCGTCGCAAAGATCAACGAATACGGGCGGAAGTTCGGGGCGAACGGGTTCCGCGCCGGCGTCCTGTATCGCAATCAGGACTGGTTCGATCAGTTTCAGTTCGCCTACGACATGTCGGTGCCGAACGTCGCGCACCTGGATCCGCAGCGCGGCGGATGCTGCACGGTGATGCCTTACTTCATCGGCGATCTGCTGGAGATTCCGTTAACCGACATTCAGGACTACTCGCTCTTCAACATCCTCAATGAGTACTCGACCGACATCTGGAAGCGGCAAACGGCCATCATCCTCGCACGGCACGGGCTGATGAGCTTCATCGTGCACCCGGACTACATCATTGAGCCGCGCGCTCGCGCCACCTTCGAGGCTCTGCTCGATCACCTGGCTCAATTGCGCGATACCGAGGACGTATGGACCGCGCTTCCTCGCGAGATCAACGAGTGGTGGCGTCAGCGCGCGGCGATGCAGCTGGTGAACACGGGCGGGGGCTGGCGTATCGCGGGCGCCGGCGTAGAGAGAGCGCGCATCGCATGGGCGACTGAGGTCGACGGAAAACTGTCGTATTCTGTGGAGCCGTCACCTGCAACGGCCGTCCCGCCTTCAGAACAATTCCAGCTGCTGCAGGGATCTCGGCTTCTTCCTGGCCGGATGCGCGTCCTGGAGGACGGTTCGTCCGCCGAGATTGCGTGATATCTCACGTTCGTGCGCCATCGCCGGACCTCTCCATTGTCACTCTTTTCACAAGGGAACCCAGGCTCATCCAACCGACAAGCGAGTCCAGTCGTTTCGCCGGCGGATGCCGAGCGGTGGTCCAGCTGAGGCCGGGCGCCTATGCCCTTCGGCTGACGTCGATGCGGGCGGCCTCCTCGGCCAATTCGCCGCGAAGGATCTCGATCTGGTCCATCTTCTGGTTGGTCATCGCGTGAAAGTGAAACTCCACACCCTGGTCGCGCCGCTCGACCAGATTCGCGAGCACGCGCAACGGCATACCCTCGGTCCGCATCCAGACCTCGACCACGGTTCCCGGCTCCAGGCGGCATTTGGTGTCAATCAGGCAGCCCTCCGTCGTGAGATACGAGATCCGTCCCTCGTACTGCAGGCCCCGTCCCGGCAGCACAATCTCGGCGTCGCTGGCTGAGGTTTCACGTGCCGCCATCTTATAGACCGTGATCTGCTTTTGAGAGGACATGCGTTGTTTATCGGCGCTCCGGGCGGTCACTTGAATTCCATCTGTTACCGAGCGCACGGTACAATCCCTCTTTCCTCTATGCCGCGTTCCCCCATCCTTCTCCTCCACGGCGGCGCCTGGGATATCCCCGCCGACCTGCTCGACGCCCACGAGCAGGGCGTTTTCGACGCCCTTCAGGAAGGCTGGCGCATCCTCGAGCGCGACGGCTCCGCTCTCGATGCGGTGGAAGCCGCCGTCACCACCATGGAAAACGACCCGGCCTTCGATGCCGGCCGCGGATCCTTCCTGACGCGGGACGGGAGGGTGCAACTGGACGCCCTGATCATGGACGGGGCGACGCTGCGCGCCGGAGGGGTCGCGTGCGTGGAGCGGATCCGCAACCCGATCCAGGCCGCTCGGCTGGTTCTGGACAAGAGCCCCCACGTCTATTTCGTCGGGCCGGGGGCGGAGGCGTTCGCGCAGGCGCAGGGCATGACGCTGATCGACAACTCCGAGCTGGTCCTCGACCGCGAACGCCAGCGGCTGGCCGAAGCCCAGGCTCGCGAGCAGGCTGGAGCGCCGGACCAGACCTTCTCGGGCGGCAGCACCTCGAATCAGGACTCGCACGACACCGTCGGCGCTGTCGCTCTCGATCGTGATGGACGCCTCGCCGCCGCGACCTCCACGGGCGGCACGCTCAATAAGGATCCGGGCCGGGTCGGCGACTCCTCGCTGATTGGTTGCGGCTGCTACGCCGACAACGCTTCCGCCGCCGTCTCGCTGACCGGGTGGGGCGAGCCGATCATGAAGCTGGTCCTCGGCAAGTGGGCGACGGACCGCGTCCTCGCCGGCCGCTCGCCGGAGCAGATCGCCCCCGAGGCGATGGCTTATCTGCTGCGCCGCGCCGGGGGCCACGGCGGCATTATCCTGCTCGCCCCGGACGGCCGGTACGGCCTGGCGCACAACACGCCGCGCATGGCCTGGGGGCTGCACACAGCCGACGGACCCCGCACCGGCACGCTGGTTCGCGAACAGGACGAGAACGAGACCGACACCGACCAGGGGGCGCCGGCCCCCCCCTGGAATTAAGGGATGGAGGGGGTCGAGGGGGTCGTGGACAGGTGGAATCAACGAGATCTGGAGGGGTCAACCCCTGGATGTTATCTATCTAGTTAATCCATGCGCTGGCAGATACAAGCGACAGGAGCCGACGGCGAATCCGGGCAAAATGGCACGAACGTGATGAACGGACCCGAGGTTAGCGCACCTGTCCACTCGCATTCGGATTCGCTACACTCGAATCTCTGAGTTCCCGGCCGTACGCTGTATTTTCCCCGGGACGAAGCACTTCCGGAGGTTTCTCCTATGCTGAAAGGCTTTCGCGATTTCATCCTGCGCGGCAATGTCATGGATCTGGCGGTTGCCGTCGTCATCGGCGCCGCTTTTACAGCCATCGTCAACGCGCTGGTGACGGACGTCGTCAACCCGCTGATCGCGGCGCTGGTGCACAAGCCCAACTTTTCCGCCCTCATTCTCGAAGTCCATGGTGGAAAGATCCTGTACGGCGACTTTTTCAACGCCATCATTTCCTTCCTCCTGATTGCCGCGGTCGTGTATTTCGTGTTCATGCTGCCGATCAACGCGCTGCTCAAAAGGTTCCAGCCGACGAAAGTGGCGCCGCCCACGACGCATCCCTGCCCGGAATGCCTCGCCGATATTCCTCTCGGAGCCAGGCGCTGCTCCCACTGCGGGCAACCGGTACAGCCGGCCGCTGCGGCTTGAAGGTTTTACACCTGCACGCGGGCTTCAGTTGATCGGGTTTGCTGAAATAAAAAGCCTGCGGATCAATCCGCAGGCCTGATTCTTCCGAAATCTCAACCTGATCCTCGAAGAGGCGGGCTATCGACCTTTCCGGTGCTCCTTCTTCTCGATCAGTGCAATTCCCGCCGTCCGAGCCGCTCGCACCAGATCGGCGTCGAGCGTCGCCAGGGCAATCCCCTGTCGCTCGGCCAATTCAAGGTAGGCGGCGTCGTAGACGGTCAGGTTGTGCGCACGCGCCATCCGGAGCACGGCCGATTCATTCGGCGTCAGGTCTCTGCCGATGGGCAGATAAGACAGAACATGCAAAAACGAAGCGGTCTCTGTGTCGCTTAAACGCTTTCGCCGTTCGTTGACGATCAGCGTGTTGCGCACCTCAAACCACCAGTGCGCTGGGACGATGGCCGAATCCGAAAGGAGCATGCGATACGCTGAGTCTGCTATATCGCTCGCCTCATCTGAAAGCGCCCAGACCGCGGTGACCGATGCGTCGATCACAAACGGCATCAGTACTTTCTACCCTCGTCGCGAGCGGAGAGAATTTCTGCGATGGTAACCCGCTCCTGACGGCTGCGGAGCTTTTTCATTTGCTTCAGCGCCCACTCGATCTCTGCCTGCCGCCGCTCCTGCTCCGGAACCAGCCGGGCGATCGGCTTGCCGTGCCGGGTAATAATCAGCGTGTCTCCGCGCTCCACGTCATCCAGGAGCTGGAGGAACTTCGTTTTCGCTTCCGACGCCTGAATTTGCCGCATGTCTGATTATCGACCGGTCGTTCCGACCAGTCAATGTGACCAGTCAATGTCAGGGCAATAAAGAAGGCCTGCGGGGTTGATCCCGCAGGCCTTGCTCTTTCCTGTTGCCCGCTGCCGGAATCACGCATTTCACGCGAATCAGGCCTGGCCAATCGCCACGCCGTGCTCCAGCGGGATGCCCGCCCGGCTGACGACTTCGAACTGCAGCGTGCTCGACCCCTTCTTGTGGGCGTCGATGCGCACGTGGTCGCCGTGCAGCACCTCGCCGTCGAGGATCTTCATCGCCAGCGGGTCCTGAACCATCCGCTGGATGGCCCGCTTCAGCGGACGCGCTCCGTAGGCCCGATCGTAGCCGGCCGTGAAGATCGCGTGCCGCGCCGCTTCGGTCAGCTCGATGGTGATGTGACGATCCGCCAGCAGTTTATCCAAGTCCTTCAGCCGCAGATCCACGATGTGCTGCAGCTGCTCCTCACCCAGCGGATGGAAGATCACCACATCGTCCACGCGGTTGAGAAATTCGGGACGGAAGTGCTCGCGCAACACCTTCATCACGCTTTCCGTGGCGTGTCCGAAGGTGGTTTCATCCTTCAGCGCATCGCCGGTCAGGAATCCTGCCCCCAGGTTCGAGGTCATGATCAGGACCGTATTTTTGAAGTCCACCACGCGGCCCTTCGAGTCCGTGAGCCGCCCGTCGTCGAGCACCTGCAGCAGCACGTTGAAGACATCCGGATGCGCCTTCTCGATTTCATCGAGCAGAATGACCGAGTACGGGCGCCGGCGGACGGCTTCCGTGAGTTGTCCGCCCTCGTCGTAACCCACGTAACCGGGAGGTGCGCCGATCATGCGAGCCACGGCATGTTTTTCCATGTACTCGCTCATGTCGAGGCGGATCATCGACTGCTCATCGTCGAAGAGAAACTCAGCCAGCGCGCGGGCGGTTTCCGTCTTGCCGACGCCCGTTGGCCCGAGGAAGATGAACGACCCGATGGGCCGCTTGGGATCGCTGAGGCCGGCGCGCGAACGGCGAATGGCATTCGCCACCACGCTCAGCGCCGCGTCCTGTCCGACCACGCGCTCCTTCAGCCGCTCCTCCATCCGGACCAGCTTTTTGACTTCGCCTTCGAGCATGCGCGTGACCGGGATCCCGGTCCACTTGCTGACGATCCTTGCGATGTCTTCCTCGTCGACTTCTTCCTTCAGCATGCGAGGGGCGCCGCCCTTGCCATCCTGCAGCGCGTCGAGCCTCTTCATTTCGGCTTCCAGTTTCGGAAGCTCGCCATACTGAATCTGCGCCGCGCGCTCAAGGTTGCCGCGCCGCGTCTGCTCGTCGGCTTCGAAACGCAGCGTCTCGATCTGCTTTTTCAGGTCGCTCAGCCGGGTGATGGCCTCGCGCTCTTTCGTCCAGCGCGCCCGCAGAGCCGTGGACTTTTCGCGGAGCTGCGCCACTTCGCGCTCCACGTGTTCGAGGCGCTCTTTTGAGTTGGTATCGTTTTCGCGTTTCAGGGCTGCGCGCTCAATTTCGAGCGACGTCGCCGCACGCTCCAGCTCGTCAATCTCCTGAGGAACGCTGCCGATCTGAATGGCCAGCGAAGCTGCCGCTTCATCGACCAGGTCAATCGCTTTGTCCGGCAGGAAACGGTCGGAGATGTAACGATGCGAGAGCGTCGCCGCCGCGACAATCGCGGAGTCGCGGATCCGCACTTTGTGGTGCGATTCGTAGCGCTCCTTGAGTCCGCGCAGAATGGCGATGGTGTCCTCGACGTTCGGCTCGCCGACGTAGACGATCTGGAAGCGCCGCTCCAGCGCCGCGTCCTTTTCGATGTACTTCTTGTATTCGTTCAGCGTGGTGGCGCCGATGGCGCGCAGCTCACCGCGTGCCAGGGGGGGCTTGAGCATGTTCGAGGCGTCAATCGCGCCTTCCGCGGCGCCGGCGCCGACTAACGTGTGCAGCTCGTCAATGAACAGGATGATTTGCCCGTTCGCCTCCTCGATTTCTTTCAGCACGGCTTTGAGCCGGTCTTCAAACTCGCCGCGATATTTTGCGCCGGCCAGCATCGATCCCAGGTCGAGGGAGATCACGCGCTTGTCGCGCAGGATATCCGGCACGTCTCCGTGCACAATGCGGCGCGCAAGACCCTCGACGATAGCAGTTTTGCCCACGCCAGGCTCGCCGATGAGCACGGGATTGTTCTTGGTCCGCCGCGAAAGCACCTGGATCACGCGCCGGATCTCCTCGTCGCGCCCGATCACCGGATCGAGCTTGCCGCGCCGCGCCAGCTCGGTCAGGTCCTTCGCGTATTTCTCAAGCGCCTGATACTTCGCCTCAGGATTCTGATCCGTCACGCGCTGATTGCCGCGCACCGTCGCCAGGCTTTTGAGGATCGCATCGTGATCGGCTCCAAGCGACGCCAGCAGCAGTTGCGCGCCGTCATTCTTCAGGCGCGTGAGGGCGAGCAGCAGATGCTCGGTCGAAACGTAATCGTCCTTAAACTGCTCTGCCTCTTTGAACGCCGCTTCGAACACCTGGTTCAGCGCGTTGCTCGCGCCGGGCTGCGTCGAGGCGCCGCTGACTTTCGGAAGCTGATTCACCGCCTCCTGGGCGCGCGATTCCAGCTGCCCCACGGGCACGCCAATCTTGTCGAGGATGGCCGGAATCACGCCCTCTTTGTCGCCGAGCAGCACCGCCAGCAAATGCAGCGGCAGAATCTCGGGGTTGCCGTTCTCCGCCGCAAGCTGGCTGGCGCTCTGCACCGCCTCCTGCGACTTCACCGTAAACTTGTCCCACCGTATCGCCATAATTCCTCTTCATTCGGCTAAGAAGGCGGTCAGCCAAAACGCGGTCAGCTAAAAACCGGTTAGCGATAAACCCGGTCAGCGCCCGCGATTGCGAATCCTGCCTCCTGCCATCTTCCAACTTTCCGGGAGAACTTACGAACCCCGGTTCAATAAAAAAGCGGTCAGCGACCTGTGCAACCCAAGCGCTGACCGCTTTTAAGCCTGGCCGGTTCTTAGCCGACCGGTTGTTCGCTGACCGCTCGATCAGCTGCTCTTACGCAGCCGTCTTCACGTCCTTCTTGCCTGCCTCGAGGCTGGGGCCGCTGACGGCGACCTTGATCTGCTTCGGCTTGGCCTCGGCGCGCTTCTCCAACTCGATCTTCAGGACGCCGGCGTCGTAGTTCGCCTTCACACCCTCCGGGTTGACGGTGTTCGGAATCGTGAACGAGCGATAGAAGCTGCCATAGCGCCGCTCGATCCGGTGGAAGTTTTCTTCCTTCTCTTCCTTCTCGAACTTGCGCTCGCCCCTCACCGTGAGGACGTTGTTCTCGAGCTGAATGTCCAGCTCATCCTCCTTCATGCCCGGCACTTCGAGCTTGAGGACGATTTTGTGCTCATCCTCATAAATGTCAACCGGGGGCACGAAGGCCGCGGTAGTGAGGGCGTCTCCTTCACTTTGGCTCCGGTTGTAATCCTGGAAGAGCGAGTTCATACGGTTCTGGAGCGCCAGAACGTCACGAAACGGGTCCCAACGAGTAATAGCCATTGCGACTTCCTCCATCAGATTTTTTAGCGTTGGCGCCGGCTCCACAGGCCCTTGCATGGGTCCAGCCGAAGCGGCCGTCACAACATCTGATGGCACTATAGCACAATCGATGCAGAAAATATGAGTGCTATGTTGTCAATCATCACGGGAGCAATATGGCACTGATTCTTAAACATTTAACGAGCGCGTCCCGCCAACTGCTGTCGTGACTCGCCTCTCCAGGTCGCCGTGTGTGCGCGAAACGCGGCTGCCTGGACGGCCAGTCCCTAATAGACGATCTTCAGGGAGAACTGAATCTGCCGCGAGGTTCCGGCGGTCTTGCTGATGACGCCGAACCCCGACCCCTGGATCGTGTTAGCCGGCAGCCCCATGTTGACGGTGTTGAACATGTTGAAGAACTCGGCACGGAACTGCACGTCGGCGGCTTCGAGGCCGCTCTTGCGCTGGCCGATTGGCGTGTCCTTGATGACGGCGTAGTCGAAGTCGTAGTACGCCGGGCCGCGGAAGGTGTTGCGCCCGAGTGTGCCGAAGCGGCCTACATTGGGGCCGGTCCCGCCTGGCACGTTGATGGGAATCGAGAAGAACGAGGCTGCGTTTTCCGCGCCGCGCCCGAAGTAGTCTTCGCGCGCGCGGGTTGAGCTATGCGCCGTCGAGAGGTCCGGTTTGGCAATAGGGTCAGGCCGGTCGGCGCCCTGTGTGCCGTAGCCGGTCTGCTGGATTCCGGAGTAGACCGTGAAGGGCGAACCGCTGGAGATCGACGAAATGCTCAGCAGCTCCCACCCGGATGACCACCTTCTGATCTGCGTTCCATTGAGCCACCCCAGATCCTGCAGATGGAGGTCCTGGGCGGCACTGATGCTGAAGCCATGCGTCACGTCGAAGTTCGATGGGCCTCTTTCGGGGTGAGTGTCGAACGGATCTTGCGGGAGCGGCAGCGCGAGGGCTCCGGTCGATCCCGTTCCGCCGGCAACGCCGCTGACGTCATCGATTGATTTGGACCAGGTGTAGCCGGCCTGAATTCCTGGGCCGCCATGCTTGACCGCGCCGGAAAGCGAGGTCTGCAGCGCGTGATAGGACGAGTGGGCGGTGGCCTCGATGACGTTCTCGAGGCCGAAGCCGCCCGTCACCGCGCCTGTACTGTCGAAGGTCGTGAAGGGCGCGAAGCCGCGCTCGGCTCCGGGATACGCATTTGGAAACGCGGCCCTCGGCAGCCGGAAGCTGGCCGTGCCGACATAGCCCGCATCGGCGGTGAGCCCCAGGAATGTCTTCTCGAGGCCGAGGGTCCATGTCTGGAGGAATGCATCGCCGAAGCGCCGATCGATGGCACTCAGACTGAGCAGCGAAAGCTGATGCCCAGGCGCCAGGGTGGCCAGGTCGTGCTGGTAGCGATCCACATCCATGGCCGTGTTTGCCGGAAGTTTTTTGAGCGGCCACGTTGTGAAGACGTTTTGCCCGCTGAGTGTATACGTCTGCGGCAACTGATCGGGCGTGATCTGGAAGCCGTACGCGATCTCGCCAGACTTCGATGCATTCACGCGCGGATAGACCGCGAAGGGCGTCGAGCCGGTGAGGAAATTGTCCTGCCAGCTGTTGGGCGGGATCACGGTGATCGCACCGCCGGCGTGCACGCGGAGGTCGTGCGGCGCGTTCCAGCTCAGCTGCACGCGCGGTCCCCAGCCGTTCCAGCCGGAGCGGTACCCGGGCTGCGGATTGATCACGTAGGTCTGCTGCTGACCGGGCGGTGGGGAAACGTTCAGAAAGCTCGAGGTTCGGTGGGCGCGCTCCGTGATGGGCGAATAGACCTCATAGCGCAACCCGTAGTCGAGCGCCCAGCGGTCATTGATCTTCCAGGTGTCCTGGAAATACGCGTTGACGTCGTTGCGGTTGATGGCCGCCGGCCCGATGTGTGCGCCGCTGGAAACTTCCGGCGGCGCGACCGCCACCGTGTACGAATACGGATAGCCGACGAGCAGGCTGGCCAGGGTGTTGGGCAAAGGATCGCCGGGGTTCACGTTGTGCGTCCCGCTTTGCGAGGGGATGAAGATGGGCGAATATACCGTGCCGCCGCCGAAGTCATATTCGCCGTTTGGGCTGATGCCGAAATAGGTCGTATCGCGATTGAGCCGCGCCTCGATGCCCCATTTCCATGTGTGCCGCGCGTGCGTCCAGGTGAAATTCTGCTGGCCCTGGAAGAGGTTGCCATACGCCTGCATCACCGACCCCGCTGCCAGATCGAACCCTTCGTAGAGCCCGTCGTTGAACTTCACGGCCGGGTCGACATGGTTCGGCGTCGGAAACCCCGGCGTTGTCCGCGTGATGCTGAAGATCGACTCCCACGAAAGGTGTGGCGACTGCGTGCGCGTGTAGCGGAACTCGACGTTGCGCTGGCGGTCGACGTACTGCACGCCGAAGGTCTTGTCGATCGTGGTCTGATCGGGATTGGTGGTGGGGCCGGTGAGATCATCGAAGTTGAAGCGCCCGAGGAACTGACCCTTCGCACCGAGCTGCTGATCGATGCGGATCGAGAACTGATCCGCATTCGTTGCCACATTCGAAGGCACCGCATACGTCCGCGCGCCGTACGCTCCGGTCGGATTGTTGGGGATCGGATACCGCTTCAGTACCGCGGCAATCTGCGGATTCACGGGCACGGTCAGCGTGTCGGTGCTGCCGTCGGGATACTTCACCACATCCTGGCCTGCGCGCTCGGCGGCGGTCGGCATGGGAAGGACCTGGGTCGTCCCCAGCACCTGCCGGAAGCCCTGATACTGGCCGAAATAAAACGTCTTCCCGCGGCCGTCATAGAGATGCGGCAACACCACCGGCCCTCCGTTCGTAAATCCAAATTCGTTGCGTTTGAACGGGGGAATCCGGCCTGGCTCCGCGATGGACGGGTAGTCGAAGTAGTTCCGCGCATCGAGCGCGGAGTTGCGCAGAAACTCGAAGACCGAACCGTGGAAACCTTCCCTGCCCGACCGCGTCACGATGTTGGTGAAACCCGCCGCGCCGCGTCCGATTTCTGCCGGCATCCAGCCGGAACTCGACTGCAGTTCCTGAATTGCATCCACATTGAAATTCGCAAAGGCACTGCCGCCCATCTCGGGGTCACTCGTGTCCGCGCCGTCCATCGCGAAGACCGCCTCGACGCCGCGCTGGCCATTGATAGCGAACTGCTGGGTGAAGTTCGTCGCCCCGTTGACGTCGGTCATGGTTCCGGCCGCCAGCAACAGCAACGTGCTGAAGTCACGCCCGTTCAGCGGCAGAGAGCTGACCGACTCGCTCGACAGCTTCTCGCCGCCCGAGGTCCCGGATCCGCTGCCTGGCGTGCCGCCGGTCGCGTTCCCGGTGGTGTTGCCCGTCCCCACCGTGCCCGCACCTGCACTCGCCTGCGCTGCACCCGGATTGCCCGCGACTTCCGGCAACGGCCCCAGGGTCAGGGCATTGCTCTCGGTCACTACGATCGTGACGGAGGCGTGCGGCAGCTCTATGGGAATGGCCGCCGTTGCCGCGCCCCCCCTTTGCTGCACCTTAAGGTCATAGTGTCCAGAGGGGATGTCGCTGAAACGAAAATGCCCGTCAGTGCCGGTGTTCGCGGTCTGGGCTTCCTGAGTTCCCCGCAGCAGCACTTTCGCGCCGACCACCGGTTGGCCCGCTGCCGACTGCACCACGCCGCTCCACGCCACCGTCGCTTGGGCCCACGCCGTTCCAGCCGCAAGGCAGCAGCCCAGAGCCCACGCCGTCGCCCACCCCAGCGTCCAACCGCGCCGCCCTGTCAGCAGGCTTCCCATTTCGTTCACATTTTTCATCGGCCGAAACCCACTCCGTAAGCTAACAGGGCAAGCGAGATTCCTGCGCATTTCCAGAAAATCCGCCCCGCTCCAGTCGCCAAGTATAACGTTTGAGTAGAGGGTTTCGCAGTTTTTTGTCGCCGCCAGGTTCCATTCGTCACAACAGCGTCTGGCCCTCCGGAATCCGCCTTCCGAACTGCCCTACAATCAGTCATCCCATCGCCGAGGTCCGCCGTGATCGCTCTTGCCCAGGACATCCGCTTCGCCCTCCGCATGCTTTTCAAGTCCCCCTCCTTCGCGATCATCGCCATCGCCACCCTCGCCCTCGGCATCGGCGCCAACACTGCGTTGTTCTCCGTGGTCAACGGTGTGCTGCTCAATCCGCTCCCGTACGCGCAGTCGGGCCAGCTGGTTGCCATCAACGAGCGCAATGCTGGCCAGCCGCAGGCGCCCATCAGCTATCTCAATTTCCTCGACTGGCAGAGCCAGAACCGCACCTTCTCTTCCATGGCCATGTATCGCCACGAGGACTACAACTTCACCGGCGGTCACGGTCCTGCACAGCGGGTGAACGGCTTCATGATCTCCGCGCAGTTCCTGTCCACGCTCGGCGTCCACCCGTCGGTCGGCCGCGATTTCGACGCTGCCGACGATCGCCTCGGCGCCGGCCCCATCGCGCTCCTCAGCGATAGCTTCTGGCATCGCCAGTTCGGGGGCTTGCACTCGATCCTTGGCCACGTGATCACGCTCAACGGTGCGGACTACACCGTCGTCGGCATTCTTCCGCCGAACTTCCTCTTCTACGGCACGGACCGCGATGTCTATATTCCGCTGGGCCAGTGGAACGATCCTTCGTTCCGCGATCGCCGCGTCGACGAGAGCGCCCACGCCATCGGCCGCCTCAAGCTCGGCGTCACTCTCGCGCAGGCCCGCGGCGATATGGATACCATCGCGCACCACCTCGCCGTCCTCTATCCCGAGGCGGATAAGGACGTCGGCATCTCGCTGGTCTCGATGAAAGAGGACATCGTCGGCGACGTGCAGCCAGTTCTGTTTGTTCTGCTCGCTGCTGTGGGGTTCCTGTTGCTGATCGCGTGCGCTAACGTCGCCAGCCTTCTGCTCGCTCGCTCCATGGCGCGCTCCGGCGAGTTCGCCGTGCGCTCGGCGCTTGGGGCGAGCCGCGCCCGTTTGGTTCGCCAGCTCCTGACGGAAAGCATCTTGCTGGCGGCAACCGGCGGCCTGCTCGGACTCGCCCTCGCTTTCCTCGCAACGAAAGCCATCACCGCGGCATTGCCCGCCGAGTTGCCGCGCGCCGCCGACGTCGCCATCGATGCTCGCGTTCTGCTTTTCAGCCTTGGTGTATCGCTGCTGGCCGGCATCGTCTTCGGCCTCGCTCCCGCTCTCAAAACTTCACGCACGAATCTGCAGGAGGTCCTGCGGCAGGCCGGCCGCGGAGCCGCGGGCGCCCGCCACCGCCTGCAGGGCCTTTTCGTCGCCGCCGAGGTCGCCCTCGCCATCGTGCTGCTCATCGGCGCCGGCCTCATGCTGCGGACCTTCGCGGCTTTGTGGAAGGTGAACCCGGGCTACAATCCCGACCACGCCATCACCTTCTCGGTGTCGCTGCCCTCGAACGCCAAAACCACCGCCGCGGAGACGCGCGCGCGCCTCCGCCAGTTCGACGCGGCCATGCGCGCCATCCCCGGCGTCGAGGCCGTCTCGGTCACACTCGGGTCGCGCCCCATGATCCACGACTCGGCGTTGCCCTTCTGGATTGAAGGCGAACCTAAGCCCGACAACGATAACGATATGCATCCGGCGATGTTCTATCTGGTCGAATCCGGCTTCCAGCGCGCCATGGGCATGACGCTGATCCGTGGCCGCTTTATCTCGGACCACGACGACGAGAACGCGCCCACCGTCATCGATATTGACGACGTCCTTGCCCGCAAATACTTCCCGCACCAGAACCCAGTCGGGCAGCACGTCCACCTCGCCCAGTTCGACGTCGAAGCGGAGATCGTCGGCGTGGTCGGCCATGTCAAACAGTGGGGGCCGGGCAACGATCCCAAATCTGCCATCGAGGCGCAGTTCTATTACCCGATGATGCAGGTGCCGCCAAAGCTGATGCCGCTCCTCGCGGACGTGACTGCTGTCGTCATCCGGACCCATGACGATCCTGCGGCCATCATGGGGCCGGTGCGGCGCGCCGTTGCCCAGCTTGATCCCAACGAGATCGTCTACGCGGTCGAGACGATGAACGGCGTGATCGAGCGGTCCTTTGCCGCGCGCCGCCTCTCGATGATCCTGCTGGCGCTCTTTGCCGCCCTTGCGCTGATGCTGTCGTGTATCGGGATCTACGGAGTCATCTCGTATCTGGTGGGCGAGCGCACGCGGGAAATCGGGGTGCGCATGGCGCTGGGCGCGCAGCGTTCCGACGTTCTTCGCCTCGTGCTCGGTCAGGGCGCGAAGATGGCGTTGCTCGGAGTCGTTTTCGGGATCGCGCTCGCCGCAGGACTTACCCGCCTGATGTCCGCGCAACTCTACGGCGTATCGCCGCGCGATCCGCTCACGTTCGCCGGCGTCGCTTTGGTATTGATGCTGGTAGCGCTCGCCGCCTGCTACATCCCGGCGCGACGCGCTGCTTCGGTGGATCCCACAGAGGCGCTGCGGGCGCAATAGGAGTGCTCCACTCCGGGCAGCCTCTCGTGACCTTCGTACCGTCGCGTCTCGCGAATTCGCTTGAATGCGGTTCTTCCGCTTGCTAACGTGAAAATGTAGGGGATTGTCTGCTCAGCCGACAATCCCCTTCGCATTTCCGGCTCCCAGCGATCCGGCGACCAGCTCTTTGAGAACCTGGCTTCAGCGGTCCCGTACCAGCTTTGGGGAGGAGTGTTCGTCTCGCCCAGCGGGACTGCCCACGAAGAGACGGCTGTTGTCGAGCTTGTCAATACATCGGAAGACCCGCAGAATCAATCGCTGCACCGCACCACCACCCTGGGGGGGAGGGGGATCTCACATCCCGGCGATCCAACTCGCGGGCCTAGTCCGTCCGCAGCGCTCGCGCCGGATCCACCGTCGCCGCTCGCCGTGCCGGCACAAACCCTGCGAGGGCCGCCACGATGCAGATCGCCGCGATGCCTGCGCCATACACGGCCGGGTCGGCGATCGAGACGCCGAACAGCTGGCTGCGAACCGCGCGCGTGGCGAGGATGGCCACCGGAATCGTAACCAGGATCGCGCCGCCGGCCAGCACCATGACCTCCCAAAGGATGAGCCGCACCACGGTTGCGCGCCGCGCGCCCAGCGCCATGCGGATGCCGATCTCGCGCGTGCGCCGCGCGGTCGAGTAAGCGAGGATTCCGTACAGGCCGATGCCAGCCAGCACCGTCGCCAGAATTCCGAACGCGCTCGCGAGCAGCGTGATCGTACGCTCGGCCAGAAGGTTCTGATCGATGGCATCGCGCATCGTGGTCAGGTGAGCGACGATCAGTTTGGAGTCGATATTCCCGATCGCGGCGCGAATGCTGTTGGCCGCCGCATCGGGATCCTGCCAAGTGCGCACGTAGTAGATGAGGCCTGTGGTCCGCTCCGCCTGTGCAAAGAGCGTGTAGCAGGTGGGTATCGCTGGATCGCGCACGCTCTGGTGCTTCACGTCTTTCACCACGCCGACGATCATCGCATCGGTTTGCGGGCTTCGGGGACGGCTCACATGATGGCCGAGCGCCGCGGCAGCGCTGCCGAAGAAGTGCTTCGCGAAGCTCTCGTTCACGATGGCAACCTTCGTCGAGGTCGCGGTGTCGCCTGCGTTGAAATAGCGTCCGGCGAGGAGCGGCACGCCGAGGGTTTGCAGATAGTTGTCGCTCACCCATGGGAGCTCGACGTTGTAGTCGTCGTTGGGGGGAGGAGTGTAGCCCGCCACCTTCACGTCACCGTCGACGCCATCGCCGTTCAGATCCTCGTCATTGGTAGCGCCCACGCCGCGTACGCCGGGCAACGCGGCAATCCCGTCGAGAGCGCGCTGCTCCAGCGGCGCGACGCCGGTTGGCGGATAGCCCGCCAGCTGCGGATTCAGCTCAAACACCAGCAAATGATCCGTGGTGAATCCGGCATTGACGTTGCGCAGATTGGCGATCGTACGCACGAACAGGCCCGCTGCGACGATCAGCAGCAGGCTGAAGCCGATCTGCAGCGCGACGCAGGTGCGCCGGAAGCGAAGCGATCCGCCGGTGCCGCCACGTCCCTGATGGAGCGCTTCCGCCAGCTTCGGGTTCCAGAACTGGGCGGCCGGAGCGAGGCTGAAGAGCAGGCTCGCCACCAGAGTGGCCAGAACAGTGAACAGCAGCACGCGCCAATCCAGCGTGGCCGAAAACGCATGCTCGCCGGCATCGCCGGTCGCCATCCAGCGGATCAGCAGGCGCAGCGCTTCCGGCGCAAGAGCCAACCCGATTGCCGCGCCGGCGACACCCAGCAGCATGCCTTCAGCGAGCAACTGGCGCAGCACCTGGCCGCTGGTGGCGCCCAGCGCGTAGCGGACGGAAAACTCGCGTGCGCGCGTTGCTGCACGCACCAGCAGCAGGCTCGCCACGTTGACGATCGCCATGAGGATCACGAGCACCACCATGCCCATGATGATGATCAGCGGCGTCTGGACATCGTCACGCATGGGCGAGAAGCCTTTTGCGCCGGCCTCGAGATTTAAATGCGCGTTCGTGATGAACGCTTTGCGCTCCTTCGCCGACTGGTCGTTCAGTTGGGTGAACTCCTCGGTGCGCAGATCGCGGAAGAGGGGATTGATCGCGGCGGTGGCCTGGGTCGCGGTGACGCCGGGCCTGAGCCGTCCCACGATGTTCATGAAGTACGATTTGTGGTCGTTGAGAAAATCCCATTCCGGCTCGACCGTCTTCTGCATCGTCAGCGGCACGTAAATCTGCGGCAGCGCTCCCCATTCCATGCTGTGAAAGCCGGGCGGCGCGACGCCGAGGATCGTGAAGGGAGTGCCGTTGACCAGCAGGGTCTCACCCACCACCGGCGCTTCTGCCAGATGCGACTTCCAGTAGTCGAAGTTCAGGACCGCGACGGGATTGGCGCCGGGCGCGGTCTCGTCGCTGGCGACGAAGAGCCGTCCCACGGCGGCCTGCACGCCGAGGACATCGAAGTAGTTGCCGCTGACCATTTCCGCACCGATGCTCTCGGCGCGGTTGTTCCAGGTGACGCCGACGGAGGCCGGGGCGGCGCCGATGAGGCCGGTGAAGACGGTGTTCCGGTCGCGCAGGTCCTTGTACATGGGGTAGGAGAATGAATGGACGTGCCCGGTCGAATCTCCACCGTGGGATTCTCTGTGCCCCTGCGCCGCCCCGGCAAAGCTCAGCACGACCAACTGGCCGGGATCCTTCACCGGCAGCGCCTGCATCAGCGCCTGGTCGAGCAGGCTGAAGATGGTGGTGTTGGCGCCGATGGCAAGCGCCAGGGTAAGCACGGCCACGGCGGTGAACATGGGATTGCGTGCCAGACCCCGCACACCGTACTTCACGTCGCGGCCCAGCGACTCCAGTGTCCAGGCCGGCCTCTGTTCGCGGCACTCTTCGCGCGCCCGCTCGCGCCCGCCAAACGCAATCGCCGCCCGCCGCCTTGCCTCTTCCGGTGTCATGCCTCGCAACCTGTTCTCCTCCGCCTCGCGTTCGAGATGAAACGCGATCTCTTCGTCCACTTCTCTGCGCCGCTTGCCGGCGAAGAAGTATTTCGTTCGCGTCCAAAGTTCAGCGATCATCGACAACCGCTCCTCAGATTCGCTCCAGCACCAGATTGACCGCCCCGGTCAGGCGCTCCCAGTTCTCCAGCTCCGCATCCAGTTGCTTTCGGCCCGCCGCCGTCAGCGAGTAGAAGCGCGCCCGCCGGTTGTTTTCCGAAGCGCCCCATTGCGCCCGAATCCACCCCTTGTACTCCAGCCGATGCAGTGCCGGATACAGCGAGCCCTGCCCGATCTGCAGCACGTCATTCGAAACCTGCTGGATGCGCTGAGCCACGGCCCAGCCGTGCTCGGGTTTGAGCGCGATCGACTTCAGAATCAGCATGTCCAGCGTTCCCTGCAGAAGATCAGCCGATGGCGGCATTCCCTCTCCCCTCGACATTCGACAACAGAAGGTCCAGAATCTCCTTCGCTCTTGTCGAATGTCAAGGGGTACGTGACGAATGGACCGCCGGTTCCGGGTGCATACCTGCGCTCGTCTCACGTTTGGACCAGCGGGTCGTCTCACGTTCAATCGCCCATCACCCGGGCCGTGGGTCCCCGCGACCGCCGTCGGACCTTTACTATGGAACTGGAGGTTCTCCGCTCGAATGGTTTCTCGTTATCGGTTGTGGCCCGGATTGATTTCTTTGGGCGTACTACTCTGCTGTACCGCAGCGCAGGCACAAAAAGCTCTTCACAACGACGAGGTCTCCATCGGCGGCTTCTATCAGTTCACCTCGAACGCGAGCGGCAACAGCATCACCGACACTCCCACGAAATCGCTCGGAGGAGAGGCTGCCTTCAGCCATAGCTACCATCCGCTGCTTGGCTGGCAGCTTTCCTATGACTACGCCCGCTTCACCGAGAAATATACCTCTCAGCCCTTCGGCTATCAGCACAACATGCACGTCTTCAGCGGCGATTACTACATTCATGGATTCCAGGCGCTTGGCCTTCGGCCCTACGGGATGGCCGGCATCAGCGCGATCGTCTACTCTCCAACGTTGAACGGCGGCCAGAACGTCAGCTGGCAGGCGCGTCCGGGAGCGAACTTCGGCGCCGGCGTCCAGATTCCGCTGCTCACGGGCAATTTTGGAGTGCAGGTGCAGTATCGCGGCCTCTACTCCCAGGCACCCGACTTCGGTCTTGCCAAACTGACCACCAACGCCTGGCGGCTTACCTCCGAACCTACCGCCGGACTCTACGTCCGTTTCTGATCCCGTCTTCAGGAGAGGCAATCATGGACTGCATCTTCTGCAAAATCGTTGCCGGCAGCATTCCTTCGAAGAAAGTCTTCGAAGACGATCAGGTCTTCGCCTTTCACGACATCGATCCGAAGGCGCCGAAACACATCCTCGTGATCCCGAAGAAGCACATCGCGTCGCTGGCCGATGCGAAGCCGGAAGACGCGGGAGTGCTGGGGCGTTTGCTGCTCACGGTCGCCGACCTTGCGCGAGAGCACGGGCTCGGCAAGGGCTACCGCGTTGTCATCAGCACCGGCCCTGAGGGTGGGCAGACCGTCGACCATCTCCACCTGCACCTGCTGGGCGGCCGCCAGATGCACTGGCCTCCGGGATAAGAGAGTCGCGGATAAATTTTCGGACTGGAAATCCGGGCGGACCGTGTTCGCGGCGTCCGGTCTCCCCCGGTCTGCGGGGGAAGTGGACTCTGGATGCTGCGCGAATCTGTGCGGCGACCCCCGCGGCAGCGGAAATCCATTACTGCCGTTACGTTGTTGCAGAAAATTCGCCGACCTTTCAAGCTCTGTCGCTCTGCTGAGGGACTACCGTGGAGGAAAGTCGAGCGAGGTGACGATGATTTCAGAAACGGCGGCAACAGCGCTGGCGCAGGCGGGTTCTACCAAAGGCCAGAGGACAGCACCCGGCGTCGACGCGCTGGCGCAGTCGTTCCTCGACAACTTGCTCTTCGTGCAGGGGCGGCCAGTGGAGCGGGCGACGGTCAACGACCTGTACATGGCGCTGGCGCACACGGTGCGCGACCGGCTGGTCGAGCGCTGGATCTCGACGACGAAGAACTACCAGGCCCAGGATGTGCGCGTTGTGTGTTATCTCTCGGCCGAATTTCTGACCGGACCGCATCTGGCCAACAATCTGATCAACCTCGGTATCTACGAGGAGGCCGAGGAAGCGATGCGACACCTTGGACTCGATCTTAAGGTGCTCATCGAGCAGGAAGGCGAGCCGGGGCTGGGCAACGGCGGCCTGGGCCGGCTGGCCTCGTGCTTTATGGATTCGCTCGCGACGCTCGACATTCCGGCCATCGGGTACGGCATCCGCTATGAGTACGGCATCTTCGATCAGCAGATTCGCGATGGCTGGCAGGTGGAATCGACCGACAACTGGCTGCGGCTGGGCAATCCGTGGGCGCTGGAGCGCCCCGAAGACGCCTTCGAGGTAAAGATGGGCGGGCACACCGAACGGCATCCGGATGCGCGCGGCCGGCTGCACGTGCAGTGGATCCCCGAGAGGCTGGTGCGCGGTGTCCCCAATGACACGCCCATCCTCGGCTACCGCACGAACACGGCGAACACGATGCGGCTGTGGTCGGCCCAGGCCATGGAGAGCTTCGATTTCGGCGTCTTCAACCATGGGGACTTCTTCGGCGCCGTCGCGGACAAAGTGGCGTCGGAAAACCTCTCCAAGATTCTCTATCCCAACGACGACAGAACCCCGGGCAAGCAGTTGCGACTGGCACAGCAGTACTTCTTCGTCTCCTGCAGCCTGCAGCACATTCTCAGGATTCAGACCACGCAGAACCGGCCGCTCGCGGAGCTGCACCGCAACTTCGCGATTCAGATGAACGATACGCATCCGGCGATCGCCGTAGCGGAGCTAATGCGGCTGCTGGTGGACGAGCACGGCATGGAATGGGAGCCGGCGTGGCATGTGACGGTGCAATCGCTCTCCTACACGAATCACACGCTGCTGCCGGAGGCGCTGGAGCAGTGGCCGCACGACCTGTTCAGCGCGCTGCTGCCGCGGCACATGGAAATTATCGAGGAGATCAACCGGCGACATCTCGACGACGTGCGGCAGAAGTTTGCCGGCGACGAGGAGCGGGCGCGCAGCCTTTCGCTGATCTCGGAAAACGGCGACGGCAGAAAGTTCGTCCGCATGGCGTACCTGGCCTCGCTCGGCAGCCATGCGATCAACGGCGTGGCCGCACTGCACACCGAACTGCTCAAGACCAGCATCCTCGGCGATTTCTACGCGCTTTCGCCCGAGAAGTTCTCGAACAAGACGAATGGTGTGACGCCGCGGCGCTGGATCGTGCTCAGCAATCCACGGCTGGCGGAGTTGCTGACCTCTCGCCTGGGACCGGGCTGGGTCTACGACCTCGAGAAGCTGCGGCGCCTGGAGCCGCTGGCCGACGACGCCGATTTCCGCCAGGCATGGAAGCGCGTGAAGCGGGACAACAAGCTGCAGTTGTCCGGGTGGATTCACGATCGGCTGGGGATGACCACCGAGCCCGACTCCATGTTCGACGTACTCGTAAAGCGGCTGCACGAGTACAAACGCCAGCACCTGCAGATTCTGCACATTCTCACGCTGCTCAAGCGCATTCGCCGCAACCCGAACGCGCAGGTGGTGCCGCGCACCTTCATCTTCGGCGGCAAGGCCGCGCCTGGTTATCAGATGGCGAAGCTGATCATCAAGCTGATCCATTCGGTGGGGGAGGCCGTGAACACGGATCCCATGGTCGCCGGCCGGCTTCGGGTGGTGTTTCTTCCGGATTTCAACGTGAAACTCGGACAGCGAGTCTATCCCGCGGCCGATCTCTCGGAGCAGATTTCGCTCGCCGGCAAGGAGGCGTCCGGCACCGGCAACATGAAGTTCGCCATGAACGGCGCGCTGACCATTGGCACGCTGGATGGCGCCAATATCGAGATTCGCGAAGAGGTGGGCGTCGACAACTTCTTCCTCTTCGGCCTGACGACGCCCGGGGTCGAGCAGCGCCGGCGCGAGGGCTACAACCCGAGCGCGATCTATGAATCGAACGGCGATCTGCGCGAAGTGCTGGATGCCGTGAGCGGCGGGGAATTCTCGCACGGAGACAAGGGCCTGTTCGCGCCGCTGGTCAGCTCTCTTTTGAAGAACGACGAGTACATGCTGCTGGCGGACTATCAGTCCTACATCGACTGCCAGGACCAGGTGAGTGCCGCCTTCAGCGATCAGGAGCACTGGACGCGGATGTCGATCCTGAACGTCGCGCGTATCGGAAAGTTCTCGTCCGATCGGGCGATTCGCGATTACTGCTCGGAGATCTGGAAGACCTGGCCGGTCAAGGTCCACGTGTAGCTTCGCGGCATGGGTCGGATTGGCGCGCGCACCCGCGGAGGATCACCCTTTGGCTTCCTCGTCCAGGAACGCGCCGAGACGATCCAGCTTCTTCTCCCACGTCGAGCGGTGGTCGCGAATCCATTGCTCCAGGCGATCGAAGCCGGCGTGGTGGATGCTGCACGTCCGCACGCGCCCCAGCTTCTCGGTGCGCACCAGGCCGCACTCCTCGAGGATCTGCAAGTGCTGCCCCACCGCAGTCAGCGTGATGCCCTGCGAGTCCGCCAGGCGCGTGACCGTGGTGGGCGCCTTGCTCAGGCGATCGAGGAGTGCGCGCCGCGTCGGATCGCCGAGGGCGTGGAAGATTCGGTCGATGGTCAGGTCTTTGCGGCTCAAGCCACTTCTCGTTCCAGTTCCTGCGCGAAGCGGTCGAAGAGGGCTCGCCAGCCGGCTTCGCGCCGCTCCGGGCCGTCGGAGCCTTCGTAGAACGCGCCCTGGTGCGTGCAGCGCAGCTCGGTCCCGCTGCCGGAGGGGAGCAGTTCGATCGTAACCAGCGACGACGACATGCGATGGTCGCCGATGATCATGCTCGACGACATGACGATGCGCTGGTTGGGGACGATGTCCTCAAAGGTAGCCAGGTTCGTGAGCGGGACGCCGGGGAAGGGCGTATTGGGCCCGAGGTGGTAAACGGTGCGCTCGCGGCCGCCGACGCGGAAGTCCGTTTCGAAGACGCTGGTCCCCGGACTGTCACGGTCGCCATACCAGCGGCGCTTCTTTTCTGGATCGGCGAAGGCCGCGTAAAGGCGCTCGGGGGGATGCGGATAGTTGTGTTCGATGACGAAGGTCGAATGCGTGGTGGTGATGTCCATGGGGAGTCCCGCCTTTCCGCAATACTGAAGTATTTGCTTCAGCATTAAGATGCCTCAGCTCCGCAGACATTGTCAAGTGGATACTTCAGTATTTTCAAAAAGTCCGCATGGGCACGCAGGCCCTCCAATTTTCCGCCTATCGAAAGAGCCCGAGATCGATGGAGTCGCCCATCTTCTCGTAGCCGGCGTCGTCCGGGTGCAGGTGGTCGCCGGAATCATAGGCGGCCGCGAAGACCTTTGAATTGGCCGGGTCCTGCACAGCCTTGTCGAAGTCGATCACTCCGTCGAAGACGCCGCTGGTGCGAATCCACTGATTGACGGCTTCGCGCATTTCCTCCCCTTTGGGCGAGGAATAACGGGCGCCGTCGTAGGGGGTCAGGGTGGCGCCGTAAATTTTCAAGCCGTGCGCGTGGGCGTGCGCAACGATCTGCGTGTAGGCCAGGATCAGTTCCGGGACGGTGATGACATCACTGGGATCGCGCGGCAACGCGGTGTGGCCGATGTCGTTGATGCCCTCGAGAAGAATCACGTACTTCACGCCGCTCTGCGCCAGGACGTCGCGGTCCAGCCGGGCCAGCGCGTTGACACCGGCAAGGTCATTCAGCAGGCGGTTGCCGCCGATGCCTTCGTTCAGCACGGAGAAGTGTGCGGTCTTCGAATCGGCCTGGAGGCGAGCGGCGAGGATATCGGGCCAGCGCTGGTTGGTGTTCGGGGTCGAGTGCGCGCCGTCAGTGATGGAGTCGCCGAGGCAGACGATGGCGGCGGCCCTGGCATCGCTGCTGGTCACGTCGACCGCCTTGACGAAGCAAAAGGAAGAAATGGTGCGCGCGCCAGTTGCGGTTTCGGCCGTCGTGTTATTGCCTTCCGTGATCCACGTCGTGGTCATGCCTTCCTGGTGGCAGGTCGTTTCGCCGACGGGCTGATCCGGCAGGTAAAGGCTGACCGCGAGGCTCGCCAGCGCCGGCACCCGCATGGGGATCGGATCGCTGAACATCGGAGCACCGGGCGGGATGATTACCGAAGTCTGCCCGTTGAAGGTCAGCGCGTGGTCGCTGCCGGGCTGGATGGCGCCCATGCCGGCGCTGACCGCGATGTGTGCCGCGCCGATGGCGAGGGGGCGCGTGCCGAACTCGTTCGTCAGCTCGACGCGCATCGTTGCCCCGCCCGCACTGATGCGCACCACGTTGCGATACGTGGTGTTGGCGGGAGACGGCTGGCCGAAATTCACCGGCGCACCCATCGGAGACGCGGCCCAGGCGCCCACCCAGCGGGGGGCTTGTTGGGCAACCAGGACGGGAGCGGAGAAAAGAAGGAGAGAAGCCTGGACGAAGCGAGCGAAGAGACGGTGCATACATGCTCCGATAAGGATCACGTCCCTTCTACACGATTTCGGCCCCTGCCTGCACCGCGCCGGGGAGATCGAGAACAGGAGATCCGCGATACGACGGGCTCGATGAACAGAGCGCTGCGGATCCTCGGCGCACGGCTCCACGCGGGCGGGCGTTTTCCCTGATGTTTGGCTCTTGCTTCTTAACGGCGAGAGCGCTTCGGCGTCGATCAGTCCCAGAATGTGTCAGGATCGCGAAAGCGGCGGGCAAGCCAACGCAGGGCAAAAACAATCAGAATTGCAGCAGCAACCTTCCAGTACATGTTTGTTGTTTCCATGGCAGAAAGCGAATCAAAGTACAGCCAGCACAACAACCAACGTCCCAGGGTAGCCCGATTTCCGCGTGAAATCTATCGCCGGAAGGTGGCCGTTACTCTCCCACTTGCACTAACCGTTTGGTAACGAATTACTGTTGGTGTAATACAGCTACGGGTAATAAGTATGCAGACAGTTAACCGCAGTGCAACCTGCGGCGACAGAGCAGCGGCTTAGCGCGCCTGACGAAGACCGGCAAAGGCGAAAAGCAACAACAGGGCCGCCCCCACCCAACCGCCGAGTGCAAAGTTCGCCGGCCCGTACAGGCCGAACAACAGCCCCGCCGCAATCATCAGTCCGGAGAGGACCGCGAACTGCCGCATTCCATACAGGAAAGTGAACGGCAGATAGTGCGCGCCCACAACGATGAGGAAGGCGGGATAGAACCACGAAAGGCGATGGATAGCCGCGGCCCCGACCAGAGGAAGACTGAGGGGAACGAGAAAGGCGATCTGGACGGCAAGAGCGTTCATGGGATGGCCTTTGCGCAGCGACGAAGGATGGCCCAGTGCCCGAAGCACGACCTGGGTCAGCGGGAAGATCAGCATGCCTCCGAAAACCAGCATGAGGATGGCGGCGCGCGATGAAACCCAGGTGGCCAGCGCGGCGGAGGCGAACCAGATGACTGCGGAAACCAACTGACCGGGGAATCCGCCGAGGAAGGTGGTGCGGACGTCGCGCTGAGCGTCGGAGATTTGCATGGAACGAGTATGCGGGCTGGGGTGGAGCGCGAGGAGTGGGGTTCGTCAGCCCTCGGGGATGACAAATGTCAACTGCGCGAAACACTCTCGCCTGGACGGCGAGTCCTTACCCGGTTGCTAACTCCTTCGCACGCTGAGTGGCGCGCATCACGGCCTTGATGAGTGTCACGCGCAAGCCGCCTTCCTCCAGCTCGAGGATGCCGTCGATGGTGCAGCCGGCCGGAGTGGTTACCGCGTCCTTGAGCAGCGCCGGGTGGTAGCCGGTTTCGAGAACCATCTTTGCGGCGCCGTAGGTAGTTTGCGCCGCGAGCAGCGTGGCGATGTCGCGCGGCAAACCGACCTTCACGCCGGCTTCAGCGAGCGACTCGAGAATGATGTAGATGAAGGCGGGCCCGCTGGCGCTGAGGCCGGTGACCGCGTCCATGTGCTTTTCATCCACGACGACGGTTCGGCCGACAGCGGCAAAGAGGCTCTCGGCCAGGTCCATATGCGCTTGTTGCACGAAGCGGCCGCGGCAGAGCGCGGAGATTCCCGCGCCCAGCATTGAGGGAGTATTAGGCATGGCGCGAATGACGGGGACTTCTTCGACAGCGGTCTTCTCGATCGCCTCAGTCCGAACCGACGCGGCGAAGGAGATGAGCAGCTTCTCCGGCGTGAGCGCGGGCCGGATCTCCTCGACCAGGGCCGGAACCTGGAGGGGCTTGACACCGATCAGCAGCACGTCGGCCTTTGACGCGATGTCCGCATTGTCGGTGGAGACTTCGATGCCCCATTGCGCAGAAAGAACCTGGGCGCGGTCGGCATGGGCCACCGTCGCGAAGAGGCGGTCGGGGGTGAGGATCTGTTGCTTGAGGAAAGCCTGCAGAAGAATGCCGCCCATTTTGCCGGCGCCGAGAACGGCTATCCGGGAACTGGAAAGGTCGATGGACATGGAATCAGGGTACAGGGTGGAGGGCGCAGGGTATAGGGACGGGACCGCGTGCAATCCAGGTTGCGGCGTGAAGGCGCTTGCGAGCAATGACCTGAATCTGGGCCAGAGCATCCCACTCGGTCTGATCGACAGGGCAGCCGAGGTGGAATTCGATCCGGGAGAGGAAACGGTTCAACGAATTGCTGGAGATTCCGAGGCGGCGGAAGGCTCGTTTTCGGAAGATACCTGCCCCGCGTACGATCTTGCGCAACGGACCACCACCCCTGGACTGGAGGCGATAGTCGTAGCCGGCATCCTGAATGGCACCGTCGACGATCTCGGCGTCCGGAAGCGAAAGAACGAGCTGCCGGAGATCCCAGGAAACGGGGGACCACGTGGTGGGCGTGTTCCATCGGAAAGTGGCTTTGTGATCGGTGTTGAACATGGGCGGCCAGACGCCCTGCTCGTACAGGTTTTCTTCCGGGACGACGACGATGAGAACGCCTCCGGGTTTGACGAGGGACCACCACTGCTCGATGGCGACGCGGGCGTCGTACATGTGCTCGAGACAATGCGAGCTGTGGACACAATCGAACGACTCAGCAGGAAGATAGCGAGCGATCTGATTGGCGTCGCCCTGCTCCATGTCAAAGGGCTGGGCGTGGGGGACGATAAGATCGGGACCGCAGCCTATGTCGAGGACGGATCCACGAAAATACCGGTCTATGTATTCAGGCCCTCGGAAGAGGCGGGTCTTGGTAGCTTCGCGCATCCGGTTTCCGGTCGAGGTGTTGCGGTTAACGGAACTATTAACACCATAAATGTGGGTCTGGGGCGGGTCAACGCTGGAGGGCTGGCCAGGGGACGGCTCTGTCCCGGCAGGGTGCGATGGGGAGCTACTTCTGCCTGTCGATCCACGCCGTGATTCTCGCGTCCAGCTCATCCAGTGGCAGGGCACCGGAGTCGACGACCTCATCGTCGAAGGCGCGGATATCGAACTTTGGGCCGAGCGCTTTTTGCGCGCGAGCCCGGAGCTCGAGAATCTTCAGCTGTCCAATCTTGTACCCCAGGGCCTGAGCAGGCCAGGCGATGTAACGATCACACTCGGCGTTGACTGTTGCGTCATCGAGTCCGGAATGCGCGTGGAAGTAGTCGACCATCTGCTGGCGCGTCCAGTGCTGGGAGTGGACGCCGGTATCGACGACCAGGCGAATAGCGCGAAAGATGTCGGCTTCGAGGCGGCCGAAGTCGGAGTACGGATCCTGATAGAAGCCGACATCTTTGCCGAGTTGCTCGGCGTAGAGGCCCCAGCCTTCGGTGAAGGCGGTGTAGTGCCCGTATTTGCGGAAAGTCGGCAGGCCGGTGAGTTCCTGCGCGATGGGAATCTGCAGATGATGGCCAGGCAGGCCTTCGTGATAGGCGACCGACTCAACGTTGGCGAGCGAGCGGTGCTCGAAGTCGTAGGTGTTCACGAATACAGTTCCGGGTCGGCTGCCGTCGGGCGTGCCCTGTTCGTAGTAAGCAGGCGCCTGATCTTTTTCCATGAACGCCGGAACAGCTTCGACCTTGAGCGGAGCTTTGGGCAGCCGGCCGAACAGCTCGGGAAGTTTGGGACGCATCTTGTCGATATCGACGCGGTAGGCGTCAAGAAGCTGCTCGCGGCTGGCGGGGTGGAGCTTGGGATTCGCGGCAATGGCGGCGCGCAGGTCCGCGGTTGTGGCGTACCCGAGCTTCTTCGCGATGACCAGCATGGCGGCTTCGTCCTGCGCGACCTGATCGACGCCGATCTGATGAATCTGCGCGGGCGTGAGATCGGTCGTCGTGCTCTGCTTTACGCGGAAAGCGTAGTACGCATCACCGTCCGGCAGCGCCCAGACGCCGGGATCGGCGCGGCCGGCAGGGATATAGACTCCCTGAAGGAATTTCGCGAAGCGCTGGTACGCGGGGTAGACCTGCTTCGTGATGGCGGTGAGGATGGCGTCACGATAGCGGGCCTGGTCGGCTGCTGAGATCGACGCGGGGAATTTCTTCAGCGGCAGAGCGAACGGGCTGTCTTCAGGCTTCTGCGCGAGAATCGCGTTGACCTGAACCAGCACTTTTTCGAGCAGATATTTGGGCGGGACGCGCTGGTCGTCCACTCCGGTGAGCATGTTGTCGGTGATCTGGCGGAAGGCAGCGGGGACTTTGCCGAGGCGCGCGATGTAATCGTCGTAGTCCCTCGCGCCGGTGAAACGCAGCCGCGCAACCAGCTGCGGCAACGACAGCTGAAGGCCGTTGAACTGATTGACGGGCATCTCCCACGGCTTGAACGTGGATTCTTCCTGATCCTCGGTGAGTTGGCGGATCATCAGGTCCCTGGAGAGAACCTCCTGCTCCGGCAGACCCGTGGTGTCGATGGCACTGAGGCGAAGGATGTAATCGCGGCCGCGCGTGAGCCGCTGGTTGTATGCCTCGACGGTGTAGTCGCTGAGTTGGTCGTTGAAGCGATCATCGCCGATGGTGGAGGCAAACTCGGGCGAGTGGCTGAGGCGGTCTTCCCAGATCTGGGCAAAGAGGTCGTCGAGGGCCTTGCGGCGAGCGGCGACGTCGCCGGAGGTTTGCGCCGCCGGTGCATTTTGCGCCATTAATTGCGGAACGGCAGTTACGGCCAAAGGCGCCAGAAGGAGGAACGCGAAGGTGCGGAATTTCATCACTCCGTACAGGGTACAAGAGCAGCCTGTAGCCAGTGGCCGCGTCGCGATCAACGACGTATCACGCATTAGTCCGGAGTCTTCACGCCTTTGCGCAGCATGGCGATGGATTTCGTCAACCGAGCGGCGCGGGTTTCAGCTTTCTTCGCCTCCGTGATTCAGCGGACGTATTCCTTACGATGCGTGTAGCTGAGCTTCTCAAAAACGGGGAGCAGCTTTTCCTTTTTGAGGAGCGCCGCGAAATCAGCGGGGATGTCGACGGTGCGCGCCGCCTCATCTTTCCATAACTCGACTTTGACTTTGTCCCCGGGCCGCTTGCCGAGCTGCTCCCGCAACGCCTTGAGGATGCCGAGCATATGCTGCGGCTGGCCGTACTTCACCAGGGAGCCGGTGTAAGGGAAGCCGTCGAAAGTAGCCTGCACGGGAACGCGGCCCTTCGTCCCGAATTCTTTCTCGACTTCGTAGGAAAAGAGAATGTAGGCGCCGCCACCGCCAACCGAAGCAGCCTCGATCGTGGCCGTGAAGGAGTATTTCTTCATGCCCGCCAGATTAGCAAGACCGGCAGCCGGCTTCAGCCAGCATGAGGCGGGTTCAGGCAACCGCGACGGCAGACTCTATCCGGGCGGCGGAGGACTGAAGCGGCATGGTGATGGAAAACACGGTTCCGGAGCGGTGCGGGCCGCAGCGGCTGCGTACACGGATGTCCCAGCCACTGCGGCGCATGATCTCGCCTGTGACCCAGAGGGAGGCGAGAGTTGTCCGCATGCGGGTGTCCGCAGGAAGGGTCGGAGAGCAACCGGACGCGAATTACTACTGGAGTCCGTCGATGATTCGAAGTTTGCGGCTCACTCCGCGGCTGGGTCTGTGGGATGTTGGCCATCGAGCAAACGATACAGCGTGGAACGGCTGATGCCGAGCATCTTCGCGGCGCGCACCTTGTTGCCGTTGGCCTGGGCGAGAATCCGCGTAATGTGCCGCAGGATGGCCCGGTCGAGGTTGGGATCGTCGGCAAAGGGATCGGCTATCACCGGTGCCGTGCCCGATGGAGCAGGCCAGTGCAGCCGGGGAATGTCAATGGGGCGAATCCACTGCCCGGAGCACTCCAGAGCCGCGGCGGCAATCACAGATTCCAGCTCGCGCACGTTGCCAGGCCAGGCGTACGACGTCAGGCGGGAAAGCACCCCGGCGGCGAATCCGCGAAGAGGGTTGTGGTGCTCCCGGCTCCAGTTGCGGAGGAAAAGACCGGCGAGCAGGGGGATGTCGTCTTTGCGATCCCGGAGAGGAGGAATACCAAAACGGACCGCGGTCAGATGGCTGGCGAGGTCGGCGCGAAAGGCGCTGGAGCCGGCCAGACGACGGAGAGACTGAGTCGATCCGGCGACGATCTGCAGGGGCGCAGAGCTTTTCGTCCCCCGCATGCGCTCGTGAGCCGCACGCTCGAGGAAATCGCGAAGCTTTCGCTGCTGCTCGGCAGAAAGTTCGTCGACCCGCGCCAGATACAGGAGACCTCCGCCGGCATCCTGCCAGAGCGATTGTGGTGCCTCGATGAATTCTGTGGCTATCGTGGGAACGAACGGACCGGAGGCCGCGGCACCAATGTGGTGAAGCGTCTGCGCCGCCAGCAGTTTCCCCGTGCCCTGCTCCCCTTCGATGTTCACCAGACGGAAATGCGGAGCCGTGCACCGCATGCGCTGGAAAAGATGCTGCATGACCGGGCTGCGGCCCACCATCCCGCCCAGCATCCAACGCTCAGGCTGAACCATCAGGGGCTGCAGTGCTTCGATATCCAGAGGAACGGACGCCTGGCGTTCCTCATGGTTTGGGGCGGCGACAATAGATGCCAGATTCAAGATGCGTTCCGTCCTGCTGCAGGACATATCGGCAGGAACGCATTGAGGATGAACGAAGCTTCGCGCCCAGGCGGCCGCGCAACGACCCGCAGGGACGCCTGGTTACCCCGCCCAGTAGCTCCGGTCCAGCGTCCGGTATTGGATCGCTTCCGCGATGTGCGGAACCGCGAGCGAGGCCGCGCCCTCGAGGTCGGCGATGGTGCGGGCGACTTTGAGAATGCGGTCGTGGGCGCGCGCCGTGAGCCCCTGCTGCAGCATAGCGCGCTCCAGCAGCTTTTCCGCCTCCGGGCTCAGCTCGCAGAAGGCGCGAATCTGGCGTGTTCCCATCTGCGCGTTGGAAAATATCTTCTCCTTCGCTGCGGCAAAACGCTGCCTCTGCCGCTCACGCGCTGCGAGAACGCGCGCGCGGATCGTGGCGGAGTTCTCGATGGCCGCGGCGCCGCGGAGTTCCTTGTACTGGACCGCGGGCACTTCGATGTGGATGTCGATGCGATCCAGCAGCGGCCCGGATATTTTTGCCACGTAGCGCTGGATGATCGGCGGGGTGCAGTGGCATTCCCGCGCTTTGTCGTTGAAGTAGCCGCAGGGGCAGGGGTTCATCGCGGCGGCCAGCATAAAGGCTGCGGGAAACGTGAGCGACATGCTGGCGCGCGCGATGGTCACGTGGCGGTCTTCGAGCGGCTGGCGCATCACTTCGAGCACGTTGCGGGGGAACTCCGGCAGTTCATCGAGAAAGAGCACGCCATTGTGGGCGAGCGAGACTTCGCCGGGTCGCGGGATGGCGCCGCCGCCGATCAGGCCCGCGTCGGAGATGGTATGGTGCGGAGCGCGAAACGGGCGCTGGGTGACAAGGCCGGATTCGGCGTCGAGAACCCCGGCAACCGAGTGGATCTTCGTCGTCTCCAGCGCCTCATCAAAACTCAGCGGAGTGAGGATGGACGGCAGCCGCCGGGCCAGCATGGTTTTGCCGGAGCCGGGTGGCCCAATCATTAATATGTTATGGCTGCCGGCGGCGGCGACCTCGAGAGCGCGCTTGGCCGCCTGCTGGCCGCGAACGTCGGCGAAATCCAGAGTGAAGTGCTGGATCTCGCCCAGCACGCTGGCGGCTTCCACGCGGAACGCGGGGGTTTGAATGCCGCCGTTGCTGGCCTGGTTGAGCAGGTCGCGCACCTCGAGGAGCGAATCGACCGGATACACGTTCACGCCCTCGACGACGGCCGCCTCGCGGGCGTTGGCTTTGGGAATGACGAGGTTTTTGATGCCGCGCTCGCGCGCTGCGACGGCGACCGGCAGCATACCGGGAACCGGGCGAAGGGCGCCGTCGAGGCCGAGTTCGCCAATCAACAGGAAGTCGGGCAGGCTGGTTTGCTGATGCAGCGCGCCGTAAGCGCCGAGGATGCCCACCGCCATGGGCAGATCGAACCCGGAGCCTTCCTTCTTGATATCGGCAGGCGCGAGGTTGATGGTGATGTGGGTCGGCGGCAGGTCGAACCCGGAGTTGCGAATCGCTGCACGCACGCGATCGCGCGATTCGCGCACAGCGGCGTCGGGCAACCCCACCGTATTGAAGATCTCCTTCTCGGCCTGAAATTTCGAGAAGTCGACTTCGACATCGATGATGCTGGCGTCGATCCCGTAAACAGCGGCGCTGCGGGCGGTAAAGAGCATGGGGGAGATTCTGGAGCGGAGTGTAGCAGCGGAGGCGCCTGGCTTTCGGTGATGGGGCACCATGAACCCGCGGGCGGGAACACCGAGGTAACCGTTCCGGAGGGGTTGATCTGCCACCGGACTTCCTGGCTGTGGCGGGGTCGACAGCCAGGCGGGATCGCGGTCGATCTCGGTTGCAACGATGGATCGCGAGGCAAGAACAGCATGAGACGCATTTTGGAGGCGGCAGCGACGGCGGCGCGATGGCGACGGCGGCGAACCATACGACCAGAACGAGGCCACGAAGAGCAGTTTCCAAAGGTAACGCACACGGAAGATTACCCGGGCGACATTAAAACTCAATTTTTGGTAGTGCCCTAATTTGGAGCACACTGCGCCCCAAGATTAAAAAATCCAGCAAGTTGTGGTCTGTATTGGCTTCTTTGGCATTCTGTGTAATGGCCGGAAGGGCCGAAATAATCCACCCAAACATCTATCGCCAACGTCTTTCCTCCGCTCTGGACAGCGGCATAATCAACCTCACTTGTGTTGCCGGTCAAGAAGACAGATTCGCCGGGGAAAATAGTCTGCCGGGAGTCTGGAACTTTTGTTTGCGGCAGTTCGATTCCATCAAGGAATACTCTCCAGGTGAGTTTGGAGTTTGTGCCTGGAACTGGACCAAAATTCTTAATCTCCACACGAAAGGCGAGCGCAGTAGTTTCGGCGGTCGGTACGGGGCTAATTTGCCCCGCATTCGTCACCTGATGCTGCAGGAACTCAACTCCAATTCCATTTACGCCGATGTATGGTCGGTTCGCGGCGTCGAAGGTGTCGCGAGCCACCTTCAATTGAAAAGCGGAAACAAGGGTATACAAAAGGACCAATCCTGCGGCCACCTTCGTCCAAAAAATCTGTTTCTCGCTCTGAGTGCTGCTCTGATTATTGGCAGTCTTTACCTCCTCTCTAAGACGTTGGACTATGTCTATTTGAAGAGGGGATTTAACGTCAACTTGGCAGTTGTACTTTTCTTCCTCGCTCTCGGATTGTTCCTTTGCGGAGGTTGGCTGTTGGGTTTGGGCGTCGGGTTTATCTGACAAGTTAGGCAACGGTCACCCCCTTTAACTAGTTCATTTTTACTCGGTATCGAAGGCCCAATAGAACGTTCCGTTAGGTCTTCGTTTTGAGAGGAGCGGAAATATCTTCTCTCGTTTCATGTGAATGATTGGAATCTCATAATCGATGATCACAGCCATATTTCCAACTCCAAATCCGGGTGCAATTACGTCATTGAGAAGAAACGAGAACCGATCATCGAGGCCAAGATAGTGAGCCTTCCAAGTTCCACCCGCAAAACGAGCATATTTTCCACGCGTTCCCTCGTGGCGATAAGTAGGTCCCTTTGCGGCGTCTCTGGTGTGTAATTCGTTGAGGCCGACAAAGGCCTCTACGGAGCCAAGAGGTAAATAGCCAGTATTTGTGATGGTAATGGTGGACGAAAATGGATCATTTGGGTCGTAGGGGTCAGAAACGGATGGCGTTACACGCGGAAAGAATGTCACAATCGCCGCGCATCCACCTATCAAGGTGGCTACTCCCAAAACTACGGCGAGTGGGGATATTCTCCCTTTCGTTTCTATTGCCCTTCGTTTTGCTGATTTTGATTTGGCTTGCTTTGGTGCTTTGTTGGACATCGCCCGCCCCGTCTTAAAATTGTACCCCAAAAACATCTTGACATTCCAAGATTGTTGGGGTACAGTAATTACAGAGGGTTGATCATGGCAAACGTACTCAATACCGACAAGCAAATCGCAATCATCGGGCAACTGGCCGAGGGTTCGAGCATCCGCAGTATCGAGCGGATTACTGGAGTCCACCGGGATACGATTATGCGGCTTGGCGTCCGCGTCGGTAATGGCTGCACGGCCATGCTGGACGCGAAGATGCGCGATCTGCCCTGTGCCCGTCTGGAGATGGACGAAATATGGGGATTTATCGGCAAGAAGGACATGCATGTTCGCTCCGGCGACGATCCGCAGTTGGGAAATGTCTGGACATTCTGCGCTATCGACGCGGATACGAAGCTGGTCCCGGCATTCAAAGTTGGGGATCGCAGCCAAACAACAGCCAACGCATTTGTGCGCGACGTTGCCAGCAGGATGCGGAACCGGGTGCAAATCTCTACCGATGGCCTGAAGGCTTATGTGAACGCGATAGAGCAGACCTTTGGGTGAGCCGAGTAAGCCTCCGCATGTGCAGGAGTCCAAAGAACGTGACCGAAGCAAAGAAAACTAGGAAGCCCGGACGCCCGAAGCTGCCACGGGGCGAGTCTAAGGGGAAATTCCTCCGCGTCCGCTTCGCCGCTTCAGAGATAAGAGCTATTGAGTCGGCGGCAAAGGTACGCAATCAAAGCGTGTCGGAGTGGGTTCGCGGCATACTGCGAAACTCGCTGCAAGACATCGTGCCAGTGGCAAACCAGGTGCAAGGCTCGCGCAGCAATGACGCTCGTCGGATTCGTGAAGGGCGGCGCAATCTTGCTTCCAAATCGGAGGTCGCATGATATATGGCAAGCAAATTAGGACACTACCAATTTTTTCATTACATTGACACACGCGATACTGCGTGGCAGGATCATAGGACTCTGCAGTAAAGGGCTCCCCAGTTCCACTCTTGCGCAGGTATCGCAGCCATCAACGGCAACGCCAATGCCAATTGCGCCGACTGCCACTAATGCAGATGACTGAGGCCCCGGTGCGATCCGCCCCACGCCAATTCGAAACGGTGCTCCGGCGAAGGCTCTCGCTGTTGTCCACCGTGGCTGCGGTTGTGTTTGTGCTGGGCTGCGGAAGCAGCGGACCCATGACCTCCGGCTCAGGTTCGAGCCCGCCACCCGTCACGCCTGCGTTCGCGGGCCAGATGCGCAGCGGCGCCAGTCCGGTCGAGGGGGCGGCGATCTCGTTCTATGCTGCCGGGGCTTCCGGGGCCGGCACAGGCGCGACGAATCTGCTGAACTCGCAGACCGTCACGACGGATTCCTCCGGCAACTTCTCCATCCCTTCCTTTGCGTGCCCGAGCAGCAGCGCACAGGTCTATCTGGTGGGGCTCGGCGGCAAAACTTCTTCGGCGGCTGCCGAGAATTCCTCGCTCGTCATGATGGCCGCCTTGGGGGACTGCGGCGCGCTCAGCTCATCGACCACAGTCATGATGAACGAAATGACAACGAGCGCGGCTGCGTGGGCGCTCAACCAGTTCATCGGCACCAATGCCGCCATCGGCGCCGGCGCAACCAATGCAACAGGGCTGCGGAATGCATTCCTTACAGTTGCGAATCTGGTGGACAACAGCAAGGGAACAACGCCCGGCACTGCCCTGCCTGCGAATTCGAGCATCGAAGTCTCCAAGCTCAACACCCTTGCGGACATTCTGTGGAGCTGCGATCAGGCCACCAGCAGCACAGCCTGCCAGGCTCTGTTTAGTGCCGCGACCGTGGCCAATGTGACGCCGTCGAATACGCTGGATGCCGCGCTGAACATCGTTCGCAATCCCGCAGCCAATGTGGCGGGGGTGTTTGCGCTGCTCTCGCAGGGTCCCTGGCAACCTGCACTGACTGCCGCGCCCCATGACTGGCTGCTCTCGGCCACCTTCGGCAAGTGCAGCTCCGGATGTGGCGGCCTGAATCAGCCCGGCTCCCTCGCTATCGACTCCAAAGGCAATATCTGGGTTGCGAATTACTTCGGCGGCGCCGCCTCGGAGTTCTCGCCAACTGGCGTGCCCGCATCCCCCGATGGATATCCGGCGACCGGGCTCGATGCGTCTTTCGGGATTGCGGTCGATGGACAGGACTCGGCGTGGATCACAAACGCCCTGACCAACGGCACAGGAAGCGTCACGCATTTGAGCAGTACCGGCGCCAACCTTTCCGGATCGGGTTACACCGGCGGCGGTATCTATCTTCCCTTTGCTGTGGCCACTACTCCCGGCGGCAATGTCTGGGTCGCGGATTACGCCAACGCCGCGGCGACCCTGTTGGCCAAAGACGGCACTCCTCTCTCCGGCGCGCAGGGCTACGCTGCATCCTCTCTGGTCTTCACCACCGCGGTCGCAGTCGACGCCAACCAGAACGGCTGGTTTGCGTATCAGGGCGGCGTGGCCATGGTTACGCCGGAGGGAGCGGTGACCAACTACTCCTGTTGCGATGTTCCGGCGGGAATCGCGCTCGATCAGGCGAGCAATGTCTGGATCGCCGACTTCGATGCATCCGCGATCTTCAAGCTTTCGCCCTCGGGAGTGCTGCTGGGACAGGCGGTAAAAACCGGAGGAATCGAAACGCCGGATGGAATCGCCGTCGATGGCAGCGGAAATATCTGGACCGCGAATTATCATGGGAACACCATTAGTCTGTTCGCGGGCACTACACTACAGCCCATTTCTCCGGCCGCAGGCTTTGGACTCGACGCGGGCCTGGATGGACCCTTTGGAGCCGGGGTCGACGCCAGCGGCAATCTCTGGATCAGTAACGCCTTTGGAAATACACTGACCGAGTTTGTCGGGGCTGCACCCCCGGTGAAAACACCATTGCTCGGCCTGCCCGCGCAGCCATAGACTCATACAAGCTCACGCGAGGAAAAAATGCCAGCGGCAGATGTTCAGAGCCATCCCCAGAGGCCGCCTTCCCATGGCGGCGCCGATCAGGTACTGGACATGATCTCGTATGGTGTCCCTTTTCGCCTTACAGCCGAGAGCCCCGAAATGCTGGAGCGGATGCGGAGGCAGGCTCCCTACGGTTCGGCTCCATGCCTGGCCGCCCCGTCCGGCGGTCGCAATTTCTCCTTACGTGCCGCTCCGTCCGGTGCCACGTATCAGGTGCTCGCCGACGGCAAACTTTTCGTCGATGGCGCGGCCATGGCCCCGGCCCTCGTTCAGCTGGGCGGGCAGCTCACGATTCATGTCGCGGAGTATGCGCCTGACTTTGTCTTCGTTCACGCGGGCGTGGTCGCGTGGCAGGGCCGTGCGCTGCTTCTGCCCGGCGTGAGCCATGCAGGCAAGTCCACCCTGGTAGCGGAGCTGGTTCGAGCCGGAGCCACCTACTACTCTGACGAATTCGCCCTGCTGGATTCCCAGGGCAGGGTCCATCCTTTCGCGCGCGACCTGCGCCTTCGGCAACCCGGCAAACCGGACCAGACGAGTGTGCCGCTGACGCAGCTGAACGGGCGCGCCGGGACCGGGGCGCTAACAGTGAGCATGGTTGTATTCGCGGAATATGCGGAAAATGCAAGTTGGGCTCCGGAGCCGCTGTCTCAGGGGAGAGCCGTGCTGGAAATGCTGCTTCATACCGTGCCCGTGCAGCGTACGCCGGCTCGGGTCCTCGCGACTGTTTCCGCAACGGTAAAAAATGCTGCCGTCTGGAAGACGTTGCGGGGCGAAGCGGTCCCGGCTGCGCAGGCTCTCATCGCTGCTCTGTCCGCGGGAGGAGCGCCGGCATGAGGCCGGGAATGCCACTCTTGCTGTCCCTGCTGCGCGGAGAGGCGGCGGCCGGCGATGGCTCCGAAACCCAGTGGTTCACCGTCCTTGATCTCGCGGAACGGGAAAACATTCTGCCCTGGACGGCGTCGCTGCTGCGCGCCATTCCGGGCACTGTTTCCCCAGGTCTTGATGCGCGATTGCGCAAGATTCACCGCGACATGCAGATTTCCGCCTTCTTCTGGACCTCGACGCTCAGGAGCATCCTTGCGGCCTTTCACGATCGCGGCATTCCCGTCGTTTCTCTCAAGGGTCCCTGGATGGCCGAACGGCTCTGCGGCGATGCAGCGCTGCGATCGTGCTGCGACCTCGACCTTCTGGTCCGCCCTGTGGATGTGACGCGCTCGGAAGATCTGCTCTCCCAACTCGGCTTTCTGCCCAGGCGCCGCCGCGACGATCATGAGCGGCCCTGGCGGCGTGACGCTGTCACGGTGGATTTGCATCACGACGTCGAGCATCCGCTGGCCTTCAACTTCGATGTGCAGCGCGCCTGGGAGCGGGTCCGTCCCTCGCACTTTCAGGGAATCCCGGCCCGGCTTCTGGCGCCCGCGGACGAACTGCTCTTTCTTTGCCTTCACAGCGCCCGCCACCGCTTCGAACGGCTCAGCCACGTCCTCGATCTCACCTTTGCTTTTCAGAAGCTTCCACTGCCCTGTGCCGGCAGCCGTTCGCGGCGCAACGCTGAAATCGCCAACCTTGTGGCCTTTGGCTCGATGATGGCGGAGCGCCTCGATCCTCGTTGTACGGCGCTGCCCTCCGCAGCTCTCTCCCGCCACGATCGGGCGCGACTGGAGCCGCTTGCCGACCAGCTTTGGCAGCAACGCATGACAGAGCCCAGCCCGGTTATCGACTGGCGCGCGAAACACGACTTCTACCTGATGATGGAGACTCGCCCGCTCAGGCGATTTCTCCGCCGGCTTCGCCACTCGCGCATTCTCCTCACGCGTCTGATTGATGACGACTTTGCTTTCGCCGCACGCTTTCATCTGCGCCAGCCCTGGCAAGTCTGGTTACTGCGGCCCGTTCGTCTGCTGTTCCACGTCGGTCGAGCGTTCCCTTCGCCGTCGTGATCGCCGCAAAATATCAATGTGAGGTTACGATCACGGAAACCACAGCCGTCCAGGGAAGGACATCAGGATGACATCGACTCTGCGCCCCCGCAGCATTCCAAACGATCGGATTATCGTCCGGGAAATCGAAACGGAAACGCTCGTTTATGACGAAGGCACGCATCGGGCCTGGTGCCTCAACCGCAGCTCGGCTTGTGTCTGGCGGTTGTGCGATGGCAACCATACGGTGGAACAAATTGCCGAATCCGCAAGCGGCGAACTCGGATGTGCGATGGGCGAGGATCTTGTTCTGCTGACCCTGGACGAATTGCGTGACAAAAATCTTCTGGAGGAGCCCTCTGCTCCCTTGCTCGCTGATGGCATCTCGCGTCGCAGCATGATCGGCCGGGCAGGCCTTGCGGCTGCAGCGCTGCTGCCGGTGATCGCCATCATCGCAGCTCCTCCTGCTGCCCGGGCGTTTAGTGGTGGTGTTGACACTGGCAACGACTCGGGAATGAGCAGCCACACCGACTCGGTGCGTGACAGCATGAAGTAGCGGGAAGTAGCAGTTTCTCTTCGAGGTCGTCTCGATTCCCGCAGCGCAGCATCTCGTGGCCGTTACGCACGCTCGGCCAGCAGCATCACGCGCCCGCCCATCTCCGTTCCCTCTCCCCTGAACGACGCCGTCGTGGCGCCGCCATGCGCCGAGACGAATCGCAACCCTGCGGTCTCCAGCAACCGAACCAGCTCCGTGATCGTGTAAATCCGCAATGAGGCCTTCTTGCTCCCCTGCCCGGCCGGACCCGACCAGTACCAGGCCGTGTTCACCCGCCCCGCGATCGGATCGAAGACCGGCTCCTCCACCACCAGCGTCCCGTCCGGCAGCCGCTGCGCCGGCCGCAGCGTGCGGGAGAAGAGCGCGACCGCCACATCGCGATGCATCGTTTCCACCACCACCCGCCCTCCCGGAAGCACCGCGGCACGCAGGGTGCGGAAGATCGCGAGATCGTCCTCCTCGCTGCCGTACCCGATCGACGTAAAGATGTTCATCGCCGCGTGGAAGCCGCCGTCCGCCAGCGGCGTGCGCAGGTCGTGCCGCAGATACCGCAGCCGCTCCACCGGCAAATCGCCGCGGTCTCGCTCCGCCTGCGCCAGCAGTTCCGCCGACTGGTCCACGCCTGCGACGACTGCGCCGCGTCGCGCCATCGGCACAGAAAGCCGCCCGTACCCGCAGGGAGCATCGAGCAGGCGGCTCCCTTCCCGCAGCCCCAGCAGTTCCCATAGCGCCTGCACCTGCTGCTCGATGTCGCCGGCGTATTCCGCCGCACCCCACAGGTGGATGTAGTCTGCATCGAAGAACGTCTTCCACCAATCACTCATTGCCGTCCAGAATAGTACGGCGCGGATCCTTATCCGCAGCTCTCGTCCATCTCAATGGCGCGGGGGAAGAGAATGTTGTTCTCCAGATGCACGTGCCGGTGGAGGTCCTGTTCGAATTCCGCGAGCGCACGATAGAAGCCAACGTAGGTTGGGCACGCGCCTTCGGGCGGAGTGAAGTCGTGGCTGAGCCGGCGGATTTGCGCCAATGCATCGCCGGCGGCGTCGTGCTCGGCCATCATGACGCGGATCGGGTTGCGCACGGAGCCGAAGCAGCCCAGCGAGCGGGGACCGCAGGCGGTCAGGTTGCGCTCCATATTAACGATGGAAGGAAAGAGAATCTGCTCCTCCTTGCCGAGGTGCTGGATCAGATCCTCGCCAGCGCCGCGAATCAGCTGCTGGATGTGGACCAACTCGGCATGCGTGTCGCCATGACGGGCCACGACTTTCTGCGCCAGTTGCCAGAGTCGGGGGATTTCTCGGCGGACGTAGTCGTGGTGAGTCTTGACGATGTGTTCGCACAACGCTTCGAGCGAGGCTGACGCCCATTCCTGAGCGGGCTCGTCTTCGCCCTGCGCGACGCTTTCGATGGCGGCGAGCACGGTTTCGAGATCGAGCGAACGCTCCTGACAGGCCTGAGCGAGCGCCTTGCGGCCACCGCAGCAGTAGTCGATGCCGAATTGTTCGAAAACGCGAATGGATGCGGGCTGCTCGAGGGCGATGTCGCGGACGGTGGTTGCAGCGGCGGTCATGAGGAATCTCCTGCTGGCGACTGTACGGGTCTTCCCTGGGCAAAGGCTGCGACTAAAGTCACTCGACGGCCATTTTCGCTAGAATTTGCCGAATGACTGAACGAATGGCTGAATCCGGAAATGTGGCCTCTGCTCTCGGCGCCGTTTCGCTGTTCTCGGAACTGTCTGCGGATGAGCTTCGCCTGCTGGCGGTGCGCGCGGTACGCAAGCGGTTTGCGGAAGGAGAGCTTTTGTTCTCCGAGGGCGATGCGTGCAGGGGCCTGCACATCGTTGCGAGCGGCAAGCTGCGGATCTTCAAGAGCTCTCCCAGCGGACGCGAACAGGTGCTGGCGGTGGAAGGCCCCGGCGGCTCGGTCGCGGAGCTGCCGGTGTTCGACGGCGGACCCTATCCGGCGTCGGTGAGCGCGGTGGAGGATTCCCAAATCCTGTTCATCTCGCGCGACGATTTCCGGCGGTTCTGCCTGGAGCATCCGGAAGTAGCGCTGAAGATGCTGGCTGTGGTAGGCGCGCGCCTGCGGCGGCTGGTGGGCATCATCGAAGAGTTGTCGTTCGCGACCGTGCGGCAACGTCTGGTGTCGGCGCTGGTTCGGCTCGCCCAAACCGAGGGCACACGCACCGAGCAAGGGATCGAATTCCAGCTGCCGGGAACCCATCAGGACCTGGCGCATCAGCTGGGGACCGTGCGAGAACTGGTCTCGCGCAACCTGATGCGGCTGCAGGCGGAAGGGCTGCTGCAGGTGGACGCGCGCAGCATCGTGGTTCGCGACATGCCCGGGTTGACGGCGATCCTCGAGAGCAATCCGTAACAGAACGTCGCCCGAACGCGACTAAAGTCACTGCGGGGCAGGCGGCCTCTCTCTACGCTCGATGTTGGAAGCGGAGAGAACGTATGCCAGCTGCTTTGATGGAAGCGATTGTCGAGGCGGAAAGAGCGAGTTCCGGGCAGCGAGCGCTGCTCGCCTGGCCGCCGCATCCCTTTGTGATGCTGGTGCATCCACGGATGCGCCGGGGGCACGATCCGCAGCGATGGCTGGTCCTGACTATGGCCCACAAGGGTAACCATGGCTGGCCCGGGAAGGGTTGCGGTTCTCTACTTCGGGAGCCTATACTCGGACCGTTTGGCCCGGATGCGGGTTGAATCCGAAATGAACCGGGTTTAACGGCTTTTCCCCGGGCCGGTCAGGATAGGTTGGAGATTCCCCGATGGCGACGGTAACGCTGGAGCAGGAAATTAACCCCTGGGAAGCCCAGGCGGCACGGTTCGATTTTGCGGCACGGAAACTGAATCTGGACGACGGACTGTGGCGGGTGCTGCGGTATCCGTCGCGGGAGATCATCGTACATTTTCCGGTTGCGATGGATAACGGACGCATCGAGGTATTCACCGGATATCGGGTGCAACACTCGCAGGCGCGCGGCCCGGGCAAGGGCGGAATCCGGTACTCGCCGGATGTGACGCTCGATGAAGTGCGGGCGCTGGCGAGCTGGATGACATGGAAGTGCGCGGTGGTGAATATTCCTTTCGGCGGCGCCAAGGGCGGCGTGATCTGCGACCCGAAGAAGATGTCGCAGGGCGAGCTGGAGCGAATGACGCGGCGCTATACGGCGGAGATCATCGAGTTCCTGGGGCCGGAAAAGGACGTGCCCGCGCCGGATGTGAACACCAACGAGCAAACCATGGCGTGGATCATGGACACCTACTCGATGCACATGCGGCAGACGGTCACGGCGGTGGTGACGGGCAAGCCACTGAACATCGGAGGGTCGCGCGGGCGGCGCGAGGCCACCGGGCGCGGCATCATGGTGGTCTGCGAGGAGGCTTTGAAGTATCTGGGCATCCAGCGCGAGGGCTGCCGTGTGATCGTCCAGGGCTTCGGGAATGTGGGTTCGAACGCGGCGCGGCTGATGCAGGAGCGCGGCTACAAAATTATCGGGATCGGCGAGTACGACGGCGGGCTGTTCAATCCCAACGGAATTGAGATTGGCGCGCTGGAGGACCACAAGCTGCGCAACGGCACGGTACTGGGCTTCCGCGGTGCGGAACCCATGCCGACGGCCGAACTGCTGACCACGGAGTGCGAGATTCTGATTCCGGCGGCGACCGAGAACGTGATCACGAGCCGGAACGCTGAGAACATCAAGGCTCGGATTGTGTGTGAAGGCGCGAACGGGCCGACGACAGCGGTGGCCGATGAGATTCTCGCCGACAAGAAGATCTTCATCATTCCCGACATTTTGGCGAATGCGGGCGGCGTGACGGCGTCGTACTTCGAGTGGGTGCAGGACCGGCAGGGCTACTTCTGGAAAGAGTCGGAAGTGAACGAGCGGCTGGGGAGCATTTTGGCAGAGGCGTTCGACGACGTGACGCGGTACGCCGAGGCGCATGCGGTGAACAACCGCATCGCAGCGTACATGCTGGCGATCGATCGGGTAGCGTTCACGATCAAGCAGCGCGGGATCTACGCGTAGGCAGCAGGCAAGAGGTTTCAGCCGGACAAACTGGCAAAAAAGTCGGCGCAAACAAGCCGCCCCAACAGAATCATATTGATACGCGCTACTATCCCCTTGCTGGCCGGAACCCGCCTCCAATCGGATTTTCCAGCCGGCTTCTTAATTCCGCTCACGTCATTCCGGCAGTCGAGGTCTTCCGCTGCGGCCGCGGGTCTTCGTCTTTAGGCCGGGGCGATCGTTTGCCCATCAGGGTGGCGACAACTCCTGCGACCACGAGGACGGCTCCAGCCGCCTGACGGTGCGAGAGGTGCTCGCCAGCAAGGGCTGCGCCGAGCAGAAGCGCAATCACCGGATTTACATACGCATAACTCGAGACGCGCGTCGGGGAGTCGTGAGCGATGAGCCACACGTAGCTGGTGTAGGCGACAATAGACGCCGCAACGATCAGATACGCCATACTGAACAGCACGCGCGGGCTGAGCATGAGCGATGTAGCGGGCAACAAGTTTCGTTCACCGGTGGCGAACGCGGCGATCATGAGGAAGAATCCGCCGGTGTACATCTGCCATCCGGCGTTGAGCTTTTGCGGGCTGGGAAGACTGAGGCGGCGGGAGAGAATCGTGCCGATCCCCCAACAGAGGGTTCCGGCAACGGTTACGAGGATGGCCGTGGCGTAGCCGTGGAGGTGGACCTGGTGGTGACCGAAGTTCAGCGCCAGCAGGGCGACTCCAGCGAAGCCGACGGCGATACCAGTGAAGGAGAGCAGCGTGAGGCGTTGAGTGCGGAGCAAGAGCACTTCGCCCGCGTAAATCCAGAGCGGGATCAGGGCAGAGACGACGGCGGCAACGCCGGAAGGGATGCGCGTTTCGGCCCAGAACAAGCCTGCATACAGGCAGGCGAACATGATGAAGCCGAGCAGCGCAGCGTTGAGGAACTGACGGGCGGTGATTTCGAAGGAGCCGGTGAAGCGGCTCCAGAGAATGAGGACCAGGCCGGCGACAAGGAAGCGGAATCCCGCGGCGAAGAAAGGCGGCAGGACGCTGACGACCTCGCGGATAGCGAGGAACGATCCACCCCAGAGAATGTAGATGGCGGCGTAGGCCAGGGGTTTGCGCACAGGTAGAAAACAGCGTACAGGGTTCAGAGCTCGGGGTACAGTTTCCAGGTTACGGGTTACAGGTTACTGGGAGCAGAAGACAGATTCTGCGCTCCATGCGATGCCAATGTCGTGTCCGGTTAGGCGAAGTTCGAGCGTGCCGGTGAGCAAGAGATTCGGACTGATGAATCTCGCTTCGGACTGGTACACTCAGGCTTCTCCAAAACCACTTGTCGGGGTGGCGCGTGGCGACGACGAACATCAAGCCCGCAGTTACGAAGTCAGGTCAGGCGCAGGGTTTTCAGCCGTATGTGCCAGCCAGTGAGACGCGGCCGGAGCTGACGTTGCGCGCCATCGTGCTCGGTTGCATCTTCGGGCTGATCTTCGGCGCGGTCACGGTCTACGTCGGCATCGAAGCGGGGCTGACGGTGGCGGCGTCGATCCCGATTGCGGTGCTCTCAATCAGCGTGCTGCGGGCGCTGGGGCGGGCGTCGATCCTCGAGAACAACATTGTCCAGACGACGGGGAACGCGGGGCAGTCGATTGCGGCGGGCGTGATCTTCACGTTGCCGGCACTGATCTTCCTGGGATTCGACCTCGAATACTTCCGCATCTTTGTGCTGGCGATGCTGGGCGGCTGGCTCGGCCTGCTGTTCATGATCCCACTGCGTCGGCAGCTGATCGTGGAGGAGCACGGCACCCTGACCTATCCCGAGGGCACGGCCTGCGCGGACGTGCTGTTGGCCGGGGAACGGGGCGGGTCGTTTGCGAGCCGCGTGTTTCTGGGCCTTGGGCTGGGGAGCCTGTACACGCTGTTCCAGAACAGCGACATCTTCGGCGCGTGGCCGGACACGCCGAACTACGAGCCGGACCTGGGAAAGCAGCACATCCTGAAGGGCGGCGCAGTGCGGCTGGATGCGGTGCCGGAGTATCTCGGCGTCGGGTACATCATCGGCACGCGTGTAGCGGGGACGATGTTTGCCGGCGGCGTATTCTCGTGGCTGGTGCTGATGCCGGCAATCTACTTCTTCGGTTCGCATCTGCCGGGACCACTGTATCCAGCGGTGAAGCCGGTGGCGCAGATGTCGCCGGGGGAGATGTGGTCGGCATATGTGCGGCCCATGGGGGCCGGTGCGGTGGCGGCGTCGGGGCTGATCACGCTGATCAGGACGATCCCGACGATCGTGAGCGCGCTGAAGGCAGGAATGGGCAATCTGCGCAAGGGCGCGGCGGCCGCGGCGGCGGGCAATGACCGGACCGACCGCGACATGCCGATGTCGGTGGTGATTGGCGGCAGCGTGCTGCTGATGGTGCTGATGTGGGTGTTCCTGACGCTGAAGCCTGTGCCGGGCGCGCAGACGGGGATGCTGGCGAATCTGGCGGCATCGCTGCTGATTGTGGTCTTCGGATTTCTATTTGTCACTGTGTCGTCGCGGATTGTGGGACTGATCGGTAGCTCGGCCAACCCGATCAGCGGGATGACGATTGCGACGCTGATGGCGACGGCGGCGGTGTTCCTGGTGAAAGGCTGGACGGCGCCGGCCTATGGAGCGCTGGCGATCACGGTGGGTGGCGTGGTGTGCATTGCGTCGGCAAACGCGGGTGATACGTCGCAGGATCTGAAGACGGGCTACCTGGTGGGCGCGACGCCGTGGAAGCAGCAACTGGCGCTGATGATCGGCGTGTGCGTGTCGACCTTTGCGGTGGGGATCACGCTCAGCATGGTGAATCGCGGGTACGAGGAGTTCCGCCCTATCACGAAGGCGTGGGATATTTCAGCGCCGCATGATGGGGTGCAGAACCAGGGGACGTTCACGCGGAAGGAATTTCGCGTGATCGAGCCGAACAAGACGCAGCAGACCATGCAGGGCAGCAACTACATCCTGTTTAACGCGCTGGGGTCGCACGAGCTGGCGGACGGAAAGTATCTCTACGACCCGGCGACGAAGACAATCGAAGTGCAGTGGACGGAAGGGATCGGCAGCGAGAAGGCAGCAGCACCGCAGGCGCGGCTGATGGCGACGGTGATCAACGGGATCCTGCGGCAGCAGCTGCCGTGGGGGCTGGTACTGCTGGGCGTGTTCCTGGTGATCGCAATTGAACTGATGGGCGTGCGGTCGCTGACCTTTGCGGTCGGGTCGTACTTGTCGATAGCCACGACGTTCGCGATCTTCCTGGGCGGCATGGTGCGGTGGATGGTAGACCGCGCGGCGGCGAAGGCGGGCGAGACGACGGAAGAGAGCGAGATCAGCCCCGGTTCGCTGTACGCGAGTGGATTGATTGCCGCGGGCGGCATTGTGGGGCTGATGGGCGTGGCGATGAAGTTGTGGGAGTCGGTGTCGAACCGCAATAACCCGGTGCAGTTTCCGCACACATTCTTGTCGCACGACTGGGTGTCGGTGCTGATGTTTGCACTGCTGGCGGGCTCGCTGTACTACTTCGCGAGGAAGCCGCTGGCGAAGGGGTAGGCCGGAGCGCGGACGCCAGAGAGCGGGCGTTCCTGGTTAGATCACCGCGTCGAGTTCAGGCGACGCATCGGGAAAGAGCGCCAGGTCTTCGGTGGCCAGCACGGGAACCGGTTTGCGCCATTCATAGAAAAGGAGGCGCGCCAGGGCGAGGATCGGCACGCTGAGGAAGATGCCGCCAACACCGCCGATTTCGCCGCCCGCGTAGACGCCGAAGATGATCAGCAGCGGATGAAGCTTGACGCCTCGTTTCATGAGCGCCGGCGAAAGGATGTAGTCCTGGAAGATTCGGTAGCAGGCGAGGAACGCGACCACGGCGAGGACGTGGAGACGGGGAACGCTGGCGGGGTTCATCGTCACGCTGAATTCGCAGACGGCCAGGATGATGGTGGCCGAGATGAGCGGGCCGACGAGGGGCACGAACTCCAGAGGAAACGCAAAGAGCGCCAGAAGAATGGCGTATGGGACGCCGAGCAGAGTGAGGGCGATGCTGTAGGCGACGAACGTGCTCGCGCACTGCAGGAGCAGAGCGCGCATGTAATCGAGGATGAGGGCGTACGCATCCCCGAGCAGAGAAACGCAGACCGCTTTGCCTTTCCGGAACAGCGGCGTGTTGTGTTCGCTGCCGTAGAGCAACGCGATGAGGGTGTCGCGGATGCGGCGGCCGTCGCGCAGGAAGAAGAAAGCGAGAATGGGCACCAGAACGAGGTTGCCGGCATCGCGCACGGTGGCGTGCAGCTCGGTGTTCACGGTGTTCTTCGGCAGCACGGTGAGGATGGAGCCGGAGTTGGCGGCAACCAGCCTGCCCACGGGAATGCCGCCGAGGTTCCAGGCCTCGAGACGCTGTTTGAACTGCGGGCTGCTGACCTGGACGAAGAGCTGGTCGCGTTCCCTCACGAACTGAGGATGGACGATAAAGCCGGCGATCGTTACGGTGACGACAAAAACTGCGAAGGGGAAGAGCGCGGCGAGGGTGCGGGATCCGGGGAAGATGCGGCGCTGGTTGAATTCGACCAGCGGACAGAGGAGATAGGCAAACATGATCGCGACGACGAAGACAAGCAGGGTCTGGCGGATCAGGAACACGCCGGCGACCAGGAGCAGAATCAGAACGGCCGACCAGGCGCGGCGCGCGGCCGCTGCGTCAATGCCTAACATGGGGATCACTCCCGGCTGGGGATTCTGGAGGGGGCCAGAGGGGGGCAGTTTAGCCCAGGCCCGCTGTGCGGGACAAGGGTAAAGCGGCGGGCTGTTGGGGGTGAGACCCCCCTCCCCCCTCCCCCCTCTTGTGCGGGACGGTTATTGATTCTGCGGGGGTTGCGAAGGGCTAACGGATTCGACAACAGGAGCCGAGGGCGGTTGGGTATCGCATGGCGGGACAAGCGCCGTTCGCGGAACACGTCCAGATTCTCAAAGAGCCAGCAGGTCCGGCCTGGGCCGGGTCGTCCAAATGGAAAAGCTCTGTACGCGATGATGGCGGACAGAGCTTTCCGTGTTCTTAGGGTAGAAATTTGCGGATGACATATCAAGTGAATTCGTCAGGGCTTTGGGTACGAAGGTCACGGGCGCGGAAAGCGGCGGAGGCGTTCTGGGGAACGCGACAAGTTTCGGCCCCATCGCGCCTGGTGGCGCGACGGGGACCCCGGGGACCCCAGGGACGGCCTGCGGCAGCAAGGAAGCGCCTTGCGGCGCGGCTTTTTTTGGCACGAGTGAACTCGTGCCCTTTCAAAACAAACTGCTCCGGGCAGGCGTGTGGCTCTGATCCAGGATTTCCGGGATCGCGGAAGTGGATGGTGGCTCGACCGGGGGCGACGTACTTTCGGTCGCGGAGCGCGGCGAAGCGGAAGGTGGCGAAGACACGCCGCCGACGGAGAGGGCGTTGGCGCTGCGGCCTTGCTCTGTGATGGCGGTCACTGACATGTGTTTTTTCGTGCTCCTATGCCTGGGCATCCTCGGAGAGGTGTGTGAGGAGGGATTATGTCGTGGACGGTTTGTGCGATGGGGATGCCGGGGCCGGTGCGGGCGAATTTGGCAGGCCAGTTCGACTCGGCGAAGCGCAATGCGGCGGGGTTGACGGCGGAGCGCGTCACGATCGAGGCGGTCGAAAAGGCGGTGAATTGCGAGCTGGATCTGCTGATCGGGCGACTTGATCCCGGGACTGCGGTTCGGGTCACGTCGGCCGGCTCGGCGGAGTTGGGTTCCGGCAACGGGGGAGGGCCGCAACTGATGCTGAGCATCGAGTGCCTGCCGAAGTTCTTGTCTCACGGGCGGACGGAAGAGTCGGACGAGGCGTGACGCGGTTGCGGTGCGGCGCGCGGGAAGCAGGAAGCAGGTAGCAGGTAGGTTGCCCTCGGCCGGGCGGGGCGGAGCGGAAGCGTTCTGGCGAACGCGACAAGTTTCGGCCCATCGCGCCGGGTGGCGCGACGGGAGACCCCAGGGACGGCCTGCGGCAGCAAGGAAGCGATTCGTTGGGGAAAATGCGGGTCCATTCGACTCGCGTCTGAATTGATTGTTGCGCGCAAAAAGCGCGCGCAACGAATTCGGAAGGCTCGCTCAGGATGACAGAGTTTTGGTTTTTGTTGAGAGTCGTGGGGATGTATGCAGTGGCCGGTCTCAGAGTGCGAAGCGGAACGGGAAGCTGGGAGGACGGCCGAAGAAGCGGGTAGCGTGAGGGGCGTCAGCGAGAGATTACTGCTGCGGTGAGATCGGCTGCAGCGGCTTACCCCAGTTTTCGCTAAGGTCGATCCAGGTAGGGTTCATTTTCTGGATGAGGGCGAGCTTCTTGGCGCGGATCCAGCGCTTGATTTGTTTTTCGCGTTCGATGGCGCGGTTCGGGTTGTCATAGCTCTCGTACCAGACGAGGCGGCAGCAGTTGTAATCGGCGGTGAATCCGGCGAAGTATTTGGTTTTGTGCTGGACGGCGCGGGCTTCTATGTTGCCGGTCATCCCGGTGTAGAGGACGCGGGTGCGACTGGCGATGATGTAGACGTAGTAGCTGCGCTCGCGCATGATCGCAGCGTAGGTGTTCTGCGCTGGTTTTCCAAATGACGGTGGTAATGGGCGCTCGTTGGGGTTCGTGGTGATTTCGGGGGAGAATTGCAGGTCCATTCGACTCGCGTCTGGATTGATTGTTGCGCGCAAAAAGCGCGCGCAACGAATTCGGAAGGCTCGCTCAGGATGACAGAGTTTTTGTTTTTTATTGAGAGTTGAGGGGATGCGAGCGGTGGCTCGATGCGCGCCGACACTTGAGTCTGTGGTGGTTCAAGCGGAGAAATGCAGGTCCATTCGCCCATTCGACTCGCCGAGCGCTGCTCGGCGTTCGCTCAGGGTGACATTACTCGCGTCTGGATTGATTGTTGCGCGCAAAAAGCGCGCGCAACGAATTCGGAAGACTCGCTCAGGATGACAGAGTTTTGGTTTTTATGGAGAGTTGAGGGGATGTGAGCAGAGCGCAGTCGTGCTGGGGCTCGGTTTGTGGTAATTCCAGCGGAGTAATGCAGGTCCGTTCAGGAGAGAAGTTTGTGATGGTTCCTGCAGGAGAAATGCAGGTCCATTCGACTCGCGTCCAAATTGATTGTTGCGCCGAAAAGCGCGGCGCAACGAATTCGGATGCTTCGCTCAGGATGACAGAGTTTTTGCTTTTGTTGAGATGTGAGGGGATGCAAGCGCTGGGGAGCGCGGCGAAGACGGAAGGCGGCGGACGAGAACGGGCGCTGGGGACGGCCGAAGAAGCGGGACATCCGGCTGATCATCCTAACCGCTCCCGACACGGTCGACCTCTGCCTCACCACTTTTGAGGACGATTAGGGCACAAACCATTCGTGACTGCGGTTTAGTATGGACGCGCGAAGCAACAGGTGAGGTTTCGATATGCCCCCTTTCAAGTGTGCTCTTGTGGCTCTGATCTTTCTGCCTAGACTCGCAGTGTCCTTTTTTGCCCAGCGAGCCTCGCCCCAGGTTCATTTCAGCATCGATAGAGGAAGCTTCTATGCGGACGGAAGGGAATCTGAAAAATCTCAATTCCCAAGCGAGACTCAGATTAACTGTGATCAGCAAAGCAAAACCTGTATCGCCGCGACCGCAGAATACTATTCCGACCATCCCCACGTTTCAATCGAATATTTTCAGGTTCTGAAATGGGACGCGGATGGGATTATCGCTACATCCGATGCGATCTGTATGCAGAGAACTATGATCGTCTCCTTTCCCAGCAAGGCCATTTCTATCTCCGGGACACTGAAAAGCTTGCCCAAGGAGAAGACAGAAGCTTGCGAAACACTCGGAGCAAGTAAGCCCTATACCGACGTGTTTGTCCTCAAGAATTCTCCGGAATGGAAAAAGGACCCCTACGGCGAGAGCAGCGGCAAATGATCTTTAGAACAGCCCAGGTTGTTTCCTTGGCAGCGGTAGTCCGAAGTGTTCGTAGGCCAATCTTGTTGCGACGCGCCCCCTTGGAGTGCGGTCTAAGAAGCCGATTTGGATGAGGAAGGGTTCGTAGACCTCTTCTAATGCGTCTTCTTCCTCGGCTAAGGTTGCGGCTAAGGTTCCTAAGCCGACGGGGCCTCCATCGTATTTCTCGATGATGGTGAGCATGAGGCGGCGGTCTAACTCGTCGAAGCCGTGGGCGTCGACTTCTAACATCTTGAGTGCGTCGCAGGCGGTTGGGCGGTCGATGCGGCCGGCGGCTCTTACTTGCGCGAAGTCGCGCACTCGTCTTAAAAGCCGGTTGGCGATGCGCGGGGTTCCGCGGCTGCGCATGGCGATCTCGGCGGCTCCATCCTGATCGATGGGGATGGAGAGGACTTCAGCGGAGCGGGTGACGATGTAGCGGAGGTCCTCGTCGGTATAAAACTCGAGGCGGAGGAGGATGCCGAATCTTGAACGGAGAGGACTGGAGAGCAGGCCGGGCCTGGTGGTGGCGGCGACGAAGGTGAAGGGCTTGATCTCCATGACGTGGGTGCGCGCGGCGGGGCCCTGGCCGATGATGATGTCGAGCTTGTAGTCCTCGAGCGCGGTGTAGAGCTTTTCTTCGAGGACGGGCTGGAGGCGGTGGACCTCGTCGAGGAAGAGGACCTGTCGGTCGCGCAGGTTGGTGAGGATGGCGGTGAGGTCGCCCTGGATCTGGAGCGCGGGGCCGGAGGTCTGCTGGTAGGGGACATCGAGTTCGTTCGCGATGATGGTGGCGAGGGTGGTTTTGCCCAGTCCTGGAGGGCCGAAGAGGAGGACGTGGTCGAGGGCTTCGCCGCGGGATTTGGCCGCTTCCAGCGCGATGGCGAGCTGCTCCTTGGCTTTGGTCTGGCCGATGAATTCCTGGAGGCGGCGGGGGCGGAGCTTGAGCTCGAAGGAAGATTCGTCGTCGGAGCGCGCGGCGGAGACGAGGCGCTCGGGGTCGTCGGCATTTGGCATTTCAAGTACAGGTTACAGGGTATACAGGGTACGGGGAGGAGGGAGGAGGGAGCTGGGTGCAGGGAGCTGGGTGCAGGGAGCTGGGAGCTGGGAGCTGGGAGGAGAGACTCAGGCGCGCTTCTTTGAGCGAGCGGGGGATGCGGGGCGGGATGCGGTGGCGCGGGCGGGCGGGATGGGTGCGGACGCGGATGCGGTCTCAGGGAAGTGCACGGGCGGAAGGGCTTCGAAGGTGGGGCGCGCGAAGAGGTATCCCTGGAAGAGGCGAATGCGCTGGCCGGCGAGGAACTGGTATTCGGCGAGAGTCTCTACGCCTTCGGCGATAACGTCGATGTCGAGGTCGTAGCAGGCGCGGCGAATGGCGCGGAGGATGGCCTGGCGCGGGCCGGGGCGATCGACGCCGCGGATGAGGCGCATGTCGAGCTTAATCTGGTCGGGGTCGAGGTCGTCGAGGAGGGTGAGGCTGGCGTAGGTGGCGCCGAAGTCGTCGATGGCGAGGCGGACGCCGAGGGAACGGACATCGCGGAGGAGCGAGGCGAAGCGATTGCGCTCGACGACAACTTCGCTCTCGGGGACTTCAACGACGATGCGGTCGGGTGGCAAGCCGGCCTGGCGCGCGGCTTCGATGGTGGCGAGGACTGCTTTGGGCGAAGTGTCGAGGGTCTGGGGCAGGAAATTGAGCTGGAGCGGATGCTCGATGCCGAGGCGAGCGGCGAGCGCGATGGCGGCGTCGTGTGCGGACTGATCGAAGAGATGCCGGCGAAGGGGGGAGACCTGGTTGAGGACCTGCCAGGCGGGCTCGTCCCAGGGGCCGCGGATGAGGGCTTCGTACGCAATGATTTTGTGGGCCGCCGCGTCGACGATGGGCTGGAAGGCGAAGGAGAACGCCGGATCGGGATTTGGAGCTTCGGCGGTCATGGTACGCACGCGCTTGAACGTGGCCCAGGAACACGGTGAGGCCACGACGCCGCGAAAAGGTGGGGGAGGAACTACGCGGCAGTGAGTTCATGGTCGCGCGCGGCGGGGGTGGGGGACAGTCCACGAAAGGGGAAGAGTCAACACCGCGAAGGGGGTACAACGCGGGAGGCGGCGGGTGCTTCCGCAGAATTATCCCCAGGTGAATTCGGTGGGGATCTGAACGCTCGGGTTGAGGGTTTTTGCGACGGGACAGTTGAGGGC
>Ga0224555_1000254_pt1 | contig 79694 bp, 72 predicted proteins | sample 714S23034metaG_FD_180687 | JGI IMG/M metagenome (GOLD analysis project Ga0224555, IMG submission 180687) | Peat soil microbial communities from Stordalen Mire, Sweden - 717 S2 30-34 | ecosystem: Environmental > Terrestrial > Soil > Wetlands > Peat | place: Sweden: Norrbotten County, Stordalen... | reverse complement strand
AGACCTCCGTGAACTGATGCAAAAAATATCTCGCCCCATGCCAATCGCTCAGGCGGCTTAACTGTAAAATACGTCACCGTAATTACGCCCCAGAGTACTAAGCGTGTCCGCGCGCTTTGTCAATTTGCGATCCATACCAGCGTCCCTTCCGGCAGCTTGTCGTACAACGGCAGCAGGTCGTCGGCGGAGAGATGGATGCAACCGTGCGAATCGGGCCGCCCCAGGGTCGTTTCATTGCCGGTGCCGTGGATGTAAATGTAGCGCTGGAACGAATCCACATTCCCGCCGCGGTTGAAGCCCGGCTCCAATCCCTCCAGCCACAGGATGCGATGGGCGATCGGCGCCCAGGGCTGTCCCCGCCAGGTGAATCCGATGACTTGCCGTCCCTGGAAGGCCGTTCCCACAGGCCAGCCGCCGCCAATCTTTTTGGCGATGCGATGCAGCCCGCGCGGGGTCATGTTCGATCCGGCTGCTTCGCCGATGCCATACTTGGAGGTCGAGCATCGGAAGGTTTTCCGCAGCGCGTAACCGCCCGGCTGACGCTCAAAGAGGCAAACCGTCTGGCGCGCGAGGTTGACGGCCAGCACGCGGCGCGTCGGGACGACGCCGCAACGGGCGCAGGCGCGCAAGGCGATGGCAAGGGCTTTCGGAGTGCGTGTCATTTGGGAGCCAGTTTCTTGATGAGGATTTTCGAGTTGCGCGCGCTTTGCTCGTATCTCTCGCGCCGCGCGGGCGGCAGGTCGTCGGGCGTGCCTTCGCCGAAGCCGCCCTTGGACTGGAAGTAGGTGAAGGCCTGCGTCGAGAGCGTGATCAGCTCGCTCATGCCCAGTTCGCGCGCCTTGGATTCGACAAAGGCGATGAGCTTGCGCCCAATGCCCTGGTTCTCATGCGAAGGGCTGACATAAAGGCAGGCCAGCTCGCCTTTGGCCGCGTCCAGCGGATGGAGCGCCACGCACGCCACGGGGTTCTTGTCCGTTTCAAAAATGTAATACTCGTTGATGCTCTTCTCCAGGCCGGCGCGGGTGCGTTTGATCAGTTCCTCGCTGGCCACGGAGTCCTTTGTCAATAATAGTATAGCCCGGATGTCCTTTTTCAGCGCCCGCCGGATTTGCTGGTATTCGTTGGCATAAACCAGCGTGCCGATGCCCTCGTTGGAAAACACCTCCGCCAGCAGCGCCTCATCCACGTGCCCATTGATGATATGCACGCGCGGCACGCCCGCCTGGCAGGCGACCGAGGCGTAGTGCGCCTTGGATAAAGCCTCCGGCGCGAAGCTGCTTTTGTTGTGCGCCAGCAACCCGTCCAGGTCGGCCACCAGAATCTGCTGGATGAGCTGGCCCTGGCAAACCAGGCCGTCCATGGTCGTGATGTAAATCAGCTTGGCCGCCCCCAGCGCCTTGGCCACCTCCACGGCCACGGAATCCGAGTTGACCCGGTAAGTCTTGCCATCCCCGTCGAACCCCAGCGGCGGCAGCACCGGCACCAGGCCCTGGGAGAGCAGGCCCTGGAGCATCTCGGTGTCCACGCGCTCGATTTTGCCGGTGAAAAGGTGGTCCTGGCCGTGAAGGATGCCCAAGGGATGGGCGGTCAGCGCATTGCCACAGGCGGCCCGCAGGTCATTGGCGCTGAGTCCTTCCAGAATCTCGTGCGTCAGCCGGTTGGCCGCCGTCAGCGCCAGCTTCAACGTCGCGGCGTCGGTGATGCCGCTGCCATCCAAGTCGGAGGGCTGGATGTTTTGCTCGCGGGCCAGGGTCTCGATTTGGGCCCCGGCGCCATGCACCAGCAGCACCTTGATGTTTAACGAGCGCAGCACCGCCACGTCCAGCAGGATGTTGGCGAAATTCTCGCTGGTGACGATCGCCCCATCCACGCTGATGACGAAAACCTTCTCCCGAAAGCGCGGGATGTACTGCAAAATGCCTCGCAGGTCGGTGAGTTTCACAATTTGTTTGCCGATTGTTTGCCGCTGGGAATAACTAATCCGTTTTCCGCGCGATTCAACTTTTATTTTTGGCCATCAAGGCGGCCCTTCCGCTCCGCAGGGTGGCGGCTTGTATTGGAATCAGGTCAAAAATTCGGTCCGCAACAAAATTGACCTGGCGGGGTTTATCCCTCAAACTGATGGTGATGAGTGATCTGGCGAAAGCTGTGCGGGTTCTAAGCGTTCTGGCCCTGGCCGGGGGCGTGGGCGTTTTTATTGGCTGGATGAAAAGCCGCACCGGGGACATCCAACCTATTGCCGTGCCTCCCAGTTCCAATCAGCCGGCCATTCTCATCGCGCCGGTGGCCATGACGCCCTCCGCGGAATCTCCCGCCGCCACCGCCGCCACCCCGCGCGCCAGGCGGCCAAAGCCGGTCCTTTTGCCGCTGCCGCCGCCCGAGGAGAACCTGGAATGGGAAGAACAATTGGATGACGTGCTTCTGGCCGACACCGACCCCAATACCAAGGCCGACCGCATCCTGGCCTTGATTCCGACCGCGCCGACCAACGCGCAAGTGGAATTGTCGCAGCACCTGGTCAACATGGTGCAGGACGACCATTACGACGGCGCGGCCCAATTGCTGACCAACCCCGCCACCCCTTCCGAGGTCTCGACGGTGTTGATGAACGATTTGCTCAACCGCAACAACACGCTCAAACTGCCGATGCTGCTCTCGGTGGCGCGGGACGACGATCATCCGCTTAAAGACCAGGCGCGGGAGATGCTGGAGTTGCTGATTCAGCAGGACGCCGGCACCAATTGGGACCAGTGGGGAGAGGCCATCAACACCTGGCTGCAAAACAACCCGCAGTAGCTGGCAACCCAGGGCTCCAAACGTGGAATGCGCCCCTGAACAATCCGCCCGGCCCGCCCGCCTGTGGCTCCAGGCTCTCCTCCTGGCGGCCGCCGTCGTTCTGGCCTATCAACCGGCCTGGCACGCCGGCTTCATCTGGGACGACGATGTGTACGTCACGCACAACCGATTGCTCACGGCCCCGGATGGATTGAAACGGATTTGGTTCTCCCAGGATTCGCCTTCGCAATACTTTCCCTTGGTCTATACGGTGTTGCGCTGGGAGCGAAGCGCCTGGGGACTGGCTTCCAGCGGGTATCACTGGGTCAACATTCTGCTGCACGCCGCCAATGCCCTCCTTCTATGGAGCTTGTTGCGCCGAGTGCGCTTGCCGGCCGCGTGGATGGCGGCGGCTCTGTTTGCTCTTCATCCCGTGCAAGTCGAGTCGGTCGCCTGGGTGACGGAATTGAAAAACGTGCTCTCGCTGTTCTGTTGTCTGCTGGCAGCGCGAGCCTGGGTGGAATTTGTGGAAGACGCGCCTGGGGCCTGGCGCTATTACTGCGGCGCGCTGCTTTTTCAGGCGCTGGCGCTGCTGGCCAAAACCACCGCCTGCGTCTGGCCGGTGGCGTTGCTGCTGGTTCTCTGGCTGCAAGGCAAACCCCTCACTTTGCGCCGCGGCGGGCAGATTGTTCCCTTTTTTGCAATGGGCCTGGCCATGGGTCTGGTCAGCATCTGGTGGGAACAACACCACCAGTACGCCGTCGGCGACGCCTTCGCCATCAGTGGGATGAGCCGTGTGCTCATTGCCAGCCGGGCGGTCTGGTTTTACCTCGGCAAACTGTTGTGGCCGGCGGGATTGTCGTTTAGCTATGCGCGCTGGCATGTCGTTGCCGGCGATCCGTGGCAATATGTCTGGCCGGCGGCCTGTCTGATCGCCGGCGCGGGGATTTGGACCGCCGGTCGCAGCTTGAAGACGGCGGCGTTGTTTTATGTGGCCATGCTGGCGCCGTTGTTGGGCTTTATCACGGAATATACGTTTCGTTATACGTTCGTGGCCGACCATTACCAATATGTGGCGAGTATTGGCCCATTGGCGCTGGCGGCGGCGGCGCTGGGCAAGCTGCCCGGTCGTTTTGGCCGGGCGAAAGCGCCGCTGTGCGCGTGCTTGCTGGCGCTTTTGGCCGTGCTGACCTGGCGCCAATGCCGGAATTACGCCGACAGCGAAACTCTCTGGCGGGCCACGCTGGCAAGCACCCCCTCCTCCACCATCGCCCGCAATAATCTTTCCCACGCGCTGCTGGACAAGGGGCAATTCGACGCCTCCATGGCCCTTTCGCAGGAAGTTCTGGCGGAGAATGCCGGCGACCCTGTCGCGCGCAATAATCTCGGCTACGCGCTGCTGGAAAAAGGCCGCGTGGAGGAGGCGATTCCCCATTTTCAACGCGCCATCGCCGCGGAGCCAAACGCCCCCAATGCCTATTACAACCTTGGGCGCGCCTGTTTGAAACAGGGCCGCTATGAAGCCGCGATGACTCATTTCCAAACGGCCATTCGCCTGCAACCGGATTTCGCCGCGGCCTTTTGCAATCTTGGCTACGCCTTGCTGCAAATGGGCCGGGTTCCCGCCGCCCTCACCAATTACCAGCAAGCCATCGCGCTGGAACCGGACTACGCGCTGGCCCACAACGATCTTGGCGGCGTCCTTTTGCGGCTGGGCGACACCAACCAGGCCCGCTTTCATTTCGAGCGCGCCGTCGAGTGCGCGCCGGAATTTGTCGAAGCCCGTTACAACCTGGGCGGCCTCCTGCTGGACGCCGGCCGGTTGGACGACGCCCTAAGTCAATACGAAACAGTCGCGCAACTGAACCCGCGGCTGGCCGGGGCGCATTTTATGATGGGCAAGCTGGCCGCCGCCTACGCCGCCGCCGGCCGGCCGGAGCGCGCCGCGGCCGTGGCCGCCCGCGCCTTGGAGCTGGCCCGGGCCGCCGGCGAAACTGCCCTGGCCGAAAAACTGGCGGCGCAGCTTCAGGTTTTCCAGGCGGCGGCGGGGCAAACAATCAACACCAAATAATCTCAAAATGCCCGTTGGCCCGCCTGCCATTTTTCTTTCATCCTTCATCCTTTTTCCTTCATCCTTTTCTTCATGATGACAAATCCATTTCGTTTCATGGCCGCGATCTTCTCGATCTGCGCGCCGCTCTGTAGCCGCGCGCAGCCTCTCCTCCTGTGGTACCGCCAGCCGGCGGTCAAGTGGGTCGAGGCCCTTCCCCTCGGCAACGGCCGGATGGGCGCCATGGTTTTCGGCGGCGTGCCGCGGGAACGTCTCCAACTTAACGAAGATACTCTCTACGCCGGCGGCCCCTACGACCCTGATAATCCCGGCGCGCCGGCCATTTTGCCGGAGGTCCGCCGCCTGGTCTTCGCCGGCCAGTACGCCCAGGCGCAGGCCCTGGCCAGCAACATGATGGCCCATCCCCTCCGCCAAATGCCTTATGAAACCGTGGGGAACCTTCTCCTCACGTTTCCCGAAACTCAGTCCGTGACCCATTACCGCCGCGACCTTGATCTGGACACCGCCATCGCCCATGTCAGTTATGTCGCCGACGGCGTGGCCTGCAATCGGGAGGTTTTTTGCAGTGCCTCCCAAAATATCATCGCGGTCAGGCTCACGGCGGATAAACCGGGCCGCGTTTCCTTCACGGCCACGATGGAAACGCCCCAAAAGGCGGACGTTCAATCCGCCGGCGGCGACACCCTGCTCATGTCCGGCGTCAACGGCGACGCGCATGGCGTTGCGGGCGCGCTGAAATTTCAGGCGCGCGTCCTCGTTCAGGCCGACGGTGGCAAGGTCACGACCACGCCGGACGCGATCTCCGTGGCGGGCGCGAATGCCGCGACGCTCCTGATTGCCGCCGCCACCAGTTACAGGAATTATCACGACGTTTCCGGCGATCCCCAGGCGCTGACGGAGAAATGGATCAGAGAGGCCGCCGGATTAAGTTTTGACACCTTGCGCCAGCGGCACGTCGCTGATTACCAATCCTTGTTCCATCGCGTCAGCCTGGACCTGGGCGCGTCCCCGCCCGCCGATCTGCCCACCGACGAGCGCATCCAGGAATTTTCCCAAGGCAACGATCCGGCGCTGGCGGCGTTGTATTTTCAATTTGGGCGCTACCTGCTGATCGCCAGTTCGCGTCCCGGCGGCCAGCCGGCCAATTTGCAGGGCCTGTGGAATGAAAGCATGACCCCGCCGTGGGAAAGCAAATTCACCATCAACATCAACACCGAGATGAATTATTGGCCCGCTGAAACTTGCAACCTGCCCGAATGCGTCGAACCCCTGGCCGGCATGGTGCTGGACCTGGCCCAAACCGGCGCGCGCACCGCCAAAGTCATGTACGGCGCCGGTGGCTGGGTCGCCCATCACAACACCGATCTGTGGCGCGCCACCGCTCCGGTGGACAACCCCAAATCCGGCTTGTGGCCGACGGGCGGCGCGTGGCTTTGCCAGAACCTTTGGGAACATTACCTGTTCAACAACGACACAAATTATCTGGCCCGGATTTACCCGGCCCTCCAAGGCGCGTCGCAATTCTTTCTTGACACATTGGTGGCCGAGCCGGCCCATGGCTGGCTTGTCACCTGCCCCTCCGTCTCGCCGGAGAACAATCATCCCGGCCCCGGCAAAACCAGCCTGTGCGCGGGGCCTTCGATGGACATGGAGATTCTGCGCGACTTGTTTTCCAACGTCGCGCGCGCCTCGGAGATTCTTGGCCGGGACGCGGCTTTGCGCGCGCGGGTGACGGCGGCGCGGGAGCGCCTTGCGCCGTTGCAAATCGGCCGGGCCGGCCAGCTTCAGGAGTGGTTGCAGGACTGGGACATGGACGCGCCGGAGAGGCGCCACCGCCACGTCTCGCATCTTTACGCCCTGTATCCCGGCAGCCAGATTGACTGGCGCGCCACGCCGGCCCTGGCCGCCGCCGCCAAAAAGTCGCTGGAAATTCGCGGCGACCAGGCGACCGGCTGGGCGACCGCCTGGCGCATGAACCTGTGGGCGCGCCTGCACGACGGCAATCATGTTTATGAAATCCTCAAATTCCTGCTCAGTCCGCAACGCACGTATCCCGACATGTTCGACGCCCATCCGCCCTTTCAAATAGACGGCAATTTTGGCGGGACGGCCGCCATCGCCGAAATGCTGCTGCAAAGCCACGGGGGCGAGTTGGAATTGCTGCCCGCGCTGCCGGGGGCCTGGCCCGGCGGCTCCGTCCGCGGCCTGCGCGCGCGCGGCGGGTTGGAGGTGGACATGGCGTGGAAGGAAGGCCGTCTGACCGGGGCCACTGTTCGCAACCGCAACCCCGCCCCCGTCATCTGCCATCTTCGCTACGGCGAAAAGCGGGCCGATGTTCCATGCAAGGGGGATGCGGCCATTTCCTGCGACGGCGATTTGAAGCCGCGTTTCTAACCCGACTTTCGCAACTGGGCTGGGAACTGCCGCCGCAATCGCCGCCACGCATCACGCAGAAAGGCCAACTGTTGCCGGATTAACTTTGGGGCAGACCTTTTTGCCCCGACCGCGTGGTTTGAACCACTTACGCAGTCATTCCCCCTCCAGTAGAGAAAGTCGGGCTAATCCGACCTACGGCCAAAAAAAATATTAAGTTGAACTTGAAGAAGCATGTCGTGAGCCGCCACTCCACGGGGGCGACAGCCAAAGCCTCCGGCGTTCTTGCCTACTAGTCTTTTGGCCTATTTGCCGGCGGCGGCGGGGGCGGGCTCCAGCGGAAGAGAAATGCGGACCAGGCCCGGCACGCCGCTACGCGGAGGCGGTATCTCCATCTTGCCGGCGTGGGTTTGAATGATCTTGCTGGTGACGGCCAAACCCAGGCCCAAACCTACTTTGCGCGTCGTGAAAAACGGTTCGGCGGCCTTGCCTGCCGCCTCGGCGCTGAAGCCCGTTCCACTGTCCTGCACTTCGATCTGCGCCCAGCGCGAACCGCTGGAATCGGTGTCCGTGCGCGCGCGCACCTGCACCTGGCAGGGGGCCTGGCTGGCTTGCAGGGCGTTGAGAATGATTTCGGCAAAGGCGTGCTGCAGGCCCTGGCGGTCGCAAGTGATGCTCAAGGGTTCGCCGCTGGAATCGTACTGCAGCAGGATGGTGCTGGAGGGATAATAGGTCTGGGCCAGGTGGAAGGCCTCCTCCACCAACTGTTTGACGGGCACGGACTCGACTTTGTTGACGCGGTCGCGGGCCAGGAAACGCATTTGATCCACCAGGCGGCTGACGCGCTTGATGCCCTCTTCCATGGCGGAGGCCAGGGAGGCCTGGAAGTCCGGGTCCGCGCCCCGTTCGCGCAGGAGTTGGTGGTGGGTGGAGATGGGCACGACGGCATTGCCGATTTCGTGCGCCAGCCGTTCAGCCATTTGTTTGACAAGGCGGAGATTGGCGGTTTCGACTTCCAATTGGCGAAGGCGGTCGGCGGCCGTGCAATCTTCCACCACCAGCAGGGCGGCCGTGGGGACCGGGGAATTCCGCCTGTGGAAGGGCGTAATGGAAATCTGGAAACGCTGGCCCAGGGCCGAAGTGGAGTGGTATTTGTAATCCACCAGCGGCTGGCCCGTTTTGAGCACGGTAAAGACCTTGCCGCCGATCACCCGGGGCAGATCATTGAAATCGAACGTTTTGGAGGGCCGGTCGGGGGGGCAGAAAAAGACCCGCGCCGCTTCATTGGCATGGAGGACGTTGAGTTCCGCCCCCACCACAATGCAGCCGGCCTTGAGGCTGCGCAGGATGTCGAACATCATGTCGTGCCGGGCGGAAACCTGTTCGTGCCACCAAATATTCTTGACCGCCAGGCCCAATTGTTCCAGCAGACGGAAAATCAGCGCCAGCTCGTCGTTGGTCATTGGCTCGCCCGTGACGCGCTCGTCGAGCATGGCCACGCCGATAAGCGATTCCTGGTCCAGCACCGGGATGGCCACGCGCACGCCCAGCAGATCAAATTCGCGGGCCATGCGCGGGTCGCCCTCGACTTCCGCGCTTTCGCGCCGCAGCACGTGGCCCGAACGGAAAAGATAACCGCCGACGCCCGCGTCCAGGGACAGCTCAAAGTGTTCCAGCACCACGGAGGAAAGGCCCAGGGCGCAGACGGAAGTCAACCTCTGCGAGGCGCCCGCAGTCTCCCCCGCGCCGGTCGCGCCGGGGGAGGCGCGCAGAAAAATCGCCACCCGGTTGAGACCGAGGATTTCGCGCAGCAGGAGCAGGAAATCCTTCAGGAGAGATTCCGCGCACAGGCTGTGGCAAAGCATGGAGGAGTAATCGCGCAGCAATTGCAGCATGCGCGCCGGCATGGGCGGCGCGTCCCCGGCGGCCTTGTCCGACGGGCGGGGCCTGGCCGCCGGCGTCAGCGCCGTTTTCTCCGCCTCCGGCGCCCTGGCGGCGAAGAGGCGGTCCAGCAAGGAGTTGAGCAGGCGCGCCCGGAGCGGTTTGCTCAAAACGTGGCTGACTCCCATCAAATAGGCCTCCTCTTCCCAAGTCCAATGGGAATCGGACGCGTAAAGAATGACAGGACACCGCGGGAGCAACCGCCGCAACCGCTCAATATCGCGGATAGGCTCCACCGTGGTCAGGTCCGCGTCGAACACGCACAGATCGAAAGAAGCGCCCGTCAGCCGCAACTCGTCCTCGCGCACGCCGTCATGCTCGATGACTCGATAGAGGGAGGGATCGAGCGCCGCGTGGATGGCCGCGGCCAGGCCATTGCCAGGGGCGATGACGAGCAGGGTTTTCATGCCGAGACCATATTTGGCCGCTGGCCGCCCGGCGTTGGGGAAGCGGGCTGGCCTTGGGGCAGGCGATCCGGCAAATCCACCTGCACGGTCGTGCCTTCCTTGACCTTGCTGGTGATGCTGAGGCTGCCGCCATGCAAATGAACGATTTTGCGCGCAATGGCCAGACCAAGCCCGAAACCGCGCTTGCCATCGCCGGTGTTCTTGGTGGTGAAATAAGGCGTGAAGACGCGTTGCAGATTCTCCGCGCTAATACCCTCGCCGTGGTCAATGACCCGCAGCCGGTGCCACTGCCGGTTGGGTTCGGTCTTGGGCAGGGGGGTCAGGCGCACCTCCACTTCGGCTCCCGCCGGCGAGGCGTCCACGGCGTTGGAGAGGAGATTGCAGATGAGACGCTTGATGAGCACGGCGTCCATTTCCAAGGCCACTTGGGCGTGGCCGGAGAAAGAGAGGCGGACATTCTTGGCTTCCGCGGCGGGCTGCACCAGGGAGATGGCGTCATGCACCATTTGATTGAGCAGGCCCAGTTTGCCGTGCAATTTGGCGGAGCGGGAGAAGAAAAGAGCTTCATTGACGTAGGAGCGGACGGTTTCCAGGTTGCGCAGGGACATCGGCAGCAATTCGTCAATGGTATCCTGGTTGACGCGGGATTCGCGGAACAACTGCAACAAGGTCTGCACCGGAGTCAATAAATTGTTCAAATCATGCGCCAGCCCGCGCGACATCCGGCCCAGCAGGTCCTGTTCGTGGACCACTTGCAATTGCTGGCGGAGCCGGATTTGGTTCAGCACCAGCCCCAGGCTGGAGGACAACTCGGTCAGCAGCCGCAGGTCGTACGGGGTGAACAGTTCCTCGCTGGCCTTCGGCCCCAGCAGCATCAGGCCGATGAGATCGCTGCCCACCATGAACGGGAAGCAAAACTCGGCCTGGAACGGTTTCAACTGCTGGCGCGCCTCCCGCTGCATCCAGGATTCCTGGTCCGTCTCGTATTCCAGATTGCAGGAGAGCCATTTGGCCCGCGTCTGCTGAAAATAGCGGAAGACCGGCGAGTCCACCTGCAAATCCGGCGCGGCCGGTTCCGCCCTGGGCGGATGGCAGTGAAAGAGCTTGAACCCGCGCGTCGTGTCATCCAGCAGGATGATCTGGTAACTGCGCATCTTCATGGTGCCGGCCAGCAAGTCCTCCAATTCCTGCATCAGGAACTGCGGCTCAGGAAAGGACCGCATCGTCTGGATCAGATTCTGCACTTGCGCGTGGTACTCGAAGCGGTCGCCCAGAATCTGCCTTTCCAATTTGTCGCTTCCCTTGCCGAAGAACTGCGGGAAGAAAAACGAGGCCACCAGGGCGCTGCAAAACAGAACGATCAGGGCGGCGAAGAAGGAAAAGACGGTGAAGGTGTGTTCCGGGGCGAACTCGGAAATGAACAGCAACAGCAGGAACCCCACCAGCATCATGAAGGCCAGCCGCACGAACTGGGCCGCGAACCGGCTCAACGTCACGTGAATGTCCAGCAGCCGGTGCTGCAACACACTGTAGCCGATGATCCACACGTAGAACACCGCCGCCAGACTGCCGAGCGGGAAAAACTGGACGTTCGTCAGCGGATAGGTGTCGTGGCCCATGATCGGCATCATATCGTTGGTGCCAAAAACCGCCAATCCGACCACCGCCGCCAGCACGGCCCGCAGACGCTTGCGTTGCATCGGCGGCGCCGTCTTCTGTTTGCGATACAGAAACAACAGCAGCGTCGCGACCATCAGCGAATAGACGCCGCCAAAGACGAAAAAGCCGGGGCCGGGTACGGACCAATAGCCCACCGGCAGATGCCGGACGCCAATAATAAACTTGTTGCAGTAAAGGCTGATGGCGAATCCAACATGGAGCAGATACATCCCAGGGATCAGCCAGCCGGTCCGGACCTGCGCAAGGACCATGCCCAGATGAAAAATGACCATGGGCACGAAAATGACGCCCAATTGCAGCAGCTTGGCCCAGCGGAAGGCCTCTGCAGGCCCAATGTTCTCACTCAAATGGTACACCCCCAGGTTCCACATGGCCACCGCGATGCCCCAGGCCAGGCAAATCCGGTGCAGCTTGGACCGGAAATCCCGCGACAGCACCATCCCTGCCAGGATGGCGTTAAAGAAGATCGCCGTCAGCGCCGTGATTTGAATGATGTCCAGGCGGTTCATGGGCTGGCTTAAAATTTCCTTAATACAAGGCAGGCGTAGCGCCCGCCGAATCCCGCGCTCAAATTCAATCCCACCCGCACCGGGTAGGACCGCGCCTGGCCGGGCACGTAATCCAGGTCGCAGCCGGGGTCCGGTTCGTGCAGATTCAGGGTGGGCGGAATCTCCTGGTGCCAGATCGAAAGCGCGCAAATCATGGTTTCCAGAGCGCCGGACGCTCCCATCAAATGGCCCGTCACCGGTTTGGTGGAGCTGATGGCCAGACGCTTGGCGTGCTGCCGGAAAACCGCTTTGATGGCCCGCGTCTCCACCGGATCATTCAGCGGCGTGGCCGTGCCGTGGGCATTGATGTAGTCCACCTCGCAGGGCGCCAGACGCGCCCGGCGCAGGGCTTTCTCCATGGCTCGCACGTAGCCCACGCCGTCGGGATGCGGGTCGGTGGCGTGATAGGCTTCGCAACTCTGTCCGTGCCCGGCTATTTCCGCGTAGATGCGCGCGCCGCGGCCCAGCGCGTGGGTCAACTCCTCCAAGACAAAAAAGGCCGCGCCTTCCCCCAGCACAAATCCGTCGCGGGTGCGGTCAAACGGGCGCATGGCCTCCGCCGGCGGGCCGGTTTGCTCCGTCATCGCCCGCAACCGGCAGAAACCTATATGCACCATCTCCATCGTCTCCTCCGCCCCTCCCGCCACCGCCACGTCTATGTCGTCGCTTTGGATCAGGCGGGCGGCGTGGCCAATGGCATCGTTGCCGGAGGCGCAGCCCGAACAATAGGTGATGGCGTGGCCTTGAATGCCCAGGTGAAGGCTGATAGTGCTGCTGCCCTCCCCGCAATAGGTCGCTATCAGATTGTAAGGATGCAACGCGCGAAAATTGCCGTTGCTGTTCACATACGTGTCGCGCGTCTTGACGGTGCTCTCCATGCCGCTAATGGTGGTGCCTTCCACAACCCCCACTCGATCCGGGTCCAGGCCCTGCAAATCCAACCCGGAATCCCGCGCGGCCAGCGTGGCCGCCGCCACGCCGTATTGCACGGTCAAATCAAACCGGCCCGGTTTGCGGCTCTTGATATACTTCGAAACATCGAAATCCTTCACTTCCGCCGCGATTTTGACCGGCAGTTTGCTGGTGTCAAAACGGCTGACCGGCGCCGCGGCGCTGACCCCGTCGCGCACGTTGCGCCACAGCGTCGCCGGGTCTTTGCCGCTGGGAGAGATGACTCCCATGCCAGTGATGACCACGCGCCGCTCTGGGAGTTCGAGGCTCATGGTTTTGAAAATCCCCGGCCGTCGGTCCCGGTCTTGCCGCCGGGAGTGGATGGGCTGCGGGCACGAACTGACGCCAGGAATCCTGGATCCATCCGTCGCCGGGCCGCCCTGATCTGTGTTCCTGCGCTGTAAACCCCGTGTTTTTGGATTATCGGCAAAGTGCCAACAGGAGTCATCACTTCTACAATATCGGCGCTTTGGGCGGAAAACTCCACTCTCCTTGCCAAATGCTGCCCATATTTTGCCAGCAGACTAGGCCATCCTAAGCCGGGGTCAATAGGAATTGTGCCCTTCCGTGAAAAATTATTTCGTCACCCATCCGGCACTGTTTGCGCTACAAGGCCGTCTTGATGATGTTATGCCTGCTGTTGCTGCTGTTCCTCCTGCTGGATTAACAATTCCCCCGATTCCGCGTCGAAGTCCTGAAAAATGTAGGCGTTGAAGGCCGCTTCGCCGATGGCATTGAGCTTGCGCTGAAACTGATCCAGGTAGTTGTGCAAGCCCTGCTCGAAAATCTCCTCCACCGTGCTGAACTGCAATTCCGCCTCCAGCCGGCCGGCCAGCTTTTCCGCCTCGTTGCAGAACCGCCCGCTGGCCACCCCTGAAATATGGCGCAACGCCGTGTTCAGCTCGCTGACGCAAAAGCGGGCCGAGCGCGGAAAGTCCTCATTGAAAAGCAGGAATTCCGCCACGAAGCGCGGATGAACTTCCGCGCCGCGAATGGACTTGAAGGCGTCCCACGCGCTGCACGAGCGCAGGATGGCGGACCAGCCCAGGGATTCGGTCTGGCTGATGCTTTCCGGCGCGCCCCGCTCGGGCAGGTCCTGGTAACGCACGTCCAGGATGCGCGAGGTCTTGTCAGCCCGTTCCAGATACTTGCCCACTTGCGAGAACCACCAGCCCTCGTTGCGCAGAATCGTGGCATAGCCGATGCCCAGCAAATGGAGCGAGGCGGATTTGATCTGTTGGAAAAACTCGCTGGGGCTTTGCCGCCAGACCTTGCGCGCTTCGGGCGAGCGCACGAAGAGATAGGCGCGGTTCAATTCCTCCCAGAACTCGATGGAAATCTGATCGCGCACCATGCGGGCGTTCTCGCGCGCCTGGCATATCGAGGAGACGATGGAGTTGGCATTGTCCGGCTGGAAGACCAGGAATTCCGTCACGGCCTGGCCGGTGGCCTTTTTGTGCAATTTCAGGAAGGCCTCTTCGTCGCCGGTGCTTTGCACGATGGGCATCCAGTGTTCGGCCAGCCGTTCGTCGTCCAGGTTGCGCAAATCCAGCAGCAGTTGCAGATTCACGTCCACGATGCGCGCCACGTTTTCCGCCCGTTCGATGTAGCGCGACATCCAGTACAGGCAGTTGGCCACACGACTAAGCATGGTTATTCATCTCCATAGAGAACCCAGGTGTCTTTGCTGCCGCCGCCCTGCGACGAATTGACCACCAGCGAGCCGGGGCGCAACGCCACGCGGGTCAAGCCGCCGGGCGCCACCGTGGTTTTCTCGCCGCAAATAATATAGGGGCGCAAATCAATGTGCCGCCCTTCAAACGCCTCGCCCTCCACGTGCGTGGGATGACGCGAGAGGCAGATCATGGGCTGGGCGATGTAGTTGCGCGGGTCCGCCTGAATCCGTTGCCGGAAAACTTCGATCTCCTCGGCGCCCGCCTTCGGCCCCATCAACATCCCGTAACCGCCCGATTCGTTGGCCGCCTTGACCACCAGGCTGGCCAGATTTTCCAGGATGTACTTTCTGTCCGCCTCTTCGCTGGCCAGGTAGGTGGGCACATTGGGAATGATCGGCTCCTGTTGCAGGTAATACTTGATCATGCGCGGCACAAAATAATACATCACCTTGTCGTCAGCGATGCCCGTGCCGATGGAATTGGCCAGAGAAACGTGGCCGGCTCGATAAGCATGGACCAAGCCCGGCACCCCCAGCATCGAATCCCGGCGAAAAACCGTCGGATCCAAAAAATCATCGTCTATCCGCCGGTAAATGACATGGACCGGTTGCAGTCCCTTGGTCGTGCGCATGAACACGCGCGAGTCGGTTACCACCAGGTCCCGGCCTTCGACGATTTCGATGCCCATTTGCCGCGCCAGGTAGGTGTGCTCGAAATAGGCGCTATTGTAGGCCCCCGGAGTCAGCAGGACGATGGTGGGATTGGGCACGTCCGCGGGCGCGATGTATTGCAGCATCTTTAACAATTCCTGAGGGTATTGGTCCACCGGCCGCACCCCGATGCGTTCGAACATGTCCGGGAAGCTCCGTTTCATGGCCCGCCGGTTCTCCAACACGTAACTGACCCCGCTGGGACAGCGCGCGTTGTCCTCCAGCACCATGTAAGCCCCGTCGCTGCCGCGAATCAAATCCGTCCCGCAGACATGAATATAAATGTCCTTGGGCACGTTGAATCCCACGAATTCCCGCCGGAAATGCTTGCCGGAAAGAATGTAGAAGGCGGGGATGACGCCGTCCTTGACGATCTTCTGTTCGTGATAGACGTCGCGCAGGAACAGGTTCAGGGCGGTGATGCGCTGGATCAGCCCCCGCTCCAGAAGTTCCCATTCCTTGGCCGGGATGACGCGCGGCACCAAGTCAAACGGAAAAATCCGCTCCGCCCCTTGCGAATCGCCGTACACGTTGAAGGTGATGCCCTGGCGCAGGAAGGCCATATCAATCGAATGCCGCTTTTCGGCGAACTCATCCGAACCCAGGGATTCAAACAACGAGCAAAACCGCTGGTAATGCGGACGCACCTGGCCGCTCTCGTCGAGCATTTCATCGAAGAAATTGTCGCGCTTATATTCTCGCAACATCAGTCAAGGAGTTATGTTTTGAGCAACCTGTTCATTTTTAGACTACGTATTACGGTATGCTGCGGCGAAAGAAAGCTTAAAAACCGGCGGTGGAAACGGTGGGTGGAAACGCCGGTTTCCCTCGTAAGACACAATGAACAGAGCCGCTTTCGCGGCTCTGTTCATCACTGTCCACAGCCAAGGGCTGGAGCAAGAACAACACATGACAACCCCTATAGCAATCCGCTTGCCGTACCACCCCATAGATAAACAGGCCCACGCGCTGGAGGGCCTCTCAAACCATGATTGAAGCCGCAGCCGTGCGCTACTGGATCGAAGGACGGCGAGTTTGTCTGGAACTTGCTGACGGAAGGCTTGTCAGTTTTCCCGCCTCAAAATATCCTTTGCTGGCCAAAGCCCCTCAGAATCTTCTCGAAAAGGCCACGCTTCGTTTGCGGGGCTTGGCCTTGCGCTGGGATGCCTTGAACGAAGACATTTGGGTGGAGGACGCCGTCCACGGGCGTTTTCCCCGCATGAAGAAACTGGCCGCGTAGCGGACGGGTTGGATTCCTCCACATTTTTTGAAACTTTTTCTTTCCAAGGGTGTCAAACAGGCTTAGTCCAATTGGCAGCAAGCAGGTCATGTCCAGAGAAAGTCAGAGCGTGGAGGCATTGTTATGCCGCAGTTGAGCGACCTTTCCGGGAATACCGCGGGCGGCAATGGCTCCCGAACGGGTGGGGCGGCTCGACTGTCGGTGTCGCCGGAGGCGGCGGGGGCCTTGCCGGTGGAGTTTGTCAAGCGGCACCGCGTTTTGCCCCTCAAAATAGGCGGCGGCACCATTGTTGTCGCCACGGCCGAGCCGGGCAACCAGCAGGTCATTGATGACATCCGGCTCCTGACGGGCTTGGAGGTGGAGGAACAGGCGGTCGAAGCGGCGGAATTGCTGGAAAAGATCGCCGAAGCATGCCAGGTGACGGTCGAGCAGGTGATCGAAGAACTCACCCCCGAACACGCCCCCGCCACCAACGGGGAAAAAAGCGAGCATGACATCGAGGTCATGGCCAACGAACCGACGGTGGTGAACCTGGTTAACGTGATCATTTCCACCGCCTTGCGCGAACGGGCCAGCGACATCCACCTCGTCCCCTTTGAAGACACGCTGCAATTGCGCTACCGCATTGACGGGTTGTTGCAGGAAAAGCCGCCGCCCCCCAGGCAGCTTCACGCGGCCCTGGTTTCGCGCGTCAAAATCATGGCCGATATGAACATCGCCGAGCGGTTCATGCCGCAGGACGGCCACATTCAAATTCACCATCGCGGGGCGCGCGTGGATATCCGCGTGGGCACGATGCCGACTATTTATGGGGAGAGCATGGTGTTGCGCCTGCTGGAAAAGAACACCAAACCCCTCTCGACCCAGGAACTGGGGTTGGACGCGGAGCGGGCGCGCCTGCTGGAGCGCCTGGTGGAGAAGCCGCACGGTCTTTTTCTGGCCACCGGCCCCACCGGCAGCGGCAAAACGACGACCCTTTACTCCATCCTGCAAGGCATTTACACGCCGGAGAAAAAAATCCTGACCATCGAAGACCCCGTGGAGTACGAACTGGCCGGCGTGGCGCAAATCCCGGTGCGGCCGAGCCGCAATTTTACTTTTGCCAACGGCCTGCGCGCCATCCTGCGGCAGGACCCCAACGTCGTGATGGTCGGGGAAATACGCGATTCCGAAACGGCCGAGATCGCCATCCGCGCCGCGCTGACGGGCCACCAAGTCTTCAGCACCCTGCACACCAACGATTCCACCGGCGCGGTCACGCGGTTGCTGGACATGGGGGTCGAAGCCTTCCTGCTGGCTTCCTCCCTCGAAGGCGTGCTGGCGCAACGGCTGGTGCGGCGAATATGTCCCCAATGCCGCGCCGAGGTGGAAATCGCGCCGGCCCTGCGCCAGAAGATCGAGGCCATGAGCGGCGAGAGTTTGACGGGCAAATTTTACGGCGGGCGGGGATGCGAGGAATGCCGGGGCACCGGCTATCGGGGGCGCATCGGGATGTTCGAGTTGCTGGCCATCACGCCGGATTTGCAGGAACTGATCCTGCGCAAAAGCTCCAATGCCAAGCTCAAAGCCGCCGCGCGCAAGAACATGACCACCATGCACCAGGACGCCTTGCGCAAGGCTTCCGAAGGCGTGACGACCTTGGAGGAAATCGTGCGCGTTTCCTCGGGAGACGTTTGGGAATGACCGCCTTCCGTTACCAGGCCATCGCGTCGGGCGGCGACACGGTGCAAGGGGTGGTGGAAGCGGCGGACCGGCGCGCGGCGCTGCAATTGCTCGGCAGCCGCGGCCTGTTTCCGTCCAACCTCGAGTTATGCGCCGCGCCGCGTCCGGCGGAGGCCAAGGCCGCGGCGCCCGCCGCCGCAAAGTGGGAATTTCGCGCCGGCAGCGGTGTCAAGAGAAAGGAAATCACGGGCCTGACGCGCCAAATGGGGGCGTTGTTGAACGCGGCCATTCCGATCCCGCAGGCCTTGGAAAGCCTGGGCGAAGAGGAGGAGAATCCGGCCTTGCGGCGCGCGCTGCTGGGCATTGCGGATTCCGTGCGCAAGGGAGCGGCCCTGTCCGCCGCGCTGGCGGAGCATCCGGCGCTCTTCGGCCATCTTTACGTGAGCATGGTGCGGGTCGGCGAGGAAGCCGGCGCCCTGCCCAAGGTGATGGCCGATCTGGCCGATTTGCTGGAGCATGAGGATGAATTGCGGGGCGAAGTGGTGTCGGCGGTGGCCTACCCGGTCTTCGTGCTCTGCTTTGGTTTTGTCACGGTGGCGATATTGCTGACAGTGGTGATGCCCAAACTGTTCAGCATGTTGACCGAAATGGCCACCACCCTGCCTTTGCCCACCTTGATTTTGCTGCGCCTGAGCGGGTTCGTCCACACTTGGTGGTTACTGTTGGCGCTGGGAATGGCCGCCGCGCTGGCCGGGTTGCGCTGGTATTTGCGCTCTCCCAAGGGCGCGGAGAAGTGGGACGGCTTCAAGTTGGGCATTCCCGTGCTGGGGGAAGTGTATCGGACGGCGGCCTTGAGCCGGTTTGCGCGGACGCTGGGCACGCTGGCCAAAAGCGGCGTGTCGCTTCTGCCATCCTTGAAAATCGTGGAGACGACCATTGGCAACCGGGTGCTGGGCAAATTGATCGCGCAGGTGGCCGAGGAGACGCGCGGCGGGGATTCGCTGGCCGCGCCGTTGCGCAAACTGGGTGTTTTCCCCAAGTCCGTCGTGCAAATGATCAGCGTGGGCGAGGAATCGGGCTTGCTGGCCGACATGCTTTTAAAAGTGGCCGACATCGAGGAACGTTCCATGCGGGCGCGGACCAAAACGATGATTTCCCTGCTCGCGCCGGCCTTGATTCTGGTGGTGGGGGCCATGGTCGGTTTCATGGTCATTGCGATTTTGCTGCCCATCTTCAGCATGAGTCAGGCTCTCCAAAGGTAATAATCCGTATGAATCTTTATCCTAATCCTAATCTTAATCTTAATCCTGATCCCGCTGCACGACGGAGATTAAGATTAAGATTAGGATTAGGATTAAGATTAAGAGGGGAAAGCGCCTTCACCCTGGTGGAGATCATGGTGGTGGTGATCGTCATCAGCATTCTGGCCGCCACCATTATCCCGAAATTTATGGGCACCACCCATGATGCCAAAGTCGCCACCGCCAAAGCCAACATCGCCGAGCTGGAATCCGCCCTGGAAAGATACAACGTCCAGATGGACAGTTATCCATCCACCGAGGAAGGCTTGAAGGGGCTGGTGGATAAACCGGCCAATGACGATGGAAAATGGCGCGGGCCTTACGTCAAGATGCTGCGGCCCGACCCGTGGGGACAACCTTACCATTACCGATACCCCGGCACCCACCACACCGGCCCGGATATTTGGGCCAGGGACCCGGACAAGACCGACGGCAGCGAAGGGGCGGAGATTGGAAACTGGTGAACATGCGCCGCGCGCCAAACATGCCGCGTAAAGTGGAAGAGGCGTCCCGCCTCTTTGCTGGGAACGGAACAGCGGCGGGACGCCGCTGCCACTTTGCAGCGTCGCGGGGCTTTACGCTCGTGGAGCTGATGGTGGTCGTCGCCATTGTTGGCATTATGAGCGTGGCCATCATTGCCGAAATGCACGGCACTTTACAGGATGCTCTCCTGCGCTCCACCAGCCGCGAACTGGCCGGCGCCTTCAACCTCGCCAGCAGCCGCGCCATTGCCGTCAACCGTCCGCATCGTATTTGTTTTGATAGAGCGGCCCACCGCTGGTTCCTGGAGCGGGGGCGGCGGGGCCGGCGGGATTTTTATCCCGCCCTGGACGCGCCGGATTGTTACGGCCCTCTCGATTCCCGCATCAGCCTTCGTGTGTTGGAGCCGGGAGTGAACGCGCCGGACGACGCCGGCGTGGAACCATCCGGCAATCCCGTCCGGCGGGACGACTTTTCGTCCAATCGAGAGGAAGAGGCCGTCACCTTTTACCCCGACGGCACGGCCGACGCCCGCCAGATCGTATTGACTGACGGCGATGGTTTCGGCCTGGCCCTGCGCGTCAGCCCCGTCACTTCGCGCGTGCAAATCTCGACTCTGCCACACTTATGATCGCCAGGCGTCACAACGGCGGTTTTTCCTTGATCGAGGTCTTGTGCGCCATCCTCATCATGGGCGTGGCGCTGGTGGCCTTGACGCAGGGCCTCACCACGGCGCTGAGTTCGACCAAGGATTCCGAAGTCCAAACCACCGTGGTATCCCTGGCCGCCGGGCAAATGGAAACATTGCGAGCCGGCGCGGTTTTGATGGACGACACGACGGAGGGGGACTTTGGGGACGGCTTCCCTCAGTACAAGTGGGAGCAAACCATCGCCCCCGGCGAAGTGGATGGCCTTCATCAGGTGGACGTGGTGGTCAGGGATGCCAAGTCGCAGGCCCCCCTCTACAGACTGACGACCTTGCTTTTTGATTCGGACTACCCGAACTCCACCGCCAGTGACGCCAGGCAGAAGCAGCGGGACCTGGAAAAGGCGAAAAAGAGAAACAGGAGAGGGCCGTGAAGGCGCCAAAAAGGCCAGCCGCGCGCGGCGCGTTTACGCTCATCGAGTTGACGATCAGCGCGGCGGTGGGGGCCATTATTCTGGTGGCGTCCTACGCTTGTCTAAGCGCTGGGGTGGCCAGCCAGAAATTGATTGAGCCGCGAACGCAGGCCCTGCAAAGCGCCCGTGTCGCGCTGGCCATGATGAGCGCGGATTTGAGGGCGGCTTGTTCCCTCGGCCCGGATTTCGACTTCGTGGGAGAGCAACGCGCCATCGGAGACATGGAGGCCGACAACCTGGATTTCGCCACCCGCCACTATATGCCGGCACAACCCGGCGAAGGGGATTATTGCCAGCTCAGTTATTACGTGGACAAAAGCCGCCAGGGCGAACGCTTCAGCCTTTGGCGCCGGCGCAATCCGCACATCGCGCCCGATCCCCTGGACGGCGGGAGCAGGGAGGAAATCCTGCCCGGCCTGCGCGGGCTGACGCTGGAATACTTCGACGGGCTGGATTGGCACGACACCTGGGGCGACGCGAGCATCAAGAAGAAAGTCAAATATACCACGCTGCAGGCCCCCAATCTCGCCGGCTTTCCCGAAGCCGTGCGCATCACCCTGCTGCTGGACCCGGACGTGGCGCAAAGCGCGGAGAAACCGGAGCGGCCGCTGATGTTCCAAACCGTGGCGCGGCTGGAGTCGGCCAACGCGGCCTCCCAGGCCGGAGGGGCGGGCGCGGCGGATGACTCAGGAGACAATGGCTCGCAAACCGGCCAGAAGCCGGGGGGAGGCAACTGAATGAAACGGCGCGGCTCCATTTTGGTCGGCGTGCTCTGGTGCATGGTGTTGTTGTCGGTGCTGGTCATTGGTGTTTTGCATACGGCGCGCATGGACCTTTTGGCGGTCAAGAATTATGGCGATCAGGTGCAGGCGCATTATCTGGCGCTGGCGGGTGTCGAGCGGGCCAAGGCCCTGTTGTACCAAGACCTCGTGGCGCGTCAGGGAACGGCCATCAACCACACGGGAACGCTTTACAACAAGGCCACGGATTTCCAGGATGTGCCGCTGGGCCGGGGCCGATTTCAGGTCTTCCGCCGCGCGGCCGCGGAGGAGGGCGGGGGCATTATCTATGGGATCAGCGATGAAGAAAGCCGGCTCAATTTGAATGTCGCCTCGTCCAACCAACTTACCAATCTTGACGGCATGACGCCTGATATTCTGGGCGCCATTATCGTCTGGCGCAGCCCCGCGGTCCAAAACCCCTCCGCCCAGGACTCCGGGAATCTTGGCGGCGCCAATTCGGATTATTACATGTCCCTCCAGCCGCCCTACCTGGCGCGCAACGGCCCTTTCCAAACCGTGCGGGAACTGCTCATGGTGCGCGGCGTCACGCCTGAACTGCTCCTGGGCAACGATGTCAATCAAAACGGCTTCCTGGACGGCGACGAGGATCCCGCCGACCAGGCGCCGCCCGGCTCCCCGCCGGCGCCTCCGCCCAATCCCGGCTGGGACGCCCTGCTGACCGTCGCGGACACGGACAAAAACGTGAACGCGTCCGGCAAGGCGCGGGTCAATCCCCAAACCGCGGGCGAAACCGATCTCGCGGCGGTTTCCGGCATCACCCCGGCCATTGCCAAGGCGATTGTCTCCTATCGCCGCCGGAACCCGTTGCAAACCCTGGACGATCTTCTTTCTGTCACGGCCCAAAATTCCAACCAAGGCAACACCAACAAAAACGCCGGCGGCGGCGGCGGCAATTCCGGTTCGCCCGTCATCAGTGTGGAATTGCTGGAGCAAATCGCCGATGATTTGACGCTGGCCGGCGGCACGGACTTGCCGGGCTTGATCAATATCAATACGGCCAGCCTGGGCGTGCTGGTGTGCCTGCCGGGGGTGGACCAGCCGCTGGCGCAGGCCATCATCAACTATCGAAAATCCACCGGCTACTTCGACAACGTGGCCGGACTCCTGAAAGTGGATGGGATGACGCGCGCCATTTTCAAGCAAGTGGTCCCGCTCATCACGGCCCGCTCCGAAACCTACCGCATTATATGCGAGGGGAAAATGGACTCCTCCGGCGCGCGCCAGCGCATGGAGTCCATTGTCCACCTCGCGCGCGGCGACATCGAAACCCTGGCCTACCGGGAGGACTTATGAACAGGCTGCAATTCAATCCCGCCGCCGATCTTTTCATGGACATCGGCCAGGACTCACTCCGGGCGGTCCTTGGCCGCGACACTTTCGTCTTCCCCATCGAGCGCGGGGAAAACGGGCGCTTGACCGGCCTTTGCCGCGGGCAACTGACCTTGCGCCTGCGCGAATTCCTGGGCCGGAAGGGCCTGGCGCCGGCCCGCGCCGCCTTCTGCGCCCTGGGTGCGCGCGGCGTTTCCATGCGCCGCCTGAATCTGCCCGCCGCGTCGGAAGAGGAATTCCAGCGGGTGCTGCGGCTGCAAATTGAAAGCGAGTTTCCTCTGGCGCCGGATCAACTGGCCTGGGGCAGCCGGCCCGCCGGCCCGCCCGCCCCATCCCCCAACGGCGGCCCGGCGCGACAGGAATGGCTGGTGGTGGCTGTCAAGAAGGAAGTGCTGGAGGACTACGCCGGCCTTCTCGACGCCTGCGGCCTCGTTCCCTTTTTTACCCTCGCCGCGCTGGCCCGGGCGGAACTCCAGCCGCCGCCGGCCGGCTCCTGCGCCATGCTGGACATTGGGCGCGCTCATTCGGAACTGATGACTTTTGACGGCGGCGTCCCGGCCTCCATCCGCGTTCTGGCCTGGGGCGGCGATAACGTCACCCGCGCCCTCCAGGAAAAACTGGCCCTCGGCCGCGACGAAGCCGAGAAACTCAAGTTGACGCTGGACCAGCCGCAGGCGGCGTCCGGTCCCCAAGGGCCGTTGCTGCAAAGCGCCGTGGAATCAGCCCTGGCCGCGCTGGCCGGGGGCCTCAAGCCCGCCGTCCCGGGCGCACAACTTTACTTGACTGGCAAAAGCGCGCGCGACCCACGCCTGGCGCCGTTGCTGGCCGGTCTTTTGGGAGGCGCGGTAGCCTGCCAAAGCCTGCCACGGCCGCCCGCCGCGGAGCCGTCTGCCGCCATCGCTGGGTTGATGAAATCAACCGCCAGGGAAAGCGCGTCCGGTCCGCTGCTCCTCCAATCGGGCGGAGGCCGGGAGGCGGCCCGGCTCGCCCGGCCGGTCGTCTGGAAATGGGCCGCCGCCGCCGTCCTGCTGGCCCTGGGCGCGCTCCTGTTCCCTTACGCGGAGGCCGTGGTGTTGAAGCCGTTCCTGGAAAAGAAATTGGCCGCGCTGCAAGCCGACCGGGGCCGGTTGGCCGCCATTGATCAGGAACTGGACTTTCTCAAGTTTCTCAAGCAGAACCAGCCCCCTTATCTGGACGCCATCTACCTGCTGGCCAGATCGGCCCCGCAAGGCACCCGCCTGGAGAATCTCACTTTGGGCCGCCACCAGGAAATCTCCATGCGCCTCAAATTAGGCAATAGCCAGCAAGTCGCCGATTTCCGTTCCAAGCTCATTGATTCCGGCTGGTTCGCCAATGTGATGGTCGAGGAACAAACCCCGTCGCCCGACCGCCACGTGAGCGTGCGGATGACGGCGGCTTTGAAACCGGCGGAATCCCGCAAACCGATCACCGCGGAACCGCCCGGCAAGAAATCCGAGAAACCAAGCCCCGGTGGGGAGCCGGACTTCAGCCTGCCGATGCCCGAACCCGTGACGATGCCTTCCTCGCAGCCGGCGGCGCCGCCAGTGGAAGCCGCCCCCGCCCCGCCCTCCAACGGGCCGGATACCGGGACGCCTCCGCCCGTCTGGAAGCGCGTTCGCAGAGCCACCGTAACCGAACCATGAACCGCCCAATTACTCCCAAGGAAAAGCGCACCATCCGCATTGCCGCGGCCTGTCTGGCTGTTTATCTGGCGCTCTTTTACGGCCCGGCCGCGCGGAACTACTTCGCGGCCCGGCGCGCGGCCTACGACAAGCTGGCGCAACAGGCCCGGGACCTGCGCGCCGTCATCAAGCCGTACGAGGAAAAAATCCAGACCGCCACCAACCTGATGGATCGCTTCCGCATGGACCCGGCCAAACTCAATCACGCCTCCGTCATGGCGGAGGCCAGCGTGGCCATTCAAAAAGCGGCGGCGGCGGAGGGAGTGGCCGTGGGGCCGGTGCGGGAAACGCCGGGCCGCCCTTCCGCCAGGGAGGCGGGTTCCATCCAATTTGAAGGCACCGGCCCGGTTGCGGCGGTCATGGGTTTGCTGCATCATCTGGACCGCATTGGGTTTCCGGTTATTATTGACACCGTTCAATTCAACGCCGACCCGCGCGCGCCCAACGGCATCAAGGCCAGCCTGACCATTGTGGTGCTGGATTTTGAAGCCTGGAAACCCAGGGAGGAGAAGCCCCATGTTTGACCGGTTCGAACGCCCGTTGAAAATTGTCTGCGTGGCCCTGGCCGCGTTGCTGGCCTGGCAGTTGGGCAGCCTGGTCCTGAGCCGCGACCCTCTGGCGCATCTGAAAATCCCGCCCCTGCCCGCCTTGCCGGAGACAACGAACGAACCCGCCAAGGGCGGCCCAAAGGACACCCATGCGCCGGTGGGGACGAACGCCGGGACGAATGGAACCAATACAGCCCTGGCCGCCAAGGCGGTCAAAGGCACGAACGCAGCCGGTGGAACGAACATCGCCATGGCCACTAATGCAATCAAGGGCACGAATGCGATGGCCGCATCCACCAACGCCCCGGCGGCGCCAGGGGGAATGCCCGGGGGACGCCAAGGAAGCGGCATGAAAAAAATCGAGCTTCCGCCCCTGATCCAGGCCCGCGTGGATAAAATAATTGACAGCGAAATATTCGGCCCCGTCGTCAGACCGATGCCGCTGGCCTTGGTGGGCATTGCGGATCAGGAGGCCTTCATCCAGGCCACCAATGGCCAGGTAAGCCCGGTCAAGGAAGGCGGCGAAACGGGCGGGATCAAACTGTTGCGCATCGGCATCAACCGGGTCCTGGTCGAGCAGGATGGGGAGAAGAAGGAACTGACTTTATTTGACGGCATTGGCGGAACGAGCCTCATGCCCAAACCCACGAACGAGCCATCCACCAACGCGGCTTCCACCAACGGCCCGTCCACCAACGCGCCGGCCAAGCGGGCCGCCAACGCCGCAACCAACCAGAATCTTTCGTCCAAACAAAAGGAGACTCCATAATGCAATCCTTAATGCTCCGGCAGTTGAAATTTAACTCGCGTCCCGTGCTTCCGCTTTGTCTGGCGGCGGTCCTGTTGTGGTGTTGCGCGCCCGTTGTCCACGCGCAGAACGCGGAGCCAAACAACGCCGCTGTCACGCCTGCTCCCTCCCCCGCCACCAATTCGCCCGCCGCCACCAACGCCGCGCCGCGCGCCTCGGCGGACACCAATTCCCCCGCTGCGGCGCCTTCCACCAATTCGCCCGCCAGCTCGACCAACGGCGCGCCCGAGGCGGCGGAGGCCAAAAAATTGCCGACGGATTTGATCCAGTTGAGCTTTCAGAACATGCAAATTGACCAGGTTCTCCAGTGGTTGTCCGAGAACACCGGCAAGAGCGTGGTCAAACATCCCACGGTGCATTGTCAGATTACGATTGTCGGCACCAAAAAGGTCACCCGGCAGGAGGCCGTCACGATAGTGTATCGCGCCTTGGACATGGAGGGGTTCACGGCCATTGAAACGGCCAGATCCATCCTCATCGTGCCGGCGGACCAGGAATCGAAGATGAACCTGAGTCCCGAATTGATGGGCGCCACCAACACGATCGTGCCCGGAGGCCGCCAGCGCCTGGTGCGGGTGTTTGTCCTGCAACACCTGCCGGCCGCCGACGTGACCGAGAAAGTCAAAACCGTCCTGAGCAAAGACGCCGCCGTGGTAACAGACGACCGGGCCAATCTCCTGATCGTGACCGACTATAACGACAACCTGGCCGCCACCGCCGACTTGGTCAAGGCGTTGGACGTGGAAAAGAACGACGACGTCATCGTGCGGGCGATCAGTTTGAAAAACGTGGACGCGCAAGAATTGTCCAAGCAGATGCAGCCGCTCTTTCAAAAGCTCACGGGCAAGCAATCCAAGGAACTCATCGAAGTCTCGGCCAGCCAGTCGGCCAACACGCTGATGGTGCTTTCCAGCGCGGCCAATTTCAAGGAGATCGAGCAATTCGCCGTTTCGCTTGACACAACCAACGCGCAGGAAAAGACCATGCGAACCTTCGAACTCAAAAACGCCGACGCGCAGGACGTGGCCACCCAATTGCAGGACCTGGGCAAGAACCAGGACAACGGCAACGGCCCCTACCGCGTCTTTTACTTCGGCGGCAACCAGGGCGAAAAGGACGGCAAGAAGATCAGCATCGTGGCCGACCGCCGCCGCAACGCCATCGTGGTGCAGGCCCCGCCCGCCGCCATGCAGTCCATTTCCAACACCATCGCCGCCCTGGACGAGCCCATCAAGGACAACAGCCTCGCCCCCAAAATTGTCTTCCTGGAAAACGTCAGCGCGGGCGACATCGAGGACGTGCTCAACGAACTCTTTCTCAAAAAGACGACGCAACGATCCTACTTTGATTACTTTGAAGAACCGCAGCAGGTGGCCGACCGCGACGTCGGACGGCTCTACGGCAAGGTCCGCATCACCAGCGAGGCGGCCGCCAACGCCCTCATTATCACAGCCAATTCGCAGGAGAACCTCGACGCGGTCATCGCGGTGGTCAAGGAATTGGACAAGCCCTCGGCCGCGGGCGATACCACGTACCATATCCGGCTGAATTTTGGCAACGCCCAAAAGATCGCCAACCGCATCAACATCCTCTTTGCCAAAAGCGGCTCCCAGGCCCTGCGCCCCGTCAACCAGCCCACTCAAAACAACGCCAACACGCAACAACAGCAACCGCAGCAGACCTCTTCCAGCACGCCCGCCGGGGACGACTTCTCCCTTGAACAAGTGGTCAAGGAAGACCCCTATTATTCCTGGCTCGGCGGAACGCCCGACGCCACCGGCCGCACCAGTTCGACCGACCGGGCCACCGAGCGCCCCGTCAGCGACTTGGTGGGAAGAGTGCGCGTCGTGCCCGACGAAGCCAGCAGTTCGCTGCTGGTCACGGCCAACGTCCATCTGTTTCCGCAAGTGCGCAAAATGATCGAGGACATGGACGTGCCGCCCGCGCAGGTGCTGATTGACGCCAGGCTGGTGCAGGTTTCCGCCAATTATCTCAGCCAAATCGGCGTGCGCTACTCCCCCGATGGCAGCCAGGTTTTTTCCGGCGCGGACTATCAAAACTCTCTCATGCCCAGCCTGTCGGGCAATTACCAGAAAGGCTTCGGCGGCAACACCAGGGTCAACGAGCCTGCCAATGCCGGCGGCTCCAGCACCGCCGCCTCGGTGGCCCAGGCCCTGGCCAGTTTGCGCTCCGGCACCCTCAGCAGCAGCCTGAGCATGGATTTTCTCATCCAGTTCCTGCAGCAAAGAGCCAACGCCACCGTCATTTCCGAGCCGCAACTAACCATTTCGGACAACGACATGGGCAAACTCTTTGTAGGCCAGTCCATCCCCGTCGAAACCGGCAACGTCAACCCTTCCACGGGCGGCAGTTCGCAAACCTTCACTTACAGGAACGTCGGCGTCATCGTCGAAGTCGAACCTCACATCAACGACACCGGCGACGTGCAATTGCGCATCCGCACCGAATCCTCCACCCTGGACGCCAGCCAAATTCTGAGCCAGTCAGTCTTTGACTCCGCCCAATTCCGCACCGAGCTGACCGCCAAGGCGGGCGAGACGCTGGTGCTGGGCGGCATCATTCAAAAGCAACTCAACGACACCGTTTACAAAACCCCCATACTGGGCAGCATTCCGGGGTTCAAATACCTGTTCAGCAAAAAGGACAAATCCATCAAAAACACCGAACTGCTGGTCTTTCTCCGCCCCAAAGTAGTGCGCACCCCGGAGCAAGCCCGGCAGTTGCTCGAAGAAGCCAGGAAGTCCATGTCCCTGATCCGCGACTGGGAAAAAAGCGAAGAAGCCACCCCGCCCAAGGGCGCCAAACAGCCCTGAAAAATGGATCAGGCTGACGGCTTGGGTCCCATTTCCTTCTCGCGTTCTTCCATGGCGGCCTTGCGGGAGAGACGGACGCGGCCTTTTTCATCCACGCCCAGGCATTTGACCCAGATTTCATCGCCCATTTTGACGATGTCCTCTGTCTGTTTGACACGGAAATTGGCCAGTTCGCTGATGTGGACCAAGCCGTCCCTGCCGGGCAGGAATTCCACAAAGGCGCCAAATTCCTTGATGGTGACAACCTTGCCGCGATAGAGCTTGCCGATCTCGGCTTCGGCCGTCATGCCTTCGATGGCGTCGCGCGCGATCTTCATGCCTTCGGCGGAGATGGAGTAGATGTTGACGGTGCCATCGTCGTCAATGTTGATCTCGCAGCCGGATTCCTCCACCAGGCGCTTGATGTTCTTGCCGCCCGGTCCGATGAGGGCGCCGATCTTCTCCGGGTTGATCTTGACCTGCACGATGCGCGGAGCGTACTTGCTCATTTCCTTGCGCGGCTCGGCCAGGGTGCCGGCCATGGTCTTGAGAATGGAAAGCCGGGCCACGCGGGCTTTCTCCAGGGCCTCGGCCATGATGACGTGCGGCAGCCCGCGCAACTTGAGGTCCAGTTGGAATCCGGTGATCCCTTTTTCCGTCCCGGCGATTTTGCAATCCATGTCGCAGAAGGAGTCTTCCCAGCCGATGATGTCGGTCAGCAGCTTGTAGTCGCTGATTTTTTCCTCGTCATCGTGCATCGTGCAGATGCCGATGCTGATGCCCGCCACCGGCCGCTTCATGGGCACGCCGGCATCCATCAACGCGAGGGTGCCGCCGCAGACCGTGGCCATGGAGGAGGACCCGTTGGATTCGAGAATCTCGCTGGTGACGCGCACGGCGTAAGGATAAGTTTCCAGGGGCAGCATCGGCTCCAGGGAACGTTCCGCCAAGGCACCGTGGCCAATCTCGCGCCGGCCCGGCCCGGAGATGCGGCCGGTTTCGCCGACGGAATAGTTGGGGAAACTGTAGTGCAGGATGAATTTTTTCTGGGTGTCGCCGCCCGTGTAGGAATCGAACTCCTGGGCGTCCTCGGTCGTTCCCAAGGTGACCAGGGCCAGGGCCTGGGTTTCGCCGCGGGAGAATAAAGAGGAACCATGCGCGCGCGGCAGCAATCCCACTTCGCACAGGATGGGGCGGATGTCCTCGAAGCCCCGTCCGTCCAGCCGCTTGTTGTCATTCATAATCAGCCCGCGGACGGTTTCTTTTTGAATGTAGTAGAAGGCTTCCTTGAGGACGTTGTCGGTCACTTTTTCCGCGCCGTACTTTTCGACAAGTTTGGCGCCGATTTCGTCAGTGAGGGTTTTGACGGCGGCTTCGCGTTCGAGCTTCTTGTGGGTCAGCAGGGCGGGGACCATGCGTTCGCCGGCCAGTTGCTTGGCGTCGGCCAGGAGGTCGTCCGGCACGACGCTGACGGTGATGTCGCGCTTCTTTTTGCCGCCGCGGGCCGCCAGGTCCTTTTGCGCCTGGATCAACGGCTGGCAACACTCATGGCCGAATTTGAGCGCCGCCACAAAGTCCGCCTCGGAAATTTCCTTGGCCGCGCCTTCAAACATCACCACGTCCGCCGTATTGCCGACGTAAATGAGGTCCAGATCGCTTTCTTTCATCTGGCTGTGGGTCGGATTGGCGATGAACTGGCCGTTGATGCGGCCGATGCGCAACGCGCCCAGCGGGCCGTCCCAGGGAATATCGCTGACGGACAGCGCGGCGGAAGCGCCGACAATGGTCAAAATGTCAGAATCGTTTTCGCCATCGGCGCTCAACAGGAGGCTCTGCACCTGCACTTCGTTGAACCAGCCTTTGGGGAAAAGCGGGCGAATGGGGCGGTCGGTCAAACGGCTGGTCAGGATTTCCTTTTCCGTGGGGCGGCCTTCGCGCTTGAAATAGCCGCCGGGGAACTTGCCGGCCGCCGCCGCCTTTTCGCGGTAATCCACCGTCAACGGGAAGAACTCCTGTCCGGCTTTGGCCTTGCCCGCCGCGACGGCGGCGACCAGAACAATGGTTTCACCGAGGCGGACCGTGACGGTGCCATCGGCTTGTTTGGCCAATTTTCCTGTTTCAATAATGATTTCATTGCCCCCAACAAGGGCTGTAACTCTTTCAGACATAGGTTATCTCTCAACCCGCTGACTTGAAGGAACTTCAATCAAAACCTGGCCGGCGCGGCGCCGTGGGATTCAGGTGCTGGTTGAAATCACCCCAAGTCAGCGAAACTTTGTTTGCGCGAATTTGGTTATCTGCCCTGGCCTGTTCGCGTTTCCAAGCCGGGGGGATTGATCGGGGCCATATCCGAGATCGGGCATGGAGTATTCCCGGAAGAAAAAAAGCCGTCAGTGGCGCAGCTTGAGCTTTTTGGTGACCGTCTGATACCGCGGCAAATCCGCATGATGGAGATAATCCAGCAAGCGGCGGCGCTGGCCGACCATGACCAGCAGCCCGCGACGGGAACTGTGGTCTTTGACGTTCTTTTGCAAATGTTCGGTCAGATGATTGATGCGCTCGGTCAAAAGAGCGACTTGCACGTCAGCGGACCCTGTGTCGCGCTCGTGCAGTCTGAACCCTGCTATCGTCTTTCCTTTTTCCATATTTCTATTCGATCAATATTCTTGAGTAGCCAGTTTAAGATTGAATCCCTTCCCTGTAAAGTCCTTTTCAAAACTTTTACGGCAGGGCCAGCCTGTAGAAGAGGGCCGGGTTGGCCAGCAGGTTGGTTTCTGTAAAGGTACCGCTCCCGCCGACTCCAGCCACGTTGGTGGCCAACGACTGCCAGTTGACAGGCGGAGTGAGATTGGCCGTCACTTGCAACACGTAATTGGAGCCGGGCGTGCCGCTGAATTGGATGGTCAGCGTGTTGCCACCGGTCAGGCTGGCCGTCAGCGGCGCCAAGGGCGGCAACACCACCGTCACCGCCGTCACCGCGCTGGTGACGCTGCCGAAGGGATTGAACACGATGAGATCGTAATTTCCCGCCGCGCCCGCGCTGAAGTTGTTCAATATCAAGGAAGGTCCGAAGCCGTTGATTTCGCGGATGCGATTGTTCCCCGTGTCGGCAATGAACAAATCGCCATCATTATCGGTCGCCAGCCCGTAAACTTCGCCCAGCATGGAGTTGGTCGGCGACCCGCCATCGCCGCCAAAGCCCAAGCCCGCGTTGCCCGCCACAGTGGAGATGATCCCGTTCAGGCCCACTTTGCGGAGGTGTTCGGTCCCGTCGGCGATGTAGAAGTTCCCGAAAGCGTCCACAGCCACGCTGGCGGGGGATTCAAAAAAGGCGTTGGTGGCCCGTCCGCCGTCGCCGTAATAACCGGCGTCCCCGTTGCCCGCCACCGTGATGATGATGCCGTTAGGACCCACTTTGCGGATGCGCTTGTTGCCGCTGTCGGCAATGTAAATGTTGCCCAAGCCATCCACCGCCACGCCCTGGGGATTGGACAGGCTGGCATTGATGGCCGCGCCGCCGTCGCCGGAAAAGCCGTTGTTCCCATTGCCGGCGAAAGTGTTGATGTTGCCGAAGATGTCAACTTGGCGGATGCGGTTGTTGCCCTGGTCGGCGATGTAAACATTGCCGGCAGCGTCCACGGCCACGCCCGTCGGGTTGGCAAGGTCGGCGTTGGTCGCGGCCTCGCCGTCGCCCGAATAACCGTTGGTTCCATCGCCGGCAAAGGTGTTGATGTTGCCGAAGATGTCAACTTGGCGGATGCGGTTGTTGGCTTCATCGGCAATGTACAAGTTGCCAAAGCTGTCCACCGCCACGGCGGCGGGGTTGAAAAGGCTGGCATTGGTGGCGGGGCCTCCATCGCCGAAAAAGCCGTTGGTGCCATTGCCGGCGATGGTGGTGATGATGCCGTCGGCATTGACTTCGCGGATGCGGTTATTGGCTGAATCGGCGATGAAAAAGTCGCCCAGATTGTCCACCGCGACGGAGCCGGCGTATAACGCGGCGTTGGTCGCCTGCCCGCCGTCACCCGAATCGCCTTCCAGGCCGTCGCCCGCCACAGTGGTAATGAGGACAGGCAGATTGGTGCCGTTGACCTGCCATTGGTAGCCAAAGGGCGTGTCGCCCGTGGCCGTCGCGCTCAGGACGACGTTGCTGCCAACCAAAACCGACTCGCTGGCCGTTTCATTGGTCACGCCCGGCGCGTCTCCAATGGACAGAAACGCCACACTGCTGGTGACACTGCCATACCGGCTGGTCACGACGACATCGTAATAACCCGCGTCGTTGGTCGTCACGTCAGCGATGGAAAAACTGGCGCCTTGAGCGACCACCTTGCGAATGCGGTTGTTAGTTGTATCCGCGATGAACACGTCGCCGGCGGTGTCCGCCGCCACCCCGTCAGGCGCCAGCAACTCGGCGTTGGTGGCGAAGCCTCCGTCGCCCAAAAAACCGCCCGTGTCCAAGGTCCCCGCGACAATTGAAAACAAGCCGGTGTTTTGCGCGTCTTCCAGCACAACGTCGTCGTTTGGAAGGGCCACCAACAGGTCGCCCAAGGCGTCCACGGCCAGACCCGACGCGTTGGTCAAATATGAAGAATAAAAGTCGGTTGAACCCACCAGAGTGATCAGGCCATTGGTGCCGACTGTGAGCACCCCGCCGCTGCCGTTGGTGCTGGAAAAGGAAACAAACAAGTTGCCGAAAAGATCAAGGGCAATTCCCACGGGACTGGGTATGGCCGCGTTGGTCGCCACAACGCCGGTGGCGGCCACGTTGGTTCCGCCACCCGCCACGGTTTTGATGATGCCATTGGTGCCCACTTTGCGGATGCGGTTGTTGCCGGTATCCGCAATGAACAAATTGCTCAAAGTATCCACGGCAACGGCCGAAGGGCCGTTGAGAATCGCATTGGTCGCCGCGCCGCCATCGCCAATGTTGTTGGTGTTGGTTCCCCCGCCCACCAGGGTGCTGATGACGCCATTGCTCAGGGCCACTCTGCGGATGCGGTTATTGCCGGTATCACAAATAAACACATTGCTATGAGTGTCCAGGCTGACGCCCCGAGGCAAATTCAGCCCGGCACTGGTGGCCGCGCCGGCGTCGCCGTGAAAATTGGTCGTGCCGTTGCCCGCAAAGGTGGTGATGATGCCGTTTGCGGCCACTTTGCGGATGCGCGAATTCTGCCAATCCGCAACGTAAAGGTTGTTCGAGGCATCCAGGGCGAGACCCCAAGGAGCGTTCAGGGAGGCATTGGTCGCCTGCACGTTGTTGCCGTAAAAGGCATTGGAGCCGTTCCCCGCAATGGTCGTGATAAGGGCTGGAATGTTGGCGCCGTCAAACCGCCACTGATAAAAGAGCGGCCCGGTGCCCGCGGCGGTGATGGAGAAACTGACGTTGCTCCCAGGATGCACGGCCAGTGAGGCCGGTTGCTGGGCGATGGTGGGCGCCGTTTGCGCCTGCGCGCTTGTCATGCCCGCCCAAACCGCGGCGGCGGCGGCCGCGAAAAGTGAAATTGTCCTCCTGCAATATTGATTCTTTTCCATATCGTTATGTGATTCGTGCTTTTGTAGATTGGCCTCGCCAAACGCCGCCCATGCCTCCTGGCTCAGGGCGCGCACAAGAGACGAATCTGGCCTTGTTGTAACAGACCCCCCGAATATGTCAACCATGTCCAACGATATGCGTTCGAAATAAACTTTTCCCAGCCGGCTGCATCTGCCGGCAAGAACCTGCTGGAGGCGGGAAAAAATAAAAAAATCCGGTCATATTTGGTGCGATTTAGTGCGATTTAGTGCGATTTGGTCATATTGTTTCAAAAGCTGCGTCCCTCGATTCCGTGGATTTATTTTTTTTGTCATTGGTCGGATTAGGCCGGAATAGCCCGGATTGGGCCGGAGCAAGGCCGGATTGAGGTTGGATTGGACGCGGGTTGAGGCCGAATCGCCGGAGGGCCAGCCCGGACCTGCGCGACATCCACGCCATCGTAGCGCGGATTTCCAAATCTGCCGATAGGGGTAGGGACGAGGGTTTGAACCTCGCCCCTCCCTCCAAACCGGACAGGCCCAATTTAGGCATCCGGCTTTCCGGTCGCTGGTCTGACGAAATGGGCTGACCCAGACGTTGCAAACGCTTGACTGCTCCATCCAAGCCACACAGCTTGCGCTGCGTTGGCTTTTTTCAGCCGCCCCTTTGAGAGCAACCCGGTTTCCGGCAGCCTTGCCGGCTCCAGCACGCACAGCCTTTTGGGCACTATGCTGGATCGTTTATGGCCTTCCACCGTCATCGCTCCCACCAACTTCCTATGTCCCTTGGCTCCACGATCATTACTCGCTTCCTCGCTACTATGGACACTCTGACTCCTGCCGTGGCGCGGGTCTTCCGCGTCAGCGTCCTCGGCAGGTCTCCTTGGTTGCTGAACATGCACTTCTGGACATTCCGTCTCCAACCACCCCATGCGCCCCTGTTCCGGCCATGCTCTTTGCTCCGGGCAGGCTTGACCTCCGACTCGCGTTGTGGCGCTATCGGCGGCTCTTCGGACTTCGCTCTTTGACAGCAGTCTCGTCAGTCGCATACGGCCTTATCGAGTTCGTATCGCGGGTTCACACTGAACCCGTCAGTTCTACGGACTATCCTTTCACTTCCAGTTGCTCTCCACCCCGTGTCGCCACGGCGCAGTTACTTTCGGTTACTGGCGGGCAGCTCCGCCAGAGAGGGACTTCCACCCTCCCATGCACGTTCCATCCCAAGCGCACTGTCGCCGGTTGCCAGCCGGCGCTGCGAGATCCGGCTCGCGCTGAACTTTTTCAATGTTTACTCGAACATATTACCAAACCCCGCAAAAACCCAAAAACCTATGGTAGGTTTTTAGGCACGATTTTTGGGGGAAGGGTCCAAACCTTGCAAGCTTCTGGCCCTCAATGGCTTGCAAGGCAAAAAATCCCGAAAAACAGAAAAAACACGAAAAAAAGTGTCATTTTTTTTGCGCGGACCCCCCGTTTTTCTGCCAAATCGCCCTAAAAAAGGCCCTTTTTTGCTGTCAGTACGTTTTTTGGCGCGCGGCCACGGCTGGCTTTGGCCATGATGGAGAGGAACTTGCGTCGGTTTCTGAGGCCAGGCAATTCGATCAGCGCGGCCTTGAATTTGCGTCGCCTTCTTGTAGAATTTTGCCATGCGAAATGTGACTTTCCTGATATTGTTTATAATGATTGCGTCAAACGTCAGAGCAGAAATTGTTTGCAAGACGGTCGAGTACAAGGAAGGCGATACCGTGCTGGAAGGGGTTTCCGTGTATGATGCCGCCATCCAGGGCAAGCGCCCCGCCGTCCTGGTCGTGCATCAGTGGATGGGGTTGGGCGACTACGAGAAGAAGCGGGCCGAAATGCTGGCCAGGCTCGGCTACAATGTTTTTGCGGCGGACATCTACGGCAAAGGAATCCGACCCCATACCCCCACGGAAGCTGCCGCCCAAGCCGGTAAATACAAGAACGACCGCGCGCTGCTTCGAGCGCGGGCGCAGGCCGCGTTAGACCTGTTGGCCAGGCATGAATTAAGCGACCCCCAACGGATGGCGGCCATCGGCTATTGCTTTGGCGGCACGACGGTTCTGGAACTGGCGCGGAGCGGCGCGGAACTTGTTGGAGTCGTCAGTTTTCATGGCGGTCTGAGCACTCCCAATCCAAGCGACGCGAAGAAGATTAGGGCCAAGGTGCTGGCGTTGCACGGAGCCGATGATCCCAACGTCCCCCCGAAGGAAGTTGCCGCGTTCGAGGAGGAGATGCGCCAGGCAGGGGTGGATTGGCAACTGATCGCCTACGGAGGCGCGGTTCACTCCTTTACGGATTGGAATGCGGGCCATGATAACTCCAGAGGCGCGGCGTACAACGAGCGGGCTGACCGGCGCTCTTGGGAGGCGATGAAGCAGTTCTTCGCCGAGGTGTTCCAGTGACCCTTTTCCTGACCCTTTTCTGAGGACCCTTTTCTGACGTGGGCCAGACGGCGCATCAGGAGCGAGATTAAGATTAGCCTTAATGATTGAGGTCCTGCCGCACGAAAACGAGGAGGCCGGCGGCAAAGGCCACGACGGCGGACACGCCGGAAAGGGTGATCATTTTCCACACTTCCGGCCGCCATTGATAATCCATCCCCTGCGCGATTTGCTGAAGGATCAGCCAGGAATAATTGATGTAGCGGGTGAAAATATAAGGATCAAGTCCCACCAGGTGCTTGGTGAAATCAATCACGTATAAGATGATGATGCCCGCCGACACGGCCGCGCCCGGACTGCGCACCACGGTGGAAACCAGCAGCCCGTACATGACCAGGGCGCTGAGGGGAATCCAACTGAGCGCGCACCCCGCCCCCAGCGCTTGCAGCGCCTGGGTCCGGCTGTAAACAATGCCGGCGGCATCGCCCACCGCGCCGAACTGGTAATTGATGGCGGCCAGCGCGGCGGAGAAAAGCACCCCGGCGATGGAGAGGATCATCATGTAGAGCAAACCCGTCACAGCCTTGGCGGCGTACAATTCCCAACGATACACCGGAGCGGCCAGGGCGGCCCGAATCGTGCCCGCGCCCGTTTCCTCCGCCATCAACATGGCGGAAAAGACGATGACAAAAATCGGCCCGATGTCGGAGAACAACAGTTGCATCGAAAAACCGACGTAGCCCCAGGCATTGGCCGCCGGCGCATTGCTGATGCGGCCCGCGATAAAATAAACGATGACACACAACAGGCCCTCCATAAACAGGCCGAACCAAGGCAGCTTGCGATGGGCGGCCTTCACGATTTCGTTCCGCAGCAATGGCAGGAATTGGCTAGGCATGGGTGTTGTTTCCCGTGATGGAAAGGAAAAACTCCTTCAAGGTTTTTTGTTTGGGCGCGAGGGCCGAAACCCGGAACCCCGCCTGTTGCAGGCATTGGTTCAACCACGCCGCATCGTCCCGGGCCAGCGTGATCTCCACGGTATCCGCGGCCACGGCTTCCACCTTCCGAATCTGTTCGTGGCGCGCCATGAAATCAGCCCCCGGAATCCCGCCTTGGAAGGTGACCCGCACGATCCGTTCGTGCGGCTTCAACAACTCCTTCACGCCGCCGGAAGCAACCAGGCGGCCATGATTGATGATAAAGACCGAGTCGCAAAATTCCTCAATCTCGGACATCAAATGGCTGGACACAAAAACGGTCAGCCCCTCCTGCCTGACTTTCTCGCGCAGGAACGAGAGAACTTCCTGGGTGCCCTCCGGGTCCATCCCGTTGGTCGGCTCGTCCAGGATCAGGAGGCGCGGCCGGCCCAGCATGGCCCGGCCGATGCCCAGGCGCTGTTTCATGCCGGTGGAATAAACGCGCACGCGATCATGCTGCCGCTCCGCCAGGCCGATCCGTTCCAGGATTTCATCCATCTCACGCGAGGCCACCCGGCCAAGCAAACGCGCGGCCAGTTCCAGATTCTTTCGACCGGACAGGTACTCGTAAAAAGCGGGCGACTCCACGGTGATGCCCACGGAGCGAATGGCCTTTTTATAATCCTTCCAGATGTCCACCCCGAAAATGCTGATGCGCCCGCCGCTGGGCCGCACCAAGCGGGGGATCATATAAAGCGTAGTGCTCTTGCCCGCGCCATTGAGTCCGAGAAAGCCAGCCATGTGGCCAGGCTCAACTTGAAGGGAAAGATGGTCCACCGCCTGGAAGCGTCCAAAATTCTTGGAGACATCTTCCAAAGCCAGCGCTGGTGGAGAGGCCGTCATGGTTTGCCGCCCTTCGCCGGGCGCGGTGGCGCCATGAAAATGGAAAGACGGTTCTCCTCAGGCTCGTGCCAGACAATGTCCGAAAGGCCGTCGCCATTGAGGTCCTTGATGTCGCGGAAATAGCCGCGGGCCGGCGTGTGGAACGTCAGCGACGGCTGCGACGCGAACCAACGCCCGTCGTTGGCGCTGAAATATATGTTCCATTGCGTCTCCGAGCGCCTGACCAAAAGGTCGGGGCGGCCGTCGCCGTTGAAATCTCCTTGAATCCCGATCGGATACTCGTTCATGTCTCCCCAATCCCCCAGGATGACCGTCACCGGCACGGACGCCTCCGGGCTGTCGGAAAAGGCGCCGTGATGGAACGACCGGATCGAGAGCGAGCAATCCAGACCTCGCGAGAGCAGTGTTTCCACCAGTCCGCTATAGGAAACAACGCCAGGCTTGGGTTCGAGCAGAACCAATTCGCATACTCCATCGCCATTGAGATCATGCACCGGCGACCACGCGTCCTCGGAACCAATCGGAATCGAGACCCCGCGGCAGTGCAGAACTTGTGTCGGCCGCGGGGGTAGTTGCCGGCTGGCGCCGCGCAGGAAAAGATACACGTCCGTTTTGAAGCCCAGAACGCCGCTGCTGATCTGCCATAGAACAAGGTCTTCCCGGCCATCCCCATCCACGTCCACCCGTTGAAGCTGCGGCGGCATCTGCCGGTTGTTTTTCTTCAAGTCATCCATCAACTTCCGGATGGCTTCATTCTCCGGTTCATCGTCCCGTTTCGCATCCGGTTTGGCCCGAAACCGTTGTGCAACGTCCAGGCTGTGCGCTGGATTTGACCCCATCGTCCACAGGTTGCTGTCGTTGACGGACAAAGCCGTTTCTGTCACGTCCAAGGCCAGAGGCGGCCCGGGACTCCATTGATAAGCGCTGTTCCTATGCCACAGCACAAGCCGCCCCGCGGCAATCACCGGGATCGAATCGTTGGTTCCGGCTTTGTTTGTGGACGGGGAGGTCAAGATGGGAAAATCGTTATTGGTGAAGACCTGGCCGGCCTCGACGAGCACGCGCCGTTCCGATTCAAACAGGCCGGCGTTTTGACGGCAATAAACCAGTCCGCTGGCGGTGGACATCAGCAGTTCGAGGCCCGGATGCGCGTCCATGTCGCACGCGGCGACCCAGGCGGTGTCCGGCGGCAGGGCGATGATCTGATCGGGCGAACTGCGGAAGCCGTCCGGGCGTTGGTGGTAGTTGAACAGTTTTTTCTCCACCGGATCCATCACCAGCAGATCGGAGAGGCCGTCCCCGTCAATATCCACAAAGAGCGGCTCGCCGGCGCCGGCCGGGAGCGGGATCTCCTGGCATGACATTTGAACCGGCCCGGCCCGGCCCACGGCGGCCGCGAGGCACAGGCACAGAACGGCCCCGCGCGCCAGCGGCAGGAAGCTGCCAATGCTGGACCGAAGATGCGGCAAGAAACACATGTGTTATTTCTGGCTCAGGAAGATGCGGTAGCCGTTATTGTGACTGAGTTTCACGATTAAATCGCTGACGCCGTCGTTGTTCAAATCCTTGACCACCCACTCTTCAATTTGTTCCGGGCAACTGAATTGCAGGTCCGGTTTAAGACTGAACCCGCGCTCGCGCGACACAAAAAAATAGACTGAAATTCTATCGCTATGGTCCCGCACCAGCAAATCCTTCCGGCCGCTTCCGCCAAAATCGCCGTCCAACGAGACGCAGTGCTGGAAATACTCGCGCCGGCCCCAAGTCAGGACCAGATCGGCTTGATTGAGATGGATGACCACGTCCTGTTGACAATCCGCCTCTTGAGGAAAGCCGGCCCCCGGACGGCAGAAGTAAAACTTAAGACCGTAATCAAGCTGTTTGGCGGTGAACTCCTTGCGCAAGCCTTCGCGGGTGTCCATCTGGCTGTAACCCAAGACCAGGTCCGGGAAACCATCGCCATCCACGTCCACCACCGGCAAGGCGGGCGTCCAATCGTTCTTGCGAAAGACCTGTCGCGGTTGGGCGGCAATCCGACCCTGCGCGTCGGCCATAAAAGTCCGCACCAGCACTTTGCCCGAAGAAAGCCCCGGCACGAAGGAAGGTTCGTCGAGCCACCGGCTCTTGATCAAATCCACTTTGCCGTCGCGGTTGAGATCGGCCCAGCAAAGCCACGAGTGCGGTTCCTGCTTGTCGGCGTAAGTCAGAGCCGGTTCAGCGCTGAATAAGCCATTGGTTTGCTGGAAGTAAATGCTGTACGTGTTGGTCCGCCCCACGTCGCCGCGTCTGATGACAAGATCATCCCGTCCGTCGTTATTGAGGTCGCCCACGCTGAAATCCAATCCCAGCGACTTGGTATAGCCGGGATTGGCCAGGGACGGCCGCAGGCTGGCGTCCATGGAATGGCCGAGGAATTGCGCCTGACACCACTGGTCAAGATGTTGCCACACCTCAAGTCCGTCCTCCACCGGCACCAGCAACAGCGGCCAACCACGGCCAGTTTCCGCCGACATGCTCAGGCGCATCGCGTTGGTGTCTTCCGCCGCGTCCGGCAAGATCGTCCGTTGCCGGATGATGAGCCTTAGAGCGGGAGGACCGGTTCGATTTGTAAAACAAAGCTCGTTGACGCCGTCGCTGGTCATGACGAGCAAACTCTCGGCCGGACGGCCCAGCCTGGCCGCCCACACCAGGCACGGGCGGCGCTCAAGACGATAGGTTTGTTGCGGCTGGCGGGTAAAACCCTGGGTGCGGTCCTGATAAAAAACGGACAGATCAAGGTCGTCCAACAACACAAGGTCTTGCAGGCCGTCGCCGTCCAGATCGCACGTGATCAATTCCGCGCCGCGGCCCGGGACTTCGCTGGCTTTGAATTTCGGTTTGGCGTGAGCCGGCCAGCAGGCGATCACCAAGAGGCTCCACAGGATTGGCGCGGGCGCTCTCAGCATGGCCTCTGTTGGTTGGGCGTCATTTCAACAGCTTTAGACCAAACCACCCTGAAATCGTCACGAGATTGATCTGGCAATCAAGGATTGATTTGCCTCGGTCCTCGCGCCCGGACTGACTTGTTACGGCTTGGCCGGGGTCGAACCACTGCCGCCGCCACTTCCACTGGGTTGTGGTTTGGCGGTCGCGGCGGGCTTGGAATCGGCGGTCTTGCCATCCTTCTTGGCGGCGTTGGTGGAGCCGCTGGCGCTGGCGGACGCCTCTTTTTTGGCGGCGGCTTTGTAACCTTCACTGCGGTAATCAGTGACGTAGAACCCGCTGCCTTTGAAAAGCAAACCGCCGCCCAAGCTGATCACCCGTTTGACCGGGCCGTTGCCCCAGGGTTTTCGTGGACAAAGGTCCTTGGGACAAGTTTTCAAGGCCTTGGCTGTTATAGGCTGAATGATGTCAAAGTGATGCCTGCATTTGGAGCAAGCGTATTCGTAAGTCGGCATAACTATCTCAAAATCTTAATTGGATGAAGATTCGCGGGCCACGAACACCGTCATTTGGGCGGCGCATTGGTGGAGGGAGGCATCTGGATTTTGACGCCCCCGCCCTCCCTCAACTCCACATTAACGCCGCTGCCGTTGGTAGGCGCCGCGGTTGGCGAAGGATGGGGCGGAGATTCCGTCCCTTTGTCTTTAAAAGTCGCGTCTATGCCCTTGCGCATCCGGTCCAATCGGCGGGAAAGGGAGGTCTCGATCTTCAATTTGCGCAACTGCTCGCGAAGGTCGGTCAGGCTGTTGAATCTGTTCTCCATGTCCTCCTTTTCAGCCTTTAAAAGTTTGAGTTCCTTCGTCAGAAAAGCGCGGTCGCCCTCCGATTTGGCCAACTTTGTCTGCGTGGCGGCGATGCGGGTATCGAGATTGGTGATGGCCAGGCGAAGGGAGGCGGCTTCCTGATCCAGCGCGCCATTCTGGCTTTCCAATTCGGAAATCTTCTGGTCCCGTTGCGCCAGCAAAACGGCATTGGATTCGGCTTGGGCTTTGGCCGTGGCTTTGGCCTCCGCCTCCGCCTTTTCCAGGGTGGCTTCGGTGGCGCGCAGATTGGCCTCCGTCAGGGCCAGCTTGTTGGAAAAGTCAGACCGGGTCGTGGCCAGGTTTGTTTCCAGCGTCTGGTTGACCGTTTGCAGTTCGGCCACCAGTTTTTTATCGCTCACGACGGTGTTGGAGAACACAGCCAGATTGCTGGCGGCATCCCTGGCTTGATCGGCGGCTTCCTTGTTGACCACAATCAAAGCGATGCCCAAGCCGACCGCCACCACGAGGAGAACGAGAATAGGCCCTTTATTATTCATCAAGACAAGCATTGGCCCAAAAGCGGCATTTGGCAAGCGCCAGATTGCTTTTTCGCCCACGCCGGGTGCCTTTCACTTTTTTGGGTTCCCCTCTTAATCTTACTCCTAATCTTAATCTCGTCCCCCCCTCCAGCGTGCGGATTAGGAGCAAGATTACGATTAAGATTAAGGAAAGACCACCCAAAAACGTGAAATGCACCCTCCCGTTCTGAAAGGAGCCTCCATCCGCATGACGCGCCCTTGGGCGTCTCAATTTAACGCTTGATTTTTGTGAGGGTTTCCCTTACAATGCTGATGTTTTGGATAGGAGGCCTTGTCCGATTGGATTCCCCCGGACCGAAACTCTGGAAAAATGAATATTTTTTTGTTGGCGGCGGCCAGTACTCCGCCCGTGAATGCCAAGACCGTCATGCCCGCGCCCGATGTCAACACGACGGCGCTTTGGGCGGTGGCTGCTCTCTGTGTCGGCTTTGCTCTTTTTCTGTTCGCGGACTCCCTTGTGGCCCGGTTCAAACGACGGCGTCAGGAGCAGTGGCAGGCGATTACGAACGAAGTTTACACGAATCCTCCGGCTGACGCCAAACATCGAGGGCCTGTGCCTGATGAAGGCGGACCCAAGGTTTAACGCGGGGCGGCGACAAGCCGCCCTCTGGAGGTTTGCGATACACTCCAAGGGGAGTTCCAAGCACCAGGGCTGTTGCGAACTCGTGTCGGAACATCTGGCGTCCCTTGCACTCTGCCGGATCAGACGACATCCCGAACGGAACGGCACATAAAAATGTGGCTTGGCCATGACTTGACAACGTAGTGAAAAGAACCACGGAAAAGCGGCAAATTACTGCTGTGGGTTTAATAGACCCTTTGCGCGCCAGCGGTGCATGCCAAAAGCCAATCCGCCCATGACCATGAGCGCCAGCACGCTTGGCTCAGGCACGACGGCGGTTGTGGAGAACGTGATGTCGTCGAGCACAACGAAATTGTAACTTTTAAAATCTGCCGTAAATTCCAACTCGCCTGTCTGACCTGCCCATGCCGAAATGTTTGCGCCATATAAAGTGTAAGGCAGGCCGTCAGCACTCACGCCTGACGACAGCGCGACAGGGATGAGCACATTGCCGTTGAAGGAAACAGAAAGCGGCGTCGTCTCATAGGCATCGAATTGCAATGATTGAGCAGTGGATGGCACCGTGCCATTCTGCGCAATGGAAGCATTCTCGGTAATGGCTGCGCTGCCGGTGGGATTTGCTCCTGTTTGCAAAACGACACTGTAATTGCCGTCGATTATACCGACATTGTAAACAAGACGAGAACTGTTCCAAGTTGGCCCAATAAGAGTAATACTGGCCGTGCTGTTAGCGGGGGCGTTATAACCCACTTGCGTCTGTTGATCCGCACCCAAATAGGCCGTCCAATTCGGTAGAGCCGATCCAATGGAAACATAATTCGGGTATAACTCCGCCGGGGATGCGGCTACGTTAGCTGATTCGAAATTAAGATTTTGAAAAAACGTGCCTTGAGAGAGGCCAGTAAATGTCTTGAATATCAGCCCTATCGCGATGAGGTATTTCACAATGTATTTCATAAAGTCATTCCTTCGTAAATGGGTCCCCGACCATTTGGGGGTAACGTGCGCCGTTGCCAGAATAAAATGAATTCCACGCACAACTAGCAAAGATTTTTCCTGAGGCCCATAAGCCAAAATAAATGTGGGTCTGTCCGTAGTTGGTGCCGCCCCAAGCGACCACCATTCCGTTCGACAACAAAGCCAAGCTGTGTGACTCGCCAGCCGCTATCGCCGCAACATTTGTCAGTCCTGTTGGCACGCTCGTCTCTCCATTTGAATTTACACCCCAGGCCACGACCGTTCCGTCGCCTTTCAGCGCCAAAGTGTGCGTCGCACCAGCCGCTATGGCAACGACATTCGTCAGATTTGAGGGCACGTTGGTGATGGTCGAATTGAGCGTGGGGTTGTTTGAACTCCAGGCAACCACGGTGCCGTTGTTCAGGAGCGCAACATCGAATTGCCAGCCGCAGGCGATGGCCTTGACGTTCGACACGTTTGTTGGGACGGAGTTGCCGTAGGCCCAATTCAGACCTCAATGGCTGACGGTTCCATCGGACATCAGCGCGAGGGCCTGGCCCATTCCCGCTGCGACCGCCACGACGTTGGATGAGGGAGGCAGAGAGATCACATTAGTCCCGCTCACAGGATAGAAATTTGTCCCGTCAGTATAATTTCCCCATTGCACCACCGAGCCGCCATCGGTCACGGCCAGCGTTTGGTATTCTCCGGCCGCCACGCCAACCGCGTTGGTGAGGGAGACAGGCCGGTCGCTCTCGCCATGCCCGTCCGATCCCCAAGTTTCAACCATTCCAGGAAGGGCGAGAAGTTCGGTGAAAGAAGCGTTGGTGCTTCCTGCCGCGTTCGTCACGGTGACGGTGTAAGTGCCTTCGTTGGCCGCTGCTATCGTCGAGAGCAGGTAAGTGGCGTTCGATGCCCCGGAAATGTTGGCGCCGTTGAGTTGCCAGGAATAAGAAAGGGGAAATCCTGCCGATTGCCCCGCAGCCGCCACTTCGACAGCCAGGTTCGTCTGGTAATTAAACCAAGTAGGGCTTGCCGCCAGCGGCGAAATGAGTTGCGGCACGAGCACCAAAGCGAAGGTGACCGCAGAACTGGTCACGGACCCATAGGTGGATGAAAGGACTACGTCATAAGTTCCCACATTGGAAGAATTTGCATTCGTAATCGTGTAAGAAGAGGTCGTCATGCCAGCGACGTTGGTTCCATCAAACTGCCACTGGTACTGGAGGCCGCCGACGGAAGCCACAATGACAGAAAAGCCAGCCGTTCCGCTGGTCAGGCAGAAGGTGTTCGTGGGCTGTTGCGTGATGAGCGGGATCAATTGACCGGAGCGAATGACGATGGTGTGGTTGAAACCGCAGGCGATCTCCTTGTTTGCGGTCACGCCGACAGGGGTGCTACCAGTACCCCATGCAACCAAGGCGCCGTTTTGCTGCAAGGCCATGCTTTGTGAACCGCCAGCGGCAAGTGAAACCACGTTTGAGAGGCCGGCCGGCACATTTGTGTCTCCTGAGAACCCATCGCCCCATGCCTGAACCGTGCCGTTGGAAAGCAACGCCAACGTGTGCTGCGGGCCAACGGCGATGGATACGACGTTGGACAACCCTGGAGGCACGTTTGTCTGGTTAAACAGATCAAAACCCCACGCGGTCACTGTTCCGTTGGACAGAAGCGCGGCGTTAAACTCCCAACCGCAGCCAACGGCTTCAACATTGGTGAGATTGGTGGCAGCGTAATTCGCGAGGGCATTGGTCATTCCCCAAGTGACGACCGTCCCGTTGGTCAGCAGGGCAATATCGTGCTGAATGCCGGCGGCTATCGCCACCACATTGGAACGCGGCGGCAAAGTGCATATATTGGTGTTGGTCACGGAAACGTAATGTTGTCCGTCCCAAAAACTTCCCCAATTGGTTGCCGCGCCGGTCGCTAACAGGGCGACGCCGTGATATTGACCGGCAGCGATGGCCGTCACATTACTCAGGCCCGCTGGTGGATTGGTCTGGCCGTAGGCGTTGTTCCCCCAGCCAAGCACGGTTCCATTATTCAGCAGGGCCAGACTGAACTGACCGCCAGCAGAAACGGCGATGGGATTGGTCACGCCACCCGGCAGAGTGCTTTCTCCGCAGGTATTGTCACCCCAGGCGACACCGCTGGTTAAGCCGGGAAAGGTCGCAAAATAAAACGCGGCATTGGCCGGTTGATTCGAGAAGATGTAGTGGTTGCACGTCAAAACTTGAGCGAGCCAAGTCCAATCCGATGCGGCGAATGTGCTTTGCAAGTTCGTCGAGGTGTAGAGATCGTAAAAAACGCCGTTGGTCCCGCCCTGAATATCAAGTTGCACCGTGCAATTGGTTCCTCCTTGTGGAATGACGACGATGTTGGTAACGAAAGGCTGGCCTCCGGTGACGCAGCCCGGCGAGTCGGTGTCCGGGTCGAAAACATTATTTGGCGATTTGATGCTGTCTGCCTGGTGACTTTGATGGCGTCCTTCTTCCTCTGGTGACATCGGCCCCAACGCAGCTTGCCTTCCGGTGAAGGCAAAGTAGTTGGAAGCGTCCGTGTCCGTTTGCCAAAAATCGAAAGAAAAGCATTCCTCAACATCCGCGCCTGCTGTGCCCGTTCCTGAAAGCGTGCTTCCCAACACAAGTTGTGCCACCGATGGGGGAACCGCTGGCACGCCACCGCCCAAAGCCGCCGCCGCCCCATCAATGAAAAGCTCGGTCTGTTGGCTGTTGAAGTCGAGCAGCAAGCAATGGGACTCCCCGGTGGACCAGGCAATGGGTGTTTCCAAAGCCGAAGCCCCATCAGAGAACAACTGCACCGTGTTGCCGTCTGCGCTGATTTGCAGTGTCCACGCTGTCGCGGTGCCGCCGCCGTTGACGGCGTCCAATTCCAGCAGCGAGGCGCTGGCGCCAGGACCCGTTCCATCGGTCTGCGATTGACTGGACCAATAGGGTCTTGTCCAAAAGCGAAGTGAGCCGACCGTGTCGGAGGAGACGTTCGTGTGTCCGGTTGAATCCAGAGCCGGAACAACGAACGGGACTACGGCATCGCCGCTCCTGTCAAGGGCCTAGCCAGACCAACTTTCGTTAAGCATGCCAAAGCCTTGGATGGCAAGCATTACATTGGTTTCACCCCAAAAGTAATCCTCATCAAAGCTCTCATGCCAAATGGCGTTTTGCTCCGGCACGGGAGGCATGGGCGAACGCGGTAATGCTGAAACGGTCTGCGCCGCCAAGATAACCGCCACAATGACAAACCAACTCAAAACCAGGGTGCGTGTCTTCATGTTGTTTAGAGTGCTGGGGCATTTCTGCAAGAAATAAATTCGTGGCAACCAGCCATTTTTTGCATCCCGTTTGCCAACTTTTATTTAGCGCAAAGCCCTTTCGCTCTGATGGTTGCGACTATGCGCTTTTCCAAAAAAATAGACAAGAAAAATCACCACTATAGTGACTGGACGGAAGAACGCCACTCGCCCGACGCTCTACCTTGTTGAAACAGCCGTCGTCGCTGAAAATTTTGGGTGAAAGGATTCGATCGGCGCGCAAGGCCAAGGGTTTATCCCAAGAGGACCTTGCGCTCCAAGCCGAAACCGCGCCCAGCTATATTGGCGGCGTTGAGCGGGGAGAGCGCAATCCCTCCTTCAAAAAACTCTGCGCCATCGCGAGGGTTGTGGGACGCGACGTCGGCAGCCTGGCGCGAAACCTGCCAGCGCCGCATGAGACGTTTTAACGATCTCCAGTTCCTTTACGCCGGCAATTCTTCCGCATGGCGGCAGCTTGAGAAGGCGATGCCGCGCGGGTCCATGGCCTCTGCTGAAAAATAATTGAATTTTTTACTTGAAGTACAGTCTATACATGATAGCGTGCAATATGTGAGGGCGCTTTGGCGCCCTGTTCTTTGAAATTTTGCAGAATGGATTATGGACAACGTGGCGAAAGGCTAATCCGCCTCCGCCAAGGCTACGGCGGACAGGAGGCTAAAATGGGAAGCCGCCAAATCGGAACTGGGTCAGGTCAATTTGAGCTGATTTGACCTGGTTTGACCTTCAGCCAGTTTTTTGGCTTCTTGCGCCTCTTCACGGCAAAGTATTGAGGCATGGCCGCTAAAAAGCGCAAAGACGCAAAAGTTCAATTCGGGCCGCCGGTTGAGGGTTGACGGAATGACGCCGATGATGCCTGGTGGCGGGGCCGCTAACGCCAAATAACGCCAAATAACGCCAAAAAAAATAAAAACAGGCGGATGAAGGATGACGCAAAAGCTCAATTTAGAGCAGCCCTGGTTTTAACGCGGCGTTCTCACAATATCCTTCCGCCTTCGCCGCCAGCGTGCTACAACGCTGGCATGGCTGACAAACTCACCATCGGTTTTCTGGGCGCGGGCAAAATGGCCGCCGCGCTGGCCAAAGGCGTGGTCTCCGCCGGACTGGTCAAGGCGGCGCACATCCGCGCCAGCGATCCCCTCCCGGCGGCCCTTTCCGCCTTTGCCGCCCAAACGGGAGCCAAAACGACCGCTTCCAACGTCGAAGTCGTGCAATTCGCGCGGGTGCTCGTCCTGGCGGTCAAGCCGGCCAACGTCGCGGAATTGCTCGGCGAAATCCGTCCGTTGATCACGCCGGGCCACTTGCTCATTTCCATCGCGGCGGGCGTGCCCATCGCCAAGCTGGAGGGCGGGCTGGAGCCGGGGGCGCGGGTGATCCGCGTCATGCCCAACAGCCCCGCGTTGGTGGGGGCCTCGGCCACGGCTTACGCCTTGGGCGCGGCGGCCACGGCGGCGGACGCGGCGCTGGCGCAAAAGATTTTTTCCGCGGTCGGCCTGGCCTTTCCATTGAAGGAAGCGTTGCTGGACGCCGTGACGGGCTTGAGCGGCAGCGGACCGGCTTACGCATACATAATGATTGAAGCCTTGAGCGACGGCGGCGTGGCGGCCGGGTTGCCGCGCGAGGTGGCCACCAAGCTGGCGGCGCAGACGTTGCTGGGCAGCGCCAAAATGGCGTTGGAAACGGGCCTTCATCCCGGCGCGCTCAAGGACATGGTCACCAGTCCCGGCGGGACCACCATCGAGGGCCTGCACGAACTGGAAAAGGGAAAGCTGCGCGGGGTCTTGATCAGCGCCGTCCGCGCCGCGGCGGAAAAATCCCGCAAACTCGGCCAAGGCTGACCCCATGTTCCGTCCGTGCATTGATCTGCATGAAGGCAAGGTCAAACAAATTGTCGGCGGCAGCCTGACTGGCCGCCCGGCGGATTTGCAAACCAACTTTGTCTCCCAGCGGCCCAGCCGCTGGTTCGCCGAACTGTACCGGCGCGACGGCCTGCGCGGCGGCCACGTCATCATGCTTGGGCCGGGCAACGAGGCGGCGGCCCGCCAGGCCCTGGCGGCCTATCCCGGCGGATTGCACGTCGGCGGCGGCGTCCGCCTGGAGAACGCCGCCGGCTGGCTGGAGGCGGGCGCCTCCCACGTCATCGTCACGTCGTGGGTTTTCCGCGATGGACAATTGGATTGGGAACGGCTCAAAAAGCTGGCGGCGGCCATCGGCAAGGGCCGGCTGGTGCTCGATCTCAGTTGCCGGAAACGCGGGGCGGACTACTTTGTCGTCACCGACCGCTGGCAGAAATTCACGGACCTGAAAATTGGAGCGGACATCCTGGGCCGGCTGGGCGAGTGGTGCGACGAATTTTTGGTCCACGCGGCGGATGTCGAAGGACTATGCCGGGGCGTTGACCTGGACTTGGTGGAGCAACTGGGCCGCTGGTCGCCGCGTCCGGCCACCTACGCCGGCGGGGCCAGGGCGCTGCAGGACCTGGAAAACGTGGCCAGGGCGGGCGCGGGCAGAATTGACCTGACAATCGGGTCCGCGCTGGATATTTTCGGCGGTTTATTGCCTTACGATCAAGTCGTCGCACTGAGCCGCCAGCTCGATCAACAAAGAAGATCAATATGAACTACCGATACATTCCGGCCGTCTTACTGGCTGCGACGGCGTTGCTGCGGGCCGATGGCCCGCCAGCCGCCTCCACCAACGCCGCCCCGGCGCAAAACAAAGCCGTTGACCAAAAGGCCGGGGAGCCAAAAAAAGACGCCCCCGCCAGCAAGGAAAAGGAGCCAAAAGACGAGCTTTCCGAGACGACCAACACCGTGACGATTCACGGCATTGAAGTAAAGTACAAGGCGACGGCGGGAACCATTCTCATCAAAGACGAGGAAGGCAAGGCGCTGGTTTCCTTTTTCTTCACCGCCTACACCAGCCTGGACAAGACCAATCTGGAGGAACGTCCGGTGACCTTCTCCTTCAACGGCGGTCCCGGTTCGGCCTCGGTCTGGATGCACCTGGGCCTGCTGGGGCCGCGGCGGGTTTTTATGAAGCCCGACGGCACGTTGCCGCCGCCGCCGTTCCGCCTCGTCAATAATGACGAATCGCTGCTGGACCAAAGCGATTTGGTTTTCATAGACCCTGTCAGCACCGGTTTCACCCGCGCGCTGCCGGGCGAGGATGCGGCCAAGTATCACGGGGTGGATCAGGACCTGCGGTCGGTGGGCGATTTCATCCGCCTCTATACCACGCGCTACCATCGGTGGCTTTCGCCCAAATTCCTCATCGGTGAAAGCTACGGCACGACGCGCGCGGCGGGGCTGGCCGGCTATTTGGAAGACCGCTACGGGATGTATCTCAACGGCATCGCGCTGGTTTCCGCCGTGCTGGACTTTTCGACCATCAGCTTCAACGCGGGCAACGATTTGCCCTACATTGTTTATTTGCCCAGCGAAACGGCCACGGCCTGGTTCCACAAGAAACTGGCGCCGGACTTGCAGGCCGACCAAACCAAGGCCCTGGCCGAGGCGGAGAAGTTCGCCCTCGGCCCCTACACGCTGGCGCTGATGCAGGGGGCGAATTTGCCCGCCGGCGACCGCGCCTCCATCATCACGGAACTGGCGCGCCTGACCGGGTTGTCCGGGGATTATATTGAGCGCGCCAACTTGCGCGTGCATGCCTCGCTGTTTTTCAAGGAACTGCTGCGCAAGGAGCGCCTGACGGTGGGCCGCTACGACAGCCGGCTTACCGGGGAAGACCGCGATTCGGTGGGGGAATCCCCCGAGTTCGATCCCAGTTTCTCCGCCGCCCTTGGCCCATTCGCGGCCACGTTCAACGATTATGTCCGGCGCGAGTTGAAATTCGAGAGCGACCTGCCGTATGAAGTCCTGACGGGCAAAGTGCAGCCGTGGGATTTCAGCCAGGCGCGCAATCATTATCTGGACATCGCGGAAAACCTGCGCCAGGCCATGACGCACAATCCCTACCTCAAGGTCTTTGTGGCCAACGGCCATTATGACATGGCCACGCCTTATCTGGCCACGCGCTACACCTTCGACCACATCGGGCTGCCGCCGGACCTGCGCGGCAACGTGAGCATGGGCTATTACGAGGCCGGCCACATGATGTATCTCAACACGCCCTCGCGCATCGCGTTGAAAGAGGACCTGGCGCGGTTCATCCGTTCCGCGGCTGGCTCCAAGTAGCTTCGTCACCCGTATGTTGCCGTGGCCGTCGTCCTGTGCTATTATTCTGCAAATGAGTACCGCCTGCGAAATTGAAGCTGCGATTCGGATGCTTTCTCGTGTTGAACGTGAGAAATTGATCCAGCATTTGCCTGTCCTTCTGCCCGAGTTGGACGGCGACATGGCATGGAATCAAATTATGGGCGATTCACGAGCACGGCCTGGTCTTACCGCATTGCTGGACCAAGTTGCGGCGGACTATAAGAAGAATCCCGCCGCATTCCCCGAAATCAAAGATAATTTGGGTATGGATTGGCAGCCATAAGGAATTTGACCGCCGATTTCGCGGTTAATGACGACCTCGGCCAGTGGCTCAAAGAGCGCCAAAACCGAGGATTGCCCTCGCCAAACCGCCTACCCCTGGCGCAAACTCCCCCCCTGTGCGTTTGCTGGACCGTTATTTACTGCGCGAGTTACTCGTGCCGCTGGGTTATTGTCTGGGCGGGTTCCTGATTTTTTACGTCTCGTTTGACCTGATCTTTCAGATCAACCGTTTTCTGGACGCCCACCTTCTGTTTTGGGACATTGTGGAGTATTATGTTGTCACGCTGCCCGAATTGCTGGTCGAAGAAGTGCTCCCGGTGTCGCTGCTGCTGGCCTTGCTCTACGCCACCACCAATCACAGCCGTTACAATGAACTGACGGCCATGCGCGCGGCGGGCGTAAGCCTGTGGCGCCTGGCGGCGCCCTATTTCGCCATCGGCGCGGTCTTTGGCGCGCTCGTTTTTCTGATCGGCGAATACTGGCTTTCTTCCGCCGACGCCCAGGCCAAAGAGATCCTGCAGCGCCGCCAGCCCGATCCGGGCCAGCGCGAGGAAGCGACCAAACTGACGTTTTACAACGAAGCCACCCACCGCGATTGGAACATAGACCGGTTCAACCGCCGCACCTCCGAAATCGTGCATCTCAAGTTGAAAACCGCGCTGCCGGACGGCGCAACCGAAACGATCTATGCCGCGCGCGCCCTCTATGGCAACGGCCATTGGCTCTTATCCAACGCGGTGACGTGGATCCAGCGGACGAACGATCCCGTCCCGATGATCGCCACCAACAACGCCGCGTTGTCCCTGGCCTTGCCCGAGTCGCCCGCCTGGATTCGAAGCGAGATCAAGTTCAACGCGCTGCGCGCGGCCGATGCCGCCAAGGGGCCGCAGTTTTCCATGCGCGAAATCCAGGACTACCTGCGGCTGCATCCGCGGATTGACCCGGACAAGAAAGCGCGGCTTCTGACGCAATGGCAGGCGGGGCTGGCCCGGCCGTTCACCTGTCTGGCGGTGGTGCTGATCGCGCTGCCCTTTGGCGCGCGGGCCGGGCGGCACAACGTGTTTGTGGGGGTGGCCAGCAGCATTTTTATTTGCTTTGGCTATTTCATCTTGCAGAAGATCTCGCTGGCGCTTGGCCTGGGCGGCTATTTGTCTCCCGTTTTGGCCGCCTGGCTGCCCAACGTCGTCTGCGGCGGCACGGGTCTGGCGCTGCTGTCGCGCGTCCGGTGAAGGCGGGCCTCATTTGCCAAGGTTGGCGTGCAACAGCGTGAAGGCTTTCAGGAAACGCGCCATTTCCTCCTTCTTGCTCTCCCCCATCGCCAGCACGTCCTGATGCACCAGCACGCCCGCCTTCTCGTCCCCGCCGGCCTTGTTGGTAATGCAGGAGATGCCCGCCACGGCCAGGCCGTGTTGCCGCGCCACGATCGCTTCGGGCACCGTGCTCATGCCGATGGCGTCAGCCCCCAGGCGGCGAAAGGCCCGAATTTCCGCCGGCGTCTCGTAATTGGGGCCGGACACAGCCATGTAAACGCCGGTGTGCAGGCGCAACTTGCTCTTCTTGGCCGCCTTCCGCGCCACTTCGATCAAGCGCCGGTCATACACCCGCGTCAAATCCACAAAGCGCGGCAGCCCCGGCAGGGCTGGCCCGCGCAACGGATTGGCCCCCATGAAATTGATGTGGTCCTCCAACGCCATGAAGTCCCCGGAACGATACGCGCGGTTGACCGCCCCCGCCGCGTTGGTCAACAAGATCGTGCTGACGCCGAATTCCGCCAGCACGCGCACCGGGAACGTCAGCCGCTCCATGGCCGTGCCTTCGTAATAATGAGCGCGCCCTTTGAGCGCCAGCACCGGGATGCCCTCGAAGGTGCCGATGACCAGCCTCCCGGCATGGCCGGTCACGCCGACGGTGGGAAAGCCGGGCAACTGGCCGTAGGCGATTTCGCGCGCCACTTTCAGGTGGGTGAGGGCTTGTTGGAAGCCGCTGCCCAGCACCATGCCCAGCGCGGGGCGAAGCCCGGTTTCCTTTCGCAACAGCGCCGCCGTAATTTTGGGATCGAATGTCATCAACCTGCCTGCATTATTGGCTCATCAAGCCGACGGAATGCAATTCTAATTTGATTTATGCGCGAACTCCCTTACTCTTTGGCGGCAGGAACTTCTATGCACTTGGATAATGATGAAATTCGCCGCTACTCGCGGCACTTGATTCTGCCGGAGGTCGGCCTGGCCGGGCAGAAAAAAATCTGTTCCACCAGCGTTGTCTGCATCGGCGCCGGCGGGCTTGGCTCGCCCATCGCCATGTACCTCGCCGCGGCCGGCATCGGCAAAATCGGCGTGGTGGATTTTGACACGGTGGATTTCTCCAATCTCCAGCGCCAGATCATCCACGGCACCGCTGATGTCGGCCGCTTCAAGGCCGAATCGGCCAGGGATACCATCAAGCGGGTGAATCCGAACGTGAAAGTGGTGTTGCACAACACCCGACTCACCAGCGAAAACGCCCTGGATATTCTGGCGCAATACGACATTGTGGTTGACGGGACCGATAATTTCCCCACGCGCTACCTGACCAACGACGCCTGCGTCCTGCTCAAGAAACCCAATGTCTATGGCTCGATTTTCCGTTTCGAGGGGCAGGCCAGCGTATTCGCGCCGCATCTCAACGGGCCTTGCTACCGCTGCCTCTATCCCGAACCGCCGCCGCCCGGCATGGTGCCCAGTTGCGCGGAGGGCGGCGTCCTGGGGGTGTTGCCGGGCATCATCGGCACCATCCAGGCGACGGAGATTTTGAAATTGGCGCTGGGCAAGGGCAGTTCGCTCATTGGCCGGCTGCTCCTGTTCAACGCGCTGGAAATGAAATTCCGCGAAGTCCGCCTGCGGCGCGATCCCCAATGCCCCCTCTGCGGCGAGAATCCCACCATCACCAAATTGATTGATTACGAGATGTTTTGCGGCATCCCTCCCCAGCCGGCCGTCCCGGTCTCCAACCCGGACGAAGTGACGGTGCAGGACATGAAGAAGGCGCTGGATGATCCGGCGCTGGGCATCCGGGTGATTGACGTGCGGGAGCCGGACGAATATGAAATGGCGCACATCCAAGACGTGCCGCTTTTTCCCCTCAGCGCCCTGCCACAGCAGTTCACGGAACTGGACCCCAACCAGCAGCTTTACATCCATTGCAAGAGCGGGGTGCGTTCCTTGCGCGCGCTGCAATTCCTGCGCGAACAGGGATTCAAATATGTCAAGAGCGTCAAAGGCGGCATCAACGCCTGGGCCGACGAAATAGACCACAACGTGCCGAAATACTGACTTTCGGAACCGCAGGCGGTCACCGCAAAGGTGAGGCATCGTGGTCAGGGCCAATGGCCAAGAAGTTCTTTGCGCTTCCGCAACAATCCAATGAACACACTTAGAGAGATCGCAAGAAGGACAAAAACGTACATGAGAGCGAAAACAATGCCGAATACGTAGTATCCAGTGTGACCGAAGCTTCTAAGGCGGTCCATTTGCGCGTTTGGAAAGAGATTGGGGAAAAGAGAGAGTCCTATTCCCGTCACCAAAATACCTGCGAAAACACATACTGAAGCTCCAGCGCCAACCATGCTGCAGACCCAAGCGAGACGTTTACGGAAAAACAACCCGAGTGCTCCCGCGAACCAACACAGCACCATCAAAATCATGATAAGCCACGAAGCGTTCAAGGCGTGAGGTCTCGACGGCGGCGAACCTGCCCACGCTCGCACACCGCACGTCGCCATTGCAACGCTCAAGAAAGCAACAGATGCACAAATAAAATTGGCTATGCGGACAAGCATGGATGGTTAATGATAATGCGCGATAACGCGCTGCTCATGGTACTGGACCGAAACCAAGGCGCAATCGGCGCGATCGTTGGAGCAAAAGTCAGGGGTCATGGTCTGGATCGTCGAAAATTCCCACGTCAAATACATCCTCAACCGGATTTCCGGAAAGCTTCGCTGCGGCGGCAAGATGATTGGGAGCGTGAACAAGGAGCATATTCGCACCAGCCACAAGTTCGTCGGACGTGAATCGTATTCGTTACTCATGGTAATGCGGGATGAACTTGCTTTCATTATGCGACGTCCGGTTCGTTCATTGGAACCAGGCTTGTGACCGAATCTGAAAGTCGCAAGTTGTTCATAATCGCAATCGTTGTTTTCCAGGCGATAATTTTACATAATCCTCTGGAACGTCCAAGTCAAGAGTCAGACCGAAATTGGGCGCAAATCCATTTTTGTGCGTTACGAGGATGGCTCCGCGGGAGCGTCGCCCTACCACGCCTGATTCGGTAGGGCGACGCTCGCGGAGCCGGGCATGTTTAAAAACGGATTTGCGCCCGACCGAAATCTTCGATGGGGCATTCCATGTGGGGAACCGCGGTTTGTTGCAGGAACTCTTTCAACGTCCGCGTCTCCGTCTGCCGCAACTCCAAAAAGCATCGCGCGGCAGGACAACCGGATGGCGGCGACGCCCTGCTTTGCCGCGCGAGACGGCTCATTTTCGGAAAATGGAGAAAGCTGGCGGCGGCGCATCCGCCCACCGCTGCTGACGCCACCGCTTGTGGTCAATCGCCCCAGGGTCGAGATAAACCGAGCCATCGCGCAGCTTCGTAGTGCCGATGAGGTTGGTGTTGTAGGTTTCGGTTCGGCGGCTGCCCGTGGCTTCATTCACTTTGCTGCCAACGTAGGTCCAGTCGGGTTCAGCGTGGTTGTGGCCGTTGAGCACGGCGAACATCAAGTGAATGAAGCGAATGTTTCCCGTCTTTGGCTCGATCTGAAAACAGCCCACAAGATGCCAGCCGGAATGTCCATTATGGCTTTCGCCGCCCTTCCCGATTTGAATGGTGGACTTGACTTCCAGCCCCACCTGTTTGCCCTGCTCCCTGGCTTTGGGGTTGACCAAATCGGGATAGGCTTGGTCGGAATTGTGTTTGTAGGGCGAATGGTCGTGCAGAGCATCGCAGAGAACATTTGAGACAAGGCCGCTGAAATTGTTGCCCTGAATGTATTCCGTCAATGACTTTGCCCCGCTGCGGGCGAGATTCGCGTTGATGGTGGCAACGATGCTCTGCGTCGCGTTCACGGCCGCTTCCAAGTGTCCAACTGTCAATCCCGAAGGAAGGGGCACGTCCAGTCGAAAGAAAGCCGGATTCACCGTGGCTGGGGCGGTGTCGCTGGCGTTGGCAAAGGCCCGAGCGACCAACTGAGGCAGAGGGCACTTCAAGGCGTCCGCGATGGATTCGACCACGCCAATGGAGAAATTCTCCCGTCCGTTTTCCAAACCAGACAGGTACTGGTAGGTCAGGTCAACCTGGCCCGCCACTTGTTCTTGCGTCAACCCTTGCTGTTCCCGCAATTGGCGGATAAAACGTCCGATAACGACTTTGGCTTCCATTTCAACTATGGTTGATACCAACTTCGCACTTGATTGTCTTTCGCCTATAGTTGAAATTTGGCTTGCGGAAGAAAATGCATCAAATCGAACATGCGGATTGTTTTGAGTGGTTGAAACGGCAACCGGCCCGCTCCATCCACGCTGTCTGCACGGATCCGCCTTACGGCCTCCTGGAGTTCAGCGAAAAGGAACTGACCAAACTGAGAATCGGCCGCGGCGGCGTCTGGCGTCTGCCGCCGAAAGTCGGTGGCAGCCAGCGTGACCCCCTGCCACGGTTTACAATTTTGACAGACGGGCAGAAAGAGCAGCTTCGAGATTACTTCCGCGACTGGGGAAAACTTCTGATGCCGGTGCTTGTTCCCGGCGCTCACGTGTGCGTGGCGGGCCATCCCATCCTGCAACATCTGGTTCAAAGCGCGATGGTGACGGCGGGCTTTGAAGTGCGTCCGGCCATTGTGCGGCTCTATTACGGCTTTCGCGGCGGAGACCGTCCGAAGAATGCCGAGGCGGAATTCCCGGAAGTCTGTGTCAGCCCCAAAGGGGCCTATGAACCGTGGATGCTGTTTCGCAAACCCATTGGCGAACGGACGGTGGCTGAAAACTTAAGAAAATGGAAAACCGGCGCGCTGCGGCGGCTCTCGGCGGACAAACCGTTGCCGGACGCCATCCCCAGCGGCCGGACGCCCCAGCGCGAGGAGGCCATCGCAGACCATCCGTGTTTGAAGCCTCAACACTTCATGCGGATTCTGGTTCGCTCTCTTTTGCCGCTCGGGCAAGGCACAGTTCTTGACACCTTCATGGGCGCCGGTTCGACCGTCGCGGCGGCTCGTGCCGTTGGTTACGATGCTGTCGGCGTCGAACTGGACGCCGAGTATTTTGCCATGGCGCAAAAGGCCATTCCTAGACTGGCGGCGCTTTATCCGAATTTTCAAGGGCAGGAGATTGAGGTCGAGTTGAACGGGTATGTCGGGCATTTTGACGCTGAGTCCCAGCTTGGTCTGGCTTTGGCTGAAAGCCCAATCCCTTACGGCGTCAGAAAGGCGGATTCAGCAAAACGTGTTCACAAGAGCAAGGGTTAAGCGGCATGTTGAAATTCCCGGATGTACAATTTGGGATTGCGCTCGGAAAAGAAAGCGGTAATTTGGGTTGAGCTTTGTCCGATGGTGTAACGGTAGCACAAGGCCCTTTGGAGGCCTTTGTCCTGGTTCGAATCCAGGTCGGACAGCCAATGTCTTTTTATTTCCGCACCAGGCTGTCACCTACATAGACGCGGTAGTCCTTGATGCGTCCGCCGCCCGCCCCCTGGCGCGGCACGTAGCGGAAGCCGGAAAGGGTCCTTTCCTTTCCAAGATCAATCACCAGTTGGTGCGGATGGTTGGGCTGAGCCGCTCCCCATTGCGTGTGCCAGTAATTGGCCGTCTGGCCGTCCATGGCGTTCTCCGCCGTGCCGTCCTCCTTGTCCCGCTCCTCGCTGTCCACGTAGGCAATGGTCCAGCCGTCGTGGCTCAACGGCTGGCCGGCCGTGTCCAGCAAGTCTAATTCAGCGACCGCCGCGAAAGGCTGGCCGTCAAAGGCGGAAAGGGATTCGAGGCAGAAATAGCGGCCTTGGGCCGGGGTCTCGAATTTGATGTCCTGCGTCTGGCTGCCAGGGGCAAAGGCGGCGGAGAGCACCGGCTTGGCGAAGGCCAATTGCAAGGTGACCTTGGGTCGCGGGACGCGGGAGAAATCCTTTTCGGGATGAAGCGCGTTGAGAATCGGCTGGCCCAGACCGGCCATGACCGGCTTCTCCGGGCCGGTCAAGTCGAATATGAGAATCTCATTCGTGCCGCCATGCAGCCAGCAGCCCGGCGCATAAGCCGTTTGCGTCGGGCCGATGTTCCAAAAACGGCCCAAACAATGGCCGTTGACCCAGACCACGCCCTTGCCCCACGAACGCAGGTCCAGAAAAGTGTCGCCCGGCGCCGCGACGTCCACCACCACGCGCCAGAAGGCCGGGCCGCCGGATTCGGCCGCGCCGAATTTCAACCCGCCAAGCATGGCGCTGTCAAGCGGCAGCCGGAAAACCTGCCAGCCGCTCCATGTCTGTCCGCCCAAAGTCACCGGCGCGTGCAGGCCCTTGCGGTCTTCCACTTCCGGGCCGAAATTCACCCGCCCCATCGCCTCGACTAAAATGTCCAGCGTGGCGGGAGCCTTCCGCTCCGGCAAAAGAACCTTGAAAGAGTGGGTGCGGCGGTCCATGACCCCGACGCGGCGGCCATCCAGAAAAACAAAGCCGAAATCGTGAACGGCGGCGGCTTCCAGGATCATGGCGGGGCCTTGCGGGATTTTGCTGCGATACAGAATGCAGCCATAACCCTGGTCGTATTCCTCCATCGTGCGCGGCTGGTTGTCGGAGATAGGCTCCGGAAGGTTGGCGAACAGCGGCGCGCACTCCGTCGCTTGGACGGGCGCGAAGGCCATGACGGCGTTGGTGGCGGGCGGGTCGGGCATGGTTTCGCCCGGCAGCAGATAGGTGGCGAAGAGTTCCCGGGTCTTGAAAAATTTTTCCGTCGGCCAACCGGCTTCGCTGATGGGCGCGTCGTAATCGTAGCTGGACGTGTCGGGTTTGAAGGGCCTGTCGGCGCCCGACCACAATCCAAAGGTGGTGCCGCCATGCGCCATGTAAATGCTGAACGACTCGCCATTCTTGAGCATGTAGGCCAGGTCGGCCAGGTAACGCGGCGTGTTGCCCAGGTGATGCGGTGCGCCCCAGGTATCGAACCAGCCCGGATAGAACTCGCCGCACATCAACGGGCCTTGCGGCAGGACTTGGCGCAGGGTCTTGAAACCGCCCGCCGGGTCGGAACCGAAATTGACGACGTGAAACAGATCGGAACGCAGCCCGTTTTTAAGCTTGTCAGGCGGATCGCAATCGAAGAGAGGGACATCAAACCCGGCCTCCACCAGGGCCTGCCGCAAATCGCCCATGTAATCGGCATCGTTGCCGCGAAAGCCGTATTCGTTTTCGACCTGCGCCATCAGAATCGGGCCGCCGTGCGTGATTTGCAGAGGAGCCAGCACGCGCCCGACTTCCTTAAGATATTTTTTGGCGGCGTCGAGAAAGCGCGGATCGCGCGTGCGAAACTGGACGCCGTGGTCCTTGAGGAGCCACCAGGGCAGGCCGCCCATTTCCCATTCGGCGCAGGAATAGGGGCCGGGCCGGAGAATAACCCACAGTCCTTCCTCCTGCGCCAGCCGGCAGAATTGGGCCGCGTCGGCCTGCCCGGACCAATCGAATTGGCCCGGACGCGGTTCGATCTGGTTCCAAAAGAGATAGGCGCAGACGGTATTCAAGCCCATGGCCTTGGCCGCGCGCAGACGCGGGCGCCAGTAGGGGCTGGGAACGCGCGCGGCGTGGATTTCGCCGCACCGGATTTGCCAGGGCTTTTCGTCAAGAAGAAATGTGTTGGAGCCGATGGCGAAGGTGTGGCTCGGCGGGACCGGCCCGCCGCCCCGCGCCCATGGAGCCAGGGCGGCCAGGATTGCCAAAACCGCCTTCCATGATGTGGTTCGAAGTTTCATTTTGTTTTTGCCTTGCGCGATGGGGAATGAGTTCGTAAATTGGCGCTTCCCGATGGCTGGGGTCGTAGCTCAGTTGGTAGAGCGCCTGAATGGCATTCAGGAGGTCAGGGGTTCGAACCCCCTCGGCTCCACCAGCCTTGGCCCGCGGCGCGGCCTCAACTATGTTTGGGCCGAAGCAGGATTGCCTTCTTGGTCGTGCCGTCCACTTCCACGCTGCTGGCCTCAATGCCCGGATCGTCCTTCAAGGAATTGTAAATGACCCGCCGGTCAAACGCGCTCATCGGCTCCATTTCCACGATGTCGCCCCAACGGCGCACTTTCTCCGCCGCCTCCTGCGCCTTCTGCACGAGGGCTTCGCGCGCTTTGGCGCGGTAGCCACCCACGTCAATCAGCACCTTGGGCACGCTCTGATCCTGCTGGAAAAGAATGCGGTTGGTGATGTACTGCAAATCGGACAAAGTCTGGCCTTGCCGCCCTATCAAGCGACCCGAGTCGTCGGTCTTGACATCCAGGAAAACGCCATCGTCCAGGGCGTGTTCTTCCACGGTGGCCTCAAACCCCATCAATTTAAGGAGTTCTTCAAGTATGGCTTTAGGTTGCGCTGGCATAGATTCCTAATTATTCCTTTCATTCCGTCCCACTATAAGACGGGTGTCAACCAGAGGCTACCTTTTTTTCTTCAGCGGGACCGGAGCGGTCGCCGGCACGGGGTCCTCGGTGGTCTTGGTCAGTTTCATCTGCAAAATGCTCAACAAGTTGGACACCGTCCAGTAAAGGACCAGCCCGGAGGACATTTTGTAAAAAATGGCGATCATCATCACCGGCATCCAGCGCATGAGTTTCTGCTGGCCGGGGTCCATGCCAGGAGCGGCCGGGGTCATGTGCGATTGCCAAAGCTGCGTCGCCCCCATGATCAACGGCATGGGGTTGACGGGAAAGCCGGCCAGGGTGGCGATGGTGTCCGGCTGCGAAAGATCGAAGGCCCACAGAAAATGCGCCCCGCGCAGTTCAATGGCCCCGCGCATCATCCAGTAAAACCCGTACATGACCGGCAATTGAATCAACATCGGAACGCACCCGCCCATCGGGTTGACCTTGTGCTGCTTGTAGAACTCCATCGTCTTCTCGTTGCGCTTGACCGCGTCGTCCTTGTATTTGTCCGTGATGGCCTTGAGTTGCGGCTGCAGGGCCTGCATGCGTTTTTGGGATTTGGTGCTGGCGTTGGTCAACGGCCAAAAGACCAGCTTGATGATGACCGTGATGCCAATAATGCTCAGGCCGTAGCCCAATCCCAATTCATTGAGTTCGTTCATGGACCACAGCAGCAATTTGGAGAAGAAGCCCATGACCCCGGTGAAATCCATGATCAAATCCAGGTTGTTGTTCATGGTCTGGCCGAGTTCCGCCAGCCCTTTGTACTCTTTCGGCCCGGCATACAACAAAAACGCCGTTTCCGCGCTCTGGCGCGGCCCCAGAACCAGCGCGGGATAAATCAGCGCCGTCCGGTATCCGTTGGTCAAATAGGCGCTCATGGAATTGGTCGGCCCGTTCATATCCGGCGGCGGCACCCCGATCTTGTCCACCACAAGCTCCCAGGCCGGATTGGCCGGAATGGCCGCCAGGGCGAAAAATTGATTGTGAATGGCCGCCCAAACCACGTTGCTGGCCCCTTCCTCGTACTGCCAGCGCGGCGTGCCCGGAAAACAGCCCAGCGTCCGGTTGGCAAACCAACTGTCCAGGATTTTTTGCGATTTCACGCCGTTGTACCAGAAGGCCCCCATCGTCGTGGGATCATCCAACGGGCCGGTGGCGGTGGCCGTGCCGATGACCACGTCGCGTTCGGGCACGCGCAACGGCTGGCTGGTGGTGTTCTCCAGCCGCACCCGCGCCTTGAAAAGATAATTGCTGCCGGTTTCGACGGGATAATTGGTGGCCACGTCGAATTCCTTGACCACGCGCAAGCCATTGCTCAATGTTTTCTCGGCGCGCACCATGTTGCCGCGGCGCGTGAGCGCGAAGTCGCCGTCTCCCTCCAAATCGCGGCCCATGACCGCCAGCACGGGCAGCGGGGCGTTATGATTCAAACTGGCCAGCGCGTTGCTTGCCGGCTTGGGGTAGCCCGGATGCCGGATCACCGACGGGTAACTGGTCAAATCCACTTCCTTCAATCCCCCGCCACGCGAGGTGAAATGCCAGACCAGGTACGCGTTGGAAGCCGTCAGAGTCTGCTCCGGCCTCGAAGACTCCGTCCGCGCCACCGCAGCCTCGGATGCGCCGGGAGACGAAGCTCTCGCCACAGGGCTGGGATTCGCATAATTGGATGGTTTCGACTCCGCACGATTGGTTGCCAACATGCTGACCGGCACCTCTTTGGGCGGAAAATAATGGTCCACCACCGGGGTCAGAAGGAAATACAGCCCGATGGCGACGACCAAAATAATGATGGACTTACGATCCATGACAATTCCCCGATCTCCATTTCAATGGCCCGGCCGGCGGCGGGTCCTCCCCGCAATCGCCCCACGGATGGCAGCGGCTCAGACGGCGCAACGCCAGCCATCCGCCCATGACCGCGCCGTGCAACCGCACCGCCTCGATGGCGTATTGCGAGCAACTGGGCGTAAACCGGCACCGCGCCGACGGCCCCAAAGCCGCCGCCAGCACCGGCGAAACCAGCGCCTGGTAAACGCGGATGAGAAAAATCATCGTGAATTGGACCATATTCATTCGCAAGCGACATTCAGCCGCGCCAGGCGCAGCATCCGCATCAGGTCAGCTTCCACTTCCGCCAGCTTCTTAGCCGCGATGGACGGGCGGGCCACCAGCACCAAATCCACCGGCCCGGCCAGCTCGCGCTGGTGCAGGCGGAAGCATTCGCGCAACAGGCGGCGGGCGCGGCTGCGGACAACGGCGCCGCCGATCTTCTTGCTGGTGACGACCCCGAGGCGGCTGGTTTGGCCGGGCGGGCGCGGCAGCACATTGGCGATGAGACAGCCGCAGACCAGACGCCGCCCCTCCGCTTTGGCGCGGGCGAATTGGCCCCGCGTTTTGAGGCGGCTGGAACGGGGGAACAACAAACGCAAGGAAGGCTTTCCGGCCATGCGAGTCAAACCGGGGTCAGCCGATGGCGTCCGACACGGCGGCGATTGCGCAGCGTGGCCTTGCCGCTTTTGGAGGAGTTGCGATTCAAGAAGCCATGCTGGCGTTTGCGCCTGATTTTCGACGGTTGATACTGACGTTTCATTGCATTATTAAGATTAAACAGCCATTGCCACTTTTTCCGGGGAGCGACACCCCCCTCCTGCGGCCAAACCGCCATTCGGAGCTTGAAAAGATACCGGTTGAACCCAAGGTGTCAACCGCGCAATTAGACTAAATTGACACCGCCGCCTTTGTCGCGTACCTTCCCGCCAGCATGAACACAGACGCGGTCGTGATGTTGACCGAGAATGCCGCCAACGAAATCCGCGCCAAACTGGCCGCCGAGGCCGATGGCGCGGCCAGGGGGTTGCGTCTCTATGTGGAAAAGGGCGGCTGTTCCGGCCTGCAATACGGCATGGTGTTCGACCAGAAACGGCCCGATGACCTGGAAGCCTCGCACTTTGGCGTCTCCGTGCTGGTGGACCCTTTCAGCGCCGATTACCTGCGAGGCTCGGTGGTGGATTATTCAGACGCCCTGACCAGCGGCGGTTTCAAAATCACCAACCCCAAGGCCGCCCAAAGCTGCGGCTGCGGCAAGTCTTTTTCGCCTGAAACCCAAGTATGAGCAAAATTGAGGAAATCGAGCAGGCCGTTGAGCAGTTGCCTCTCAAAGACTTCGTCAAGCTGGCTAGATGGGTTGACCAACGCTGCCAACACCTTGAAATATCTCCGCCGACAACCGACCAAGCCCATGCGCCGAGTCGTGACCACAGTGCCTTCCTGAACAGCTACGCCCCCCAAGACGAGGGCCTTTACGACGATGCCGCAGCCCGGTGAAGTCTGGATCGCGGATATTCCCTTGATATGAAGCGTGTTATCTGGCTGGCAACAATCATGGTCTTGCTGGCTGTCCGCCTGCCAGCCCAGCCGTCGCTGGAGTTTTTTACCAACCAGGCCAACGCGCTCTTGCAGCCGGCCTTTGGGTTTGGGGTTGCGAACATCCCGGTTTATTCCAGCACCAACCCGGCCGCCGCCTATACCGCCTCTCTCCATTACCTGCTCCAATCGGCGGCCAACGCGTACGACGCGACGACGCCCGCCACCAATCCCCCCTCCGTTTTCCGTCCCCTCTTTGCCTGGTCGGGCGGCACGCTGTTCATCGTTGGCTACACCAATGTGACGACGGATTTCTACGCGCAAACCGGCCTGGGATTCAAAGTGCCGACTGATCCGACGATAGGCACCAACGACAACGTGTGGGGCATTCCGTGGGTGGTGGGCATGAACAACAACCCGCCCGCGTTCAATGAGTACTGCTATTCCACCAGCGTGCTCGTTGAACGCAAACTGTTGTTCGTTCGTGCCATGGTTAACGGGCAGCCCCTCACGAACGAGCCGCCAGCTTACACCAACCAATTTCTTCTCATGTCGGTTACAAACATCTTTGGCGTCGAGGCGTGGAATTTCAGCCGCTCGAACTTTCCCGACAGCGTGACCATCGTGGCTTCAAATCAAGTCTCCATCACCATTACCAACAACCACAATGGAGGCGCGAATTACGCCTTCAGTGCCAGCACCAACTGGGTCATCAGTTCATGGCCCGGTTGGACGGGAAGGGCTTCCGACCCCAGTTTTATTGTCCCCATATTTACCAACGTCATTTCCCTACCGGCTTCATACTGGTCCGAATCGGCCGCGCAGTTTGTCGCGATAACCAACGCCATCTTGGCCACCAATCCTTTTCTGGCAAGCGATATGAGCCAGACCTCATGGCCGGAGTATAATTGGACGTTAAATATCACGAATAACCTGACTTACGCCCTGGTTGACAATGCCAGCGGGGTGGTTTTGGACTTTGTCAATCTAGGAGGCTTTGGCAGTTCGCTCCCCATCACACAACTCCTTCTCTCACTTCAAAGTCCTCTGGGGGCGGGTGACGGTGACGCATGGGCCACCAATGCGCCGAACTCTCCCATGTCGTCCGGCATGCTCTATCAAATTGCCACCGGGGCGGCAACAAACCATATCTTCGGCAATGACCTCAATGGGGTGCAGCCCGGCTCATCCTTGCAAATCTTCACAGATCCTTACAGTCCAATGGAAGAGATCATACAGAACTGCACTTGGCCAACTGTCAACCCATTGGTTCATTTCACACCGGGAGACTTGACCAACCCTGATAATGAACAGGTCGCGGTCATTTCGCTCAATTTATCATTTCCCATGTCCGGTAACATTTCCAATTCCGTTTGCACCCTTGGAAGAAAGAATGTGGACTACAATTCCGGCGCGGTCGAAAACCTGAGCTTCGGGCTGGTCACGGGAACGTCTCAATTGAATTTCTCCGGCGTCAACGATTTGCCTTATGCGATCTGGGCTTCAACCGATTTATTGGACTGGAGCCAGATTGGCATCGCCTCCCAACCATCGGCCGGGGCGTTTCAGTTCAACGACTTGGCCGCGACGAATTATCCCGCCCGCTTTTATCAAGTGCGTCTGCCTTGATAAAGGCCATCGAAACTCTTGCGCAAGGCCGGGGTTTCTGTCACAAACAACGGGCAGTCCCATTTAATATATGGAAACCTCCGCGCCGAAGATTCTGGAAGACCTGGTCGCCCAAGCCGAACGGGCCGGCGCCAGCGACATCCATCTGCACATGCGCGACGGCGCCGCCCAGGTGTCCTTCCGGCTCGACGGCTTGATGACCGACACCCAGGGGCTGGGACCCGAAGTGGCGGAACGCGTTTTCGGACGCATCAAATTCCTGGCGCGGCTCAAGACCTATCAGGAGTCCCTCCCCCAAGACGGTCGCATCGAACGGTCCGAAATCCATTCCCAAAACGACATCCGCGTCGCCACCTACCCCACGGTCACGGGCGAGAAAATCGTGCTCCGGCTCTTCGCCCCGGCCGGGGCCAAAAGCCTGGACGAATTGGAATTTCCCGCCGCCGCCGTTGCCGAATTGAAAAGTTTTCTGCGCCAGAACGCCGGGCTGCTGCTCCTGACCGGGCCGGCTGGCAGTGGCAAAACCACGACCATTTACGCCTGCCTGCGCCACCTGGCCGAAGCCGGCGGACGGCATATCATCACGGTCGAAGACCCCGTCGAACAGATCATCCCGCGCGTGATGCAAACCGAGGTCAACGAGGCGCGGGGCCTGAACTTCGCCAAAGCGACGCGGCATTTGTTGCGGCAGGACCCGCAGGTGCTGGTGCTGGGGGAAATCCGCGACGACGAAACCGCCAGTCTGGCGGTGCGCGCGGCCTTGACGGGCCATCAGGTTATTTCCACACTGCACGCCGGCTCGTGCAAGGGGGTTTTTGAACGGCTGCTGGTCATGTGTCCCGATCATTACGCGGTCGTTTCCTCCGTCGCGCTGGTGTTGAACCAGCGGTTGATGCGCCGCCTTTGCCGCGCTTGCGCCGGGGCCGGCTGCGCCAGTTGTCTCAACACCGGCTATCAGGGGCGCATCCCGGTCGTCGAGTGGTTCCGACCCGATGACAAGGTCCGGCGAGACTTGCGCGCGCGCGGCCCGGAGGCGATCCAGCCCGAGCAAACGCTGGAAACCGCCGCCCGCGCGCTGGTCAAGGCCGGCTTGAGCACCGAGGCGGAACTGCAAAGGCTCTTCGGCGCATGAACCCCACCGAGCTGGCCTTTGTCAATCAACATCTCAAATGAGCGCCGCCGTCCAATCCCCGCCGCTGCCGCCGATTGACCGGGTGCGTTTGATCCGCCGTTCCATCCGCTGTTTCCTCTTCGGGTTGGCGGGGGCGATTCCCTGTTTCGGGTTGGGCATGGCCTGGCTGGCTTTCAAATTGTACCGCGACATCGCCGCCGAAACGGGCGAGCCGGTGAAACTTTATCCCTTGTTTCTCACCTCGGCGGCCGGTTTGTTCCTGGGCGCGGCTTGTTGCGCCGGCGGTTTGCCCGGCGGCGCCCTGGCCGGGGCCATGGTGGTGCTGCTCCTGCAATTCCTTTTCCTTCGCCGGCAGTATCTCCACAACGCGCCCGCCGAATGGAACCCGGCGCGGCACCTGATGTATTGGGGGCTGGGCCTGGCCAACGCCGGGTTGATCCTGTCCGCCATCCTGGTGATGCTGGTGAGTTATGGGTTGACCCATGGATGACCGATGAACTTCCTGCCCATTGCCATCCGGGAATTGCAAGTAACCGCGCGCCGCGCCATGACTTATTATTGGCGCAGCCTCAGCGCCCTCAACGCGGCCTGCCTCACGCTCGGCTTCCTTCTGGCTGGGTTCAGCGGCGCGGTTTCGGCCAGTTCAGCCGGGCTGATGACCTTCCAGATTCTCTCTGGCATCGGATACGCCATCGCCGCCGGCGGGGCGGCCTTGGCCACCTGCGACTGCATCAGCGAGGAACGGCGGGACGGGACTTTGGGATTCCTATTTTTGACGGATTTGAAGGGCTACGACATCATCCTGGGCAAAATGGCGCGGTTGAGCACGCCGGTTTATTGCTTGATCGCAACATTTCCGGCCCTGGGTTTCACCATGCTGCTGGGCGGAGTTTCGTTCGGCGATTTCGCCAGGATCGCCTTGTCTTTGGTGAACACTCTCTTTTTCTTCTCCGCGTTGGGCCTGCTCGTCTCGGCGCGCAGTTGGGATGGCCGCGCAGCCGTCTCGGCGGCCATGTTGGGAGTGGTGATTATCACCGCCCCGATGATGGCCGCGATATTGGGCCTGGATTTGTCCGGCCCGGGGATGGTTCTTCTTTTGCCAACGCCTGGAGGAGCGTTTCTGGCCGCGCTGTATTCGACGGCGATTACCGTATCCAAACCTCCTTTCTTCCTGTCACTGGCCGTCAGCCACGCGCTGGGCTGGCTGTTCATCGCCGCCGCAAGCCGCATGGTGACCCGGCATTTTTCCCGGGAGGAGCCGCCGCCGCCGGCGCGAGTGAGACCGGCCGCCGGTCTGAATCCCGCCCTGGCGCTGCACGCCCGGAACATGGAGCGGAACCCGTGGCGGCCCGTCTGGCTGCTGGCCGCGCTGGTGGCCATGATTGCGCTGACGGCGGCGCTGATCAGCCCGGCAACCTGGTATGACATCCCCACCTTCGCGGCCATCGTGCTGGGATTGCATGCGATTCTGAAGTTCTGGACGGCCAACAGCGCCTGCCGCTCCTTCCCCTCGCGGCGGCACAGCGGCGAACTTGAAATCTTATTGACAACACCGCTGGACGGCGACGCCATTCTGCTTGGCTCCACGACCGCCCTCAAACACGAACTGCTGCGGCCTTTTCTGTTCGTGGCCGCCATGGACGTCCTTCTGCTCATCCTGGGCTGGCGCAAGCTGGGTATTTGGGAAGGATTCCCCTTCGCCGGAGCGATGCTGCTGGAATTCCTCTGGTTCATCGGGAACCTCTACAGCCTGACGTGGGTTGGACTGTGGATGGGCCTGAAAACGGCCAGCCACGCCAAGGCCCTGGGAAGGACGCTCTTCTACATTCTGTTCCTCCCCTGGTCGGGCTTGGCGGTCGCCGCCGCGTTTTTCGGCCTTGTCACGATGGGCGGGAGCCTCAGTCCTGGGATGGGCGCCCTGACGGTGGCGGAGTTTGTGGTGGCGCTGGCCGTGTGCAATCTGGGCTTCACCGGCTGGGCCGTCAGCGAGCTGCGCGACCGTTTCCGCCTGCTGGCCGCCAACCAGCCTTTGCCGCCGGAACGATTCCTTCCGCCCTGGCAACCCATCCTGGACAAGCTGCGCCGCTGGCGTTGGAAACGGGCGCCGCAAGCCGCCTGACTGCCATGTTGGAGAACCTAAGAATTGCGCCGTCGCCCATTCACGGGCAGGGCGGCTTTGCCACGCGCTTCCTCTCCAAAGGCGCGCGGGTCATCGAATACGCCGGGGAACGCATCACCAAGGCGGAATCCTTGCGCCGCTGCGAAGCGCAAAACTGGTTTATCTTCGGCCTCGACGAGGAACACGACTTGGACGGCAATGTCGAATGGAATCCGGCCCGTTTTCTCAATCACAGTTGCGCCCCCAACTGCGAGGCGGTGTGTGAGGAAGGCCGCGTGTGGATCGCGGCCCTGCGCGACATCCAGCCCGGCGAGGAGATCACGTTCAATTACGGCTACGACCTGGTGGATTACAAGGAGCACCCGTGCCGTTGCGGCGCGCCGGAGTGCGTCGGCTACATCGTGGCCGAGGATTTATTCGCGCACGTCAGGAAGCGACATTGATGATTTCCGTCGCGCTCATGGAGGCGTAAGAATTCACGCCGCCGCCAGCACTTTGACTTCTTTGTCGAGCCGACCGGCCAGCCTCCCCTGTTCTTGTTCCAAGTCGTAGTGAGATTGCAGGTTGAGCCAGAATTCCGGGGCCATGCGGAAATAGCGTCCAAGCCGCAAGGCGGTGTCCGCCGTAATAGCGCGCCGGCCTTTGACAATCTCGTTGATGCGGCGCGGAGGCACGCCGAGGTCTTTGGCCAGCCGATATTGCGTGATGGCCATGGGCTTGAGAAATTCTTCGTCCAGGATTTCGCCTGGCGTAATGTCGGCCAATAGTTTGATCTTCATACTCAGTGATAATCCACCATTTCAACTTCGTGGGCGTTGCCTTCGTGCCAGCGCAAATAACCCCAGACGTTAATAGTGTCAAGATTTCTAACCGACAAAGATATGCCCTGCATGGCCAGGACGGTGGGGCAAGACTCTGTCGTTGTGGTGATCCCCTCTTTCCGCTGAAAATGGACGCCGGGCGACAAGGGGCTTTACGCGGCCTGCATCTTGGGATAAATTCTCTGGCATGAGCACGATCACCGCTATTTTGGAAGCTGGAGCTGACGGGACACTGCACCTGCCCGTGCCGCAGAATTTGCGGTGTGGGAAGGTCAAGGTTGTCGCCACATTGCAAGCCGAGCAGGAAACGGCCAGCCAACGGGCGGAGGCGAAGCCGGGAACGCCTTTGGAGGCGCTGAAGGAATTGCGCAAGCTGGGCGGGCTGAGTCATGTCATTCCCGATCCGGTGGCCTGGCAGCGCGAGCAACGCATGGAACGCCCTCTGCCGGGCAGGGACTGATCTGATTCACCCAAGCCTCGACGGTTCAAACCCAACGCGCTCATAAAAAGTCAACCGCAAATAAATTTCCGAATCTCCCCGGCGGGATCGCGCGCGATCAATTCCAGGGGTGATTCGTCATACCAATCGCGCGGCAAATGGCTGGCGTACGGCTCTTGCAGAAAACGCTGGCACAACAGCGCGATGACGCCGCGGTCGGTCTCGCTCCGAATCAACCGGCCCGCCGCCTGGATGACGCGCGTCATGCCCGGCTGCAAATAGGCGTATTCAAAACCCGCCTGTTCCGTCTCCTCAAAATAGCGGCGCAACAGCTCCCTCTCAAAGGAAACCTGCGGCAGGCCGGGGGAGACGATATAGACGGCGCTCAACAGTTCCCCTGGATAATCCACCCCCTCGGCGTACATGCCGCCCAGCACCGCCAGGAGCAACACGCCCTCGCGCGGCGCGGCCGCGAGCGACTTGAAGATGCTCTCGCGCTCCTGCGCGTCCAGATTCGGACGCTGCACGATCAGGCGGGCGCGAATGGGCGGCATCTTCGCCGCCACTTGTTCCAGGAATTTATAGCTGGGAAAAAGGACCAGGCCGTTGCCGTCCTGCGCATCGGCCATTTGCGCCAGCAGCGTGGCAATCAGGCCGCAGTTCCCGGCGCGCGCGGCGAACGTCGTCCGCACTTGCGGCAGGATCATCACCTTGCGGTTCTCGCGCGGAAAGGGCGGCGGCAAGGTCATGGCGGCGGTGCGTTCCTTTTCCAGGCCCAGCAGGCGCCGCGTGACCTCCACCGGCGAGAGCGTGGCGGAAAATAAAATGGCCGAAGCCGCCGCCTTGAAAATCGGCGCGATGGCCCGCGCCGGGTCCAGGCACACCAGCGCCAAGCGCGCGCCGGCCGGGCGTTTTTCCACCACGCAGGCAAAACCCGGCCCGAACAAATTCAACATGGCCATGAAGCGCTGCCAGGCAAAATGCAAATCCACCACCGGGTCCTCCACCAGGGCCAGCTTGATCTCCCGTTTCCAGGAAAGGTAACGAATAAATTCCGGCTCCCACTGTTTCCACAATTCGCGCAACTCTTGCGCCGGCGGCGGCGCTTCGCCGATGGGCGCGGACGGCTCCAGCGCGGCGGCGCGCGTTTGCAGCAGCGCGGCGGCTTCCTCCACAATGCGCGTGAGCGCCTCGAACAACTCGCCCGGTTGCAGCAGCAGGCGCCCGGCCACGGCGCGAAATTCTTCCTGCAGCAATTCGGGCGAAAAAATCTTGCGGGCGCGGTCGGGCAGATTGTGCGCCTCGTCAATCAAAAGGATGGCCGAGGCCAGCCCTTCCCGGTCCAGATGGCTCAAGGCCGCGCCCGGATCGAAGACGTAGTTATAGTCCGCCGTGATGGCGTCCGCGCGCCGGGCCAGTTCCAACTGCACCTCGAACGGGCAGACTTTTTCCTGTTTGGCGGCGGTGAAAACGGCGTCGGGATCAAAATGGGCCTGGCTCTCCCGCAGGCGGTCGAGCAGGCCCGAGGCCTCCATTTTCGCGGGATAATTTTTGGCGTAAGGACAAAAATCTTCGTGACAAAGGACGCGGTCGTTGGCGCACATTTTTTCCTTGGCGCGGATTTGCGCCGTGCGAAACGCGCCGCCGGGATTCATCGCGCGGAAGACGGCCACGGCCATTTTCTGTTGCAGGGTTTTGGAGGTCAGGAACACCACTTGCCGGCCCGCGGCCAGGCCGTGCTGAAGGGCGGGATAAAGGCTGGCCGCCGTCTTGCCCGAGCCGGTGGGAGCTTCGACCATCAAGTGTTCCCCGGCGCCAAGGGACCGGCCGACGGCGGCGATCATTTGTTGTTGACCCGGACGCGGACTGGCATGGGGAAACGGCATGGCGGCGGCGGCGGCCGCTTTGCGCTCCCGGATTTTGGCTTCCGCCCGCCAGACCGCCAGCAATTGGCGCAGACGCGACTGCAATTCCCGCTCCAGGGCGTCGTCGTCGCAAGGCGCCGGCACGGCGAACTCTTCGCCAGTGGCAAGGTCCACGTAAATGAGCGAGCCGGCCACGGGCGAATGGCCCATGCGCCGCCACATCAGGCAATAAATGCGCAATTGGCGCTGATGGCTCTCCAGCACCGAGCCGGCGCCGGGCAGGTAGGCCGATTTGAATTCCTCCACCAGCCAACTGCCGTCGTCGTTTTGCACGCAGCCGTCGAGGCGTCCGGTGACGAGCGCCGTCCAATCTTCCACCGGCCAGCGGTCCTGGAGATGGACTTCGCATTGGTAGGCGGGCCTGGCCCGGCGGCGCCCGGCCAGGACGCGCGCGTGCAATTCGGCGCCCAGGCCGAGGCGATGCCAGCCCTCGCCGCGTTCAAAGCCGATGCGGTGAAAGCCGTCGCACTCGGCCAGTTCACGCACCGAGACTTCAAAGACCTTGGATGTTGGATCAAATTTCAGAAACGCCTCTTCCTCCACCCAAGATAGCAGAACAATCCCGCCGGGCGAAGCCGATATTGGAACCTCGTGGCACCCACGTGCATGGACTGCCTGCAGCGGCACTTGTCTGGGGCGGATTCATGGTTTATGGTTTCAAAGTGCCGACGATTTTGCGGATCAAAGGTTATCGCATTGGGTTTTACAGTTCCGAACCGGATGAGCCGGCCCACGTGCATGTGCATAAAAGGGGCGCTGAGGCCAAGTTCTGGCTGGACCCGGTGCAGTTGAGTTGGAACAAGGGATTTCGCGAAGTGGAACTTCGGGAAATCGGGCGGATTTTGCAACGACACGAAACGAGATTAATGGATGAATGGAATGAAACCGAATAATATTCCGCCGCCGGATATCAGGGTGGTTCGAATCACCCGGCAACGGCTGACCTTTGAACTGGAGGATGGACGCGCTGTCAGCGTGCCGCTGGCGTTTTATCCGACGCTTCTGCTGGCCACTCCCGGCGAACGCGCTGCTTATGAAATTTGCCACTCCTCGGTTCATTGGCCGAAACTGGACTGCGACATCAGTTCCGCTTGTCTGTTGCGCGGGGCGCGGGAAGCCAGGAAATATGCCAAAAAAGCCTTGAAACGAAATGAAGTAATCCACCCCGCCGCCATTGCCCAGGCAGGCATTACTTGAGTGCGGGCGCGGGCAGGCCCTGCAAAATCTTTCGCGCCGCGGCGGCCACGCTTTCGGCCAGTTCGGGCGGCTGGAGGACGCGGGCGTTGCCGGCCCAGCCCAGCACCCACCGCTCCACTTCGGCCAGGCTCGAAAGCTTCATGCGCAGTTCCAGCCCGCCGTCCGGCAATTCGCGCAAGACCTGCGATTCATGCCATTTCTTCTCCCGGATGTAATCGGCCACCAACTCGTTGAATTCAAGGACCACCTCAAAAAGGCCCTGGCCCGATTGCACGCCGAAACTGTCGCGCAGGCGCTTTTCCAGCGAGAATTTCTGCGGGCGGGCAAAGGTCCGTCCGGTCGGCTGCACGGCCTGGATGCGCGCGGGCACAAAAGTCCGAATGTCCTTGCGCAAATGGCACCAGGCGAAAAGGAACCATTCGCCGTTGATGTTGGCCAGATGATACGGGTCCACCACCCGCAATTCGGTCGCGCGCTGGCCGGGCTTGCGATAGGTCAACTGCAATTGCTCGCGCCGCGCCGCCGCCTTGGACAAGGCGTCGAAAATCTCCAGGTTCAAAATCGGCTCCGCCCGCGTGCGGAAGGAAATCGTTTGCTCCCATTCGGCGATGTTGAGCGAGACGGTGTCGGGCAGGGAGGCGGCCATTTTTTTGAAGGCGCTGACCAGCGGGCGCTCGAAGGCCGTGCCGCGGTACTGTTGCAGCGCCTTTTCCGCCACCAGCAGGGCGAACAATTCGCCCTCGGTGATTTGCAGGGTGGGGAAATTGCCGACTTCCTCGGTGTAATGGTAGCCGTTGCGGGCCGCGTCGTAGGCCAGCGGCAGCGCCAGTCTGTCCCGCATAAATTCCAGATCGCGGTGAATGGATTTGGAGCTGACCTCCAGGTCCGCGGCCAGGCCGCTGGCGTTGGGAAAACGGCCGGACTGGAGGACCTGGTGAATCCGCAGCATCCGCTCCAAGGGCGGACGGGAATGAAGCATCTTCTCAGGTTTGGCGCTCACTCCGGGGCATTTCAAATTTCAAATTTGAAATTTCAAATCGCGCGATCAGGTGATCTTCGCCAGCAACTCGTCGTTGGTCTTCTGCTTCTTGAGCGCCGCCTGCAACGTCTCCATGGCCTCGACGGGGTTCAGGTCCACCATCATCCGCCGCAGTTTGCGCACGGACTCCATGTTCTTGGGCGGAAAGAGTTTTTCCTCCTTGCGCGTGCCGCTCTTGGGGATGTCAATGGCGGGAAAGAGCCGGCGGTCGGCCAGCTTGCGGTCCAGGATCAGCTCCATGTTGCCGGTGCCCTTGAACTCCTGGAAAATCAACTCATCCATGCGCGAGCCGGTGTCCACCAGCGCCGTGGCGATGATGGTCAGCGATCCGCCCTCCTCGATCTTGCGGGCCGAGGCGAACATCTTGCGCGGAATCTCCAGCGCCCGGGCGTCCACGCCGCCGGTCATGGTGCGGCCACTGCCGCCATGCACGCTGTTGTAGGCGCGGGCCACGCGCGTAATGGAGTCCAGCAAAACAAAAACGTCCTTCCCGCTTTCCACCATGCGCCGGCAGCGTTCGATCATGAACCGGGAAAGGCGCACGTGGGTTTCCAGGTCCTGGTCGTTGGAGGAGGCGACCACCTCGGCCTTGACCGAGCGTTGGAAATCGGTCACTTCCTCGGGCCGTTCGTCAATCAAAAGCACCATGCAGTAGATTTCCGGGTGATTGGTCGAGACGGCGTTGGCGATCTGCTTGAGAATGGTTGTCTTGCCCGTGCGCGGCGGGGCCACGATCAGCCCGCGCGTGCCCTTGCCGATGGGCGTGACCAGGTCAATGATGCGGGTTTCCAGCAAGTCCGGCGAGGTTTCCAGGTTGATCTTTTCGATCGGGTCAATGGTGGTCAGGTTCTCGAAGCGGACGTTCTTGGTGTACTCGGCAAACGGCAGGTCGTTGACCTTGTCCACCGTCTTGAGTTGGGGGCTGTTGCCGCGGTGGGGCGGCTGGGTGTCGCCGGCCACCAGGCAGCCTTCGCGCAAAAAGCTGCGTTTGATGGTGTCGGGCGTGACAAAGATGTCGGTCGGCTTGGGGTGGTAATTGTTCTCGCGGGTGCGGAGGAACCCAAACCCTTTTTCAGAGATTTCAAGATAACCTGCCCCGTAGTCGGGTGTCGTGGCGCTGGGCGCTGTGCTCATAGTATCGAATTGTAAAGCAAACATGTTGCGGCCTTGCCTGAATGCCCCGAAAAATCAATTTCGTAAGAACTTAGAATTTTTGGAGGACCGTTGCGCCGGCCTCAGAAACAGCCGGCCCCAACTCGGTCAGACCTTCAACAAAACCAAGTTTATGCCAAAACCAAATAATTGCAACTGCTTTTTTTAGCCGCCCACTTCGGCCCTGGCTTCCGCCGCCAGCGGGGTGCTCAGATACCGCTCTCCCGTCGAACAAGCCACCGTGACAATCATCTTGCCCTTGTTCTCCGGCCGCCGGGCCACCTGGATGGCCGCCGCCACGTTGGCCCCGGTCGAAATGCCCACCAGCAACCCTTCCTCCTTGGCCAGCCGCCGGGCCATGGCAAATGAGTCCTCATTGCTAATGGGCACGCATTCCACTATTTGCGGCTGCCCTTTGCTGTCCTTAAGATGCAGGTTCTTGGGGATGAACCCCGCCCCGGCGCCTTGAATCTTATGCGGCCCGGGCTTCAACGGCAGGCCGGCCAGGTATTGCGAAATGACCGGCGAATCCTTCGGCTCCACCGCAATGGCCTGAAATGACGGCTTGCGCGCCTTGAGAACCTCGACTACCCCGGTCAGGGTGCCGCCGGTGCCCACCGCCGCGACGAAAATATCCACTTTGCCGTCGGTATCCTTCCAAATTTCCTCCGCCGTCGTCTGGCGGTGGATTTCGGGGTTGGCCGGATTTTCAAATTGTTGGGGAATCCAGGCATTGGGCGTTTCGCGGGCCAATTGTTCGGCGCGGGCGATGGCCCCTTTCATTCCCTCGTTGCCGGGCGTGAGCACCAATTTGGCGCCCAGCATGGCCAGCAGCGTGCGCCGTTCCACCGACATGGTATCGGGCATCGTCAAAATCAAATGATAACCCTTGGCGGCGGCCACAAAGGCCAGGGCGATGCCGGTATTGCCGCTGGTCGGCTCGATGATGACCGTCTCCGGCTTGAGCACGCCCCGCTTTTCGGCGTCCTCGATCATGGCCATCCCGATGCGGTCCTTGACACTGCCCAGCGGATTAAAAAACTCGCATTTTAGCAGGACGGTTGCTTCCAGACCGGCGGTGACGCGATTGAGGCGGACCAGCGGCGTGCCGCCGACCGTTTCGACGATATTATTAAAAATTCGGGACATGAGATAAATTTTGTTTAAAGTTGCTTCACTTCACACGGATAATGTCCAAATTCCCGGCCAGCGCAAGAATTTTTTAAGTGGTACCCCCGCCCGGAATTGAACCGGGATCCACGGTTTAGGAAACCGTTGCTCTATCCATTTGAGCTACGGGAGCCAAAGTGTTAAACCCGTTGCGTTGCAAGCGGCCCTTATTCTGTCCGCCCCAAAGCTGACGGCAAGTTAATTTGGCGGGGCGAACGCGTCGAGAGAAATGCCCGTTTCGAGTTTGCTCTGAGCGCCCTCCCCATGGTATGGTTTGAACGATGAGCGTCTTGGAATTAAGCGACGAGCAGGTGATTTCGCTGGTGCGGCAATTGCCGGCCGAACGCAAGCGCACGGCCTTGTTGGCTCTCGCGCAGGACTCGCAAGGCCGCCGGGAGGAACGACTGCGGTTTGGCGAGGCACAGTTGCGTCAAGCCTGTGCCGAGCGCGGATTGAATTGGGATCGTCTTTCCGAGGACGAACGCGAGGCATTCGTGAATGACTTGCTGCACGAGAAATAACCGTGGCCCTCACCGCCGTTTTTGACACGAATATCCTTTTTTCCGCCACGGGCTGGCGGGGAAATCCATTTCAATGCGTCGAGCGGGCGCGCGCGGGCGAGATTCAAGCGGTCACCTGCCCTGAATTGGTCGAGGAACTGGCTGAGAAACTGAACTTGCGGCTGCATTTTTCAGCGGAACAGGTTGCCGAAACACTCGCCGATTACCTGGGCTTTTTGCGGGTGGTCCAAATTCCCAAGCTGTTGAAGGCGGTGCCGCGCGACCCGGAAGACAACATGGTGCTCGAATGCGCCATCGAGGGGCAGGCGCAATACGTTGTCAGCGGCGACAACGATCTCCTGGTGTTAAAAGAGTTCCGCGGCATTCAGATTGTCCGCGCCAGCGATTTCCTGAAAGTCCTGGCCGACGCGAAACGCTGACATTGATGAGCATCTAGCGGAAAAGGACGAGAATATATCTTGGCCTGACCCCCGCTGACCCTTTCGCTGACACGCCCTTTTCCCGCCCCGCATCGCCCATCCCGCCGCGAGCTGGCGCCGTGCGGGAGGATTGGGCGGCGCGCGCGTTGCGGCCCTGAGCCTTCGGCCCCGTCCCTGTTGGAGGCTGAATGCCGAAGCAATTGAACCTCAAAAAAGCTGTTGGAACCGCAGATGAACAAGGATGAAACTGGGGACGGGCGCGAAGACAACGGAATGACCGGCAGGGGAATATTCGGCAGAGGAATGGGGAACAGACCATGCCGTGAATTATTCCTCTGCCGAACATTCCTCTGCCGATTTCTCGGAAAGTGCTGGCGATGGGCCAAGTCTGTATTTGTCCCCAACTCGTCGCATAGATAAAAATCAATTCGGTTGAAATTTAACGCAGATTTCTTGTCACCTTGGGGCTTTTCTTTCCGCCTTATGAGCAACATGATAATAGCACATAATATGTTGGAGACAGACCTATCTGATGCCGCGCTGGTGGCCGCCACGCTCGCAGGTGACCGCGATGCTTTTGGGCTGATCGTGACCCGCTATCAATCGCTGGTCTGTTCGCTGGCCTTCAGTGCCACCGGCAGTTTGACTCCAGAACTCCTGACATGTAGTCAACACTACCGTTCTGTTCTTCCTCGAAGATTCGGGTTATTTACTGGATTTGAGGCTCGCCAGGGTGCGCAGCCAAAACTGTCCGCTTTTTTGAACGCAGGGTGT
>Ga0224555_1000252_pt1 | contig 79742 bp, 64 predicted proteins | sample 714S23034metaG_FD_180687 | JGI IMG/M metagenome (GOLD analysis project Ga0224555, IMG submission 180687) | Peat soil microbial communities from Stordalen Mire, Sweden - 717 S2 30-34 | ecosystem: Environmental > Terrestrial > Soil > Wetlands > Peat | place: Sweden: Norrbotten County, Stordalen... | reverse complement strand
TCCCGCTGCTTGCGCGTGCCCATCGCCATGCGCCGATTCTACGAACAAACCCTGTGCATACTTCACAAGTTTTTGCTTGCGAATCAAGACTTGCACCACGGCCTGTTAGCCATTCGCTTCCTCTTTTAATCTCAGCTGCGCGAGGGAAAGTGATTTGCGCTTGCAGGTTGGTCAGAGTTCTTGCCAATTGCGAACTGGCCCCGACATCGAGTAGTCGAATCCGACTTGTGGCAGCACGCGTTTCAGATCCTCAACATGCATTAGGGATGCGTAGCGCTCGCCGCAACGGGCGCAGATTGCACCCTCGCCTTCTTCGCCCGCGCGCTGGTACAGTTTCACGCCTAGTTGTGCCGGCCGCTGAAAGATGTGGAAGAACTTCCCAAATGGAAGGTAGAGCAACGCCGCAATCACCGTGATGGCATGCAAGATGGCGATGAAGTCATAGAAACTCCCTCCCAACCACTCTTGGGAAACCGTCAAGGCCAAGCCCGTAATCGATATGGCGAAGAGCAAGATCAGCGGCCAGAAATCCATAGCCAGCGTTTGAACCGCTCGCGCGCCTTCATCCCTCATGCGGCGCCACAGAGAAAGCGCAATTCCGCCGAGGACCAGGAAAGCTGCGATATCAAGGCCATGAAAAAGAATCAGGGCCGTGAACGTGTGCAGATGAAACCTGCCTGCCGGAAACCCGAACAGGTGAGTGACATATATCATCTGATCGTTCGGGGCGCTGGTGAAATTGATCCATCCGAACACCAGAGGAAATGTGATCATCACCGCCAGCACGCATCCCCAAAAGATCATCTGATGCATCGCCCAACGCAGCCTTGAGCGTTTGGCGATGAAGGTCTGCGCCAGAAGATGTGTAGTCGCCAGTGTAACGAGGTGCCCGAGGCTTCGAATTACTCCTCTTTCCTTAAATAGTTGCCATCCCCGCTGCCAGTACACGTAGGTTGGAGGTTTTCGAATCCAGACGGAGTAGTGGTAAATGACGCCCCAGATCGCGAAAATGATCGCGAACGTGTAGATCACGAGCGCAGGATCGAAGTTTTGAAGATTGCGTGAGCCAACAACGATGGCGGCGATGAGAACCAAGGTCCACATCGTGGCCCAAGCTCCCGCGCGAACTTTATCTCCCGTGCGCGTTAGAGCCGGAGGAAGCTTGGCTGCAAGGGCTTCTTCCCGAGGCAAAAAGACCCGGCTATTCATCCACCAGAGAAGGCAGGCCACTGCGGACAACAGAAGGAATCCTGGCCAAGCGACTCCGAGGCGGTCACGGAACATGCCTAGAAGCAAAGGCGGGAAAAATCCACCCATCCCGCCCATCGCACCTACGAGTCCGGTGACGGTCGCTCTCTGGGTTGGAAAATACCGAGGTACAAGCTGAAACACCGCGCCGTTGCCTATACCGAGCAATGCCGCGCATCCAAGCGCGCCAACCGTAAACGGCAGCATCGATTGCACACCCAGCAATAATCCGAAAGCGGCCACGGCCGGAAGAATCCATGAAAGAACTCGCGACCCGCCAATCCGGTCGGACAGCCATCCACCAAGCGGCCGACAGAGCGTGGCAAGCACGACGAACCCGGCGGTCCGGAAACCGGCATCCGCGGGCCGCAAACCAAATTGATCGCGCAGCAGCGTTGGCAGATAAATCGAGAAGGCAACGAATCCACCAAAGGTCAGAAAATAGAAAGCCGCCAGCGCCCACGCCAACGGTTCATGTGCCAGTACGCCAAGCATCTCCGACAGTCCCTTGGGCTTGGCCGTCTGCGGAGCGTTTCGAGCAAAGATGACGAATACACCTGCCCAAACCAGCAGGATGATCGACATTCCCCAATAGACTGCGCGATATCCGTAGGCCGCAGCCACCACAGGTCCCAGAAACACCGCCGCCGACTGGCCGATATTTCCGAGACCATACACACCGAGCGCGCTGCCCTGGCTCTCCATGGAAAACCAGCGGGAGACGTAACCCACACCAACAGCAAATGAAGACCCCGCCATTCCGAGAAGGAATCCGACGACGAGTAGATTTCTGTAGCTGGTGGCATGAGGAACTAAAGCCACCGGCACTGCGACTAAGAACATCAGAACTCCGAAAACAGCACGGCCCCCGAAGCGATCCGCCAGCATTCCTATCGGAAGGCGCGCCAGTGCGCCTAGCAGAACCGGGACTGCGACCAGGAAAGCGGTCTGTGTCGCTGAGAGGTGAAACTGTTGGCGAAAATGGGGAGCGAAGGCGCTAATAAGGCCCCACGCCGCGAAGCAGACAGTGAATGAGACAGTGCCTAGGAGCAGATGTCGCTTTTGTGAATCGTGAGAATGCCCCACAGCACACTCCTGGACAACTTTCTAAGAATTCTACTCTCAGCTTTACGCTTGGTTAGTGAGCCTTTTCCATCGCAATTGCTCGCGGAAACAGAATGTTGTTTTCCAAGTGAATGTGCTGATGAAGATCGGCTTCAAAATCCGCCAGTGCTTTGTATAGCGTCTGGTAGCTGATACACGCATCGCCAGGAGGGGTATAACCACAACTGGCCTCGCGCATGGCGCGCAATGCGTTGCCGGCCGAATCGTGCTCATGCTCCATCATTGACACGGGGTTTTGCACGCTACCAAACGGTGACGGTAGGACCGGTTCCTTCTGGATGACGGCCTCTTCCATCCTCACTATGAACGGGAACAGAACGCGCTCTTCTTTCATCATGTGTGTCGTCAGCTCTTGCACCAAGCCCTGAAAATTCTCGCGGACACGCTGCAGTTCGACATGGTTCTTGCCGTGGACGGAACAAACCTTATCCAAGAGAGGAACGAGGCGAGCCATTTCCTCCCGTGTGTATTTGTGGTGCGTGTTCGTAATGTGAGCTACCAGGTCGGCGAGCGGTTCTGTTTGCCAATCGCGGACCGTTAGCGAGGCCCGAGCGGAGTGGTCCGCCATCTCTAGCGAATCGATGACTTCGTCTATCGAGAGATTGGCACTTCGGCAAGCTTCGTCGAGCGATTTATTGCCACCGCAGCAATAGTCGATACCTAGTTTTTCAAAGACTCTCGTGGCAGTGGGGTTTTCCAGCGCCAATTCACGAACGGTTTTCTCAGCGGTCATGCTCATTGGATTCTCCTCACGACCAGCCTCCATGGCATCGGCCGTGCTTGATGTTCTGAGACTAACGAAGCGACTGGACCGTGCCGATGACTTTTGTCACGGGGAAGAAGCCATAAGCACCGACCTACCACGGAATTCTTAGATCCTCCTGTATGGCCACTCGGCCTTATCTTGATGTGCATTATGCCGACCGCGCGTTGGTCCTTTCTCACAAACGGCAGTTAATTGTGCTCGCCGCGCGCGTTATCGAGTTGGCTGACCAGGCGCAATCGTTCGTTCTCTCGCACGACCGCTTTGCTTCGTCCTTTCAACAGGTCCTGAAGGGTGATCGTTCCATTGATTCGTTGGGTCGTGCGATCCACCACCGGGAGACTGGCGATACCTTCCGTGGCCATCAACTCGGCTGCACTCCGGCAGGTGCAATCAGCGTAGATGAAGAACTCAGGCGGCACAGTCTTTTCAACGGAGTTAACGTCTGGAGGGATTGGCGTCATCAGGTCTCTGACGATAACGATTTCAAGCGGGTCGACGCCGTACTCTCGCGTGAGGTGGTATCCACGACGGCTCAACTTCTCGGTGAGGATCGAGCGCGGCATGAGAAGCCCTGTCAGGAGATAAGAGGCGATGCAGCCCAGCGTAAGCGGGACCAATGCGGGCAGGCAGTGCGTGACCTCCAGACTGAACAGGATTGCGGTCAGCGGAACGCCGAGTGAGCCTGCCAGCATCGCTCCCATTCCGATCAGAGCCCAGAACGCCTGCATTTCCGGAGGAGCGTGACCGAGGCGACTGGCTAACGCGCCAACGGCCCCACCAATCATCAGTAGGGGCGCCAAAACGCCACCGGAGGTTCCCGACCCGAGAGAGAACGCCCACATCAGAGACTTCGCGATGAGAATGCCTAGGATGAGGGCGATGGGCGCGCTTCCACGGAGCAGTTCAGCGATGTTGTCGTATCCGACGCCCAACCCTCGCGGAAAGAAAAGACCTCCAACGCCTACGCCAATACCCCCGAGTGCGGGCCACCACATCCAGTGCACAGGTAACGACTCAAAGAAGTCCTCGAATCCATACATCATGCGGCTCATGCCTGCGGCTACAAGACCGACAACCGCACCGAGCAGCAAAGAACCGATTGCAAATGGAATCCGATCCACATCGCCAATTCCGGGCATTCGAAAGAGCGGGCCGGGGCCGAGGAGATATCCGCGCAGGATGGCAGCAGTCGCACTCGCAATCGCCACTGGAACCAGACTTCGCGGCCTCAACTCGAAGAGCAGGAGTTCGACCGCAAGTAGGATGGCAGCGACTGGAGTCGCGAAGGTAGCTGACATCCCTGCGGCAGCGCCAGCAACCAGCAGAGTAGTGCGTTCCACATCCGTGAGATGAATCCACTGCGCGATCAAAGAGCCAAAGGCTCCCCCGGTCATGATGATCGGACCCTCCGCGCCGAAGGGACCGCCGGAACCAATGGCAATCGCCGCCGAGATCGGCTTCAGAAAGGCAATTTTTGGATCGATCCGCGCACGGTGCAACAGAATCGCCTCGATCGCCTCAGGGATACCGTGTCCTCTGATTTTGTCGGAACCAAAGCGGGCCATGAATCCAACAATAAGTCCGCCAATCACCGGAATGATGACCATCCAGTGCCCCAGCGAACTGCCTGCCGGAGAGACGAACACCAGACTGAACCGGTGATAGTAAAAGAGATTGGTAGACAGTGCGATCAATCGAAGCAGCAGCACCGCGAGGAAGGTCGCGCCAATCCCAATAATTAGGGCGACGCCGGAAAGCAACCAGACTCTGCTGTCCACGGTGAAGTCGCGGAGTGCGGAAGATTCAGATTCCACTAGCCCTCCACGTCAATCGTTTCCCCGATCTTTTGGGTACCGCTCTGAGCGCGGTCAGCGTTCGAATGAGCTTCGGAGCGAGGTCGTTAAGCTCAGCTTCATGGTCGATGGAGAGAGCTTCGAGTTTCTTCCGTCCTGCCAATGAGAGCTCCAGAAGGACACAGCGACGGTCGGACCCAACAGCCCTGCGAACTATCAGCCCCGCGGCCTCGCATCGATTGCTGAGCTCGACAACCGTGTTATGGCACAGACCAAGACGCTCAGCCGCATAGCCAATCGTCGCAGGCACTTTGTCGGGGGCTCCAGCGATTTGGAGGAGGAGTTGATGTTGTTGCGGCTGAAGACCGCGCTTCTGCGCTGCTGTCTCACTGAAGTGGAGAAACAGGCGAAGCTGGTGGCGAAATTCGGCGAGTATTTGAAGTCTGTCTGCTGAGGCAGGCATTCTTTCCTTGCTCATCATCTACAATTATATCGCAATACGATATATTATAGGTCGAAGGAATGCTGGCACTACGGCTGTTGTCTGGGAATACAGTGCCGGGAAAGCCACCTGACATACCTTGGCGTAATGAGTACCGGCCAAAGGCGCCTGCACACGACTTGCCAACAAACGCTAGCGCACCATGGTCAGTACCATCTTGAACCGTGCAGTCGCCTTAACCGCATGTGGCTTGCCGGCAGGCAACAGGACGATATCACCTGACCTCAACGCAATGGGCTTTCCAGCGACAGTAACTTCGAATTCGCCTTCTATGACCTGCACCAAAGCGTCGAACGGTGACGTGTGTTCGCTTAACACCTGCCCTTCATCGAATGCGAAGACCGTGATGTTTCCTTTTTCCCGCTTTAGAATGACTCGGCTCACAACTGAGCCTTCCTGATAGTTGACCAACCCCAGCAACGGAAAGCCTTGAGCTTCAGCGATCTCCAAACGCCCTGTCGTTGTTGAACTCATCTTATATTCCTATCCTCCTTTGGAGTGTGCTCTTACGAATAAACGAAAGCAACTGCAAGCAGAACTCCGAACACCACTCCATGCTTCATCTCGGACCAGCCGAGGCTTCTGACGTCCAGGGGTTCCGGTTTCCGAAAAAACCACAGCGTTCCTCGAATGAGTGCGGGAACAAAAGCGACGATCACCAAGGGAGGGAGCACGCGCCAGAAGGATGCGATGACCAAGGCAGCGAAAAATATCGGCTGCGCCAGTAAAAAGAGCTTTCCCCGCGCAAATTTCTCGCCGAAATTGGAGGCGCGAGCAGAATGAATTCGCAGTTGAACGAAATGAATCTGGTTGCCTGCGAAGATCCAGTTGGCCGCCCATAAAATGAAAGCGCGCTCGCTTAGCCGTCCGGTGCCGATGTAGTAAGCAGCCGGTGCTGTGCACGTGAGGCCAATTGCGCCGGCCAACTGCGCTGCCATTCGCCAACTGCGACCTCGGCCTCGGAGGATTGACTGGACCAGAAGCGCAAACGCAGCGGCGCCTCCCAGAAGGAGCAACCACAGATCCTGTTCTTTCCACATCAGATCCGTCAAACAAGCGGTCGCTACAGTGGCCAAGAGAATCGATGCAACAAGTGCCGTCCATCGTTCTTCTTTCGTATTGGCCGTCAAAGAACCGGTGCCAATGAGGCTTTCGACCGGTGTCCGCAGCCAAAATAACGACAGCGCGGCCGCCGTGAACAGGAGCAAGGGCCAGATCCGATGCTCCGAAGCAAACCCCGCAACAAGTCCTGTGAACAAGGGGATAAGTAGCAGACCCCAGGCCCCATGCTCGCGAGGAACAATTAAGGCTCGCCTACGGGTCTTCTGAGCTGCGCGGACAGCGTCACTCGCCTCGGTCATTTGCTTCCTACTTCTGGACTTCGTTCCGTCTTCTCTTTGGAGGTTAGCCGAGCGGCAGATCCTTACCGATGACTTTTGTCACGAGGGGAGTGTGCACGAACAGTTTTCATGATTGGAGGATTGAATGGGGCGAACGTATCCGAATCGTTCAGATTTACTCAGGGGAATCCATTTCGGCTTCCAGAGCCTTCAAATTGGAAATCGTTACGGTGCGACCGTCGATCTTGAGCATCCCTTCTGCCTGGAGGCGAGAGAGGTTGCGGGAAACGAGCTCGCGGACCGTACCAATATGCGACGCCAATTCCTGATTGCTGGCGGGCAATGCGATTTCCACGCCTGCAGCGGAACGTTTTCCTTCCTTTTGGGCGAGACGCAATAGAAACGAAGCCAGGCGGTGACGCACCGTGGTGAACGAGAGCTCTTCGATTATGCCCACCAGTCGGCGCAGGCGCGCACCGACAACCCGCAAGACTTTCAGCGCCACCTGAGGATGAGCCAGGCATAATGCCTGAAAATCCTGCTTGCTGACAAAGAGCAGCGTGGCGTCGTCGATAGACGTTACAGACGCCGGATAGCTTCCCCCATCGAAGACGGGGAGTTCGGCAATGGAACTGCCTGGACCATCAATACTGAGAACCTGTTCGCGCCCATTGGCCGAACTTTTGAAGATTCGCACATGGCCTGACTCGACGACATAGAGTCCAGAGCACAGCTCGCCTTCGCCGAACACACTCTGCCCCGCTGAATAGTTGCGCGGCACCGCACGTTGTGCGAGAAAGCTCAATTCGCTTTCCGTGAGCCCGGAAAAGATCTGGACCTTCGCTAGCACTTGCGCAGGCGTAGAGGCGGATTCCGGCACGGGGCTATTGTACTGGAGCGCGGCGGCGGGAACCTGCATGGGGCGACTACGAATCTTTCGCAGGACTATAGTGGCCAACATCCGCCGCGTCTCTTTTTTTGAGGTCTCTACAATACTGGCGCGCCGTGACAAAAGTCATCGTTCACGGTTTACTGCTCTCATATGCTGGGGATTGGGGGATGCAGCCGTGCCAGATGAGCACCAAAAGAGATCCCAAACCCAGAAGCCCGCGCGCCACAAACTGATCCGGCGAGATGATCACGATAACTCGCAATCGATCCGTTTTACCGCGCAGATTCTCTTCGCGACTCTAAACGTATGGGTCGGCGTGCAGTTTTATCTTTGGGTCCGCTGGGCAGAAAGCGGTGGACGCGCGATGGAAGTCTCGCGACCGGCCGGAGTCGAAGGCTGGCTACCCATTGAAGGGCTCATGCAGTTGAAGTACTTTCTAATTACTGGGAAAGTGCCACATGTGCACGCGGCTGGTTTCTTTCTCTTTACTTCGTTCCTGGTTATTTCGTTCGTCTTCCGCAAGGCGTTTTGCAGCTGGATATGTCCGGTGGGTACCATCTCGGAATATCTGTGGAAAGTTGGCCGCTCAATCTTTGGTCGAAGCTTCCAGTTGCCACGCTGGGCTGACATCCCATTGCGCTCGCTGAAGTACCTTGTTTTGAGCTTCTTCGCCTACGCGGTGATCGGCATGTCGGCTATTTCCATCGCCGAGTTTCTTAATAGCCCGGGTGGGTTCGTCACCTAAATGTAACCGAGAATCGGTGGCCGGATGGAGAGGAAGATTTGTGAGTGGGTCCACCGTCAGGAGTTTCGGGTTGCCACCTGCGATCACCACAAAGCAAAAGACGAGCGCAATTGCGAGAATTAGTGAAGGTTTCATGTTTCTGGTCTGCATTCGCCACGTGAACCAGCTTTGATCGCTCGCTATGGATTGCATCGGTGCCTCCGTGATTACCTGGTTCTTAGGAGCGACATTTAATTTCAATGCGAAGGTCGGGAGGCCCGTTGGAATCCGGCGCCTCCAGGATTCTCGGTGTATTCGCGGTAGAGGGCCTTGCGATAGACGGTGGCCGATGCGATGCGGACCTCGTTCAGTGAATACTTTGGAGTTCCCCTCGAACTTCATGCCCATCATTTTATTGATCCCGCCGGGAGCGTAGTCCCATTCGACTTCGTCGGCGGCGACATAGTAGGTGCGAACTATTGACGCGGAATTCGGTGGTAACGTTTGGGCGGCGCTTCCAGCGGGACATCCGATGGCAACACACACCAACAGGACAGTCAGAAGTTTCAGCATGTCGATTTCCCCTGAACAGACGCCATCATCACGACGTTCGCCGCGATCAAACGATCAAACCCATGATTTACTTCGCTGTCTATTTCTTGCTGTAGTCGAAACGGATCGACTGGTGGCCCTTACCTTTCGCGCCGAGATCCACATCTCCTTCCTGGCGCAATACGAGTCCCGTTTTCTTGGAAATCCATATCTGTCCTTCGGTTTTCGCGGCCTTGCCGATGAAGTTGTCGCTGTATACGACGGCCGCCTCGCCGTCGACCGCCTCGTCGCGCAGATACTTGCAGGTTTCTTCCCAGTCACCGCCCGCGGTGATGTCTCCCAGTACTTTGGTCACATTCACCGCCCCGGTGTCTTTTTGCACCAGGCGGGGAGAGGCCTTAAGCATTTTGCTATAGGCGTCATGGGATGCTTGACAACCAGCAGCATGCGCCCGGATTGGCGCCAAGCATATGGTGAGGGTAGCTGCGGTGAGAACCAGCGAGTGGGTCAGTGTTAAGCGTGACATGGCGTTTCTCCTTAAGGATGGTGCGTGCATTCACTTCCAACCGACGAGCGACGAACCGCGCCGCAGCGCGGTTCTCCCCCATCGCGGCCTATCGCGTTGCCGGTGCAGTGGAACCCGATTTCTTGGCCGTCGACGCGTGCGACAAACTATGTTGCCGGCGCATTTGCAAGGCGAGCACTAGACTCGCGCTGAAAACTGGGGTCATTCTCATTGTCATGGTCCTCCTGATATGTTGGTATTCAAGTTCCTACGGTGCCGCGGTGATTCTCTAAAGTCTGGGAGTCTGCGTGTTCCGCAGACTCCCGCGCCGTCCCGTCCTTCCCCGGTCCGTGACGGCGATCTCTCAACGCCTTCAGTTTTGCCTAGGCGTCCATTGCCTCAATTTCGGTTTGCCGCGACCCCCGACTGCATTCATTGCCCAGTTCCTCCCAAACTCACGAGTTGCGGGCTTCCGGGAACGCTATCGGTAATCTTGAGCGTCGCACTTCGAGCGCCCGTTGCTTTTGGAGTGAAAGTCACGACGACCGAGCAACTCAATCCCGGAGCCAGCGTAGCGGGTGATAACGGACAGGTTGTGGTCTGAGCGAAGTCCCCGGCGTCCGCTCCGCTGAGAGTAGGTTTCTTGACTGTGATTGGCGTGCCGCTCGGATTGCCGATGGTGACGGTTTGCGGAATGCTCTTTACGCCGACCTTATCCGTGCCGAAGTTCAGCGCGTTCGGGAAAATGCCGATGACCGGTAGATTGAGCATGATGGACACATTTCCTAGATAGGCATCCGGTACCGCAAGGTCAGTTCCACCATCGCCGTTCAAGTCCGCCGCCTCGGGGAACGTCGGATAAATCGCACCCGGGTAGTCCACGTGCGGTTGAAACGTGCCATCGCCATTTCCAAGAAGAAGGGAAATCGTGCCCAGACAGTTGGACGCTGGTGTGTTGCAGTTATTGCTGGTCGCCGCGAGGTCGAGCGCTCCGTCCCCGTTGAAGTCGCCAACGATCAAGCCAAAACCAAAATTGTTGATCGGATAATTGACACCAGGCTGGAACGTGCCGTCGCCGTTGCCGATCAGGATCGAGACCGTGCCTGTCCCATTGTTAGCGAGCGCCAGGTCGGGTTTTCCATCGTGATTGAAGTCCCCTACGGCAGCTTGAAAAACGACGCTCCCAGCAGCGGAGGTTAGAGCTGGCTGAAACGTACCATCGCCCTTACCCAGCAATACACTCACAGTGTCATCACCGGCGTTCGCAGTAACTACATCGAGTTTTCCGTCCAAGTTGAAGTCCGCAACAACCACCGATGTCGGAACCAGCCCCGTTGCATAGTCCACGCGAGTTGCAAATTGGCCCAGTCCATTCCCGAGCGCGACTGACACCGAAGCGACGTCATAGTTCGCGGTGACAATGTCCAGTTTTCCATCGCCATTGAAGTCGGCGGTCGCGATACCCAGCGGCCACGCTCCGGTTGGCACCGCTGCGCCGGATTCGAAAGTGCCATCGCCTTTGTCCAGCAGGATGGAAACGGCGTTCGACCCGGCGGTCGGCGTTGCCAGGTCTGGAAGTCCGTCTCCGTTGAAATCTCCGATACTTAAACCGGCTGGACTGAACCCGGTGGTGTAGTCGACTGGAGACTTGAATTTGCCAGCACCCTTGCCGAGCAAAATCGACACCGTATTGGTTCCGAAATCCGAGACCGCTAAGTCCGGAATATGGTCGCCGTTGAAATCCGCGGCGCGTACAGTGAAGGGCACGGTTGATTTTCCGACCGCGAGCGCGGTGTGAGATTGAAATCCGAACGTGCCTTCGCCCGCCAAAATGGTAACGGTGTTCGATCCTGCATTAGCCACGGCCAAATCCAACTTGCCATCTCCATTCAGATCCGCCGCTGTAAGCCACGTCGGCTGCAAGCCCGTCCCATAAATCTTGCGCGGTTTGAGGGTGCCGTTTCCCGCTCCAAGCAAAACCGAAACCGTGTTGTCCGAGCTGTCCGCTGTCGCCACATCGAGCGCGCCATCGCCATTGAAGTCGCCGACAACCACAGCGTATGGAGCATTCCCGGTCGGGTAATCGACATGCGGCTTAAAAGTACCGTCGCCATTGCCCAGCAGAATGGAAACGTCATTGCTGTCCACGCTGGCAACTACCAGATCGAGCTTGTGATCCCCGTTGAAATCGCCCAACGCCAACGCATAACAGAGAGCGCCCGACTGATACGCAACCGGAGGTTTGAACGTGCCGTCGCCATTGCCGAGCAAAACCTCCACCTGCTCGGACCCGGCCAAGACCGCCAGATCCAGTTGGTTGTCTCCATTGAAGTCTCCGGCAACTACGCCCCGAGGATCATCGCCGACTGCGTAGCTGACCTGTGGCTGAAACGTGCCATCGCCGTTCCCTAACAAAATGGCAACGGAGCCAGTGGCCTCGCTGGTGAGAGCCAGATCCAGTTTGTTGTCGTGGTTGAAATCACCGACGGTAATAGCGGCAACGAAACCGCCGCCTACTGAGTACTCGACATGGGCCTTGAATGTGCCGTCGCCGTTGCCCAGAAGAATCGACACCGTACCTCCCGCCCAATCCGCCACCGCCAAGTCCAGGTTGTTGTCGCCGTTGAAGTCCCCCACCGCGATGGCGAGAGGCTCCACTCCGGTGGCGTAATCGACACGCGGTTGCATCGTCCCGTCAGGATTGCCGAGAAAAATCGAAACCGTCGACGAGTAGTAATTAGCCACGGCCATGCTCTGCGGACCGCCGGTTTGAAATGCGCCCGTCGCGACCGCGTTAGGATTGTTGCCCGTGGCTAGATCCATCCTGCCAAAAACGTAGCGCTCGGCGGCAGTTGGGGAGCCTGGTATTCGGGCCGTCGGCAGTGACGCAGGTTGCATTTGGAGATCGGGGAAGCGAGGATCACGACGCTCGCCATCACGACGATCATGATCCTGACGATCCACGCCCGCGGTCGAGGATGCGGCTGCCGCTGGCGCGGCAGCCGGTTGTCGAACGTCGGCGCGTATCTTCTCCAGTCGTGCTTTGATGGAGTGGCTGAAAGAAGGTGCTGCGGAATTGCCGGTGACCGAGTCTTGCGCCATCAGCGCCGCTGCACAAAACAATGTGAGTGCGAGGGATACTAGGATTCGAGAGTGGATTGCTTTGTGGCTGCGCATGACTTCCTCCAGATGAAATGGTTTTACTTGTAACGTTCCTTCAAATCGCCGTTGACCGTTTCCGCCAGCGAAGAGGCGCACTGCTCTGAGCTGGCGAATTTCACTGCGCTACATAAAACACGTATTGATTGTTATTCACTGAGAAACCAGCCAGGCCATTCGTTGGGGTGGCGAGTCCGCCATCGGTGAGCGCCGTGAGGTCCTCGTTAGACCAGGTCGTCGGCGTCGGCTGCGAGAGGCGGTTCACATCATTTCCCGACACGTAATAAACGTTGACCTCGTTATTTGGATTGCTCGTGAAGGCAAGAATTTGATTTGATTGGTTCGGAATTGGACCTTTTGATTTTTTGGTTAAATCGGTGCTGCTCCACTTTCCACTGGTATTGGAGGCGAGTTGCATCAAGTGGCCTCCATGGACGGCGGTGAAGTAAAGACGTACCTTATTCGTCCCGGGAATTACTACCGCCTCGACGCCGGAGTTGAAAGATGCTGGCGGAGTTTTGGTCAGTGCGGTCAAGTCTTGGTCGGACCAAGTCGAGTTGTTGTAAAACAATTGGTGAATGTGACCCACCACATCCAAGACATATAAATATTGGAGATTACCGATGTTGAAGCCGCTCATCCAACAAGCGCAGCTATAAGTATTGGCGACGTAAGTCAGGTCCACATCCTGCCAGGTCACGCCGTCGGGAGAGAAAAGCTGATGGATCACTCCGTAGTGCGCCACGAAATAAACGTGTAAGGCTGGCGTGGTAGTGAATGCGAGAAGGCCGCCGTCATCGGCGTAGTCGGTTACACCGGCCAGATTAGTCAGATTTGTATCCGTCCACCCAGAATTGTCATAGAGCATTTGGTGTACTTCTCCGCCGGTGATGTAATACACATATTGATAATTCCGTACTGAAAAGCCGGATTTTTGGCTGTACCAGCTGAAATTGGCCGGTGCGCTGGTTAAAAGCGTCAAGTCTTGATCGGCCCAGTTGAATCCGTTAAAGAAAAGTTGGTGCACGTCGTCTATCGCGTAGCCGGTGGGAGAGGAATAGTAGACATGGGTTTGATCGTTAGGAGTCGTGTCGAAGGCGGCTATTCCCGTGCCATTCGTCTCCACTGCCGCGCCGCCGAGGTTCTGGTCTGTCCAGTGGGAGCCGTTGTAGGAAAGTTGATGAACGTATTGGGCGTGAAGTGGACGCGCGACCAGCGAAATCAACAGGCCCATACCGCAGGCCGCAAAGAACAAGCGAAATGTAAAGCTTCGGTACTCACGGTCGTTGTTCATAAACCTCACTCCTTCGATTGGGACTGATTCGTTTTTGAAAATCTTTAACTGATCGGAAATCCCTTTTGCGGCCGCCGAAGTCCCTCGATTTGCTCGCGGCCAAGGTCTTTCCGCAAAGTCTGGAGACCGCGCGGCGCGAACTTGCAGACTCCTCAGCGCGCAAGCCAGGCTTCAATCGCCCAAATAAAACACATTTGGCAGGTTTTGCAGAGAGAGCACAGAGATTCCGCCATACGGAGTTACACCCGTGCTTCCGCTCTCGGCCGTCAGATCGATGTTTTGCCAGGTCGTTGCATGCGAGGGAAGTAGAAACTGATCGACGTGACCTTGCTCCGAAATGTAATAGACCTGGAGCTCATTGTTCGCAGTGTTGAAGGCCGCCATGGACGTGCCCGGGTAGGCTGGTGGAGTTTTCGTCTTCTTGGTCAAATCGGAGCCGCTCCACTTCACGTTGTTGGTGGAAGCCAGCTGCAAAATATGATTGTTTTCATCTTGGACATAGACCCTCAACTTCTTCGTGCCTGGCAGTACAAAGGCATCGACGCTATTCCCATACACCGAGGGAAGACTGTGGGTTAGAGCCGTGAGATCTTCATCGGACCAGTTCAGGTTGGTGTACAGAAGTTGGTGAACGTGACCGGAGTAATCAAGGAAGTAAATATATTGATAGTTGCCGATGTTGAATCCCGTCACTCCATTCCCGTACTCCGAAGCGCCACCAGTGATCACGGTGAGATCCTGGTCCTGCCAGTTCGTGCCGTTGGTATTAAAAATCTGGTGGACGTGACCGGTGTTGACGTCTGTATAGAAGACGTGCACTGCGGGCGATGTGGTGAAGGCAACCAATTGCCCATACCCTTGTGGACCTCCGACTATTTTCGTCAGGTCGGTATCGGCCCAAGCACTGTTGTTGTAAAGCAATTGATGAACGTCGTTGTTAACATCGAAGTAATAAACGTACTGGTAGTTTCCAACCGAGAAGGAAGCAACCGGGTACGGGTCAGCCTCCGGCGCACCCGTTTCAGCCGTCAGATCTTCATCGGCCCAGTTTGTGCCGTTATAGAAAAGTTGATGCACATGGTATGGGTAGCCCGCAAAGTAGTAGACATGCTCCTGATTGTTGGGCGTTGTCAGAATTGAAGCGATTCGCGAGAAAACGTACGTTTGGGCTCCGCCAAGACTCTGGTCTACCCGCTTAGAGCCGTTGTAGGAAAGTTGATGGACGTGCTGCCCAAAGGCAGGCAGTGCGGCGAGCGAAATCAGAATCGACAAAATACATAATCCGAAGTACAAGCGGCGTCCCGTTCCTGGACAGATAGCTTTGCTGGTCATAAATTTCTCCTCAGTTTCGCGAATAGATGCTTAATCGCATCCTGGGAAGTCTCCGTTGTAATCTGGTGGCGACTCCCTGCAGACGCTTTACTTCCAAGCCAGGTTTCAATCGCCCTCGTAAAACACGAAAGGCAGGTTCTGTAGAGAGAACCCGGCGATACCGCTGTTCGCGACCGCACCGCCCATGGGCCCGGGCATCAGATCGCTGTTTTGCCACGTAGTTGTGTGGGCTGGAAGCAGGAACTGGTTGATGTGACTTTGTTCCGAATCGTAGTAGACCTGGAGCTGGTTGTTCGCACTGGCGAAACCGGCAATGGACGTGCCGAGGTATCCTGGCGACGGCGCTTTTGTCTTCTTCGTCAAATCGGAACTGCTCCACTTCACGTTGTTGGTGGAAGACAGCTGCAAAATGTGGAGATTTTCAGCCTGGACATAGACGCGCAACTTCTTCGTGCCCGGGACGACAAAGGCAGCGACGCGATTTCCAAACTGAGAGGGCAGGCTTTTGGTTAAAGCCGTCAGATCTTCATCGGACCAGTTCAAGTTGTTGTAAAGAAATTGGTGGACGTGACCGGCGCTATTAAGGAAGTAAATGTATTGATAGTTGCCGATGTTGAATCCGGATACTCCTTCTCCACCGACCGTAGCCCCACCGGTGACGGCGGTCAGATCCTGGTCCTGCCAGTTCGTGCCGTTGGTGTTAAAAATCTGGTGGACGTCATTGTTGTCTCCTTCGGTATAAAAGACGTGCACTGCGGGCGATGTGGTAAAAGCAACCAATTGTCCACGGGCCTGGGGGCCCCCGGTGATTTCTGTCAGGTCGGTATCAGCCCAACCGCTGTTGTTGTAAAGCAACTGATGAACGTGGCCGTAGAGATCGACATAATAGACGTATTGGTAGTTCCCAACCGAGAAGGCGGCTACTGAGAATGGGTTAGCTTGCGGTGCGCCCGTGTCAGCCGTCAAATCTTCGTCAGCCCAGTTTGTGCCGTTATAGAAGAGCTGATGCACATCGGCTGAGTCCACTGCGAAGTAGTAGACATGCCCCTGATTGTTGGGCGTTGTCAAAATCGAGGCGATGGATGTGATAACGGTCGTTTGGGCACTGGGGAGTTGCTCGTCTACCCACGCAGAGCCGTTATAGGAAAGTTGATGGACGTGCTGCCCGAACGTGGGCAGGGCGGCGAGTGGAAGCAGAAACCCGAGTGCACAGACTGCATGAAGCAGGCGGTTGAGGGCGGTTTTGCAGGTGGTTTTGCGAATCATACGTTCTCCTTGTCCGGAGTATCGAAAGAGCTCCAGGGGCCGACCCCGTCGTCCCCGATCCGAGAACGTGATTTCTCGAACGCGACATCCGGCCCCCGGCGAACGCGAATGTGATGCAAATCGACGGCGTGGTCAATGAAACTGGGTTTTAAGTCTCCCTTAACCAAAAAGTGCTTGCCCGACATAAACTTACGGTCTGACCTTAACTGGAGTTTTGCGGTGGCTGGCTGTGCTACCATTTTCAACCTGGGGGAAAGCACATGCCGGGGCTGGCGCCAAAGGGGACTCGTTACCGCTTCGGCCCATTCGAACTGAACACCGGGGAGGAATCGCTTGCGCGGAATGGCACCCCCGTGAAAGTCCAGGATCTTCCTTACCGGCTGCTCGTGCTGCTGCTAGAGCGGCCCGGAGAAGTTGTCACTCGGGAGGAAGTGCGGCAACGTCTGTGGCCTGAAAATACCTTCGTTGAGTTCGATAACAGCCTGGGCGTGGCCATCCGAAAAGTGCGAGATGCGTTGAACGATGACGCCGAAGCCCCTCGCTATGTGGAGACCCTTCCACGACGTGGATACCGGTTCACGGCCCCGGTCACAGTTTTGGGTTCTGAGGCTGCGGCGCAACCATCAGAGACTCTGACGCCAGCCCCGGTCGTCGGGATTAGAAACACTTCAGCCTCTACGGTAACTAATTCTTATAGTCACCGCCGCTATTGGGTTATTGCGGCATCGGTGCTCGTCTCGGTGGGGGCTGTCGTCTATGGTTTCCGTTCGCTGCCGCGGCGCGCGTCTACCAGGGCTGAGGCAGCTGGATTGATGCCGCCAATCCGCGCACGGCGCTCGGCCGCGGTGCTCGGTTTCAGGAATCTGCCGGGCCGACCGGAGGACAATTGGCTTTCCCCCGCCTTCTCGGAAATGCTGAACACGGAACTTGGGGCTGGCGGGGGCTTGCGTATGATTTCCGGGGAGGATGTGGCTCGCGCCAAACGCGAACTCCCACTCACCGATGAAGACAGCTTGGCCCGGGGCACGCTGGAACGTCTGCGGACAAATCCGGGCGCGGATGTGGTGGTACTCGGGTCGTACACACTTTTACCCAACAACGGCGAGAATCGCATCCGTCTTGATATTCGTTTGCAAGACACCCTCCGCGGGGAGACGATCGCCGAGCAGGCCATTACAGGAAATGAAAATGAGCTCTTCGAACTGGCGAGTCAGGCCGGCGCGAGTCTGCGGCAAAGTCTAGGCGTAAGTTCGATTTCTTCGGAAGCCACCAATGCTGCCCGTGCGGCGCTGCCATCCAATGAACAGGCTGCGCGGCTTTACGGGCAAGGGCGCGTCAAATTGTGGGCGTACGATTTTCTCGGCGCTCGCGAGTTGCTCGCCAGAGCCGTTGCCGCCGACCCCAATTATCCCTTGTCCCATGCCGCGCTGTCCGAAGCATTGTGGCATCTTGGCTTCGAGATTAAGGCTCGCGGCGAGGCGCAACGGGCGAGCGAGCTTGACATCCACTTGCCGCAAGAGCAGCGCCTCCTCATCGAGGGACAGTATCGAAGAACTCTCCACGATTCGCCAAGAGTGGTGGAAGCCTATCAGTCTCTTTTTCATCTCTTCCCCGACAGCCTCGACTATGGACTACTGCTGGCTTCAGCGCAGATGAAGATTAAGCCCAGCGACTCTCTGCGGACGCTGGCCACTCTTCGCAGCCTTCCTCCGCCTTCGAATGCGGATGCGCGCATCGACATGGTGGAGGCGTCCGCCTGGATCAATGTGGACGACACCAAGGCACGGGCGGCTGCAAAACGTGCCATCGACAAGGCCAGTGCTGAGGGTTCGCATGTGATCGTGGCGCGCACCTATGGTTTTCTTTGCCAACAGGATGTGGGTCTGGGCTCATCTGCGGACGGCATTAGCGAATGTGCAAACGCGCTCCAAAGCGCGCTTGCCGCCAAAGATATCAACGGAGCGGCGATGATGCGGAACGATCTGGCCGCACTTTACTTTCAAATGGGCGATCTGGCGCAGTCGGAAAAAATGTTTCGCGAAGCCATCGCGGAGTTCCGCCAAGTCGGAAACGAAGGAGGCATGGCTACCTCGCTGGCGAATTTCGGCGCTTCGCGGGTTAGCGAGGGCGACTTGAGCGGGGCGAAAAAACTGATCGACGAATCAATTATCGAATTCCAGGCCATCGACGATAAAGAAGGGATCGCGTTGTCTCTCAATAACCTGGGGGATTTGTTTCGCCAGAGTGGCAACCTGCAAACCGCGGCAACCACATATCAACAGGCCAAGGCCACCGCGCAAGAGATTGACGACAAGAACGCGATCGCCTATGTGATGCAAGGTCTGGGTGACGTTGCTGTAGACCGGGGCGATCTTGCGGCGGCACATAAGTCTTACGAAGAGGCTCTGTCACTGCGCAAACAAACGGGCGAACTCCAGTTAGCCGCTGAAACTGAACTGGCGCTTTCGAGGCTGGCCATCGAGGAAGGACACTCCACCGAGGCCGAAACCGTGATCCGGAAATGCTACGAGCAGTTTCATCACGAAAATCAATCCGACGACGAACTCGACAGTATCGTAGTCTTAATAGAAGCCTTATTGAGCGAAGGCAACTTCGCGGTGGCTGAGAAAGAAAGAAAAGTAAACCAGGCTCTGGCCGCGAAGAGCGTGAACCAGCTATTACGGCTGCAGTTCGACCTCGTCTCGGCGCGTGTTCAGTTGGCTATTGGCGATGCCGCATCCGCAAGTATACTTCTGCAGCGCACTCTGCGAAGCGCCCGCGCTCATCATTTCCTGGGAGTTGAACTCGAAACGAGGCTGGCCCTTGCAGAGTTGAAAAAGAAGCTAGGCCAGACCGCCGATGCACAAGCGGATCTCGTCGCCTTGGAGAAGTTAGCGCGGGGCAAGGGATTCGGCCGGATAGCAAGCAAATCCGTGTCAGCCCGCAATGGTGGCACAAAAGAAATCTCTGCAAATTAGTTTGTTCTTCGAAAGAACGACGAGCAGACGTCACAATGGGGACCCGAGCCGGCGTGGCCCTTGATCGGCAAAACTGTGGCCCTACTTCGCGTCGTGTCTTTTGCGGCCCACGCGCACCTTAGTGGGAACATCGTTTCCGAGGGCTGTGTTGAGCGTTTCGCGGTCGTTTGTGAAGAGCTGCCCGTCGTGGCGTGCACGCGACACAGAAACATAGGCCATGCGACTGTGAGCAGATCCTTAGCACTCAATTCGGTGTCCACGTGAATCAGAACACGGTCGGCGGTCTGTCCCTGGCTGGAGTGGCTGGTTATGGCATAGCCATGATCGAGATGCGGATCTTTACGCGAGTCGAGTTCGACCGCTCTTTCTACCTTTAATATATCGCGAGCAAATTGTGCGCCACGCCTAAAGAGCCCGTTCGGAACCACTGCAGAATCAGGCTCATAGTTTCGGTTCAGTTCCCCGACAATGCCCCTTCGCCAGTTGGTTGCAAACCGATCTCACCATTGAATTCTTTTCCTCTTGCGCCGCGTCAAGTCAAACTGGAGGAACAACCATGACGCGACGCAGATATCAAAATGGATCTTTGACCAAGAAAAGCAACAGGTTCAGTGAAGATGTCTGGCAGTTCCGCTTTTACGAGACCACGCCAGAGGGCCGCCGGTACCGTAAGGCAACAAGCGTGGGGACGGTAGCCCAGTTCCCAACAAAGTCAGATGCCTTGCGCGTCATCGAACCCCTTCGCATCCGACTGAATTTGTATCACCGGTTCGGGAGGCCGGTATCAGTCGGTGCTCTGATGGATCACTACGTTGAACACGAATTACCGGAACGGCGGCACTCAACCCAACAATCTCATTCCTCGAATCTGAACCGCTGGATTCGCCCCCGCTGGGGTGACTCTCTGCTGGAGCAGGTCAAGCCGCTTGCAGTCGAAGAGTGGCTGCGGTCGCTTGCCTTGGCACCGAAGACCAAGGTCAACCTTCGAGGGCTGTTTCACCTTATCTATGAGCATGCACGACGATGGGAACTGACCGATCGAAATCCCATCGACCTGGTACGACAGCGAGGCGGTCGTCGATGCATACCGCGGGTGCTGACGCCGGTTGAAATCCGCCTCCTTCTGGCGCAACTGGCAGAGCCATACCACACGATGGTTATGGTTGCGGCGTGTTTAGGCCTCCGCGCCAGCGAAATCATTGGCCTGCAGTGGCAGGATTTCAACTGGGAGGATCTCACGGTCCTGATTCGGCGGGGAGTTGTAAACGGCAGGGCGGGCGACACCAAAACTGAAGCCTCCCAAAAGCCACTGCCCGTCGATCCTCGCCTCGCCTGTTCTCTGAAAGAGTTGTGGCAAGGCAGTTCGCACAAAAGCCCTCAAGACTGGGTCTTTTCAAACCGCGCTGGCCGACCGAGAGCTCAGCAGCACATCCTCCGGCGCCACTTAAGATCGGCAGCTGTACGGGCTGGAATCGGGAAGATTGGTTGGCACACTTTTCGACATTCGTACTCGACGATGTTGCGAGGTGCAGGCACTGACATCAAGGTGCAGCAAGAATTGCTCCGCCACGCGACCATCCAGAGCACCATGAACATTTATACCCAAGCAGTTTCTGAGCAAAAGCGTGACGCGAACAGTGTGGTCGTACGAATTTTGTTTAATGAAATTGCCTCTGGCGGGTAGCGTTCCGCTAATGGGAGCTAAAAGGCAATAAGCGGACGAACCTTGGGCCTCACGCGACCATATCCAAGTCATTGTCTTTGTGGAGCTTGAGGTTGGTTGCGGGGGGTGGATTTGAACCACCGACCTTTGGGTTATGAGGGCTGCTAGATGTTTCTAACTTGTTGAATGTGGGGCATGGGCGATGCCTTACAGATCTTGAAAATCACGCTCGGGAACGCTTGGGAACAATGAATCGTGAGCGAACGTGAGCCGATCCAATAGCGCGACATCGCGCGGCTAGCTCTACTTTTGGACACGCTTGCCGGTGTAACACGCATCGTGATTTGATTGCCAGGCGGAGCCGAGTCGAAGTCGAACCCCACGCAGGCACCCAAAGGAAGGTTGGGTTCAGAGCCTCGGATCAACGAAGTACACCCATGGCGGGAAGGCGGAGACTCCGTGTACGCCACCGTCTCCCGACTCAGTCCTCTCCTCTCGCTCCGAACTCCTCCATGTATGAATCCTGCAACCGATCCCATCTCCTCATCGCTGTCCTCCTAAACGTTCGAAAACAAACAATATGACCTCCGATATGACTCTCTCGGAGGTCGTGATGGGGCCTGAACTGAACTAAATCAGGGTTCAGTGTCCTTTTATTGTGCTGACTCGACCTCTGTCGACCAGCGATGGAGCGTGCTCACATCGACTTGTACAGCCCCACCAGTTGGTCGGGGCGCACGGCCACGTATTCTGCGCCAAGGCCATCGACGATTTGTGTAAGCATACCCATCTCCCTCAGCCAATTGTTGAGGCTGATAAAAAGGAATGCGGGCCTATGCGCGGGCGTCCAGCGTTTAATTTCCTTCACCACGTTCCGTACGGTTTCCTGCTGAGAGTACGTGGTGAAGTCCAGATTGGCGGAAAGCCACGATGCCAAACCCATCACATTGCGAAAGACTGGTCGCCCATCGGACTCGCTCATCAAGTTTTGTAGAGTGGTTTCTTCGCTTCGGACGTAGTTTGCGAAGATGGCTCTGATCCCTTCTTCGTCGGCAAAGGTCTTCAGGATGTCGGGAGGCATTTCGTTGCCCGTACACATCACGGTGGCGTCGATGCGTTTCCGGTAGCGAGCCGAAAGCTGCTGGTAGCTGCGCAGAATTTCCGGTTGCTGTGCGGCTGGGCAGCCTTTCGCGTAGTACTCTTCCCAGATGTAGCCTGCCCCGGTCAATGCATTCACAAAGCAGTCTCCCGGCCGGGCGTAGCGGTAGTAGTAGTCCGCGACATCGGGCATCAGATCGGACACCATTGGCCCCAGCTGCCAGCCCAACGGCACCTGCCCATGGTTGGGATCGTCGAACAGTTCCCGGTAATAGTGCCGGACGAAGTTCATGCCGTCTCCGTCGGAGCGAATGAACGCGCAATACACCTTGTCCGGCTGCAGTTCGAGGGGAGGAACTGACCGCGTAAGAATGGCGCTGGTGCCCGAATGCACGGAAAGATTGCCCACGGTCGGCGAGTAGCCGTCAAACGCAGTGCACACCGCAAACTTCGCACACTCGCTTGACAGGCGAATCCCAGGATTCTCGCCGATTCCAGTCTCCTTGTATCCACCCGACGGCCACCCGAGACAGGGAATATTCGGCGGCCACCGCATCATGATGGCGCGCGCAAATTCCTTTTCTTCGTCCGGGCGCGCCGCTGGGTACTTCGCCACATCTTGCGGCCCCGAAATCCAGAAGGTCGGGATACTGAATTCAACCAGGTAGTCGCGGAACGCAACCTCGTTCGGATCGAGAATGGCAATGGCCTCGCGCGACAGCCGGGCGTCGAGCGTCTGGAATGCCCAGCGATAGGCGTCCAGGTCTTGCTTCCACCCCATCTTCCCAAGATCCAGTCCATCCTTGAGCGAGTCTGGATTCGATCCAACCCGCAGATCGTATTGCTTCCAGGTTTCCGCGGTCGACACCAGTCCACCGTAGATGCCGGCCAGCATCGTCGCGACATTCACGGTTGCCGGGATTGAGGGATCAGTGACGAACAAGCACGAGGCCTGAGGGAGGAATCGGTCGAAAACGTGTCTTACACTCAACCACTCCACCTTGTCGATATCGCCGCGCTCGTGCAGCCAGTTGAGCCACAGCTCGTCGTAGCGGTCATGGATAAGGTAGAGCTCGGGCCGGCGGCGGTTCACGATGCCCTGTAGGCAGCTCAACGTCAGCTGCATATCCCAGGCCAATGTCGTCAGTTCGTCCAGCCGAAGAACGCAGAGGCTCCGCGCGGGCTTGGGTGATTTTGGACATGAACCTCGCACGCCACCGATATCGCCAGATGTCGGCCAATTCAGTCCGGCCCAGAGCCCGCCGGATGCCAGGGCGGCGTTCCGCATAAATTCGCGGCGGTTCACCTCGAACCTTCCGTCGGGCGATGGGCCGGGGGCATCTTCAGAGGTGCCTAAACCTGCGGTGTTGGTTGGTAAAGTTCTGTTCCTCAAGTACTACCCCTGTCTGGATGTTGCAGAGTTATTTCGAATTCCAAGCGCTCGAGTCGCGAGATCAGTTGTAGTGAGTGACTTTCTCAAAGTCAAGAAAATTTTCACAGCATGATGGCACTTGCTCTACCTCTCGATTTCATCTCTGTCGGTACGCCTTGAGACGAACCCGCCCGAGGATCCCCGAGGGCAGCGGTCGAAGATTGTCCATATCCTGCGGCCTAAATCGTTCTCCGTAGAACTGGTTGAGCAAGCGATAGTCGGGGGCCGCTCGACCGGCCATCTCATTGGTCGCCAGGTTGCCGACGAGAATGCGCAGCCGATTGGTTCCGGCGTGAAGATATCTTGTGACATCGAGCTCATAGGGTGGGTGCCAGACGAAGCCAGCCGATTTCCCATTCACAACGATCTCGGCTGCTTCCCGAACCGGACTGTCGAGCAGGGCAATCATCTCTGACTCGTCTTGTCCTTGACGCTCGAACGGAGTGCCGCGGCCAAAATCAAGATGCACAGACGAGTCTCGAGCGAAGAAAGATTGAGGCAGCTCGACAGTCTTTGCGTATTCGGCCTGCCCGGAGAAGTAAAGCGTAGACTCGTCGTTTGTCCAGGAATGCAGCGTACGGTAGTCAACAGTTCGATCTTGCCGCAAGAAATGCACTTTCCAGTCTGCGCTCAGATCCAATTCTCCTGCCAGCGACGGGACGCTGCCGGCCTTCACAGGTGGCATTGCAGTTGTTCCTGAGAAGACCAGGATGCGGGATTCATAGGGTTGAAGTGTGATCTGCGGAGAGTTGCCGTTGGCAGCCCAGAATACTGCGCCAGAGTCTGGACTCCACCATTGAGCGAACCTTTCTGCAACGCGGAAAGATGCAGTGAAAGTTCTCTCCTCATTGCTGGTGTTGGCGAGAAAGTAGAGGTCACCGTCCGCCAGCCTTCTATGCACGAATCCGATATCGTGCGTTTGCGGAGTTATGACGACGTCCGGGTCGATGGCGCGGGCAAGGGCGGCTCCCAGATGCGACTCATCTGGGAGAAAATGCGCGGAGGCGTCGGCGCTTTCAAACATCTCACTGGAAAGTTGCTGGATCTGTGCTGTTTGTGTCTTCAAGTCGGCCCAACCCGGCGCCTCTGACGGAAGGCGGTGGATAGCCAGCACGATCCCGCCGTGCTGCATGTAGGTCTGGATTGCGCGAAGGGTCGCGAGGGGAATCCGCCGGACGCCGGGCAGAATCAGTATCCGGTAAGGTATTCCGACCTTTGCGATTGCCGGTGCGTCGATATAGTCGAAATTGAAGCCGGCATCGAGGATTTGCGGGATCAAATCTGTGCCGAGCAGCGTACGCATCTGGTCATTCACCGACAGATTGTCGGGCGTCATATTCGCCCATGCGTCGTCGGTCGGAACGAGAACGGCAACGTCATTCACCGGCTTTCCCTGCCGGAGCGCATAGCTGACGCGCTGCAAGTAACCCGCGATCTGCGGCATGACAAACCACCACGGATTATGGTCGTTCCACGCGCCGGCCGCATAGAAGCTCCATCCCGGGCTTCGAGCCGAGGGCGGAGAATATGGCCAGCCATGGCCCACGATTTGGTTGATTCCGTTCAGGAAATCGAGGTCAGCTTCCGCCTTCATGTCCAGCGGGGTCGCGCGAAATGCCGGCGAGTGTAACCACGTCCAGGTTTCAGCCGATGTGACGAGGCTGCCGTAGAGGTGGTTCGCCGAAGAGGCCCACCGCGTCTCAGAGAATTCGCGCCAATGAAAGTTTTCGCCCTCGGCGAGGTCCACGAGCGCATTGCTGGACAAATCCAGCGGCGGAATCCCGTAATTCTGTGAGCGAAAGCGCGTGCCGTGCCTGGCGGCCCAGGCGCGGATTGGCATCAGATAGTTCTCTTCTGCCAACTCCGTCAGCGTCCTGCCCCAATCGTGACGGACCGCGTAGGTGCCAGGGCCAATATCACCCACGAGCGCAGGCAGATACGGCGTCAGATCATAGCCGCGTCGTTGCTGGAACTGCTGAAGGAAGTCGGGTGTCCAGTCGCTGCCGTAGACCTCGAGGCTGTCGCTGAAAACCGCGTAGGGAGGATGCTTGTCAAAGGCCTTGAGTAGCGGGTCTCCGACAGTGCGGAGGTGTTCGTCGATGGCGGCGCGGTCATAAGGGTCCAGCACGAATCCTTCTGCGCCCACCGCCGCGCGTTTGACCATTTGTCCCGTGCGGCTGGAGACGAAGAATAGGACGGTTTGTCCCGAACGCGCCGGATGGGCAAGCCAGAAGCGACCTTCGCGGGTAGTGAGCGGCTGTAAGGCTGGCAAGATCCCATGGAGATCAACACCATCGCCGTCGACCAGAAAGGCCGCCAGAAGCTTGTCACCCTGGCTAATGAATGGAGCAGGGATCGTATCTGCGCCGACCAGAACGGGCGCCCGAACGACGCGGAGCGTGCCGGCTGCAAGCGTCACAGGAAGATCACGGTTCCCGTAGGGCCAGCCGCTGGTGAGCGTCAGGTCCACCCGCATGCCCTGCGCTCGTCCTTCGTCTGCAGCAAAATGCAGTGCGTCGAGAAACCCCGGTGAAAGGTAAGGAAGGTTGTGAATGCCGTTTGCCGTGTCGTCCAGCGCCATGGGATAGACAGGGAGAATCTCGAAGCCCCCGATTCCGGCACTCCTCATCGCCCGGATCTCTCGCGCCAGCTCTCGCTCTGTCACCGAGGGTCCGAACCACCACCAACGCATCATGATTCTCGAATCATTCGGGGGCGCAAGAAAGTGATCCTGCACCTGCCGCACGGTGGGGAGATCGCCATCGCGACGCGGCTCTGAAACAGCGTCAGCAGATACAGGAAGCAGCAGGAGCCCAGCGATCGCAGTGTGCCAGCAGAGTCGATTAAGTCTCCAACAGCCGCGTGACTTGGCGAGAAAGCGAAAGAGAATGCTCATTCAGGTTGCAGGCTCTCCGAGTTTGGACAATCGAACCAGGCGAGAGCCAACACGGCTCCGCCAGGCCAGATACTTTTCCATTCTGGTCTGCACTCCTGCCATGCCGATACTATTTGAACTCTGGGCGAGAGTGTAGCACGAAGATTGAGCAAATTTTCTTGACAATGAGAAAAAACGACTCTATAACCGTCCTGGTTGGACTATCATGGCAAAAGCGTAGCATGCGAGCCAACCGGCCAAGCGCCCCTGCAAGGCTGCCGCAAGAATTGACTTGAAATTGCCCTCAAGACCAAAGAACTCATTGGGGCAGCCATGCGGCCGCAACGAGAGGAGAGATCGAAGAATGAGGATCCAAAGGATCGAGTGCCTGCAACTCCGTTCTCCCCATGCCAGCCCCGGAGATTGCGATGGGGCAGTGGACACGGCCGTCGTCCGCGTCACCGCTGACAATGGCATTTACGGGCTCGGCGAGACCGACGCACCACCCAATGTGATGGCGGCTCTGTTGGAAACGCCGACTGCGCACATCTGGAGCCGCAGCGTAAGTGACATTCTCCTCGGACGGAATCCCCTGGAAGTTGAAGCGTTATGGGAGCAGCTTTACGAGGGCACAATCTACCATGCGCGCCGGGGCCTTGGGATCATGTTGATGTCCGCAATCGACATAGCACTTCACGACCTTCGCGGCAAGCTTCTAGGTGTCCCCGTCTATCAGACCCTGGGGGGCGCGCTGCGGCAAACTGTTACACCTTACGCCACCCTTTTTCCCAGCATGCCACTGGGGCGGTCGTGGGCCGAGATGCAGACAAGCTGTTTCGAACTGATTGACAAGGCCCTCGAGCTGGGATTTAAGGCCATGAAGATGGAGATGCTCTTCTATGACCTCGTCGACGACCGGGAACTTGTGAAGTTCATCCGAGAGTGCCGAAGGCGAGTGGGCCCGGAACGCGACTTTTCGATCGACGTCGGTTATCGCTGGAAGAACTGGAATGATGCGCTCTGGGTCTTGAGAAGCGTGGAAGACGAGAAACTGCTCTTTGTAGAGACCCCGTTGCATACCGACGATTTGGATGGGCTTGCTCGCCTAGCCGACGCCACAACGACACCCGTTGCAGTCGGGGAGTTTCTACAGACGCGTCACGAGTTTCGAGAGCTGATGGACAGAGGCCATTGTGACGTGATCCAGCCCGACTTGGGAAGAGTGGGCGGACTGACCGAGGCGATGCGCTGCGCGCGCATGGCGGAGGAGCGCGGAGTTCGCTGTATTCCTCATGCATGGAAGACTGGCTTGACAGCCGCAGCCACCAGGCATTTCGCGGCTGCGGTACAGAATTGCCCTTACACTGAACTATTCCATCAGGATCTGTTCCCCTCTCATTTGCGCTCTCACCTTGCAAGGCCGGAAATCGAACTCAAGGAGGGCCAATGGCTTCTTCCCACCGAGCCCGGAATTGGAGTCGATCTCGATGAAGCAACCGTGAAGGAATGCATGTACAAGCCGGTCACCGTTATCGAGTGAGAACATCAATCGCTCGATCTTCGGCTTGACAGCCCTTGGCAAACGGCTCGGGCATTCGGAAAAAGTATTGGATGAATTCGATGAAAGTGAGCAAAGCAGCGACCGTCGATATCGGATTACTTGTGCTGGTCAACACACTGTGGGCTGCTCAATACACTGCGTACAAAGTGGCGACGGAGAAGATGGGACCGCTGACAGTCAGCGCCTGGACTTTTCTCATGGCATCCATTGTCCTGTTTCCGTTTCTCGCCTGGGATCGGCGTAAATCTCAAAGAAGAACTCCTTCTGGAAACTCATCAGGCGCTGGCATGACCGACGCCCCTTCAACGCTCTGGACCAGAAAGAGCATCGTGGCATTCGCGATCGCAGGAGTTTTCGGGGTGGTCCCTGGCTCAGCGTTGCTGGCGTGGGGTATTGATCGTTCAACCGCATCGAACGCTGCAATCATCTATCTGACGCTGCCAGTGATCACTGCAGTTCTCGCATCCGTGGTTCTGGGAGAGCGCATGAGCAAACTGCGCTGGGCGAGCCTTGGCATCGCGTTGACGGGGGTGTTGCTCCTTTCCGCCCCCGATCTGCGGCAATTGAGCCTGTCGAACAGCAAGTTCTTGATGGGCAATATCCTGGTACTTCTGGCGTGTGTGGCGAGTTCGCTGTACAACGTCTACTGCAAAGAGTTGTTGCAATGGTTTAGTCCGGTACAAGTCCTGGTCTACGGATATCTGATTGCGTTTTGTTGCACGGTTGTATTGCTGTGCTGGGCGGAACCTGTTTCGTGGTCCTCGATCGCCTCGTATTCTGCTTCAACGTGGATCGCCCTTGCAGTCCTGAGCGTCTTCAGTTGGGGATTGGCGATGGTTTTGTGGATGTTTCTCCTGGAGCGCCTGGATGTGAGCCAGGCCTCTGTGTCTATCTATCTCCTGCCGTTCTTGGGAGTGGTCATCTCGGCCATCACCTTGCACGAAAGCATCGGAGCCAACACAATTCTTGGAGGCGTTATCACCTTGGGGGGAACGGTTCTGATTACCACGCTGGAATCAACTCCGTCGGAGTCGTAGTTAGTCGCGCCAAGGTCGGCTTGAAACGATAGCTTTCGAGTCTGGATGAGGAAATATGCCGCAAACGCCAAGCATTGACGAGCGATGGACATTCCTATCTCACAAGGCCGTGATCCTTGAGAACAAAACGCTCCGCATTACCGTGCTGCCCGAGCTTGGCGCGCGAATCTGGAGTGTGATCTACAAACCCCTTGATCGCGAGCTTATCTGGCAAAATTCACGCATTCCTCCGCGGCGAGTCCAACATGGCTCCGCATTCGACAATTTCTGGTGCGGAGGATGGGAAGAGATGTTTCCGACAGTCGCCCCGGCGACAATTCACGGAGAGTCGTATCCTGATCACGGAGAAGTCTGGAGCCTGGCATGGACCGGGTCGAGCGAGCGGGGCAGAGACTCGGTGACTCTGCGATTGAACTGCCACACCCCGATCAGCGGGCTGGCCGTCGAAAAGGCGCTGACACTGCGCGGCGACATGGCAGCCTTCGATGTGAGGTATACGATCAAGAATCCCGGCAATAATGAAGCGTTGCCTTTCCTATTTGCATTGCACCCGGCTATGGCGGTTTCCGAGGGCTACCGGATCGATTTCCCGGATATGCAGTTCGAACTTGATCCCTCATTTCCCGGAACATTGGCTGGAATCGAGTCTCCCTTTCGGTGGCCTTTGGCAAACGGAAACACAGGCGAAGTGGATCTGCGCGTGGTCAAACCGGCATCCTCCAAGCAGCTTTACATGCTCTATGGTTATGGACACCGCGAGGGATGGGTCGCTATCACGGATCCGGCAAGCAAGCTTACGGCTGGGTTGACATTTTCTCCAGAGTTCTTTCAGTCATGCTGGATGTTCGCCCCCTACGGAGGATGGCGTGGATACCACGACGTAGTCTTAGTGGAACCCTGCACATCCTACCCAGCCCGTCTCGAGGAGGTGATACAGAATGGGCGAGTTCGAAGCCTGGAGCCCGGGGCCGTTACCGCAACTACCGTTCGGTTTCTCGTTCAGGAGGGACTTTCGTCGGTTGGCGGCTTGACAGAGACAGGACTCTTCAGAGAATAGCGCTCAACCGCTTCCGGTCGAAGAAGCGCGCGTCAGGGTGTCCGGCCTCTGCCGCTCGCTGCCAGAGGCGCAAGGACCTGCTGCGCATAGGCTAGAACGCAGCCCGGCGAGAGCGGCCTGGTTTCGCCAAGAAATTGCGGCGGGCGGCCAGTTCCTGCCGCACCTTTTGGATTATTGACTCCCCAATCAGCCCAGTAGTCGCCGCGGCCGATGGAGGCGGGATTATTCCCTTGTTCCTGTGCGGTTCGCAACGCTTTTAACACTTGGGTCGCGGTATTCAGGTACTCGGGCAGGCCGGTTTCGCTGGCCAGAATCGCCAACCCATAAAGAGCTAAGGGTGCCTCGCCGATATTTTCCTGAATTTCACCACGCTCTCCGAAGGTGTAATGGAGAGCTCTTCTCAAGGGTTCCACCAGTTCCTGTTTCTTGGTCAGGGCGTAGTAGTTTGCAAGCGCCATGATCACGTGCTCGACAAAACCCTCCGTCCGTGGAGATCCTGAGGCACCCATGTACGCGGGCCAGCTCCCGTTGGCGTTCTGGAGTTTCAAGAATGCCCGAGCTGGCGCCTGAGCAGCGTCAAGATACACCATCAGTCCTGTGTGTTCATGGAACTTGCACATCATGTGCAGATAGACGGAACCGGTGCGGGCATCCGTCTTTTCAAAATCGATCTCTTTACTCAACAGGTTCTTGCCGCATTGCATCAGCCACTCATTCGTGACGGGGTCGCCGCTGACGCCGCACCAGGCCAGCGCACCCCACAGCCACGAATGATCGGGCTCACCGGCAGGCGCCGTCGCCACATAGCAATGCCCATAGCTATGGGTCCACATCCCCCAGGTCTTATGGTGTTTGATGTCAACATCGAAGAGATGCCGCGCCACGAGCTTGACGCGTTCCCAGGCAACAGGATCGCCGGTTCTGTAGTAATAAAGGAGAAGTCCTAGCAACTGGTCCCGCTCATTGTTTTGCCAGTATCCTTCACGTGGCATTTCTCCCTGGTCGCCCCACTTGTTCCCAGGGCCGAGATAGTAATCGGTACCGGCGGTAAAGTACTTCCAGTCTCCGTAATCGAATTTCCCATAGCACTTCAAGTCATCAATGTTGCGATCCAGCCAGCCGAAGCAATCTTTGAAAAGCTGCTCGGAGGCGGGAAATCTCTCGACATGCAGGGGCCAGAGCCCACCAAGCGCGTTGGTTGTTGCCACGTATTCGGCGTCGAGGTGGCCTCGTACGGGTGTCAGGCTTCTGCGCCACCACTTCGTCTCAAAGGCGGAGTGCTCTGCCTTTCCTGCCCAAACACTCACTACTATTTCCTGAGTCTTGGCAAGTCCTTGCACCGCATCCAGACATCTCTTTTCTTCGTCTACGAACGCAATATAGGGATGCGGAATGACTGGGGTGTAGTCGGTCTTCACGTAGCGTTGTTTGCCATCCGGGTTCGCGGGAAGAATCGGCTTGCTGAGCAGATGCTTCATCGCACGCTCTGGCCACAGGCCCACGCTTAACCGGCCGTCCCGCAACTCGATCTCGTTCGGATATTCTTCCCAGAACTTCGGCACCCATACGCCGAGACATCGACTGTCATTCTCTACGTAGAGCCAGCCAGGACAATGCTCCCCATTGCAGCCACCACTGGATAGATTCTGAATTCGCCCATCCGGATTGTGAATCTTCGCCCAGTACTGGTTGTGGTCCTCCTGGAGAACATACACAGGCCGGTCCTTCACAAAGGGCCCGTCAAATACTCCTTGCTCGCAGCCAAACACCAACCTCTCGCCGGGAAAGTTATAGGAAAACTGCACCCGGATATCGCGTATTTGTTCCGAAGGATTTCCGGTGGCGTTGATCCAGGTAAGCTGAAGATCAGCCTCTGGGCGGCCACGATACACGGTCCAGCGTGCAATGTAGTCAAACAAGCCGCTGCCATCCTCCGCCCGGCACGTACCTTCCACTCGCACTGACGCCTGTACCGGGCCACGCTCTTCGATCGTCACCCTGCGGGTGTCGCCTGCCAGCGAGGCCCGGTATTGTCGGCCGTCGTGTCGCGTGAGGACGAGATCGCCAACGCTACTTCCGTCTACCACCGCGTGCATTTTTCCATCTGGCCCTGGAGCTAAAATCTGTTCGATCCATCCGTGCCCTGAACGCGCCATCCGCAGTTGTACTTCGCCAGTGTCAATCACCACCTGGCCATTGACCTCGCGGACCATCTCTGTGCCGGGAACGGCCTCGCCCTTTCTGAGCACATATATTCCAGGCCCTTCTTCAGCTTCGAATACGACCACAAGCCATCGCACGCTGCCGTCAGGCCACTGCATGCCCGGCCGCATCTGAGAAAGCATGGGCTTCCCTGCCGGCGAGAACACGGTCCATGTCTTTGGGTCGCGCACCTTCCCTAGCGCGAAGGGTACACTTGTCTCGACGGGTGCTCCCAGCGGTGGCGGACCTGCCGGCCCTTGAACGTGGATTCGGATTGGGCCTCCATCTGTCGTCTCATTCGAACTGTCGGTCGGTGCTAGATCAGGTGGTTCTGCAACTCCAGGCGGCGCCAGGATCGATCGAACGGATAACCCCACACCGGCCCCAATCGTCTGCCCAAGGAAATCTCGACGCGTGTATTCAGGCCGTTTCCAAGACATCTATTTCGCCTTGTTCACAGAAGGGATCTCACCAGGTTTCAGAAACGTAATTTGTAAACGTGAAACGCCCGCCAGAAACAGCCTTCCTGTCCTGCCTACCAATGAATCAGTTTCACCGGGCCCATCCCCAATGACTTCGGGATACCATCCATTGGCCATCTTGGTCGGAGAGAGATTCACTCCCTGCATCACCTTCTGAATTCCAGCGCGGTCAAGAATTCTCTGGGGACGGCTCCAGCCTGTTGGATCCTCAATGCGCCGGTTGAAACTGATGTAGATGCCGTCGGCGTTCAATTCGGGATCAGTAGCATGGTTGAGAAGCATGACGTACATTTCAAGATAACTATTCCAGCTAAGGGCAGGGCCCCAGAACATCGCGCCCTCCGGCTGAGTAAAGTCTTTTTCTGGAGCAAAGATGGGGGTCACATGTCCCCATTGAGCCGGCTCCGACCAGTTTCCCTTGTACCACTTCCAGACTTTACCTGATGGATTGTCGCGATCAGCAAGACGCATGCGAGCGGCAAAAATACCTTGTTCTTCAAAATGGGGATCGTAGCTGGTTCCGTAGAAATACAAGTATTGCTGGCTGCGGTCCGGCACAACCGAGAAATCTCCAGTCCCACCGACGTCCCAGGGACTTGCCGAATCGCACTTAATCGACGACGGATTCGCGCTGATGATGAAGCCAAGGTCGTCCCAGGTGTTGCCGTTTTCGTGAGAACGAATCCACGCGATCTTAGGCGCTGTCGGCAGGTGATCGTTTGACTTGCATAGCGCGTCCGGCTCGTAGTGATAGGCTCCGTAAAGAGTACCGTCATCGGCTTTCCAGGTCGCTTCAATCCAGATATAGAGACGATCGTCGGTATCGCCAAGATGGATCTGGTTTCGATATCCGAGGTGCGCGATATCAGGTCCGGAAGACAAATACTGATGGCCATCCGCCGAGTTGATCAGGTAGAGGGTCTTTCCATCCCAGTGCACCGGACTATTGGAGTCGACATTATGCATAAGGGCTAGCGGAACCTCGGACAGCACCGCCGTCGGGACAGACATGTCGGTGCTCTTTGCCTGCTCTCCCAGTGCGCTCCCAAGGCAACTGGCAAACATCAAGAATCCGACCGCGACTCCAATCGCTGGTCGTGCTGCATGCAGGTACTTCCAGGGAGCATGAACAAGCGTTTCCTTCACCGTTTCCTTCTCCTTGTGTTCTGATTGCTAACTCCGGTGATCGACCGTTCTTTCTGCTTGCGATCTTACCCATTTGCGACCGATCTGTCGTTCAGTTCTGAGGGCCGGACGCACTCGTGGAGTGTTTCTCGTTTGGTCTCACGAACGTGATTTCGAGTCTGGACATCCCGGCAACAAAGAGGCGTCCCACGCGCCCACACAATCTGTCTGACTGACCTTTTTCCGTCCCTATGATCTCGGGGTACCACCCATTTTCGAGCGCGTTCGGTTGGGCAGATCCGCCCTGAGTCAGTTTCTTCACCTGATTCTGGTCCAGAATCATTATCGGTTCGCTCCAACCACCGGGGTTGCCAAGGTCCCGATTGAAGCTGATGTAGATTCCACCGCCCTTCAGACGCGTGTCGACTGCATGATTCAGAACCATCACATACTCTTCGAGGTAGGTGTTCCAATGGATGGACGGTCCCCAAAACATCTCTCCATCCGCGTGAGTGTAGTCCTTCATGGCGGGAAAAACAGGTGTCACGTGTCCCCACAAACCGGGTTCAGTCCAATTTCCTCGGTACCATTTCTGAGCCTTGCCTGAGGCGTGGTCGCGATCAGCAAACGGCAGACGGGCCACAAAGATCCCCTGCTCCTCAAAAGCGGGATCGTAGCTCGTTCCGTAAATATAGAAATATTTGTCGTCTCGATCTGGGAGAAACGTCATATCTCCGGTACCGCCCGCATCCCAGGGGCTGGCCGAGTTGCAGTCGATTCTTGCGGGATTGGCTTCGACTACGAAGCCAAGGTCTTGCCAGTTGGCGCCATTGTCAGTTGATTTGATCCAACCGATCTTCGGAGCCGTAGGAATGTGGGTATTGGCAAAGCAAATCGTATCCGGTTCGTAATGATATGCACCATACAGGGTTCCGTCCGCATCCCTCCAGGTGGCTTCGATCCACATGAAAAGCCGGTTGTCGGTGCCATCACCTTCAAATTGGACCGGCGCGGGCATGCCAAGGTCCGCAATGTCGGCTCCCATGACTCGATAGGGATGGTTATACGAATTAAACATGTAGACCCGGTCGCCATCCCAGTGAACCGGACTGTTCGAATCGACCGCATGAAGCAATTTGCGCTCGGGAACAGGAACACCTGGCATCTGAATGAGAGGAGCTTCCTTCAGGACGACAGACGGCAATGCTCCATTGTCGTGTTCACGCGCATGAGCGCCGGGCGGGGAGACTTGGCAATACGCGCCAAGCGTGAGACTTAACAGACCAACCGACAGCATGCCAACAAACGCAGCTAAACCGAGGTTGTACGTTACGCGTCTCATCTGTTCGTCTACCGTCCCGCCACGGTCATCGCACCGTCAACTGTCAGGTATGTGCCCGAGATGAAGGACGATGCGTCTGAGACCAGAAACAGGGCCGCTTCGGCCACGTCGCGCGTGGTGCCAATGCGGCCCAAGGGATGAAAGCTGAGCACCTGCCTGAGGGTGGCATCTGGATCCGGCTGCTCTTTGAACCACTCCTCCGTCATCGGAGTACTGATGTATCCGGGGCAAATTGCGTTCACCCGGATGCCGTCACGCCCGTGGTCCAATGCGAGAGTGCGCGTCAAAGCGAGAAGGCCCGCCTTCGACGCATCATAGGCGGCATAGTGGTCATACGAAGCGAAAGCGTGTACGGAGGAGATATTTACAATGGCGCCACCCCTCCCGCGCATTGCCGGAATTACATGCTTGCAGAAATGAAAAGCCCCCTTCAGATTCACCGCCAGGACGCGGTCCCAGTCGCCGGCGCTCATCTCCGGCACTGGACTCGAAACATCGATTCCGGCGTTGTTTACCAGGATGTCGATTGCGCCGAACGTTTTGACTGTCTGTGCGACGGCTCCCTGAACATCGGCTTCGTTCGAGACGTCACCCTGGATCGCGAGGCAACGTCCGCCCGAGGTCTGCGCTATCTTTTCCTTCATCCGTTGAGCTGCGTCTCCGTTGATATCGAATATGACTAAGGAGGCTCCCGCCTCGGAGAAATATTCGGCAATCCCCGCGCCAATGCCCGCTCCGGCCCCGGTAACCAAAGCGACTCGGTTGGCCAAAGAAGAGTTACCCATCCTCGTTATCCCCTTTCTTCTGGAGTTCCCCGGATTTTCATCCGGCCATGCGCACTAGCGTCAACCGCAGAGGCCGATGTTGGGGAGATGCTGCGGCAACCCCGTGATACCGAGATTGAGATGGTAAAGGGCGCCCCCAAAGGTTCCTGACGCTGGATCGTATCCGGGAGGCATGATCGGCATGGGCTCCGACTGCGACGCAGAGGTGACAAAGATGTCGGTAAGATCGCTCCCTCCGAAAGTCAGCGAGGACGTCTGCTTTGCGGGAATCTGGACGCGCTGCATCAGTTTCCCTGTGGGGTCGTAGCGAACAATGCAGCCTCCGTACCACTGCGCGGACCAGACACAGCCCTCCGCATCTACCGCAAGTCCGTCGGGGAGACCTTCGTTCTGCGGAACCTTGACAAGAATGCGACGGTTGCAGGCAACACCACTCGAAACATCGTAGTCGTAAACGAAGATGAGCCTTGCGGCTGAATCGGCGAAGTAGAGACGATCTCCGTTCGGAGAGAAGCCCAGACCGTTGGCCAAATGAAAGCCGTCGTCAAGCACCGTGACTTTTCCGTCGCCGTTTACAGAGATCAGCGAGCCCAACTCATAAGAGCCGGCCGGATTGTAGTAGTACGTTGCTGTGATGAAGCGGCCCGCAGAGTCTGCAATGCAATCGTTGGCCTGGCATGGACGTCCCTTAACCTCATGAACCAGACGGCCGTACTTCTCGGCCCCATCCCACAACCAGACTCCCTGACTGTTCGTGATGACATATCCCCCGGCGCGATTGCGGCGAAAACCGCTAATTTTCACACCTTTCCTGCTGATGCGGCTCTTGCGCGAGGGCCACGCTATCGTTAAGAAGTTGTCCCCAACGCAATCAATCCATTCGAGCGCGTTCTCCTCAACGCTCCATACAGGGCATTCGCCGCAAAGATCCCCAAAATCGGCAACAGCGGACGCTTCGACCACTCGGGGTCGCTCCTTCTTCATCGGGCATTCCATAACGCCAACTGAATAGTTTGCAGGGACATGGCGTGGCGCATGTGTCTCCGCCCGAGCTATTCAGAAATTGATCTTGATTGCGAACTCGAGTATCCGAGGATCGCCAGCTCCGGTCACCTGCCCGTAGGTCGTATCACCTAAACCATAGTCGACACTATTGAAATTCGGGTGATTGAAAACATTGAATGCCTCAGCCCTGAGCTGCGCAGAGAACCCCTCGTGAATTGGGAACGTTTTGTAGAGCGACATGTTCGCCGATGTATAACCCGGCCCCCGGATAACTCCATTGCCTGCATTTCCGAAGAAGCCGTAATTCGGCTGTGCGAATACGCTTGTGTCAAACCATTCACCGAGCTTTCCGATTTTGCGATAAGGCTTAACTTGGTCGGGTCGTATGGCAAGACCACCAAGGCCGGTCTGAAGCGATGGAGTGTTTGCAAACCCACTTTGGTGAAGCACCAGTCCGGCGAACGCCCAGTCTCCCAGCGCCGTCTTCAGCGCCTTGTTTCGGTGGCTGAAGAAGGTAAGTGGATAGACCCAGGTGGCTGCGAAATCGTGCGTGAAGTCATAGTTGGGTGGGCCGTACTCGGCGCGAACATTGCGCGAGTCCTGCGCGGGTTGTCCGATTGAATAGGGCTCTCCGGCATAGAAGCCGCCCACAGTCGCCAGCGTCTTCGAATAGGTGTAGGCCAGCGTGATGTCAGCCTTTCCGGCGCGATACCGCAGTGACGACTGAAGAGAGTTGTAGTTCGACGTCCCGCCATCAAACTGGAAGTTGGTGATGCCGGTGTAGCCCTGGTAGGGACGAGTGTAGTCGGGCGAAGTCGTATACGTGTTAATGCACGGATCGAAGTTATACGATGCGGAGGGCGATTGACCCGGCGCAAGGCATCCTGACTGCGTTGGCGCGGTTACAGGAAGAGGTTGATTGAGATCCACGGACCCGTTCAGGTGACGTCCCTGGCTGCCTGCGTAGGCAACGGCTGCGACCAAATCCCTTTTGACCTGGTGCTCAAGGGTCAGGCTGTAGGAAGAGATTCGTGCCGGAACGAAACTGGAGGCAGTATTGTAGATACCCTGCGTTGTGGGTGCCCCTTGGACACCGCCGGCCGTTCCATTGCCGATCAACGAGTTATAAATCGTCGCAGTCTGAATGTACGGAGGGTTGATTTGGGCCGAGTTATAGATGCCCTGAAACGCAACTCTCGTGTAGCCGATTCCATAGCCGCCTCGCAGTGACGTCCTTCCGTTGCCAAAAACGTCGTAGGCAAAACCGATACGGGGCGCAAAGTTGGTCTTGGACGGAATGAAAAAACCGCTCGGTGTGCCGTTTTTCCCCGCAAACACCATTCCGTTTAGAACATTCGCAACCTGTCCTGTACAGGTGACGGCCTGGTTCGCGGAGTTGAGTTGGAGAGATCCATCGAGATTCACGCATGGAGCCTGCGATGCCACGTACTGCGAAGGCTTGAAACTCGTGACCTGATCTCCGCTCAGTGAGTCGCTAGAGAAGTAGAACCAGCGCAGGCCCAGGTTCAGGGTCAAGCGCGGCTTGATTTTCCAGTCGTCCTGGATATACGCCTCGCCCTGTCGATAGTGGTAGATGCCGTATCGGTCCGTGTTGAACTGCGAATACGTTGTATCCAAACCGAGCATGTAGTCGGCGGCGGGATCGCCGCTATGCGTGCCGCTGAAGTAGAAGGAGCCGGCAGGGGTTGCGTTGATCGCGTTTTGCCTCTTGATGCCGGCCATGTAAAGTGCTCCCGCTTGAAGAATATGAGAGCCCTTCACCCAGCTAATGTCATCGGTTAAGATGCCCTCTCCGTCGCCGGCGCGAAGGGGTTCGTTGTAGGTTCCGTTGCCTGCCCATCCCGAGGCGATGTAAATGTTTGGAATCCGGTCCTGTTGGGGTGCGTTCGGAAACGCCTGGATGATCGAGACACCGGCCGGCAGGAATCCCTGACCGGGTTCCGTGTTAAAAGTCAGGTGGTCGTACGTTTCTCCGATGCCGAAAGTATTGACTACTTTCGGAGTGAGCGTCGATTGCAGTCGAACCAGCCCATTGAATCCCACCGTATAGTTGCTGTCCGTTATAGTCGTATAGGGAAGACCGCCCCAGTATTCGTTGGGGAACCCCAGCTTGACGGGTTCATACATGATCCGCGCGGTCAGCATGTTGTTCTTATTGAGATAGTGGTCGACGCGAAATTGGTAATCGAGTTGGTCGGTCCTTTGCGGATTGTTATTCTGATAATTGGGGTATCCGCCGCCTGGAACATTGGGGAGCGGAACATCCGCCTTTAACAGGGCCACCGACACGGGATCAAGGCACGATGGATTGATCGTATACGGCCCGTTCAGGCATTTTGTCCTTCCTTCCGACGCCAATAGGGCCACACTGCCCGCATCGAGCGAAAGCCCACCCACGGGAAGTGTGGGGCTGTTGGTGAAGTCGCCATTTCTCATATCCTGAGTGAGAACTGAGCCCTGAATTAAGTGGCTGTTGGTGACCGTTCGATACCACTGGTTGGACGCAAAAAAGAAGGTCTTGCGTACGCCTTTGCTGCCGTCATAGAGGTGGGGAATGATTACTGGGCCGCCAAGTGTATATCCGAAGATGTTCTGATGGAGCACACCCGTACCGAGATTGAAGTAATTGACGGCATCAACTATGTTGTTCCGCCAATACTCCCACAGGCTGCCATGAAACTTGTCGGATCCGCTCTTGGTGATGACGGCCACCTGGCCAGATCCGGCCATCCCGTACCGGGCGCTGTAGTTGTCTTTCAGAACACTAAACTCCTCAATTCCTTCCGGAACCGGCAGGATATTCACATTCGCAAGATTCCCGGAATTCATGTTGTACATGCCGTCGATTGTGTAGGTCGTATACTCAACCGAAGCGCCGTTCACGATCAGCGTGGTTCCGCTTCCGGCGTTGCCTCCGCCATACATTTGATCGCCGTAAGACATATTGGCAACACCTGGAATGGCGATTGCGAGGGACTGGAAGTTCCGGCCATTCACCATCAGGTTGTCGATCTGTTCCGCCGAAAGCGTTCCGCCACTCTCCGAGGTTTCGGTGTTGACCTGCAACGTGTCGGCAGTGACGGTGACGGATTCGCTCCCTTTCCCGACTTTCAGCGCAACATTGTTTGCGCGCCGCTGCCCCGGATCCAGTTTGATTCCCTTGGTGACGTTGCTCTGGAAGCCAGGCTTCGAGACTTGAACCGTGAACTGTGATAGCGCGAGACCTTCCGCCGAATAGAAACCCTTGTCGTCCGTGGTTAGTATGCGAGAAACGCCCGTTCCCTCATCCGTAACGGTGACGGTTGCCCCGCTGACCACCGCTCCGGATGAGTCGGTCACAGTTCCAGCAATCGCTTCGGTGGCGACCTGCGCACTCAACGAACTCGAAACCATCAGCAGCGCAACGGCCACCGCAAAATACAGAACCGCTCCCCGAGAAAATCCAACCATGGCTTTGCCCTCCTGCAACGGACATCCATTACGGACACCCATTAATGAGCGCTATGCTGCTAATTGTCAAGAAAAATTTCACATAATTGTGAATATTGTTTAACTATATGTATTTCAATAGCATAATTGTCTATATTGGTTCTGTGACGGAGCTAATTGTCCAACATAAACGAGGGGATAAGAAAACTCACGGCTGCAACACGTGAAACTTCTCTAGTGTCTAGCCATCTCTGCGTAACAATCAGTAGTCGACAGGGCGACCTGCACCGAGTAGGAGTACCCGCAGCACTACGAGTCATTCATGGGGATACCCTTTTGCGTCCCCCTGCTGCAACGACAAGGTCTTTGAGTGGATCGATCGTCGCGAAATGAACCAAGCTTTTCTCTTCCTGGATTGTGGTAATCCGCGCAAGACTTTTCTGCTCCCACCCAGTGGGTTGATCCGCTGGAATGCGCAGATAATGGAGTGCCTCCGTACCGAGTACTCCCAACTCTCCCAATTCCTGTGCCCGCGAGGCATACGCCGCCAGCCGCGGCGACTGTTCCATGAAGGGACCAAGCATAGATGCGGCTTCCTTCCAGGATAAAAAGAGAGTATCGAGCTCAGTCGCATCTCGCGTGTGTGCTGGCGGGTCTTGCAAGAACTCTCGGATTGTCACCGCAAAACTGTGGCGGGAAGGCGGGTCAGGAATCACGGCGTCCACTAATCCGTTCAACGGTGTGCCTGGATCGATCTTCTCTAGATCAAAGCGCTCGCCGAGAGGCGCTGGTTGCAGCACGGAAGTCAAGATGTTGAGCTGATCTGGAGATGCCGATTCGATGAGCTGGCGTTCGATTCGCAGCGATCCAGAGATGTGTTCGAGTCCGAGCGCATCCAGGCGCAACGACATGATCCAGAGACGGCGATACATGTCGTCAACATCCCGAACTTCTGCCGGCGACCAGAAGCGTTCGGCGATGGCCGCCGTGCGAGGCCACATGCGGGAATCAATCGTCTGGGAAGATATCTGCTCGCCCCACATACACGCCTCCCCACCTAGAATGAGACCTCGCTGAGTCTGGCTGAAGTCGGAGCCCGCTGGAATCGGATCGGCCAAATAATAAGCCTCGGCGCTTTGCATTCCATCCAGGTAGTAGGGCTTGGACAAGATCCCCTGGTAACCTTCCGCTGCGCCTTTTCGAAGCGATTCGACTCCGCGCCAGGACTGTACCACGACATCTTTCGGAAGTCCGGGGACAAGGACTTCGTCCCAACCCAGCATGTGCCTGTGATATTTCTTCAGGATGGAGAGGATGCGCTGGTTAAAGTAGACCTGCAGTGCCGCGGCATTTTCCATTCCGTGAGAACGCATAAAAGAACGGATTTGAGGATTTGCCATCCATTGTTTGCCGTCGGTTTCATCGCCCCCGATATGCAAGTAGGCATCAGGAAACAAGCCCGCCATCTCCTTGATGAAGGCGTCGAGCAGTCGGTACGTGCTCTCCCGCGTTGGATCCATGGCGGCATCGTGCACTCCGAAGTGGCGGGACACGTGGTACGGTCCCGGCGCACTCGCAAGTTGCGGATACCCGACAAACCAACTCGTCGAGTGACCCGGCATGTCAAATTCGGGCACCACCCGAATTCCGCGGGCACGCGCGTAATTAACTACCTCGCGTATCTGGCGCTGGGTGTAGTAGAGGCCGTCAGAACCCAATCCCTGCAATTTTGGAAAGCGGAGGCTTTCGACGCGGAAGCCCTGGTCGTCGGTCAAATGCCAGTGAAAGACGTTCAACTTGACGGCTGCCATGCCGTCCAGGGTGCGCAGGATGACTGGGACCGGTTCAAAATGGCGCGCACAGTCAACCAGCAGACCGCGCCATCGAAAGCGTGGTTGATCGGCAATGGAGACTGCGGGAAAGACGTATCGGCCAGGCTGTTCCTGGACAAGCTCAAGTAACGTTTCGAGACCGTGCAGGGCGCCAAGATCAGTCGGAGCTTCGAGCACGATTTGCTGCATTCCAATCGAGAGGGTGTAGGATTCGTCTTCGTCGATGGATTGGACGGGCTCTGCCGGATGCAGTACATGTATCCGCAACTGAGTCTGACTCGCGTCGTCAGTTGATGGATTGCTGAGCGGGATCCCTGTCTCTTGTTCAAGCTGGCCCAGCATGCGAGCGACTGCCAGGTCCAACGTTTTGTCCCGAACACCAGCAAAGCTCACCGTTAAATTGCGATCGATAGGAAAGACGCCTGATTGAACGACGAGAGAAGACGGCTGGGGCATCAGCGTGTTCTGGAAGACAATCGCTGGCACAGGCGCCTGACACCGGCCTTGAGCACCACTGAGAAGCGCCCAAAACAAGCCAGCGGCGGCACACAATCTCCCGGCGTCGAGGATTGGATTTCTTTGCCGGTGGCAGAGCCTCTGAAGCCAGTGTCTCCGAGGAGCGTTCGAAATCTTTCGTATCGCCATGAATAACTCTCTTTCAGCTTATAAAGCGAGTACCCAACAAATTCCGCCAGAATCAATCACCCGGGAGGTGGAAGGAATTAAGGTCAAAAAGCGCCCGATATGCGACACAGCTTTGCTTCGCATGGCTTCGAACGCCGATCGCAGACAGGCCGTGATGATTCCAGCGTTCATCATGGCGCAGGCTGAATGCACGATGGGGGGTCAGGTGAGGCCGCGGGCACACGGATCAACACGAAAATAAAGAACGTGGCAAGTAAAGGCAGAAGGCCGGCAATGAGAAATGCTGGACTATACGAGAACCGGTCGACCAGGAATCCAACTAAAAAGGTAAGCCCTGCCCCTGCGAGTCCCGCGGCCAGTCCACTGAGCCCGGTGACAGTGGCAACGACATCCTGCGGGAACAGATCGGAGGGCAACGTAAGCCCCATGGTGGACCAACTCGCGAAACCCCACAATGCCACGCTGATCAATACCAGAGCCACATAGGGGCTTTGCACCCGGGCGACGGGGATGCCTAGAAGCATGGGCAGGCAACTCGCCGCGCACACCCATCTGCGAGCTGTAATGAGCGGGACACCGCGCCGAATGCAGTAACTAGAAACGATTCCTCCCGTGAAGTTCCCAATGTCGGCAGCGACAAAGGGCATCCATGCAAACAGGGCAATCCTTTTGAGACTGAATCCACGAGCATCGCTGAGATACTGTGGCAACCAGAAAACATAAAACCACCAGATCGGGTCCGTGAGCGCGCGCCCGAGCACAATGCCCCAGACGTTTCTGTCCCTGGCCAGGCACTTCCAACGTTCCGAGAGTTGGCCTCCGGATTCCTGCGCAGCGCGCTGGCCGGATCGAATAAAACGGGCTTCTTCCGCGGTCACCGAGGGATGCCGATCGAGTGGATGGTAGACGCGCAACCACAGAGCTAACCAGGCGAAGCCGAGTAAACCGGAAAATACAAAGGACCAGCGCCATCCAAAGATCACGGCAATCCATGGAATAAGCAGAATTGCGATCGTTGCCCCAACACTTGAGCCGCTGTCGAAAATGGCGACCGCGACACTTCGTTCTTCGTCCGGGAACCATTCCGCCACCGTTTTGCTTGCACCAGGCCAATTGATGCCTTCGCCGATTCCCAGTCCGAATCGCAAAATGACAAAACCAAGCGCGGAGTTTGCAAAGGCGGTCAGAATGTTGACAACGGACCAGAACACAACGGCCAGCGCCAGGCCTAACCGCGTACCGACCGCATCAAGAAAAATGCCTCCTGCCAACCAGGCAAGCGCATATGAAATCTGAAAGGCGCCAAGAATGCGCGCAAGTTCCATGTGGTTGAGATGAAAGTTGGCGGTAATGACCGGGGATAAAACTGAGAACGTCTGACGGCTAATATAGTTGATGGTCGTTGAACAAAGCAGAGTGGATACGATCCACCAGCGCAGGCGTCCGACGGGACGCGGACGCCTCACCTTCTGGGCGCTCGCCGGCACCGTCGCATTTGGAAGCTTCATGGATCGGAATCCTCTTCGAGCGCCGCTCAGAATCCAAGCGCACCACTCAGCTCCGGCTGCACGGCCTATTCCGGCAGGCAACAATGCCGAGCAGGTTCAACGCCAATCAAAGTCTGGCCATGTCATCAGATTCAGCCGTTTCGCTTGATGGATTGATCCTTGATGGGCTGATCGACGATCTCTTCACTCTGCGGATTCCAATAGAGTCTCTTGCCACTCCAATAAGACTGCGCTGCCATGATGGTGACGATCGAGTGTGCGAATCCGTGATCCACGTTGGCGTTGGGCTGGCTCCGTGAGCGCATTGCGTTGATCCAGTTCATCAGATGGACCACACTATCGTCTCCCGGCCCATCCGAGTTGGGAGGCTCGGCGCCGGGTATTCGTATGACTTCTTCTTGATCCGCGGCAGGACTTGTAATAGGTACGCTTGTGCTTTTGGGAGATCCTAAGTACTCGTCCCGGCCTCCTTCCTTGCTGACGGTAAACAGCGAGGAGCCCTCGCCGCCGTAGTTGGCGATCGTACCGTCTCGGCCCTGAATCCTGGAGAAGCTTCTGAAACTGTTCCCAAACGTGGTCTTGAATGTGTAGAGGAAACCCTTTGGATAGGTAACCGCAGCCACGCAGGTGTCGGGATTCTCTCGGCCGTCCTTCCACACAAACACCCCGCCATTGGCCACAACGCTCTCTGGATAGGATTCATCGGTCCAGAGGTGCACCAGATCGCATCCATGGCTCATCCATTGATCAAAAAGTCCCGATGAAAAATCCCGGTATAAACGGAATTCGAGATAGACGTGCGGATCGAAGGGGCGGTACGGCTTGCCCAGCAACCATCGCTTCCAATCCGTGTCTTCTTCGCGGAGCTGCGACTTCCGTTCATAGAGCCACTTCTTCCACTCCATGTTGCGGTCCTGCAGCATTTCAGCAGAGTAGCCGGTATCGACTCCCACGAAGCGCCAGCGCTCTTCATTGACGTTCCACTCTTGTTCGATATGTACGATATCGCCGATTCGGCCGGAGCGGACAATGTCGCGAACGGCCAACTGATAGGGTTCACTCCGGTGTTGCGCGCCCATTTGTACAACCTGGCGGGAAGCCCTGACAGCAGCGCGCGTCTGTTTCGCTTCGGAAAGGACGTTGGCAAATGGCTTCTCCACATAGCAGTCCTTGCCTGCCTCGACAACCTCCTTAACCAGTTTGGCGTGCTGGAAATCGGCAGTGGCGATCATCACGCCGTCAATGTCCTTGTTGGCAAGCATTTCTTCGGAATATTTGTATGAGTGCGGTTCAACGCTAAATACATTCCTGATTTGCGCGGCACGGGATTCCCGGGCCAGACTCCAGATGTCGCACACCGCCACGGTTTCCACCTGTGTCTTTTGCGAAGCCATCTGCACCATGTGCACATGGCCCTCGCTCCGTCCTCCGCATCCGAGTTGTGCAAGCCGGATGCGATCGTTCGCGCCGAGAACACGCCCATAGGAGCGCGCGTCCATGCCCATGGCAACCATTGCGCCAGCCGCTTGCTTCATGAATGTGCGGCGGCCCGTTCCAACGTGTGGTTCTTCAGTCATAGCCAGGATCACTCCCTTCGTGCGCAGCTCCGGTTTTCATGGCGCTGGACCGCATCTAACGCACACAATTCTTTTGCGTGGATACTAGACTATTCAATTGGCTTGCCGATTCAGAATCCAAGAAAAGCGTTACGTCCGGATGAGTACGAAGGACCGTCGCCGGACACTCGGTCGAGATCGGGTCTTCGAGAGCTCGCCGGACAATACTCGATTTGCGGCTTCCCGGGACGGACACGATGAGCTTCGGCACGCGGAGTAAAGTTGGAATCGTCAAAGTAATTGCGGATTCGGGAACGTCATCGGCGGTCGGGAACCAGCCTTCCGCTGCCTGTTGTTGCCGGCAGACGCTATCTAAATGCACCACCTTTGCGTCCAACGGATCCGCAAAGTCTGCCACCGGAGGGTCGTTGAAGGCCAAGTGTCCGTTTTCCCCGATACCGAGCAGACACAATTGGGGATTCGTGGCCCGCAATCGATCGGCGTACTCCCGGCAGACCTGCTCTGGCTCCGCTGAGTTGCCGTCAATCTCGAAAAATTCTTCCAGGGACACCTTCTCCGTCAATCTCTCCCGAAGGTAGCGCCGGAACGATGCGGGATGATTAGCCAGAATGCCTACGTATTCATCCATGTGAAAACCGCGCACGCGATGCCACGGCAAATCCTTAATCTCCGTAAGCGCATCCAGTGTAGCCAGTTGAGACGCCCCAGTTGCAAAAATCACTCCGATCGTCTCCCGAGTCTCCTCCAATTCCTTCAGGATTGCTGCCGCGGCATTCGCTGCGGCTACGCCCGCGGACCTGCCGCTCGGATAAACCTCGACTCTCAGCGTGCCGACCTGGAGGTGTTTCGTCTGAACATTCATTACCGTCAACTCTGACTCCCCCCTCTTCGCGCAAGTTGTCTTCCGCCAGTGCGGCTTCACAAGCTTTGTCGGCCGAAGCAGTACCCATTGATACGCTCAGCCTGGATTCATGTCAATGTGCAAATTTGCTGAAAACTGTGAAATATTCTACAATGCATTTCGTTTGCTGCTGTAGATGATGCTAAATTTGCTTAAGTCCAGAGGCGCTTCGATTCGCGCGGTGGGAGCTTTTCCCCACAAACAAAACGCACTCGAATGAAGAATGTTCAGGTTGTAAGCAATTCGAATGTAATGTCTTCCCCAAGGATCGGTCCGCGATGGCGCGACTGGCAATCGCTGTCTTGGTTCTTGAGGAAGCCTCGCCGTCAGCGCTAGGCATAAACTGGCGCTTGTGGGAAAATTTTCACGGTACATACAATTTTGGAACTTGTTTCTGCTGAGGGATAGGCGATGAAGATCTCAGGAATCCGGCTTTACAGCATCCGCTCGGGCAATAGCGGCGAGAGGGGAGCGGCATTGGGGGAATCGCAATATTGGGGTGGCGGATGGCAGACCCATGCCCTGATCGCGAACCCGATGTCGTTGTATTCGCAATATGCGCGGCTGCGCTCGCTCTGGATGGGGCCCGGCCAGGATCCATACGCAATTGAGATCTTGACGGACGAGGGAGTGACTGGCTGTGCCGTGAATTACGGCGGCGGTCCGCCTGCTTGTCAAGTAATCGCACAACATTTCCGTCGCTTTCTGGTTGGTGCAGACCCCTTCAACATCGAGATGCTATGGGATCAGATGTATCGCTCGACTCTTCCCTATGGATTGGGCGGTGTGACCTCCATGGCAATCAGCGGCGTTGATCTGGCCCTGTGGGATCTGATGGGGAAGGCGCTCAAACAGCCTGTTTACAGGCTGCTCGGAGGACGCACCAAAGAATCCATTCCGTGCTATGTGACGACTCACCCGGACTTGGCTTCCGCGTGGAAGAACCGCGGTTTCCTGGGAGTGAAGATCGCTGCCCCATGGGGTGCAGTTGACCGGCGCGACGGTTTGACCAAAATGCAGCGGTGCCTGGAGCGATGCCGCCTCGAGCTGGGCTCGGACATGGAACTGATGGTGGATTGCTACCTTTCCTGGGACTTCGAATTCACCACCCGGCTTGCGGCGCGTGTTCGCGACCTGGACATTAAGTGGTTTGAGGACCCGCTCGAAAACGGGTCGGCGGAAAAAATGAATGCGGAGTTGCGGGCCAACATCTCGCCCATCCAGGTCGCCATTGGCAATCTGGAGTTCGACTACAAAGCATTTGCTGCCATCCTCACGGCGCGCGCCTGCGATGTGATACAACCGGAACTCCAATGGTGCGGTGGCCTGACGGCAGTACGGCGCATTGCGGCAATCGCCAAACCGTACGGAGTTCCCGTCATTCCGCATGGCTCTGGCGTTTACAACTATCACTTTGTGCAATCGAATCTGAACTCGCCGTTTGCAGAATATCTCTCGGTCGGAGATGGCGTCACGGTGCGTCCGATTTTCGACGCGATTCTCGGGGAGCCCCTGCCGGTCGACGGCCATGTGACACTGTCGGACGAGCCGGGGTTTGGCGTCGAACTCAATCGTGACCTGCTTCATCCCATAGAGTTTTGAAATCTTAACAGGGTGTCCGGAGCGATCCATGGGAGAGAAGATCAAGTGCGGCGTGATCGGCGCAGGGTGGTGGGCAACCTATGCTCACATCCCCGCGTTGCTGGCAGACCCGCGTGCCGAATTGGTGGCCCTGCAGAAGAACGATGTCGAGCAGGCTCGCCGTGTGGCGGCTGATTTCGGAGTGCCATTCCCCTGCACGAGTGTTGAGGAATTGCTCGCCATAAGCGGATTGCAGGCCGTTGTCGTGAGCAGCAGCCCCAACCTTCACTATGAACACGCTGCGGCCGCATTGCAGAATGGAAAGCATGTCCTGATCGAGAAACCGATGACGCTGACCACGCGCGAGGCTCAGGCACTGCTCGATCTTGCCAACGCGCGCCAGTTGCAGTTCCTGATTAGTTGTCCCTGGCATTACACGTCACATGCCGCCGCCGCGCAGCGACTGGTCTGCGACGGAGCGCTGGGAAAGCTGCGCATGATCAGTATGTTGATGACGAATCCGGTAAGTCATCTGCTGCGTGGCCAAAGCGCGGTACCGACTCACGGTGTGCCGTATATGCATCCGCGAGGCGCAACCTACAGTGACCCGAAAATCGCCGGTGGCGGACAGGTTTATACGCAAGTCAGTCACGCCGCTGCGTATCTCTCGTTCTTGACCGGCATGCGCGCAAGTGATGTCTTTGCGCGTTTTCATAACGATGGGGCTGCGCTGGACATCTATGACGCCATTGATCTCGAATTGCAGGATGGCACGGTGGCAACCATTGCGAGTACGGGCGCGACCAGCGCCAATCTGCGTACTTATGAGGTCCGGGTCTTCGGGACTGAGGGAATTCTCTACCTCGATCTCTGGCGCGGAACTATGGAGTTCTTCGGCATGGATGGCAGCGAGAGGCGCTATCCGGACTTGAGCCCTGAAGAGATCTATCCCCATCAGGCACCGGCTCGCAACCTGATTGACGCTATCACCGACCCCGTGCGCAATCAGTCACCCGCATGGCTTGGAGTGGCAGCCATGGAGGTGATCGAGGCAGCTTGCATTTCCGCAAGGACACGCCAGAACGTCGAAACGTCAGTCTTGAGAGAGAAAGCCCAATGACTGACCAATGCTTGCGCGGCCTCACCTGGAATCACAGCCGGGCCCTGCCACCTCTGGTTGCGGCTTCGCAGCGCTTTGAGGAGATGCACCCTGAAGTACGCATCCAGTGGGAAAAGCGCAGTCTTGACGATTTCGGACACGCGCAGCTTCCTAAACTGGCGAGCGCGTACGATCTACTTATTATCGACCACCCGATGCTCGGCGAAGTCCACCGTGACGGCACCCTCTGCGATCTGCGACATCTCGCCCCCGCTGCTGCACTGGCAGAACTCGAATCGGATGCACTTGGCCAATGCTTCTCGAGCTATGAGTACATGGGATGTCTTTATGCCCTTCCTGTCGATGCGGCCGCCCCGGCTGCGAGCTTTCGCGCCGATTTGCTCGATCGCGCCGGCCAGGGCCCTCCTTTCGATTGGAACGGATTGATCACGCTCGCCCGCCGCAGAATGGTCGCCATGCCTGGGTTTCCTGTTGATCTCTTCATGAACTTTATGGGGATGTGTGCATCCAGAAACGGGGTAGTCCTCGGAAAAGATCAAATCTTTGACCGTGACGTGGCCTTGCGCTGCCTCGACGAACTGCGCGAACTGGCATCATTCATGGACGAGTCGATCTATGATCTAAACCCCATCGCGTTGTATGAGGCAATGTCCAGCGGCGATCAAATCGCATATTGTCCGTTCGCCTATACCTACAGCAACTACTCTCGTCCCGGGTTCGCGCCGCACGTTTTGCATTTCGCCAACCCTGTGCCTCTTCGTGGAGGTAAAGCGATGTGCACGGTTCTGGGTGGCACGGGTATCGCCGTCTCTGCTCAGTGCAGAAGAATAAAGTTGGCAGTCGAATTCTGTCTCTTTGTCTCCGGTCGTGAGTGCCAGACCTATCTGTACGGAATTTGCGGGGGTCAGCCTGCCAGCCGCTCCGCCTGGCACAACCCCCTGTTAAACCAGGTTAGCAACGGTTTCTTTGAAAACACTCTTGCCAGCGTAGAGACTGCCTATGTCCGCCCGCGCTACCCAGGGTATGTTGGACTGCAGCGCGCTGCCGGGCTCCCAATTGTCGAGTTCCTGCGGGGTGACTCCACAGCGGTCCATGTGCTCGAACGGGTGGAACAACTGTATCTGAAGAGCGTATCCCAATAGTTTTATTGGAGAGATGAGGCGATGTTTCCCTTTTCATGTGCGGACTACACGTTCCCTCTGCTCCCGCGCGCGGAGCGCTTCCGCCTGTTGAAGTCGCTCGGCTTCGGCTACGTCGATCTTGGCCTTTTCGAGCGCAATGAAGGCCTGCAGCCAAGCCGGTTGGCAATTGCACAACATGCCTTCACAAGAGAACTGAAATCCGAACTCGAGCGATGCAACTTATGCGTGTCGGATGTCTTCCTGCAGACCGGCCTCGATCCGTCCGTCGCAGCGGCCAATGACCCGAATAGTAAAGTGCGCTCTCAGAATCGCAGTGTGTTCATGCTTGGGCTCGATCTTTGCAGGGCGCTTGACTGTGGCCACATGACCGGACTGCCGGGCGTAAGGCATCGACGAACGAAACTCGCAGATGATGTTGCGCGCGCAGTAGAGGAAGCGTCCTGGCGGACGGAAACTGCCGCCGCCGCCGGAGTCTGTTATTCCATTGAGCCTCATGTTGGCTCTCTTTGCGCAGACATCAAGGACACGCGACGTTTCCTCGACTCTGTGCCTGGGCTTACCCTCACTCTGGACTATGGGCATTTTGTCTATGCAGGCGCACGGTCACAAGCCGTGCACTCGCTGCTCCCCTTTGCTTCCAACGTTCACGTGAGAGGCGGCGCAAGGCATCGTCTGCAGACGTCGGTTGAAGAAAATGAGATCGACTTCGCTGGCATGTTCAGGCGATTGCACAAGCAAGACTACAAGGGGTCCGTCGCCATCGAATATGTCTGGACCGAATGGAAGCAATGCAACTCTACCGATAATCTTTCCGAAACAATTCTGCTGCGCCAGTTATTGACGCGCGCGGCAATGAGTTTTCGTTCAACGCACTGAAAGCTGGAATTGGAGATCATCATGTTTGACTTGTCAGGGCAGTTTGCTGTGATCACTGGCGGAGCTGCGGGGATTGGCGAGGTAATCGCGGCACGTCTTGCAGAAGCCGGCGCTACGGTAGCCATTGCCGATATCGATGGCGCCGAAGCAGAAAAAACGGCCAAGCGCATCGGTCATGGCGCTCAGTCGACCGTCGTCGATGTCACAAACCCGTCATCGGTGGAAGCGGCAATTCAAGGCTTCCTTCATAAGAACAAATCTATCGACATCCTCGTGAACAATGCCGGTATTGCGGGGAAAGCCGCTCCCATATGGGAGCAGACGGATTCGGATTGGCTCAATGTTCTCGCGGTCGATTTGAACGGCGTTTTCTTTATGTGCCGCGCCGTAATTCCTCATATGCGCAGCCGCGGCTATGGACGCATTGTTAACATCGCTTCCGTCGCAGGAAAGGAAGGGAATCCGAACATGGTGGCATACTCGGCTTCTAAAGCCGCCGTCATCGGCCTTACGAAATCGATTGCGAAGGAGGTCGCAAGCGAGGGGATATGCATCAACGCGGTTTCGCCGGCCGTGATCCGCACGAAGATACTGGATCAACTCACGCCCGCTCAGGTTGCATATATGGTCGAACGCATTCCCATGAGACGCACCGGGCAACCGGAGGAAGTTGCCGCCGTCGTCCACTTTCTTGCCAGCCGTGACTGCTCCTTTGTTACAGGCCAGTGCTACGATGTGAGCGGCGGACGATCGACCTACTAACTGCGAATGACGTGCGAGCGAACCGTAATTCTCCAGATCTTTCACCACGATCCAAGGATGCTGTCTCGCTAGTGAATCTTATTGCGTCAGATCCTCTAATGCCCGATCGGCTGCAACTTCGCCTGGAGCGGCGATGTCTCGGCACGATTCTCTCTTGATGAGCTCAGTCGGGACGACTGCCCTCCGGGGAGCCTCGTTCGGATTGGCAATTCGATTCAGAATCATTTCAACCATCTGCTTTCCGATTTGTTCTGGAAACTCGCGGATTGTGGTCAGTCGCGGATACAACCAGTCCCCTGCTGTGTCATCGCAACCTACCACGCTGACGTCGCCGGGGACAGCAAGGTTGCTCGCGCGCAGCGCTTTATACACGCCGTGCGCAATCGTATCGTTGCCCGCAAAAATCGCGGAAACCGGCTCCCCGCGGGAGAGCAGAGACTTGGTTCCCAGGTAGCCGATCTCAACCTCGTCCTCAGAATCGATACTGCTGCATGACGGCGTAAGGCCCGATGATTCCATTGCGCTGCGATAACCAGCGAAACACCGCGCAAACCACGGAAGCCGGATATTGCCCACAAAACAGATATTCCGATGCCCGATGCTGATGAGGTACCGAGTGATGTCCTGGCTGCCTTGTGTGTCGTCGGAGAAAATCACGTCGCTCTCCAGGTGCTCAACGTCTCCAATGACGTTGTTGCCGAGAACGACGTAGGGAACCCCCTTGTTGCTGAGTAGCTCGAGCAGATTACTGGAGTTCGTTCCGGCGAGAATGAGCGCTCTCACTACATCCCTTCTCTGCACAACTCTAGGCAGGTGCAATTCGTTCCAAGACGCTTGCGACGAGTAATTGAACGATAGGAAGATAATGTCCCAGCCATGCAGGGTGCAGAATGTCTCCGCACCATGCAAGACTCTCGAGTGAAATACATGCAACATGGCGCGGTTGCTCAGCACGAAAGCGAGAGCCTTCGTCTTGTTCCGGCGGGAAAGGTCGACGTTGAGCTTGGTTGCGGCATCCAAAACTCTCTTCTGGATCGCTGGGTCGACACGAAAATTGCCGTTCAGGACACGCGAAACCGTCGCTACACTGACCTTCGCGGCCTCCGCGATTTCTCGCAGCCCCACTTTTGCTGCCACAGGGGTTGAATTTTTCATAGATTTCGAGAGAATCCTTGAAAGCTACCGGGAAATTTCCCTACCTCATTCTATGACAGGCCACCCCGAACATCGCAGGGAATTTCGTGAAGACCGTAGATAAAACACTCGGAGGACCTCGCGTGTCTGTCATCTAATATCCTTGGAATCAACAATTTTGCAATAGCCTCGCTTCGACTGCGGCTGCTAGAGGGCTTCGGAAACCGTTCATTTGTCCAGTGTCCCGCTGCATTTGACGCTGTACGCCGTTCAGGCAGCCGGACGGATGCCGCATGGAACAATGGTGAAATTTTGGTCTTTTTTGCGATTGACGTAATGGCCGTTTGTACGTACAATCGGTCATTGCTGCTCCCGTCCTTATCCTCAGGAATCGGTCATGGACCAGGTGTTTGCTGGCATGAGAACGGATTACTGGCCGAATGCCAAGGCGTGGATTACCGCGTTTCCAATCGGCACCCACTGAGCGAGATATGTCGCGAATGCCGCTTCCTGCCGTCATCTCTGATTGCTGGATCGGACCTGCTTCCTTCGAATTGAGCGGAAATGTTGCAGGTGAACTTAGGGGAGATTGATGTTCGCTACCTTGATGCTGCTGCTTCTGGCTGGTGGAATGAATGGAAGTTTTACCTTGCCAATGAAGTATGTGCGGGGCTGGCAGTGGGAACACACGTGGTTGGTCTGGTCGCTGCTCGGAATGCTTCTGTTGCCGCTGGCTGTCGGATTCTCAACCATCCCCAACTTGACGCTCGTCTATCATGCTGCCGGATTTCACTCCTTAATGCGCACGATAATCTATGGAATGCTATGGGGTATAGGAGCGATTCTTTTCGGCCTGGGAATCACGCGTGTCGGGCTGGCGGTTGGCTTCGGCATCATTCTCGGAACGTCGTCGTTGATTGGCACTGTTGTGCCGCTGGTGTTGCGGCACCGAGATCGGCTTTTCACAGCTAGTGGCTTTGTCACTCTGGCCGGCCTGTCCGTCATGCTTACGGGCGTCGCAGCGTGCGCTCTAGCCGGGCGCGTGCGCGAGGCTGCAATGCAGCAATGCTCGCGCCATGGATCCTTCACTGCTGGACTTGTCATCTGCCTCCTCTCCGGCGTTGGTTCGGCTTCGATGAGCATGGCGCTCAATGAATCCGCTCCCATATCTCGGGCAGCCGAATCTTTCGGCGTTCCGCAGGCCATTTTGATGAATGCGGTCTGGCCGGTGCTCTTAGGCGGAGGCGTCATCGTCAACGCCGCATTTTGCGCGTACCTGATCCTTCGGAACGGCAACATTGCGCTGTTCGCGAAGAGTGCGGGACTGAACGCGGGACTAGCCGCCGCGATGGCCCTCCTCTGGTCAGGGAGCAACTACGTGTATGCTGCGGGCGCCCGCTCCATGGGTTCGCTTGGCTTGGTCCTCGGCTGGCCAATCTTTATGGCCGCGATTGTGCTGACAGCGAACGGTTGGGGCTTACTAACCGGCGAATGGCGCGGTGCAGGAAGAACGGCCGCGAGGTGGGCAGCAATCGGCTGCTTGCTGCTGATTCTGGGTATCGGGATCATCGCATCGTCAGGCGGCAGTTCGTGACGGCGCTTCGAGCATTGCTCTTGGCATCAGATAAGGAAGGCGTAGCTCATGCAGTCTCCGACACGGACTGAGCACCACGTTGATCGCTCAACTCCGATACCTCTCTATTTCCAGATTGCTGAACGGCTCCGCAATCGCCTTCTCCTGGAGCCACTGCATCAAGGGGATCTGCTCACAACGGACGAGCGTGTGCAGGAGGAATTCGGAGTGAGCCGCGCGACGGCGCGAAAGGCAATCGACGAATTAGTAGACGAAGGGCTCGTGGAACGCATAACCGGGAAAGGAACCTTCGTCACTGAACCTCGGCTTCAGGTACCGCTGCCCGCGATGCTCAGCTTTACCGAAGAAATCGAACGCCGTGGAATGTCTCCGAGTTCGACGATTGTCTCCGTTGGTTGGGTTCCGGCCGAAGGACATGCCAAACAGTCGCTGTGTGTTGAATTTGGCGATCCCCTTCTGCGTCTCGAACGTGTTCGCTATGCAGATGACAAGCCGATTTTGTATTCCGCGGATTTCTTGCCCGAAAGCCTTGGGATCGGTCCAGATACAGACTTCTCTGGTTCTCTCTACAAGCTGATAGAATCACGCGGAATTCAACTTGCCGAATGCCAGAACCTTATCAAAGCGGCAGTAACAGATCGTCGGTTGGGCAAGCTGCTTCAAGTTGAGAGCGGATTCCCTGTCTTGGCCCTGCAGCGCACCACCTATGACGCAAAAAGCCGCCCTGTGCTCTACGAAGATGCCGCCTGCCGCAGCGATCTCTACAGCTACGCGGTTCGAATGGTGCGCCACCAGCGGAACTTGTGAGGCAGACTTGAAAACAATACAACAGCTCGTCGGCCAGACATAGGTCGACCGATCGAGGGCGATCACCTTATCGCACGCTCGCTCAGGTTTCCAGTGGGTGCATGGGAGATTGTGACGCTCAAGGTTGCAGTTTGATTGCGCAAGGCCGGCAATCCAAGGAACTTTCTTTACACATTTTGGCGATGGTTCTGATTAGGAGGTAAACGAATGAAGCTTGTCTCGTATTCACTCGATGGTGGTGCTGTTCGTCCAGGCGCGCTGCTGGACGAGGCTCAACTCGTCGTCGATCTCTTCACCTCCGGCTACAGCGACGCACTCTCTGTCATCACCGCTGGCATTACTGCGGTCGATGGGCTGGGACAGCGTCCCAAGTACAAACTCAAGGATGTTCGTTTGCATCCGCCACTTGCAACTCCTCCTCGTATCTTCGCCATTGGCCTCAACTACCGCGACCATGCAATCGAATCGAAAATGGCTGTGCCGGCAACTCCGGCTGTCTTCTTCAAGCTGCAGACTGCGATTATCGGTCCAGGCGACACGATTATCTTGCCCAAGAATTCCACCGAGCCCGACTACGAGGCGGAATTCGCATTCGTCATCGGCAAGGGAGGCTATCGAATCTCTGCCGCTGCGTGGCGTGAACATGTGTATGGCTACACGATTGTCAACGATGTGAGTGCCCGAGATATCCAGTTGGCAACATCTCAGTGGTCGCTGGGAAAGAGTTTCCCCACGTTTTGTCCGCTTGGACCTGCGATCGTGACCGCCGACGAAGTTCCCGAACCCCATGAACTTTCCATTCGTCTCACCATCGACGGAGAGGTAATGCAGAATTCGAGCACTCGAGAGCTTATATTCCGGATTCCTGCATTGGTCGAATACCTATCCTCCATAACGCCTCTTCTCCCTGGTGACATTATCTCTACCGGCACACCCCCTGGCGTAGGGTTGGGTCGAAACCCCAAGCGCTGGCTCCGTGCGGGTGAAACCGTCACCGTGACTGTGGAGAAGTTGGGGGCGCTGCGAAACCCGGTGATGGCAGAGCGTTTGGACGGGGTTTCATAGCTGTTGCAACTCTGCGCAGCACTCCTCAGAGTCTTCTTTTGTCAACGCTGTCGAGAACAGTGTCGTTGGCCGCTCTGCTCCATCCGATGCGCAGGTCCTTCACTTGGCGTAAGGAGAAGGCCCCTGCGGTTGCACGCGGGGCGGTCATCGCAAAGAAGTCCGCTCTTTCGACATTGTCGAGATGAAATGCCGGGCGCCCATCAGGCGTTGCGTTGGCAATTTCCACGTGGCTCATTTCGATGTTGCGTACATGACGCAGGTAGAAACCACTGGCAGGGGTCGTTCCGAACATCGTAGGCTCAGGATATCCATTCTCGGCCTCCGCGAGAACTAGCCCTGCCTCGTCTGCCGGTGCCCCGCCTGTCGTTTCCACATAGATATTTGACAGCTTCACATCTTCAATGCAATGACCTGGAATGCCGCTGAGAATGGAGCTGTAGTTGCGCGCCGCGTTGTAGCACTCGAGATTGTTAATAAAAACTCGTTTGAGCGATCCGACCTTTGTGTTTCCCTTCGGTCCACGCAGGCGCGCACCCAGGCGCATAAAGATCGGTCCTGAAATCAGATTACGCATGGTTGTATTGCTGATGGTGACGTCCTCAAGCAGCGCGCCATCCACCGTTTCCAATGCATATCCGTGGCAGCCATCGAAGATGCAATTGGAAATTGCGATATTGATGAAACCTCCATTCGATTCGGTCCCGCACTTAATCCGGCCAGTGCGCCAAACGTGAGAGTTCGGCGCAAGCTTCTTGAACGTCCCGTCCAGGACTGTACCGACCTCGTAATCTCCCGTTACCCAGCAATTCGAGATTGTCAAATTCTTTGTAGGTCTCGCGTATCCGAGAGCATAGCTTGATTTCGCACAGATCCCATCGTCCCAAGGAGAATTCACCGTGCAATTAGAAACACGAACATTCTGGCAACAATCAATATCCACGCCATCGCGATCGGTGTCGATTTTGAGGTTGTCGATGGTCAAATTATCGACGCCGGTGAGGAGCAAGCCAAAGTGTCCAGCCTTCAGGATGGAAAAATCACGGAGGAGAATGTTTCGGCAGTCCTTGAGTGCAATTGCCTTGTTCCCCACGCCAGATTGCTCGGCGATAAACAATGTTCCGTCGTCTTTTGGACCGCGCCCATTTGAGAGGCCCTTTCCCCAAATCAGGCCAGGTCCTGTAATGCCGATGTCCTCAATCCCTTCTCCCCAAAGAAGAGAGTTACGCCAATGATTGTGCCCAAAATCCTGAAACTCGTCCCACGCGGTCCTAGGCTCGGCCACATCGTAAGCGCCGCCGCGATAGCCGGTCTCGCCACCCGGCAACGGCGAATCCGCAGCTAGAATCACGCATCCATGCTCCAGATACAGGTGCACATGGCTCTTCAAGTGAATTGAAAAACATGTGTAAGTTCCAGGCGGGAAAACTACTGTGCCTCCACCTGCGGTTGCCGCTGCCTCAATGGCGCGGTTCACGGCATCTGTATCCAGCGTCTTCCCGTCCCCTATCGCTCCATACCTACGGACATCGAAGATGCCGAGGTTCAACCCCTCGTGCGTTGCGGAGGTTTCGCGGTCACGAGCTTCAAGCCGCATCGTCGGAATCGCTCCTATTGCGACACCCAGGCTACCGCTAAGGAGAACGCGCCTTCGCGTCAAATCCAATGAATTCATCGTTTCTTCTCTCTGTTGTTCAGTCTGGCATACGGTGGATCTGAGATCGGAAGGATCGATTGACCACAGGCGGCAGAAAGGAGTAGCAGCGCGCACCTCGCTGTGTTTCGAAACGTCTTCATCGGTGCTCGCATTCAGTTGTGCGCCGTAATCCAGAGCAGATCCTGGAGCAAGTAAGATTGCCCGAAGATGAGCATGGCATCGTTCGGGCGGAGATAGCATCCATGCCGCAAGACTCCCGGGGGAGTATTGTCCTCGGCGCCCACGGGCGTGAGATAGCGATCGATAAGGGAATGCACGATGCGCTCCCCCTCGCGTCGATAGAGTGCGGCATCCTTTTTGTCCGCCGCTACTGCGGAAAGGTGAAGTAGGCCGCCGGCCAGAATTGCGGCTGCTGAGCTGTCGCGATTTCTGAAATGAACGCCCTCGTCATAGAAGTCGTACCAAGGTACTCCATCGCTTGGCAGATTCGTCAGCGTGAAATCGGCCACTCTTTGCGCAACAGCCAAAAGGCGCTTATCCTTCGTTTCTTCATAAGCACGAGTGAAGTAATAAAGGGCCCAGCCGGTGCCACGGGACCACGCCGTGTCTGCGCCGAAACCCTGATGTGTGTGGGCAAAAACCCAATCTCCGGGAGCGGCCGTGTTAGCCAAGAAAATCTTGCCGCTGGGAAGAGCGCTGCCGTAATTCTGGAATTCCTGGCGATTGTCTCCTGGGTTGTAGTGAATGGACTGGATCACGGAACCATTGGGGCGAATCATCCACTTCGCAGTTTGGAGTGCGTGCGTCAGCGCGAGGTCACGCCACTTCGTTTTACCGGTGCGGTCGCTGGCCCACCATAGAATCTCCAGGTTCATCATTGTGTCAATGATGGTGTCGTCGCCACCTTGGCTCCAGGCGGCAATCAGATGCGTCGTAGGATTGTAAAGCTGTGTCAATCGCTCGGCAGCGCGCAGTGCGCTCTCGCGCAGTTCTTCCTTTTTGGTCAAATCGAAGCCTTGCGCCGCCGAATGGTAGTAGACGGTGCCGACATCGTGATATTGCCGCATCTCCTGACCGAGAAGAGGCTGCAGCCACTCTTCGGCCCAGCGACGGTACTTTTCGTTGTGAGTGTACGAGTACATCTGCCACAATTCGCCAATCCAAAACCCGCCCGTCCAGGAAAACCCTTCTTGCGGCCGCCAGTCGCCGGTCTTATTGTCTGCTTCGGTGAAGAAACCTGAGGGACTGCCGGACGTAACTGCCTCAGGCGTATTCCCAGCCAGGACCGGTTTCCGTTGGGCCGCGGTGCGGTCAATATTCTGTCGGATCAGATCAATGGCATCGGCGATGGACTTTGTCCGTTGTGGGACGAGAGTATCTGGGGGAGCGGATTGTCCGGCGGGCGATTCCGACAGGAAATGCACATCGACGGGAGAGACCATTCTCATTGCCTGGTCCTCGACTGCGGCTACAAAAGCTTGCTGCGTCGAAATGCCGTCCGGGGGAAGAACCAGGGACTGCCCCGCTTGCATCTCATGCTGGTTTCCGAATCCGATCCGACGATTGGTGCCTTCCTGATCCCACGCTGCCATGGCGTACCACATAGCTCTGCCGTTCTCGAGATGAAACTTCAGCAAGTGATTCTCAGAGTCACTCGCAGGTTCTACATGGGGCACGCAAGTGATTACTGCAAGGCCAAGATTCTGGCCTGGAATGGCCTCCGTAGCCGCGGGGCCGGGCGCCACGACCTGCTCTCCCCAAGAAGCCAGCCAGGTTGCCGCCGGGCCAGTGGATGTGTTTGAACGCAGTGGTGAAACTCCTTGTTTTTTGGGGAAACCGGTCACATAGGCGGAAGTGTCGGCTCCGCTAGCCGTGATGGTGTGATAGAAACCGCGTTCTCCGGCCCACTGTATGATCCTCGAACGAAGGTCGACGTTCTTTTCGCCGAGCTTCCATCCCCTGTATTCGAGTTCCACAATCGTGCGCACAGGACCAGCGGCGATGATTTTCCAGCTCCGCTGTTGAACGTCGGCAGCCTTAACCAGCTTGCCATCCACCCATGCAGCGAAGCCGCCAATACCGATTGAGGTTCCAACCTTGAAGATATCCCGACCCTCAGGAGACTCTTCGTGATATGGGTAGTCTGGGGAAGCATAAAGCTTCAATTGGAGAGAAGGGCGGCGTTTTCCCCATATATCAATGGCGTTCCGCGGGTCAAAATAAACGCGATACGCGATACGCTCGGATTCCCACCCCAGTCCTTCGATCTTGTTACTGAACAACGCGTTGGTTCGCTGCGCGTAATCGAGGCGGATGCGGAGAATCTTTTCCATGTCTCCGTAGGAGATTGTCACAATGCGCGTTTGGTGCGGAGCTAGATCAATCTGAAAGGCGAGTTCATCGGCTTTGCCGTCTCCGTCCAGATCATCTACCTGCGAAGGCAGCTCTTCTGCTTCGAGAACTGAAGCATCTTGTTCGAGTGTCGAAGCATTGGTTGCCGTCACAATCAACGAAGCGGGAGTAAGGTCAGGCGCAATTTTACGCAACTGGGGAATGTCCACCACCACGTCCGCGGCGGGTCTGGCTACAGCGGCCGGGTTCTCGATGGCGATCTTGACCCCTTTAATTTCTTGTGACGAACAGAACAGAGCACTCGACAAGAAAGCCAGAGCGGAGAACGTAATGGTATTCATGACTGGAACCTCGATGACTAGGTGCGGCAATAACAAGACCGCTCGGATTCAAGATCAATATGTTGAAAATCGCGGACTGCTTACCCTTGTTCGGTGATTTCAATCGCCGGTTATCGGCCCAACCATCCTCCATCTACTGCCAATACATGCCCATGGACATAATCGCTCGCCTCAGAACACAGGAAGACGGCGGCACCGGCCAAATCTTCCGGATTTCCCCAGCGTCCCGCAGGAATGCGTTCCAGAATCTGGCCGTAACGCGTGGCATCCTGGCGCAAGGCTGCGGTGTTGTCGGTTACCATGTAGCCAGGGGCTATTGCATTCACGTTAATACCATGCGCTGCCCATTCATTCGCCAAGGCCCTGGTGAGTTGAGCAACCCCAGCCTTCGCAGCCGCATAAGCAGGGACCAGAATTCCACCCTGAAACGACAAAAGGGAGGCAATGTTCAGGATTTTGCCGCCTTTGCCATGCCGGATCATGTTTCTGGCGGCAAGCTGCGAGAGGCGAAAGACTGCGGTCAAGTTGACCGCAAGGATTTCGTTCCAGTCTGCAAGGGAGAATTCGATAGCGGGAGCACGCCGGATGATACCGGCATTGTTGACGAGGATATCGATGCTCCCAAACCGATCCACGGTCATCTCAACCATTTGCTCACAGACACCGGGATCGGCGAGATCGCCGGAAATATAAAGTGATTTTCGATCGCATCTTTGAATGGCTTCGACGACGCCGTTTCCCGTAGGCCCGCGCCCGTGGCAGGCGACATTCGCTCCCGCCCGCGCCAGCGCCAACGCAATGGCGGCGCCCAACCCTTTGCGAGAACCGGTAACCAGGGCGTTCTTTCCTATGAGTTGAAATGTCTGGAGGTCCATTTGTTTTCGCCTCAAGTCGTCAATGCCCGCTCTGCTGTCTGGCGAGCCTCGCTGACTATACGAACAAATCTCCGCGTGAGATCCTCCAGGATGTCCGCTCGGCGGGCGTGAACAGCGTCTTTCTTGACCAGTTCGCCACCTACCCCGAGGGCTGACGCGCCCGCAGAAATGAAGGCTGCGGCGGTCTCAAGATTGACGCCACCGGTCGGAACCAGCGGTACCTGCGGCAGAGGTCCTTTGAGCGCCTCAATGTATGCAGGGCCGCCCACCTGCGCGCATGGGAACACTTTCACAAAATCCGAGCCCTCTCTCCAGGCTGTCATGATTTCAGTCGGTGTCAACGCACCCGCCATCATCACGATTCCTTCCCGCAAGGCTAGCTTTACCGTTCCCAAATCCAGGCCTGGGCTGACGAGAAATGTCGCGCCGGCATCCAGACAGCGGCGTGCCATGTCCGCGTCCAACACGGTTCCGGCGCCGACCAACATCTCAGGAAGATCCCGCGCAATTTCGGCTATGACCTGCACGGCTCCTGGTACGGTCATTGTGATTTCGACAATGGGAATTCCGCCGCGCCGCACAGCTTCGGCGGCGAATCTTCCGTCTGCGGCGGATGAAGCGCGAATCACCGGCACGATTCCGACTTCCAGAATTCGAGAACGGACTTCTTCCTTCGTCATTAGTGCCTCTCTTCTTTCTCAACGATTGATTCGAGCACCGGCCCCCCGCATGACCCGGAACACCTCATCGCGCGTCACCATGGTCGTGTCACCGGGAGTGGTCATGGCCAGGGCTCCGTGGGCCGCGCCGCATTCAACGGCCCACTGCGCTCCTTTTCCTTCGAGAAAACCGTAGATCAAGCCAGATGCGAATGAGTCTCCGCCGCCGACTCGGTCAAGAATCTCGATACCTTCACGGTCGGTAGCTTGAAAGAACTCTCCCTGGTGATAACAGACAGCGCCCCAATCGTTGCGCGTGGCAGTCTTGGCCTTTCGCAGCGAGGTCGCTACGACCTTGAACGGGAATTCGCGCACGACCTCTGCGATCATTTGCTTGAAGCCGTCGACCGCGAAACTGGTAAGATTCTTGCCCACGCCCTCCACCTCGAAGCCAAGAGCCGAGGAAAAATCCTCCTCGTTACCGAGCATTACGTCCACGTACTGCGCGAGCTTGCGATTGACTTCCTGGGCGCGTTTCTTCCCCCCGTTGGCCTTCCAAAGAGATTCCCGATAATTCAAGTCGTAGGAAACAACTGTGCCGTGTCTGCGCGCAGCCTGCATGGCCTCGATGGCAAATTCCGGGGTATCGTCCGATAGGGCGCAGAATATCCCGCCGGTGTGGAACCAGCGTGTCCCAAGAGAGCCTAAAATGTGCTCCCAGTCAATCTGGCCTGGTTTGAGCTGAGACACAGCCGTGTGACCCCGGTCCGAACAGCCGAGAGCGGCGCGTACTCCAAAGCCGCGGTCGGTAAAATTGAGTCCGTTGCGGACTGAGCGTCCGACCCCATCGTAGGGAACCCATCTCACCAAGGATTGATCTACCCCGCCCTGGTAGATTAAATCCTGCACAAGGCGTCCAATCGGGTTATCGGCGAGAGCGGTCACAATCGCGGTATCCAACTCGAAGCAGCGCTTCAACCCGCGCGCGACATTGTATTCACCACCACCTTCGCTGACCTCGAACGTCCGCGTCGTCCAGATGCGGCGGTCTCCGGGATCGAACCGCAGCATAACTTCGCCAAGGCTCACCAGGTCCCATTTGCATTTATCTTTCGTTTTGACAACAAGAGGAGCAGCCATCTTTCTTCCCTAACCTCATATCCGAATCACTTTGTCACTTCGATGATTGATCTACCTTCATTAGCTCTGCGTATTGCAGTCATGAAATGCCGCCGGCTCGAGCCGGGGCGCAAGCGCATGAATCAGTCCAATCGCAGCCAGGTACGCCGATCCTGCGATCAGGAAGGGGATAAAATAACTTCCCGTCCACTCGAGCAGATATCCAACCGTCTTGGCGATGAGCATTCCGCCGATTGCACCCGCCATTCCACCCAATCCCACGACCGAGGCAACCGCCGGCTGCGGGAACAGGTCGGAGGTAAGCGTAAACAGATTCGCGGAGAATCCCTGATGCGCGGCAGCGGCAAGGCCGATCAGGAGTACAGTCGTCCACACGCCGGTGGCACGATAAGTAAACACAATGGGAACGACCAGGATGGCGCAAACCAGCAGAACGGTTTTTCGCGCTACGTTTACGCTGAATCCTTTGCGAATCATCCGTGAAGACAGCCAGCCACCGGCCACGCTTCCGCAATCCGAGATAACGTAAATAGCGACGATCGGCAAGCCGACCTGGGTCAGAGACAATCCGTGCTCCCTCTGGAGAAAACCGGGCACCCAGAACAAGTAGAACCACCAAATAGGATCTGTCAGGAATTTTCCCGCAACAAATGCCCAGGTCTGACGGTACGCGAGGAGTTCCAGCCAGCGCACCTCACCGCAGGGTTCCTGACTTCCGCTTTGGATATACGCGAGTTCCGAGGCTGTGCATCGAGCGTGCTCCTCGGGCTTGTGATAAAACGCCAACCAGGGCAGGAGCCACAGAAAACCGAGAGCCCCCGTGACAAGAAAGCTCATGCGCCAGCCGAAATGGAAAGTAATCCAAGGAATGATCAATGGCGTGACGATTGCGCCAACACTAGAGCCAGCGTTAAAGATGCCCGTCGCCAATGCGCGTTCCTGTTGAGGGAACCACTCCGTGACCGATTTCACGCTAGCGGGGAACGCCCCTGATTCACCAAGTCCTAACGCGGAGCGGGCTAGGACAAAACCACTGAGTGAAGAACACATTGCATGCGCCATGGATGCCAGGCTCCAAAAAGCCACGGCCAGGGCGTAGCCAATGCGTGTACCGGCACGATCCAATAGACGACCAACAAGTAGCATGCCCACAGCGTAGGCAGCCTGAAACGCGAACACCAGGTTGCTGTAGTCAACCTCGCTCCAGCGAAACTCCTGCTGTAGCGTTACCTTGAGGACACCAAGGACTTGCCGATCCACATAGTTCTTGCTTATGCCAAGGAAGAGAATGGCACAGATCACCCAGCGGAAACGCCCCAGGAGGAACGTCCTGGCAAATGACGACGGAGTGCCTCCGTTCGCCAAATCAGGTAATGCGGTTACATTGATGTCCGGCCCGCTATTCCTCATGACCAAGGTGTTCCCGAAAAATATCTAACGATCCCGCCTGCGCCCACTCTCAAGACCCGAGGAGCCGGACTGAAAACCGGGTTGGACATTCACCACTCCGAACTGGCGGCCTTTGCCTTCCTGGTGCGCGGCCATAGCCCAAAGAAAAGCGATCCGATGTCCAGGCACGGCAACGTTCGGGTGATAACCCTTGGGCATGAGAACAACATCTCCGTCACGCACCAAGGTCGCTACCTCAGGTTCTCCCTTGTCCGGATACACCAATTGAATTCCATACGCGGGAGAGGGCATGTCGAAATAAACGTACAGCTCTTCCGCCAGCTTAGCGTGCTCGTGCGGCGGCCAACTGGTCCAATTGCCAGGCTCTGAATGCGTGAAACCTGCAATCAATCTGCCCGCCTCGATGTTCTTGGCCAGCATGAGGTTCAGTTGACGCCCGCAGCCCGCTGCGCCTGTGTTGAAATGCAGGCCCGGATCGTTCACGACGTCCTCATGACGCACAACTTGGACGGGATAGTGACCTGTCACGTCGGCTGAAAACTCAGCAATATCCGCCGACGATTCAGTATGAATCTCAATCTTGGAGTCGCGCGGAAAATAGATTGCATCGTAACGCGAAAGATGCCAGTGTTCGACCGAGTTGGAGATATCTGCCTCTCCTGCCAGACAAATGAGCCCGGTCTCGCGGTCACCCGTGGCAAAGCGGACCTGCTTCCGCGTGCTGTTAAGGATGATGCGGCCGTACGAGAGATGGCGCATGCGACTGTTTGAAGGCGAGACGGTAATATGGCGTCCTGTCTTTTCATTTGTGCGGCGAAAAACCATTTTGTCCAATGACGTTCGAGTACTCCTGCTCATGTTCCACCTTTCGTTTTCTGATGCGTCAAAATCGCCTACTCCTACTGGTTAACGGCGCTCGCGAGGAACCCCCCGTCCACCTGCAGGATTGTTCCGGTTACGAAGCTGGCAGCGTCCGAGGCAAGAAAGACGGCCGCACCCACCAACTCCTCCACTTTGCCAAAGCGTTTCATCGGGGTTCTCATCAAGAACTCCTGTCCTCGTGGGGTTCCATCGAGCAATTCCGCATTTAGCGCGGTCCGGAAAACTCCCGGCATGATTGCATTCACACACACACCAAAGCCGGCCCACTCAACCGCCATGGTCCGAGTCAGCGAAGCGAGCGCCGACTTACTGGCGCCGTACGCGGCCACTTCATAGAGAGCCACGAAAGACGAAAGGGAGGCAATGTGAATGATTCTTCCGTAGCGGCGCTCGACCATATGACGGCCAAAGATCTGGCCCGCCCGCAGAGCACCGGTGAGATTCGTTTCCAGGATCTCATTCCACTCCTTCTCATCCACTTCCAGAATTGGAGTGCGTTTCGTGCGCCCGGCCGCGTTGACCAAGATATCTACCTTCCCAAAGGCCATCAGCACGGCATTGAGCAAATGGTCGAGCGAAGCTCGGTCGAGCACGTCCGACCTGACTCGCAGGCTTCTGCGACCGAGAGCCTCGATTTGATCCGCTGTCTTTTCCACCATCTCCGCCCGTCGTGAAGTTGGGACCACGTCAGCGCCCGCTTTGGCTAGTCCGCAGGCGATGACCCGACCAATACCTGACGTTCCACCGATCACCACCGCCACCTTGCCGCCCAAATCCAAACCCTCGTATCCCATACTCGGTATCTCAACCTTTTCCTGTGTGGTTTCAGGTGCTGTTTGGCGTTCCGGATCAGATATTTCTCCCATCGCGACTTCCTCGTGGGAACGCGAACGGGAAGAGATGGCTGGGTATTCCTGCAAATTCGTCTTGGTCTTGTTTGCTTCGAATACTTTCGCTCGCCAGTATATACTGGCAACAGGATAAGAACACATGAATCCGTGAAAATTTTCTTCTTATTCGTGAAAATCGCACTCCACCCCCTGGGAGCAGCAAGCAAAAATGTTGGGGAGACCGGTGGAGAAAAGAAGGGCGTTGGCCGACACCGCTTAGACGTGAAGGCCTGGCGAGATATATGCGGTCAATGAACAGCCGCGCCTTCGTCTCCATCGAGTGGAAGAAAAACATTGAAACGATATCTTCAGAACCATCCTGACGACAACGCAGCCATCGCACTGGTTGATCTAGGAGCGGGCGAGCCAGTGGCTATTCCTGGAGCGGACTTTCTTTTGTGTTCCGCTGTTCCGTCCAAACACAGATTCGCTCTTTGCAACCTGTCTCCCGGCGATTCTGTTCTGGTGGACGGTACCCTGGTCGGCAAAGCGGTAACGCAGGTTCGCCAAGGGGAACTACTGTCCATCAGGAATTTACGCCACGATGCGAGAATCTTCCTGCCGAAATCAAAGGAATATTCATGGTGCGCCCCGAACGTATCCCAATGGCAGCAAAAGAGCTATTCAGGATTTCGACGCTCCGATGGCCAGGTCGGCACGCGGAATTACTGGCTCGTGATCCCGCTGGTCTTCTGCGAGAACCGGAACGTTGCAGTTCTCAAGCAAGCCTTTGAAGAGGAGCTGGGCTTCGCGCCTCCACCTCGTTATAGACGCCAGGTTGCCGAGATGGTGCGTCTCCTCAACCAAGGCAAACTCGGCGATATTCGAAATCATGTGATCGAGGAGCACGCTCGACCTACTGCCCACCGAGTATTTCAAAACATTGACGGTATCAAGTTCTTGTTGCACACTGCCGGGTGCGGGGGTACGCGCGAGGATGCCAATTCTTTGTGCGGCCTTTTGGCAGGGTGCATCCATCATTCCAATGTCGCAGGCGCGACTGTGCTGAGTCTCGGCTGCCAGAATGCTCAGACAGAAATCCTTCGCGAGGAATTGACAAAGCGCAATCCAACCTTCGACAAACCCCTTCTTGTCTTTGAACAGCAAGAATTTGGAACAGAATCCGCCATGTTGTCGAGAGCTCTTCAGGAGACATTTCTCGGCCTCGTCGAAGCCAACAAAATCAGCCGGGCCCCCGTCTCGTTATCTCATCTCACGGTCGGCCTGAAGTGCGGCGGCTCGGATGGATTCTCGGGTATCTCTGCCAATCCGGCGCTGGGACACGTTGCAGACCTGATCTCCGCTCTCGGCGGCAAGGCCTTGCTTGCCGAATTTCCTGAACTTTGTGGCGTCGAGCAGTCGCTCATTGACCGCTGTGTTCGGAAACAGGACGAACTCAGGTTTATTCAACTCATGCATGCCTATGCGGAGCGCGCGAAGGCTGTCGGCGCCGGCTTCGACATGAATCCCTCACCAGGTAATATTCGCGATGGCTTGATCACAGACGCGATGAAGTCCGCCGGAGCCGCGAGGAAGGGTGGAACTGCCCCCATTACCGCCGTGCTCGATTATCCCGAGTGCGCCACTACGCCAGGATTAAACCTTCTCTGCACCCCTGGAAACGACGTTGAATCGGTGACCGCTGAAGTGGGGGCCGGGGCGAACATTATTCTTTTCACTACGGGCTTGGGCACGCCGACCGGAAATCCCATCGCTCCCGTGGTGAAAATTTCGACCAATGACGCGTTAGCGGCGTGGATGCCGGACATTATTGACCTGAACGCCGGCGCGATCATTCGTGGCGAAAAATCTGTTGTGGAGATGGGGGAAGCAGTTCTTGACCTTGCCATCCGTGTGGCTAGCGGAGAGGTTCGCACCAAGGCTGAAGTCCTGGCGCAAGATGACTTCATCCCCTGGAAGAGAGGGATCTCCTTATAGCCACCAATTTGCAGTTTTCAAAACCACCAGGAGGCGGGTGCGCCTTTGGGCCAGGCCGCTCCGTACCTGTACTCGCTGCCGGCCGGGGCCGTTTACGATATCGTCCCCGTCAGTTCCAAAGCTAACGTGACCGCATCGATTCAGGACTCGAACGGTACGACCAATTACACCGCCAAGGAAGTGGTGGGCGGCCCATCGCCAGTGGCGCCGGCGCAGTTCATCAGCGCCATCTGAGACTATGCCAATGTGCAGGACACCGCGCTTGTGGTTTCGTTTGGGACCGACTGCTCAGTGGTGCCAGGCGGAGGATGGTATGGTGCGCCATGCAACCCTCCAGCCTGCACACCAAAGTCGGCTGGATAACGTTACCGGTGTGGGAACTCCGAACGCGCAGGCGTTCGCCGATTCCTTCCGTCCTAAGACGAAGTAGGAGGAATACCGGCTTCAACTGGCCCTCGCGCCCGAAACGGCGTGAGGGCTTTTTTCATGCGCTTCTGGTTGGACGCTAGATGCCATTTTCGGTCGGCGCAGGGTGTATATCCAAGGTCATTTCGCTAACCGCTACTCGAGCCGTTTGGATTTGCCGCGTTTCTCAGCACTCTGGGCTATGTTGCCGCCAGAAGCACTCTGCGGCGGGATCAAGAGTTAAAGGAAATCCAAAAGGAATTGGAAGTAGCCTGTCGTATTCAGTCATCAATTCTGCCAAAAGAGTTTCCCGCCTCAACAAACTTCCTCGTAGCCGCCCGCTATCTGCCCATGACTTCGGTGGCAGGCGATTTCTACGACTACATCATCGCCGATGAACACCAGGTCGGGTTGTTGATCGCCGATGTGTCAGGGCACGGGGTTCCCGCCGCCCTTATTGCATCTATGGTCAAGCTCGCGGCAGCTTCGCAACGAGCGGTAGCCGCTGATCCATGCCGCTTCCTATCGGGCATGAACTCGGCCCTATTGGGCAACACGCAAGACCAGTTCGTCACGGCAGCGTATGTCCACTTGAACTCCGAATCGGGAGAACTGCGATACTCGGCCGCAGGACACCCGCCCCTATTGCTTGTGAGGAATGGACACGTCACCCAAATTGAAGAGAATGGACTGATGCTCGCGGTGTTCGATTTTGCATCGTACTCCACTGCCGTCCACCAATTGGAAACACATGATCGAATCGTGATGTATACAGACGGGGTTGTGGAGGCTTCCAACGTTGCAGGAGATTTCTTCGGTCACGATGCATTGTGCGATCTGCTGACAAGAACTCGAGAGCTATCCCCCGCGATGGCCGCAGACTCGATCATTTCTTCTGTCCGCCAATGGTCGGAAAAACAGGATGACGATTTGACCATTCTCATTTGCGACTACATCTCAAAGGGAAACGAGTGTGGTGAAAGGTTGCACCTTCGTTGCTAGCTGGGGAGTGTTGGATGAGGCTCCGGTTTCATGGTCCTTGAGATTCCGCTTTGTTTAACAGCTTGTGCCGGACTGTTCCCTTCGGTTGAATAATCTGCGTATTGCCTCTTACGTTTTGATCAAACAACTGATTCTGAATCAGTTGCTTTCTCGCTTTCAGGTTAGCCCGTGTCCTTCTCATGCTCGCCCATTTTGGCAAGGAAGGGATTCCTGAATCCGAGCGAACCTTCACGGTCGTGTCCAAGATCAGTCGAGAAGTCACCATCAGCATCTCAACAACCGCGACCTTCTTTGGGTAGTGGGCCCAACGATCCTTCTCAGAAGGCTTTGGCAGTCAATGCTTTGCCTCGGGCCACACTCCCGATGAGTGGCGGTTGCCAAATTGGCAAGCTCGCCTGTCTTTGAAACCCGATCATCAAACAACAGGTGTCTGGTCTTTTACCGCCGGGTGACTGCCAACAATGCACCCTGCGAGCGTGGCCAGGCCGTGAGAGAACTCCTATGGGTACTGCGACTTAAACCCTTCTGGAGGAGAACCATGAATTCACGGCCGAGATATCAGTATGGATGCCTTACAAGAATGAAACGTACCCGGGGCGAAGACATCTGGCAGTTTCGCTTTTATGAAACCACCAAAGAAGGCCTACGCCGGAGGCGCGCACGGACGATTGGTACGATTGCACAGTACGCCACTAGAGCCGATGCTCTTCGCGCTGTTGAGCCGTTTCGGCATCGACTTAACCTGAAACACCGATTTGCCAGGCCTACATCGATCTGCGCGCTGGTGGATCTCTACGTTGAGCAGGAACTACCGAGGCTGAGGTACTCAACACAGCGGTCGTATTTGTCGGCGCTAAAGCAATGGATCGAACCTCAGTGGGGTGATTGTCTACTGGAAGATCTCAAGCCAGTCCCCGTCGAACAATGGCTACGGTCGCTTCCGCTAGCTCCGAAAAGCAAGGTCCATATTCGAAGTCTGCTTCACCTTCTGTATCAATGCGCACGGCGATGGGAACTGACCGACACCAATCCAATCGACTTGGTGCGCCAGAGCGGCGCGCGCAGGGGCATACCTCGTGTGTTGACGGCTGAGCAGATTCGCCTGCTGCTGGAGCAATTATCCCAGCCATACCACACCATGGTTTTGATTGCGGCCTGCCTCGGCCTTCGGGTGAGCGAGATCATGGGCTTGCAGTGGGGTGACTTCGACTGGGAGAATTTCAGCGTCATGGTCCGGCGAAGCGTTGTTCATGGGAGGGTCGGTGACACCAAGACCGAGGCATCTTTTCGGCCGCTTCCTCTCTATACCCGGCTTATGGCACCACTGCAAGAACTACGCGGCCGTAGTTCGTATGCCAAACACGAAGATTTTGTGTTCGCCAACGCGACCGGCCAACCACGTTGGCAGGAAAGCATTCTTCATCGTCAATTGAAGCCCGCAGCGGCGCGAGCGGCCATTGGAAAGATCGGCTGGCACACTTTCCGGCATTCTTACTCAACCATGTTGCGCAGCCTTGGCACGGATATCAAGGTGCAGCAGGAACTACTGCGGCACTCGACCATCCAAAGCACAATGAACGTCTATACCCAGGCCGTTTCAGCTCAAAAACATGCTGCCAACAGCCAGGTTGTGGAGATGATATTTTCGAATCTGCGTGGTTCTGATCGGGCAGCGTAGAGATCAGTGACTACAGTTGAGACGAATGGGAGCTAATGGGAGCGAGTTGCAACTGGTTTGCAGCTCGCTCAAACCCGATTCAAATCACTGATGGCGTGGAGCTTAGGTTTGGTTGCGGGGGGTGGATTTGAACCACCGACCTTTGGGTTATGAGCAGACAGATGTTTCTATCTTGTTGAATGTGGGGCATGGGCGATGCCTTACAGGTCTTGAAAATCACACTCGGGAACGCTCGGGAACAATGAATCGTGAGCGAACGTGAGTCGATTTGATAGTACGACATCCCACGGTCGGCTCATGTCCGTTGACGATCAATTTTCGATGTCAAATTCTAGCGTTACTTCCTGATCTCCATCACCAGCCGGGGCGGGGCTTATAGTGTCGGCGGAAAAATGGCACTTCCTAACCACTCCGAGGTCATCCAGAAAGAAAGCCCCCGCCTGACCTTGACAAGCCATGAACAGACCGACCACCTGACCGAGAGAAGACCCCGGCGTGTCTAAACGTCCCGACACTTTGACCAAGGCAGTGTAGTGAGTCCCGTTGCGGTGAATTGTGGCAGGGAGATTGATTTGACTTGCAACTTTGTCCTTAAGCCATGAAGTGAAAACTTCCATGTGTCTACTCCTCAGTCACGAAAGTGCTTTTACTCCAACCAAAGACTAAGCCTTCTTCCCCTTCTTCTTAGCAGCCCAACGTGCCTTCTGCTTAAGGCTCATCGCCTTCCGCTCTGCATCGGTCCATTGGTGACCTTTTCGCTTGCCGCCGCCACTCATACCACCAGCAGCTTTCTTTGCAGCCCATCTTCTTTTCATGGCACGGGAGAGTTTCGCTTTAGTCTTCGGGTCCATGCCTACAGGCGTTTCGCGTGGTGATGTTGTCGTTCCGTCTTCCAGCAGATCGACGACCTTACTGTAGACGGGAAATTTCAGCTTTGACAGCGGTAAGAATCTGGTGAGTATCCATGCGGGGAAGTATATATCCTAGAATGTATTCCATGAAGACCACGGAACTCGTTGCTTGGATAGGAGCAACCACAGGCATCGCCAGTCTCGGCTGGAACATCTACACCAAGATCACGGCTAATCGTCCGAGGCTAGTAGTGAAGGCTTACGCCAACATGGTGCAGATGCCTCGCCCACCAAAGAATCCTAGATTCCTCAGAATCACCGTACAGAACAACGGCACTGCACCAACGACTCTTACGAATGTTCAGTTTTTCCAGATGATCCCCAAATGGAAGCGGCTTCTATACAAGCTCCGGCCCAAAATGCGGGATGGGGAAATTCACGCGATACTGAACGACTACCGAGGACCGCAAATTCCTTACAAGTTAGAGGTTGGAACCGAGTGGGTCGGGCTCATGGAACAAAATGAAACTTTCGAGGATTGGCTCAAGACGGATAAGCTCTACTGCGCGATACATCATTCGTTCTCGAAACAATCAGTGCCTGCCAAGATTATCCGAGGACCGATCTAACGTCTACTCTTCCGGCTATTCGGAATGGTAGGATCAGTCGAGAGGGATTAACAATGCCCTACATCCGACGTGACAAATCCAACGCGAAGCCCAATGCTCAGGTCGAGTATGCCGACCTCGAAACTGAGAAGATACTGCTCGAAAATGGATTCGTAAGGGCCTCTGGTGCTCCCTATTACAACCGTGGCTTCGTGAACGTTATTGTGTTCGACGATGGCACGTGGGAACCAACTAACGGTGAAGGTTTTCTGCCTGACGAATGGCAGAAGATGCGTGAGTTCGAAGGGGTTCAACTCAAAGATTTCGCTCCTTGGCTGAAACAGAACCACGAATTCATCGAGCAGTATTGTGCGAATCTGAAGCCTGACGACTACCGTAAAGAAGAGACGTTCACCTTCGTGAAAGTTTACAAGGACTACACACCACCTTTCGGCGGCGAGTACGTATGGTTCATCCAGCATTTCAGCTTGTTGGGATCAGATGGCGTCATCCCCGCTGACAAGAAGGCGATCCCGAGGCAGTATTGGTACATCAACGGAAAATACTACGAGTCAAAGTCTGCGACCGTATCGACTGGCGACCCGAGTCAGTTTTGCATTGCCCAGACACCCGATCTGGAACAGGAGATGGCTGATCCTTACCTCATCGAAAGAATTAAGGTCGCATTCGTGAAAGACAAACACCGATAATCGGCGACAACAACTTCAGTTCGGTTTCCTTACAACTTAAACACCAATCCAACAACTATCGCAGCTACTACAGCGAGGATTACAGCCGCGATGATGTGTTCTGGCTCCATCAACCTTTGCCATCTGGTTTTCGGTAGACTAATGAACCGCTCCACTCGTCCGTCCAAGAACCGAATTTCATGCTCTACGGGGTGATCTGCACAACCCATAAACGCTTCGTCTTGGCGGGAGAATTTCGGAAAGGCAAACCAATTCCACCCCTTCGAGGGGAGTTCAGTATAGAGCGTGGCGTTGGAAGACGCGAGCGTGTCGCAGCGGTCACAGAACGGCAATCGCTGGGGTACGGCTGTGGGGCTCATAAGTCGCTGTCCATTGACAACGACATAAGGTTTTTGAATGCGGTAAGGCATAATTTCTCCCAACCCGCGTCGAGCTACATTGATGGAACGGTGTTGATTGTGATGATTTGAACCCTCTTAATTGGCAAATTGCCATCACGAAACTTGGCGAAGCCCTCCAGATAGACCATCTCGCCCTTCTCAAATGTCGCCAAGTCTGTCGGTGGAACTTTCTTCTCGATGATCTTCGCAATAACCTGCATCGGTTCGATTGTGATTGGCTCACTGCTCTCGCAGTCGATGTATGTGCCCTTATTGTTGCGTAGAGTGACGCGCAAGAAGATCAATTCAGTTGCTTTCGTGCTGAGGATTTGCAGGTTTATAAGCACGCGCCCAATGCTAGGAGTCAGGGACACGACCAGACCCGGAGAAAAGAAAAATATTTCCAACTTCGCTTCTTCTGTCTTGCTGGTTGACCATCGGACCAACCCAGACATCCACAACATCCCCATCACGCCCATAAGCACCAGAAATATGTTCAATGCGGTGCCAAATGCAGCCGTGATCCGTGATACGCCAAAACTGAGAACCCACGCAGAGAGGGCCGTCCCGATAACCTTCGCCACTTCCCACAGGGTGTGGCTCGTGAACCATTCCAGCACGCGCTTATGTAGCGGTTGTTCGTTCATAATCTTTGCCCTTCAGCACAAACCCCGGTTAGATAAAGTTGAAGAGCCGGTTGCTGCTGCCGTAACTTTGACGAACCAGCTTTTCTACGATCACCTTTTGGCGATCAATTCGGTGCCACTCAATGGCAGCTTCTTCGTCTGTTCGACCGAAAGCCAAGACATTTTTGGCAGCATCTTCAATTGTGAAGAATCCACCAGCTTCCTTAGGTGGACGCGCAAACATGTGAGTGTTGTCCAACATGGAGGTTCCCAGCTTATAGTAAGACACATTGGCGATAGGGCCTGTCTCGTTGGGTGGTGGGAACCCTTTCTTCAATCTAAGTGAATCAGACCAGCCTTTGTTGAGCGTAACCAATTCGCGCATCAGATCGTTCGGGAACAGCCAAACCTCAATGCCTGCTTCGACGAGGGAAGAATGTCCGTACACCGACACATCTTTATCCGCGAGACCGTATACGACTCGTGTGACCTTACCGTCGATCAGGCGGTTAGTGCAAGGCGTCTTCGTCGGCGATTTGCGAGTAGAGCAAGGCTCCAGCGTTGTGTAGACAGTGCAGCCGCTCAGATCGACGTTATCCACATCGTCGTTGAGCTTTCTGAGAGCACAATACTCTGCGTGCCGTCCTTCGCCTGTTTCGCCACGGTATCCAGTCGCTAGAACAACACCGTTTTTCACGACAACTGCACCTACATACGGATGTGGCTCCCCATCATCTTCAGCAATGCTTTTGTGTGCTTCAGCGACCGCCATTTCGCAGAACTTCCGATCCACGGCGGTTTGAATGAGTTCCGACCCTAACGGCGTCAGAACAATGTCCGCAAGACCGTTGTCCATTAGGAAGTTCTTCGTCTTCTTAAGGTGCCCACTGTTGATAGCGATTTCTAACATACGGGCTTGCACCGTGGCCTCGATAGACGTAGCCGCTAGGTTGTCGTCAATAGTGTGACCACCACGGAAATAGTTCAAGAAGTCAGCGTAGTCTTTCGGAGCATGTGTAATCTGGGGATAAATGTGTCCGTGTGGCAGCTTTTGATGGATAAGCATATAAGGGTCAGAGATGGCTGATATCAATCTTCTTCATGCGAAGGTGCCCGAAATGCTTCTCCCCGGCTGCGATGTCAGCCGCATCTGGTTCGTAATCAGGATGTGATCGCCCCAAATCGTAGTGCTGCCCGTCGCGATCAATAACGATGAAACAGTTCTTCTTCTGATAATGAGCCAGAGCACCGCCAGTGACTTCCTTGGCGTACCTGTATTGAAGCGACTTCTCGACTCCTCTGCACGAGATGAAAACGAAAACCCAGTCCCGACCTTCGGCGTGAATAGCCGCCATTCTAAGCCCGTTGGTCTCTCCCCTCATCGGCTCAGCCACTTCATGAAACTGTCGGCCAATCATGGCTCGTTCAGTCAACCGCATGTCCGTCAGGATTTCCTGCAAGATTAAATAGTTTTTCCGTTCGCCTTCTTTGTCGAAGAGTGCAAGAGCCTCAGGCGGTAGTCCGTCAGCATAATTCGGGTCCCTCTGGTGCAGGGCGTCGGCTACGTGCTCAATTTGACTGCTGTAGAACTTGTATTCCTCACTGCGGTCCAACGCCTCTTGCAGCAAATCATCGTGAGTATATGCAGCGCGTCTGGCATCCGCGTGTCCCAAGCATCCCTTGAGGCTGCCGCCGTTCATTATGTACAACTCGTAGAAAGGCAACTCATCGCCGACCATCCGCAGGCAAGCAATTGGCAACTCTCGTCTGGCATTTAGGTATTCGAGAATCTCAGGCACAGTTCGCAGTTGCCAGACGATGTTCAGGAAGTCGTTGATCGACATGTAGGTCAGCGGCACACCCAGATACTCCAACGGCAACTTGTCAGCGATCTGCCTCAGATCAACGGGGTGCCATGTTTCCACAAGCACAACTCCGTGGATTATCCGGGGAAGGGTGCTGAATGTAACCCTGCCTCTGCGTGGGTGGTCACACCATTTCGGACGGTCGTCGGGGTTTTTGATGGAGCCGCGAATCGGCTTCACGGCGTCCTGAATGTTCTTCAGAACCCACAACTCGTTCTTCTCCACACTGCGACTGGTGGGGTCTTCCTGAGCCTTTTGAGAAATCAGGATGCCGTCCCCTTTGTGAATGATCAGGTGGTCTATGACTTCCTTTTCGGTGGGATCGTTGTGCTTGGGGCTGCGAAAAACGAACTCCGAAATCAGCGGCAGAGACAACACTTCTTCCACTTGATGTTCGGCCCGCTTTGTCCGCGTAATTTTGGCAGGAGCAGCCATTTAATGATTCTAACTCTTCCGAAACGCAGTATTAGGAAATTATGAGCGACACAATCACGCCGAAAACACTGCACATTCACTTGAGTTCCATCGTGGGGATCATCATCCTCGCCCTTTGTAGTTGGTATGGCGTGAAGACTTGGGAACAGGAAACTCGCAGCCTTGTTCTTTCTTCACTTCAATTCTGCCTTCTTGTTGCGGAATGCTTTCTTTTGTTGCGACATCGATTTCCAGTGCTTGAATCTCGATGCCTCCGGCAGTTTGTGCACGCGGTCGTGGGAGTCCCACGCCCCCCAATAGTCGATTTTGGAGAAGTCCAGTTCGGCTTGAGGCCAATAGCTTGAGATGAACTGGCCCTCGCGGATTTCGCATGGCAGTTGCGGTTGGCTATCGACGCCCGCAAGACTGAGATGAGGTAGAGGCCGATAGCACCGAACGAGACGATGGTCACGGGCCGGTGTCCAATGTTCGTGATCTTAACCTCAGTCAGAGTTACGCCTTTATATTTTGCAGAATCGACGATCTCCCTGTTTTTTCTAACAGCCAGTTTCACTTTGATACGGTCGCTCTTCCATTGCCTGATAATGGCGACGGTCGAGAGCATGGCACCATAACCAGCGATGACAGCGGTGATAGTCTCTGATGTTTTCATTTGCTTAGATTCCCTTTCCTTCGACGAAATCATATTCAATTTCGTGCGGATTCAGGGGATTTGGTTAGTAGCAGGATACAAGCCAGACACGGCAGGACTGTGAATGAAACCCGCACCAGCGAGGACGCCAGCGCGGGCTTGGCGCTGGTCAGTACTCGCTCGGCAAGTGGATTACGTTGTTCGCGAAATACCGTGTGATTTCATCCAGCGGAAAATCGGTGTGCTGGATCTCCTTGGTGAACACGATGTTGCTGTTGCCATCGTCGCACGTCAGCGTAGCGGTCCGGTCGGGACCCACGGCGAGCTTCCAGACTTGAAATTCCTCGGCGGCGACAGCCTTGTTGTAGGGCTGGATGATCGCAATTTCGTCCAGGAGCCAATACGCTCCGCCGTGCTCGGCAACGTGCTGCGCGCCGTCGGTGTAGAGAATGTTGCGGTTGATCCCATGCCGATACCGGTTGTCACTGCCGGTGAACTGCGCGAGATCGCTTGAGTTGAGAGTCTTCGGCGTCATGTTGTGTGCCTCGTTTCTTGAAGTGGCCCCCAGGGCGGGGGCGAGAGAGGCAACAAGAACAGCCGCGTTGAAGGCGCAGAGTCACAGGTAACGTGGAATAAAAGAGGGGAAGCCCGTAGGGGAGATTCATTTTATGCCGCGAAAGGCCTTGACGCAAGCCTGCCCGTTAGGGTTGACTCCGAACCCGTCCGGTAGTGGGTCACGGGAAGAGGCACATCGTGATAACGACGGCGCGGAGAGATGCGGCGCGAGGTCAGGGGGCAGTCATGGGGAGAAGAGAGACAGTCCCCTCTAGCGGCCTGCAGCGGGCGCCGCCCACAATTAGGCCAACTCGATTGTGAAGTCGCCCATACCGGCGTCTGTCTGATGGGTAGCCCGCACGAACCGTTCTTCCTTGCCAAGCATTGAGCGCTCCCAATCGCTTTCGGGGACGGCGAGATTTGACACCCAAGGCGCTTTGACGCAGGGATCAGATTCGAATGCGTAAAGCGGTCGCCCCGCTGATTTGAAAGTAGCGGACTACCCCTTCTTTGCTGCCCTGATTTTTGCCCACCGTGCCCGCTGTGCCGCTGCGATTCGTTTCCTGCCCGCCGCCGACATTGTGTGTCTCGGTTGTGCGGTGCTTTTTTGTGCTGGTCGCTTCCCTGTTGTGCTTGTGCCCTCCAACAACCGGAGCACCTGACTCAATCTCGCAATCTCTTCCTTTACTTCTTGAATGATGTTCTCGATAGGCCGCAAAGT